>ERZ761602.5788-NODE-5788-length-14351-cov-3.619824_pt1 | contig 14351 bp, 10 predicted proteins | sample MGYA00512165_ERZ761602 | MGnify/ENA primary metagenome ERZ761602 (study PRJEB28899, sample SAMN02445085) | bioreactor sludge metagenome | biome: EBPR sludge; isolation source: Thorneside wastewater treatment plant | place: Australia: Brisbane, Thorneside...
GTCCAACGCCATCACCTACGACATGGGCGGCACCTCGACCGATGTCGCGCTGATCCACGGCGGCATTCCCGAGGTGTCCGCCGAGCTCACCATCGCCTACGGCCTGCCGATCCACTTGCCGATGGTCGACGTGCGCTCGGTCGCGCTCGGGCGCGGGCGGCACAACATCCCGAACGTCGCGATCCACCTCTGGCGCCTGCAGGCCTATCGCCACACGGCGGCCGAGCTCCGCCCCGCGGCTCCCGCCGACGCATATTTCGTCGCACCGAGCGGGGTGGACGCGCCCCTCTTCAACCCGCCGTGCAGCGACGCCGGCCTGCCCGACCGGGCGGACCCGCGCTCGGCGCCCGGCCCACTGCGACGGCGCGCGCTGCACGACGAGCTGGAGGCGCGGCGGCAGGCCCTGGCCGAGGGGCGGCCGGCGGCGGCGCGCTGGTTCGACGTCGGGCCGGGCGCGCGCGGCGAGCCGGCCTTCGCGCTGGCGCTCGACGGCGCGGACGTGCCGTTCGAGCGGCTGGCGGTCTGCGACCTCGCGGACTGGCGCCAGCCGGAGGACAGCCGCGACTACCACGTGACCGCCCCCGACGGCACGGTCAGCGTCGTCGCGCTGCCGATCGACGCCGCCGTCGATCCCGAGCTCGGCCGGCTGCGCCTCGCGCCCTCGCGCGCAGGCGCCGTGCCGAGGCTGACCTTCTCGGCCGGCTTCCCGGGCGACCTCGGGGCAGGACCCTATGCGAGGCGGGCCTATGTCGAGGCGCTGATGGACCGCCCCGCCACCTGGGCGGCAGGGGTGAGCCGCGCGCCGGTCGCGCCGGCCGCAGGCGTCTTCGCGAACTTCGCCGACGCGCTCGCGGCCTGGCGCGCCCAGCCCGCGGGCACGGTCGGGGTGATCGCGGTGATGGACAGCGGCCGCTACGTCGAGGACCTGACCGGGGCGGACGCGATCACCGCGCCGCCGGGAAGCCGGCTCCTGATCGTCGCCGCCGACTGGCCCGCGACGCAGGACCCGGCCTCTCCGCCCGGGACGCTGATCCGCCTGCTCGGCGCGCTCGACCCGGACGGGCGGCGGCCGCACCTGGTCGGCGCGGTCGAGATCGAGGGCTTCGACCCCGGCCCGGACGAAACCCCGGGCGAGGTGCTCGTCGACGGCCTGCTCATCGAGGGCGCGGTGACGGTGCGCGACGGGGCGCTCGGCCGCCTCGCCTTCTCGCACGCCACGCTCATGCCCGGCGTCTCCGCGCTCGGCCTCGCCCTCGGCAACCCCGAGCTCGACCTGTCGCTCGAGCGCTGCGTCACGGCCGGGATCGCGGTCGCGCCCGCGATCGCGCGGCTCGGCGTCGTCGGCTGCGTCGTCGACGGACCCGTCGCGGCCGGGGCCACGCCGGTCGAGATCTGCGACGCGACCCTCCTAGGCCCGCTCGCCGCACTGACCCTCGAGGCGAGCGGGGCGATCCTGATGGAGCCGGCGACCGCCGCGCGGCTCCAGACCGGCTGCGTGCGCTACTCCTGGGTCGCCGAGGGCTCGACCACGCCGCGTCGGCACCGCTGCCAGCCTCAGCTGGCGCTGGCGGCGGCGCAGCCGGCCCAGGCCGCGGCGATCCGGGCGCGGCTGCGGCCCGCCTTCACCGCGCTCGCCTTCGGCGCGCCGGGCTACGGCCAGCTCGCGCGGTCCTGCGCCGCGGAGATCGCCGAGGGCGGCCCGGACGGGACCGAGATGGGCGCCTTCGCCTTCCTGCGCCAGCCGCAACGGCTGGCGAACCTGCGCAACGTGCTGCCCGACTACCTGCCCTTCGGGCTGGAAGCCGGGCTCTTCTTCGAGACCTGACCGCGGCGAGCGCCGCTCCGGGGGGACGACATGACCACCGACCTGACCCGCTCCACCTTCGCGCCGGCCAAGCGCTTCTCGAGCGTGCGGCTGCAACAGGGCCGGATGCAGCTCGACGCCGACTGGAACGAGCAGATCGACATCGCGCTGGCGCGGGAGACGACCACCGTCGGCGACGTCGTCGGCCTCGCGGGCGGCCCGATCGACGCCGCCGGCTTCGGGATCGCGGCGAACGCCGCGGGGCTCGACCCGGCCGAGGCGGCGCGGCCGGAGAACCAGCCCGTCCCGGCGCTCGCCGCCGGCGACTTCCTCGTGACCGGCGGGCGCTACTACGTCGCGGGACGGCTGGTCGAGAACGCGCGGATCGCCACCTATCTGACGCAGCCCGACCTGCCCGGCGCCCCGGCGCTCGCCGCCGGCGTCCACCTCGTCTACCTTGAGGTCTGGGAACGGGCGATCACGGCGCTCGAGGACCCCGCGATCCGCGAGGTGGCGCTCGGAGGGCCGGACACCGCGACCCGCGACCGCCGGGTCTGGCAGGTGCGGACCGTCCGCGTCGCCGGTCCCGGAACGGCCGTGACCTGCACCGATCCCTTCCCCGAATGGGACGCCCTCGTCGCGCCCCCCACCGGCCGCATGGCCGCGCGCTCCGAGCCGGACCCGGCCGCGGGCGGCCCCTGCGTCGTGCCCGAGAGCGCGGGCTTCCGCAGCCTCGAGAACCAGCTCTACCGCGTCCAGGTCCACCAGGGCGGCCCGCGCGGGACCGCGACCTTCAAGTGGTCGCGCGAGAACGCCTCCGTGGCGGCGCGATGGCTCGGCCAGAACGGCCCGACCCTGTCGGTCGCCACCACCGGCCCCGACCGCGCCCACGGCTTCGCCAACGGCGACTGGGTGGAGCTGATCGACGCCGGCCGCGAGCTGCGCGGCGAACGGGGCACGCTGGTGCGGCTCGTCGACGTGCGCCCCGAGGCGTTGGTGATCGCCCCCGCCACCGCGGACGGCCCCACCGCCATCGCCGGCTTCGCGGCCTCGCCGCGCATCCGCCGCTGGGACGGCCAGGCGCTGATCACGCCCGTCGACGGGGCCTGGCACGCGCTGGAGCAGGGCGTGCAGGTGCGCTTCGCCGCCGGGACCTACCGCAGCGGCGACTTCTGGACCGTGCCGGCGCGGGTCAATACCGGCGACGTGGAATGGCCTCGCGACGGCGGCGGCCAGCCGGCCTTCGCGGGGCCGGAGGGCTTGCGCCGCCACCACGCCCGCCTCGGCCTCGTGGACTTCGACGGCGCCGGGGTGACGGCGACCGAGGATTGCCGCACGCTCTTTCCGCCGCTGACCGAGCTGGTGCAGCTCCACTACGTCGGCGGCGACGGGCAGGAGGCCATGCCCGACCTCACCGATCCGGCGGCCGGCGCGGCGGTGCCCGAGCCGCTCCAGGTGGCCGCGTCGATCGGCGGCCGGCCGCTCGCCGGCGCCCGCGTCGCGTTCCGGGTGACGTCGGGGGGCGGCGCCGTCGACGGCGATCCGGCGGAGGTCGAGGTCGCCACGGGTCCCGACGGCGTCGCGGCGGCGGCCTGGCGCCTCGGGCCGGCGAACGCCGCGGCGCCGCAGCGCGTGGAGGCCGTCCTGCTCGACCACGGCGGCGGCGCCGTGCACACGCCGGTGCGCTTCGCGGCCTCGTTCTCGACAGCTTCCGGCGTCGCCTTCGACCCCTCCCTGTGCCCGACGCTGGCCGAGACCCGCACCGTGCAGCAGGCGCTGGAGATCCTGTGCCAGACCGTTTCGAGCGACGAGCCCGGCTTTTCGGTGGAGCGGATGGTCTGGATGGCGACCAACGCCTCCTATGTCCACGACGGCGCGATCACGCTCGAGATCCTGGCGCGCGGCCTCGCGCTCTTCTGCGACGCCGCGGTCGACCCCGACACGGTGCTCCGCCGCCCGGTGCTCTTCATCGAGCTGCGCGCGCCCTCGCGCGAGTTCGGGCCGCTCCTGAGCGTGATGCTGCGGCTCGAGGCGGAGCTCGTCGTCGAGGACAACCGCATCGAGTGGCGACCCGATCCCGACCTGGCGGGGGTGATCGCGGACGTGGTCGGCCCGATCAACGGGCCGGCGCTGTGCGAGCTGACGCTGCGCGGCGACAACATCCGCGCCCGCGAGCCGGGGCCGGACGGCGAGCCGCTCTGGCTCGACGCCGAGGGGCTCGAGTTCCCCGGCCGCCGCATCCTGCCGACCGGGGACCGCCGGCGCGGCGGCACGCTCGTCAGCTGGTTCTGGCTCGGCGAGGGCAGGCGCGGCCTCGTCATCGACCTCGAGGCGAGGGCGGCGGGCGCCGCGCTCCGCGGACGGGTGCTCTTCGACGACGGCTCGCCGGCGGAGGGGTTGGCGGTCCGGCTGCTGGAGCTCCGCTCGACCCGGGTGCTTGCCGAGACCGAGACCCGCCGCAATGGCGTCTTCGCCTTCGCGGACGCCCCGAACCGCACGCTCGTCGTCGCGGCGGGAGAAGGCGCCGAGGAGGTGCAGGTCGTCGCGCCTCCGGCGGCCATCATACGTCCCGGGCGGGTGTTCCGCGCGGAGGACTTCGCCTTCGAGGCGGTGGAGGAGGCGCCGGGCCTCACCCAGTCCATGCGCGACCGCCTGCGCCGCGCCGGCCTGACCGACCCCGCCGCAGTGGCCAACGCCGATCCCGCGACGCTCGCGACGCAGCTTGGCATCGTCGAGCGGACCGCGGCGGGGTTGATCGAGACCATGCGCGGCCTCGCGCGCGCGCCCGGCTAGAGCAGCCCCGCAACCCCGGACGCTTGCGATTTTGCTGGATCGAATCAGCCGCGAACGGTAGAGACATCGGTGTCATGGCACCGGTGTCATGCCGCTGACGCCAAGTCGCCGGCGTCGCGAGGGAGGAATCCGATGCCGACGATCTACGACGTGGCTCGCGCCGTGGGCGTCTCTCCCAAGACGGTGTCGCGCGTGATCAACGGCGACGCCCCGGTCAACACGCGCACGCGCGAGGCGGTCGAGGCGGCGATGGGGCGGCTCGGCTACGTGCCGTCGAGCGCGGCGCGGGCGATGCGGTCGCGGCGGACGGGGCTGGTCGGGCTGGTGACGGGCGCGATCAGCGGCCGGCAGGCCTCCGGCGGGGCGACCGGCCTGCCGGACCTGCAGATCGTGCAGGGGATCCAGCGGGCGCTCGCGGAGAAGGGCCTGACCTTGCTGATCTCCGACACCGGCGGCGATCCCTCGATGGCTCCGCGGCTTTTCCGGACGCTGCGCGAGCACCGGGTGGAGGGGGTCTTCTACGTGACCTCGCACCACATGCAGGCGGACCTGCCCCCGATGGACGAGTCCGAGCGGCTCGTGCTCGTCAACGCGTTCGACGCCGCCGGCACGCCCTGCGTGCTGCCCGACGACATGGAAGGCGAGGAAGCGCTGACGGCCGCGCTGATCGCCGAAGGGCATCGGCGCATCGGGTTCCTCACGCTCCCGTCGGGTCTCGTGGCGCAAGGGCTGCGCGTGGAGGGATATCGCAGGGCGCTGGAGAAGGCGGGCATCGCCTGCGACCCGGCGCTCGTGATCGACGCGGACCGGGACGGCGGGCCGGAGGAGCAGGCGGCGCTCGGTGCGGCGATCGACGGCATGATGGCCTCCGACGCGCCGCCGACCGCGCTCCTGTGCGGCAACGACCGGCTCGCGGTCGCCGTCTACGGGCTGCTGCGCGCCCGGGGGGTGGCGGTGCCGGAGGGAATGTCGGTCGCCGGCTACGACGACTACCGGGTGATCTCGGAGACGCTCTACCCGCGGCTCACGACGATGGAGCTGCCGTACCTGCGGATGGGCGAGGCGGCGGCGCGCCTGATGCTCGGAGCGCTGCGCGGCGGCGAGCCGCTGCGGCATGGAACACGGCTCCGGATCCGGGGCGAGCTGCGCTGGCGCGACTCGGTCAGGCCGGGACCGGCGGCGATCGCGTAAAAAACAAATCAGGAGGAAGCCATGAAAATATCGACGCGCCTCGGCGCAACCCTGCTCGCGACGACATGCCTCGCCGGCGCGGCGACGGCGCAGACCCAGCTGAGCCTCTGGACGCACGCCGCCGGCAACAAGGTCGAGTTCGGCGTCCTCAGCCAGATCGTCGACGACTTCAACGCGTCGCAGGGCGACTGGAAGGTGGTGGTCGAGCCGTTCCCGCAGGCGTCCTACAACGACTCGGTCTCGGCGGCGGCGCTGTCGGGCGAACTGCCGGACATCCTCGACGTCGACGGGCCGATCATGCCGAACTGGGCCTGGGCGGGGTATCTCGCGCCGCTCCAGATCGACGAGGCGCTGCTCGATGGCTTCCTGCCCGGCCCGATCGGGCGCTGGCAGGACGAGGTCTACTCGGTTGGCTTCTACGACGCCGCGATCGCGATCTTCGCGCGGAGGTCGATCCTCGAGAAGCACGGCATCCGCATCCCGACGCTCGACGAACCCTGGACCAGGGACGAGTTCGACGAGATCCTCGTGACGCTCCGGGACTCGGGCGAGTTCGAATATCCGCTCAACCTCGGCATGGCCGACAAAGGCGAATGGTATCCCTACGCCTTCGGGCCGATGCTGGTCAGCTTCGGCGGCGACCTCGTCGACCGCGAGACCTATGGCAGCGCCGAGGACGTGCTGAACGGCGACGCGGCGATCGAGTTCGGCGAGTGGTGGCGGAGCCTGTTCGAGCGCGGCCTCGCGCCGGGCACCTCGCAGGATCCGGCGGACTGGCAGAACGGCTTCGCGGACGGGAAGTACGCGCTGAACTACACCGGCAACTGGATCGCCCTGCCGGCGCTCGAGAAGTTCGGGGACGACATGCTGTTCCTGCCCGCCGTCGACTTCGGCGATGGCCCGAAGATCGGCGCCGCCTCGTGGCAGTTCGCGGTCGCGGCGACGAGCCCGCACCAGGACGGCGCGAACGCCTTCATCGAGTTCGCGCTGAAGGATGAGTACTTCACCGCCTTCTCCGACGGCATCGGGCTGATCCCGCCGACCCGCGAGGCGGCGGCGGCGAGCAAATACTACGCGGAAGGCGCGCCGATGGAGGTGTTCTACGACCTTTCCGAGCGGCAAGGCATGCTGCGGCCTGTGACGCCGGGCTACGTCGTGCAGAGCCGGGTGTTCCAGAAGGCCGTCTCGGACATCGCCGACGGGGCCGACGTGGGCACCGCGCTCGACACGGCGGTCGACGAGATCGACGCCGACATCCGCAACAACCAGGGCTACGGGCACGACGGCGGCTGAGCCGTCGCACGCGTGCGACACCACCTGACGCACTGATCGAAGACAGTATCCCCGCCGGCGTCAACCGGATTTCAACCACGGTCGACGCCGGCGGGCGTATCCGCTCGCACCCTGGGAGGAGGTCCGCATGGCCGCTTCGCGATCCCGCCTTCTGACGTCGAACCGGGCCGGCTGGGCGATGGCCGCCCCCGCCTTCGGCCTGATCCTCTTGTTCATCATCGTGCCCTTCGCGCTGGCCTTCGGCTTCAGCTTCACCAACCAGCGCCTCTTCTCGCCCAACCCGACCCAGTGGGTCGGCACGGCCAACTTCGAGAAGCTGCTCGGCGTCGCCGCCCTCACGCTCGAGCCGGAGCGCGACGCGAGCGGCGCGGTCGCGCTCGACGACGACGGCCAGCCCACCTACCCCCGCCTGCGCGGCTACACCCGCAACAATCCCGACTATCCGCACCTGGCGGGCAAGCAGGAATGGTTCAGCTTCGGCTGGGGAGAGGACCGGGTCTACGTGCTGGCGAGCGACGTCGTCTTCATGAAGGCGCTGCGCAACACGTTCCTGTTCGTGCTGGTGGTCGCGCCGCTGCAGGGCGGGCTCGCCCTCCTGCTGGCGCTGATGGTCAACCAGAAGCTGCGGGGCATCAACTTCTTCCGCACCGTCTACTTCATGCCAGTGGTGGTCTCGATCGTCGTCGTGTCGCTGCTCTGGCGCTTCATCTACGACGGCAACAACGGCCTTCTGAACAACGTCCTGTCCTGGCTCAGCTTCGGCGCCTTCACGCCCGTCGACTGGCTCGGCAACCCCTCGACGGCGCTGCCGGCGATCATCGCCATGTCGATCTGGCAGGCGGTGGGATTCCACATGGTGATCTGGCTCGCCGGGCTCCAGTCGATCTCGCCCACGCTCTACGAGGCGGCCAACATCGAGGGGGCGTCGCGGCTCCAGACCTTTCGCTACGTGACCTGGCCCGGGCTGCGCAACACCGCCGTGCTCGTCCTCATCGTCATCACCATGCAGGCCTTCGCCCTCTTCGCCCAGATCGACGTGATGACCAAGGGCGGCCCGCTCGACTCGACGCAGACCATGGTCTTCCAGGCCGTCGAGCGCGGCTATCGCAAGCAGGACATCGCGGCCGGATCGGTGATCTCGGTGGTCCTGTTCCTCATCGTGCTCACCATATCGCTGATCCAGCGCCACCTGACCCGGGAGAAGACGTGATGGCCACCGTCGAAGGCTCGAACACGACCTGGGACAAGGCCTGGCGCTATGGCCTCCTGGTCCTGGTGGCGGCGATCTTCATCGCGCCGCTGCTCTTCATGGTGATGTCCTCGCTCAAGCCCGATCCGCAGCTCCTCGCCGACACCTCGAACCTGCGCGCCTTCCTGCCGGTTGGCGACGTCTCGTTCGACAACTACGTGGGCGCGTTCCAGCGGGCGCCCGTGGCGACCTTCATCTTCAACTCGGTGTTCGTCACCACGCTCACCGTGGCGCTGTCGCTCTTCGTCTGCTCGCTCGCCGCGTTCTCGTTCGTGTTCCTGAAATGGCGGGGACAGGGCGCCGCGCTGGGGATCATCATCGCGACCCTGATCGTGCCCTTCGAGACGATCGCGATCCCCATGCTGATCGTCGTCAACAACCTGCCGTGGGTCGGCATGGACGGGCTGACGGTGGGCTGGCTCAACAGCTACCGGGTGCAGATCGTGCCCTTCATCGCCGACGGCCTGACGATCTTTCTCTTCGTGCAGTTCTTCAAGGACCTGCCGCGCGAGCTGATCGAGGCCTGCCGGGTTGAGGGGGCGACCTGGTTCCAGATTTACTGGCGCGTCGTCATGCCGCTCTCGGGGCCGGTGGTCGCGACGGCGGCGATCCTGAAGTTCCTCTACATGTACAACCAGTACCTCTGGCCCCTGATGGTGACGCAGGCCGAGGGCTATCGGCCGGTGATGGTCGGGCTCGAGTACTTCCGCCAGCTCAATCCGGTCTGGGGCGAGCTCATGGCCTATCTCTCGGTGATCACGGTGCCGGTCCTCGCGTTCTACCTTGTGCTTCAGCGCGCGTTCATCTCGTCGATCGCGTCCACTGGCGTGAAGGGGTGACGCGATGGCCATCGCATTGCCGAACAAGTGGATCTGGGACAGCTGGTACGTCCGCGACGGCGACCTGTGGCACGGGTTCTTCCTGCAGGCCGACAAGTCGCTGGGCGACCCCGACCTGCGGCACTTCAACGTGACCCAGGGCCACGCCGTGAGCCACGACCTCGTGGCCTGGGAGCACATGGGCACGAGCTTCGCGCCTGCGGAGGCGCCGGCCTGGGACGACTACACCACCTGGACCGGATCGGCGCTCCGGGGCGACGACGGGCTGTGGCACCTGTTCTACACCGGCACGAGACGGGCCGAGCACGGGCTGAAGCAGCGGATCGGCCACACCGTGAGCGACGATCTCCACCACTGGCGGCGCGTCGGCGACGGCCTCGCGCTCGACATCGACGGCCGCTACGAGGAGCTCACGCCCGGCCACTGGCCCGACCGGGCGATGCGCGACCCCTGGGTGATGCGCGATCCGCGGGGCGGGTGGATGATGTTCTTCACCGCGCGGGTCCCGGGGCGCGAGGAGCCGAACGCGGGCGGCGCGATCGGCTTCGCCACCTCGCCCGACCTTTTCGCCTGGACCCTCGAGGATCCGGTCTACACGGCGGGGGACTTCGGCCAGCTCGAGGTGCCCCAGGTCTTCGAGGCGGGCGGGCGGTGGTACTGCCTGTTCTGCACCGCGCCCGAGCACTACGCGCGCGCCTACGCCGCGGGCTATCCCGGCGCGCCGGTGCGGGGGTCGCACTACCTCGTCGCCGACGATCCGCGCGGACCCTGGGCGGTGGCGCCGGGCGCGTTCCTCGACGGCGACCCGGCGCTCGACCGCTATGCGGCGCGGATCGTCGACACCGGGGACGGCCTCGCGCTGCTCGGCTTCCTGCACAACCCCGGCGGCGGCGCCTTCGTCGGCGAGATCACCGACCCGACCCCCGTCACGATCGACGCCGACGGCCTGCTGCGCCTCGGCTGAGCCAAACTCGGAGGAAACGAACATGGCGGACGTGAAGCTCGTCGACCTGCGCAAGAGCTATGGCAGCGTCGACATCATCAAGGGCGTGGACCTCGACATCCGGCACGGCGAGTTCGTGGTCTTCGTCGGGCCGTCGGGCTGCGGCAAGTCGACGCTGCTGCGCATGATATCGGGGCTCGAGGAGATCACCGGCGGGGACCTGTTCATCGACGGGCGGCGGGTCAACGACATGCAGCCGCGCGAGCGCGAGATCGCGATGGTGTTCCAGTCCTATGCGATCTTTCCGCACATGACGGTGCGCGAGAACATCGGCTTCGGGCTGACGCTCGCGCGGACGCCCAGGGCCGAGAAGGAGCGGGCGGTGAACGAGGCCGCGCGCATCCTGCAGATGGAGCACCTCCTCGACCGCAAGCCGAGCCAGCTGTCGGGCGGGCAGCGGCAGCGCGTGGCGATCGGCCGGTCGATCGTGCGCAAGCCCAAGGTGTTCCTGTTCGACGAGCCGCTGTCGAACCTCGACGCGGCGCTGCGGGTCGACATGCGGATGGAGATCGGCAAGCTCCACCACGACCTCGGCGCGACGATGATCTACGTCACCCACGACCAGGTGGAGGCGATGACGCTCGCCGACAAGATCGTCGTGCTGCGCGCCGGCGAGGTGATGCAGGTGGGGAGCCCGCTGGATCTGTACCACAAGCCGGCGAACCAGTTCGTCGCGGGTTTCCTGGGGTCGCCGAAGATGAACTTTCTCGACGTCGAGGTGAAGGAGGCGTCGGGGAGCCGCGTGACGGTCGCCTCGCCGTCGCTCGAGCCGGTGAGCATCCCGCACGCGGTCGGCCGGTTCGCCGCCGGCGGCCGGGCGGTGCTCGGGGTGCGGCCGCAGTTCCTGCATCCCGGCCAGTTCGCAGACCGCGGCCACCTGCACGGGCGGGTCTCGCTGATCGAGCGGCTGGGGACCGAGACGGTGGTGAACCTGGAGCTGACCGCCGGGGGGCGGATCGTGGTTTCGCTCGACGGGGACCGCTCGTTCGACCTCGGGGCGGAGCTGCTCCTCGGCTTCGAGCCGGACCGGGCGCATCTCTTCGAGGCGGCCTGACCGGCTCGAAGAGATGCCGGGGCGCTTGCGCGACGCCGGCGGCCCCGCGCCGGGGCCGCCCGATCGTCGATCAGTGGAGGCCGAACTCGGCCATCAGGCGGCGGCGCATCGCCACGAACTGGGCCTCGTTGCGGTCGCGGGGCCGCGGCAGGCGGGTCTCGATCAGCCGGGGCCGCCCGCCATGCTCCTTCGACAGGACGAGCACGTGGTCCGAAAGGTAGATCGCCTCCTCCAGATCGTGAGTGACGAGGATCATCGTCACGTTCTCCTCCCGCCAGATGCGGGTGAGCTCTTCCTGCATCGTGATCTTCGTCATGGCGTCGAGCGCGCCGAATGGCTCGTCGAGCAGCAGGATCTCGGGCTGGACGGTCAGCGCGCGGGCGATGCCGACGCGCTGGGCCATGCCGCCCGAGAGCTGCCGCGGCCACGCTCCGGCGAAGCTCTCGAGCCCGACGAGGCGGATGTAGCGCCGCGCCCGCTTCTCGGCCTCGGCCCGCGGCACGCCGCGCGCCTCGAGGCCGAAGGCGACGTTGCCGAGCACCGTGAGCCAGGGCAGGAGACGGGGCTCCTGAAAGATCACCGCCCGCTCCCCGCCGACGCCGCGCAGCGGCGCGCCGTCGATCAGCACCTCGCCGCCGTCGGCCGTGTCGAGCCCGGCCAGGATCCGCAGCAGCGTGGTCTTGCCCGAGCCGCTCGCGCCGACGATCGCCAGCACCTCGCCACCGCGGACCTCGAGGTCGAGGCCGCGCAGCACCGTGAGCTTGCGGCCGTCGAGGGCGAAGGACTTGGTGAGGCCACGGACCGTGACCTCGCCGCGCTCGCGGACGACGCTCATCAGTTCGTCGCCGGAACGTCGTCGCCGGTGACGAGCAGGAGGTTCTCGGCGACGAGCTTGCCCTCGGGGATCTGGCCCTCGCGCTCGAAGACGTCGATCCAGAACTGGATGTCGCGGATCACCGGCAGGCCGCCCTCGCGCACGCCGAAGCCGCGGAAGTACTGCGCCACCTCGGGGTTCTCGCCGCGCGCCTCGAGCGCGCGCGCGAAGATCGCGCGGGTCTCCTCGGGGTTCTCGCGCGCCCAGTCGAGCGCGCGGGCCGACTGCTCGACGAAGATCTGCGCCTGCTCGGGATGGGCGTCGACCCAGTCGCGACGCAGCGCCACGAAGCCGCCGGCGATCTCGCCGAGCACGTCGGTGTCGCCGAAGATCGGGCGGATGCCGCCGGTCTCGCGCGCCGCGCCCTCGAAGGTCGTCTGCCAGTAGCCGAAGGCGGCGATGTCGACCTGCTCGGCGCGCAGCACCTGCTCGAGCTGCGGGCCGGGCACGACGACGAGGTTGGCCGCGTCCTTGGCGAGGCCCTTCTGATGCAGCGCCTCGCGCACCGTGTAGTCGAGATGCGCGCCGAGCGTGTTGACCGCGATGGTCTTGCCGGCGATGTCCTCGATCGACTGGATCGGGCTGTCCTCGAGCACGTAGAAGATCGACTGGACGTCCTCGTTGATGCCGTTGGTCGCGTAGGCGATGACGAAGTCGTTGCCGCCGGCGATCGAGTTCAGCACCGCCGATGTCGCGGCCGAGGCGAGGTCGAGGCTGCCGCCGGCGAGGCCCATCAGCGTCTCGGGGCCGCCGGAGGCGTAGCCGAGGTTGTCGAGCTCGATGCCCGTGCCGTCGAAGTAGCCGAGTTCGCGGGCGAGCTCGTGGGCGGAGAGGCCGCCCTGGCTGGCGAGGTAGCGGATGGTGACGTCCTCGGCGGCGGCGACGGACGCGAAGCCTGACGCGAGCGCCGTGGCGAGCGCGAGGCTGCGATAGGTGATGGTCATTGCAGTTGTCCTTTGGCGATATGGCGTGAGGGTCAGCGGGGCGCGACTGCCCAGCGGCACAGCCGGTTCTGGAGGGCGACGAGGATCGCGTTCGCCGCCAGCCCGAGGAGGGCGAGCAGGAAGATCGCCGCGAACATCAGCGGGATCTGGAAGTTGAACTGCGCGTTCATCACCTGGAAGCCGACGCCCTTGTTGGCGCCGATCATCTCGGCGGCGATGAGCAGCAGGAGCGCGGTGGTGGCCGACAGGCGCAGCCCGACGAAGATCGACGGCACCGAGGCCGGCAGCACCACGCGGCGGAACACCGTGAGCCGCGAGGCGCCGTAGCTTTCTGCCATCTCGATCAGCTTGCGGTCGACCTCCTTCACGCCGCCGATGGTGGCGAGCAGGATCGGGAACAGCGTCGCCCAGAAGATCACGAACACCTTCGAGGTCTCGCCGAGGCCCATCAGCAGGATGAAGACCGGATAGAGCGCGAGCGCCGATGTCTGGCGGAAGAGCTGGAGGATGGGGTCGAGCGCGCGCTCGACCGCGGGGATCTGGCCCATGAACAGGCCGAGCGGGATGCCGAGGCCCACCGCGGCGGCGAAGGCGATGCCCGATCGCTGCAGGCTGATCGCGATGTCGTCGAGGAGCGCCCCCCCGACGACGCCGTTCCACAGCGCCCAGGCGATGTCGTCGATCGGTGGGAACACCGCCGCGCTGAGCCACCCGGTCACGCTCGCCACGTGCCAGAGCAGGAAGAACCCGATCAGGAGCCCGTAGCGGGCCAGGAAGGCGGCCGCGGCCTTGCCGGCCCGCCGCCAGGACGCCGCCAGGGGCGCCCGGCGGTCGATCGGGGCGTCGAGGGTCTGGATCGCCATCGGCTCACTCCGCGGCATGGCTCGCCGCGCGCGCGGCGGCGTAGCGGTTCGCGGGGAACGGCAGCCCGAGGTTCTCGCGCAGGGTGCGGCCCTCGTAGGCGGTGCGGAAGAGCCCGCGCCGCTGCAGCTCGGGGATGACCAGGTCCACGAAGTCGTCGAGCGCCGTCGGCAGCCACGGCGGCAGGATGTTGAACCCGTCGGCCGCCTCGTTCTCGAACCATTCCTGCAGCACGTCCGCGATCTGGGTCGCGCTGCCCACGATTGTGAAATGGCCGCGCGCCGTGGCGATCCACTGGTAGAGCTGGCGGATGGAGAAGCCGTTCTCGTCGGCGATCTGGCGGATCAGCGCCTGGCGGCTCTTCATCCCCTCGGTCGGCGGCGCGGGCGGCAGGGGACCGTCGAGATCATGGCCCTTGAGGTCGAGCTCGCCGCCGGTCAGGCCGG
>ERZ761602.5789-NODE-5789-length-14351-cov-3.618774_pt1 | contig 14351 bp, 14 predicted proteins | sample MGYA00512165_ERZ761602 | MGnify/ENA primary metagenome ERZ761602 (study PRJEB28899, sample SAMN02445085) | bioreactor sludge metagenome | biome: EBPR sludge; isolation source: Thorneside wastewater treatment plant | place: Australia: Brisbane, Thorneside...
TTGTCGAGCGACTGACCGGCATCAGCAATCAGATGGTGGCCAGCGCCCCACCTTTTGCCGAGGTTGCCGATGAGGTACTGCGCCGCTTGCTGCATGATTTGCTTGCCGGCGCGCGTGCTTCCCGTGAACAGAATTTTCGCGGGACGTTGATCGATGAGCTTACGGCCCGTGTCTTTGCCGCCGTAGATCACGTTGATCGCGTCTTTCATGAAGCCGCTGCCGTCGACGATTTCCTCGACCAAGCCTTTGAGCGGCGTCCATTCGGACGGCTTGAAGACAATCGAGTTGCCCGCGATGAACGCGGTCATCATCGGAACGAACGCGAGGTTGAACGGGAAGTTCCACGGGGAAATGATCAGCACCGGGCCCATCGGCTCGTAGCGGACATACGACTTCTTGCCTTGAAGAATTAGCGGCGTTGGGACCTTTTCGTCGCGCAGATATTTTTCGGCGTTTTTGCTGTAGAAGTCGATAATCTCAAGCACCGCACGTACGTCAGCCATCAACGCATCCGTACGCGCTTTGCCGGTCTCCTGCACAAGGCGGTCGACGATCTTTTCCTTGTTCTTCAAAACGTAGTCGCGAATTTTCAAAGTCTCGCGAACACGGTCCGCAACGGACATCGCCCGAATCTTGTCGAACGCACCGCGCGCGCGTGTGAACGCGGCCTGGATTTCGGCATCGCTCGGTTCGGGAAACGAATACAATTTTTGTAGCGTTCGCGGATCCCGCACGACCACTTCCGCGCTTCCCGAGCCAATTGTGGCTTCCGGGGTGAGTAACGAAGCTTGCGCCATGACGAAACGACCTCCACCGTGTCGTGGGCCTTGCATCGCGAGTCTACCGATAGGTAGGGACAGTGCCGGCCCGATTATTCACGCACCATCGATTTTCGAGAATTACGTCCCAAATCACTATAACAAAGCCCCTCGACACTGACAACCTCTCGATTTCCGGAGGCAACCCAGATTCTCAGAAATCTCACCGGAACGCGCTCAAGTTACTGAGCAGCGTTTTCCAGTCGCTCGGGAACGCTTCGCTGACCGCTTGGTGCAGATTAAAGCTCCTCACGTTAGAGCAGGGGGGAGCAATTTTTTTGACGATTCAAGGGTGTGACCCTGCCGGAATCGTTGTAACTCTTTTAATTTGGTGCTCGTCTTCCTTTGGGTCGATGGCGCTTCTTGCGGTCGTCGTAAGCCAAAACGGTAGCGTTGCTACCGTACTCCACAAAACGATCTCTTGCTCACGCGCGGATCTTGCTCTGTTATTTAGGTTGGTGCGTTGCACCGTTCCTCGGTTTATCGGCGCTTGCGCTTCTGTACGGTTACCCGAAGGCCTGGCCCTCGCCCCGGTAGGTTGGGGTTTCGGTGGTGACTTGGCCGTTTTCGATGAGGAGTAGCGCGTTAAAGCGTTCGCACAGTTCTCCTGCCTTTGCGTAGCGCATGATGATGGGGTCGCCGATCGCGAGCCGTTCGGGACCCGTGTAGTGGATGGGGGTTTGCACCTCGCCTGCGCCTTCCACGTTGTTCAGGCGGGCGCCGTCGGGAAGATAGGGCTTGGGTTGTTTGACGGCGCCGGTGCCGCTGGCGACGTAGCCGCCGCCCTGGCAGGTATAGACGCCGTGCTTTGGAATCCTCGTTATTTCTATGGCGTACCCCGCCGCGGGTTGGTGTCGAAAGCCCGCGTAATGGTCAAAGAGTGTTGGGGAGTAAAACCCGGAGCCGACGGTCACTTCCGTTATGCACGCTTCTTCCCGCGTCGTTTCCATGCTGCCGGTACCACCACCATTGACGAGCGCAAGCGTGTGACCATCCAGCCGCAACGCCTCGACAATGCGCGCGCGCCGTTCACGCACTTCCGTGAGCGACCTTTTTTTCAGAAACTGGACAAACCCGTTAAACGCCCAACTGCCCGGCACCGCATCCGGCAGTCCCGCAATTTGCGCTTCGTATCCCATTACGCCGACCAACGCCACATACTTGCGCATTCGAATTATCTGTCCGAGCGACACAGCCTGATCGGGTGTTTTTATCGGTGATCGCAACACGCCGAAATAGAGACCCGGAAACTGAGTCGACATATCGAGGTCCATACACAGTGGAATGACGGTGTTGAATTCTTTTCCGTATCGGTCGCACTGGCGGACCTGCTCCTCGCAATCGACCATCAGGGTGATGCGCTTGCCGCGCAACAATTCCTCGGCGAGTCCCGAATCCTCGACATCGTCATAAGCGGGATAGCCGACGAGAATGTCGTCAATCCCCTGATGGCTCAGGAAAACCGCCTCCCGCAGGCTATAGGCCATGACGCCCTGGTAAACCGAATCGCACTCAAGCACGCGTTCGATGAGGTGCACACACCGTACCGATTTCGTTGCGATGCGAATGCGCTTTGACCCGGCGCGCGCTGCGATCTCGCGCGTGTTCGCGTCAAATAGTTCGAGGTCAACGAACGCGCACGGCATGTGATGACCGCGCAGGGCCTGCTTTGAGAAATCATAAGTGCGCATCAACCGCTTCAATCCGCTATTGTTGCCCGTTGTGCTTCTCGCGCATAATCATGGCACAGGAGGGGCGTCCAATGTTGCACAGCGAGTTTGCGTCTACCACACGGGGTCTCCGCCGCGACTCCCCGCCCATGGTGCTGTTCGAAAAAGCCAAGCGCATCGGAATCTGGAATCCCTCTGACATCGATTTCACGCAGGACATTATAGACTGGCCCAAGTTTACCGATACCGAGCGGGACGCCATCCTTCGGCTGACCTCGCTATTCGTAGCGGGGGAGGAGGCCGTGACGCTCGATTTATTACCTCTCATGCAAGTGATTTCGCGCGAGGGCCATGCCGAAGAGTCAATATACATGACATCATTTCTGTGGGAGGAAGCGAAGCACACCGACTTCTTCGCGCGTTTTCTGTCCGAAGTTGCGCGGGTTGATCACAGTCTTGAGCGATATCATCTTCCCTGCTACCGGACGATTTTTTACGAGGTTCTGCCCACGGCGCTCAACGCGCTGCAACACGATTCATCGCCCGGCGCGCTTGTGCGCGCCGCAACGACGTACAACCTCGTGGTGGAGGGGATCATCGCGGAGACCGGCTACTACGCGTACTTCCTTTCGCTTGATCAATCCGGGATGTTGCCGGGCACGCGCGCGGGTGTCGCAAAAATAAAGCAGGACGAGGCCCGGCACATCGCATTCGGTATCTACTTGCTTTCCCGTCTGCTGTCGGCGAATCCGCAGCTGTGGGACGATGTACAGGAAACGATGAACAACCTCCTCGCCCTCACGGTGGGGATGATTCACGAGATGTTCGAGCAGTACGAGACGCCGCCATTCGGCGTGCCGGAATCGGATTTTCAGAATTTCGCGATGAGGCAGTTTGAAAAGCGTATCAATCGGCTGGATCGCGCGCGGAGCATGAGTCTGGCCTCAATCGAGGACGCCACGCGAATCATTATCGACGAAGATGATGCGTAGCCCGCTTACGGAAGCCCTGCTAGCCATGCGCTTGCGAAATCGAAGGCTTCCTTGCCCAGGACCACCAGGGCGACATAGTAGGATATGCAGATCAGCGTCGACAGATAGCCAACAATAATGCAGACCCCGTCGCGCTCCAGCATCCCCAGCGAAGCAAGAAAGATCGGCAGCGCTGCCACCGAATTGGTGAAGGGCGCGGGCATGGGAATTGGCAGCGCGAGTATGACGGCCATGCCCAGCAAGAACAATCCGTGCATACGCCAGACTCTCGCGTTATTGGTCATGAACAGCATGCGCGGCTTCAGGACAAACTCAAGGTAACGCATTACACCGGTAAGTCGATTGATGGTGCTCGCCAATACCCGGTGCGATACAAGGCGGTTATGGATGTACTGCGGCAGCCACGGCTTTTTGCCGATGACGAGATAGAACGAAAGGAAGGTCAGCACCGCCCCAAAAACGCCGCCCAGGAAAGGGGGCGAGATCGGCAGGCTCATTGGAAAGCTGAACAATACAATCATCAACACATGCCCGCGATGCGGAAATGAGTCAATGATCTCGCCCAGCCGCATGTCGCGACCGTCCGCGCGGGTCAGGAGCCCGCGCAGTTCCATTGATAAAGTAGCTGCTCCAGTTTGCACTACAACTTCCAAACCATGCCCGAAATTAAAGCGCGGCATTATGCATGCTATCGTCTGTTAACGCAAGGTCTCCCCGGGAAGTCGGCGAAAATCAATCAGATGCGCGTAGGAATTAGCATTCCCGGTTCGCTATAGTCTTGACCATTCACATTAACCTTCGGGAGTCTCCTTTCATGAACCCACAGCTCGAACTTCTCGCAAGCCAACTCAAGTCTTGCATGGACCAGACCCTTCACATCGCCTCCGGCGTACCGGAATCCGCGCGCTGCACGCAGCTTAAGCCCGGCAAGGCGCACCCGCTGTGGCTAATTGGCCATCTTGCCAACACGATAAACCTGTTGCTGCTCCACTGGACCCTGCAGGTGGAAGGGGTTGTGCCCAAGGAGTACCGAAAAAAATTCGCCCCGGATTTCGGCGGCGGCGACCCCGTGACGCCGGATCCCGCCGATTACCCCGCCTGGGACGAGGTCGTTTCCGTCTATGAACAGTCGATGAAAAAAGCAATCGAGGGATTGGCCACGCTCACCGACGCGGATTTGGCAAACCCGGTGCCGGGCCGCATGCCGGACCCCCTGCGCTCGCACTTCAGCAGCATCGGCGTTACCTTGTCGCTCATGGTCGGACACGACTCCTACCACCGGGGCCAGATCGGTCTTCTCAGCGCGCTCGCGAAATAACGAGCGCCCCGGTCCTGAAACAGCCGAGGTGTAACGCGTGAAGTCTGTCTTGTTGGCGTGTCTGCTATTGGCCACGGATTCCTGGTACCGCACGACCGTTGTCGAAGGAGACGGATATTTCCCGGTTCTGATCGCATTGCAGAACGACGATCTCCTGGGCGTCATTCGCGGCGGCGCTGCGCACCGCGGACAAGCGGGACGCCTCGATCTCGTAAGGTCCACGGACGGCGGCAAAACGTGGAGCAAACCGGCGGTGCTCGTCGATGGCCCGCAAGATGATCGTAATCCGGCGCTCGGGCAGCTGGCGGATGGCACGCTTGTCGCCGCGTTTACCGTTCTGGAATGGGCCGCGGAGAATGCCACCGGACCTGAGAAAAACGTCCGCAGGAATCTTGGCGTGCGCACGATGCGATCCACCGATGGCGGCGCTACGTGGACTAAGCCAACACTGAGCGAAGAAATACTTGCCCTCTATCGCAGTGAAGGCGGCACCGAAACCTCCGGTTCGCCCTACGGCAAGATTGTGCAGTTGAAAGATGGCACTGCGTTAATGGCGGTGTACTTCTCGTTCCCGGATGATCGGAAACATCAAAGTTGGCTGTTTCGATCGACGGACAGCGGAAAGACCTGGGGGCAGCCCACGCGGCTTGGTGAGCATTTCAACGAGACAGGTTTAGTAGTCACGCGAGACGGACGCGTGCTCGCGGCCATGCGCTCCGAAGTGGGCCGTTATTTGTCCGTCATCTCATCGGACGACGACGGCAAGACCTGGAGCGAACCGGTTCGCGTAACCGCTGAGAATGAACACCCCGCCGATCTCATTGAATTGAGTGATGGCCGAATTCTTATGACGTATGGACAGCGCAACTCGCCCCGCGGTGTGGAAGCGCTTATCAGTAACGATGGCGGGCGTAGCTGGAACAATGAGAGCAAAGTAATCCTTGCCGATGACATTCAATACGGCGACAACGGATATCCGAGCTCAGTGGAAACAGCGCCGGGCACCATCGTGACCATGTATTACCAGGTGGACGATCCAGACGGACTTCAGCGCGGCGCGAAATCTAAAGTTATCGTCTGGCAAGCGAAATAGACGCACTAATTTGAATCGTAGATCTGCACGCGCGTCCAGTAGGATTTGAACGTATCGACGAAGGCATTATGAATTGGATGCACCTGGTACGCGTCATGCCCCGCGAGGTCGTCAAACAGCACAACCAGCGCAAAGGTGTAGCCGCGTTCGACAACCGGCCGATTCGTGGACGCGGGAACGCCCACAAACATGTCGCGCACGGACTCGCATCCGCGCAGCGATTCCATACCGCCGCGAAAGCGTGCCGTTTCTTCCAGCGTCAGGCCCTCTCGTAACCAAAAATACACAGCGTGCACGAACATGTAGCAACTCTCCCGTGAAACCCCGCGAGACTATAGGCTATCGACACCCAAATCTTCCAGTCACGCCGGCAATCCGGCGGCCTTTGCGACATTCGCGCCGGCACGCCGTGCTTGACCATGGATCGACCCGCGTTTAGACTCGCCCAAACACTTTCCGGGCGGAGGCCAAGTAACATGCCAAAGAATACTGCTTTTCGCGTCGGCGTGGTCGGCGCGGGCGCCATTGCGCAGGCTTGCCATATGCCAGGATATGTGCGCAACAAGCATTGCGACCTCCGTGCTTTCGCTGATCCTACACTCGCGAGACATAAGGAAATCGAAGAGAAATTTCCCGGCGTACGTGGCTACGCGTCGGTCAACGAGATGCTCAAGAATGAAGATCTCGACATTGTCAGCGTGTGCACGCCGAACAAATACCATGCCGCGTGCGCGATTGCCGCGCTGGAAGCCGGCTGTCACGTTCTTTGCGAAAAACCTATCGCCGCGTCGCTGCAGGAGGCCGATCGAATGATCGCCGCCGCAAAGAAAGTGCGGCGAAAATTCATGATCGGGTATACGAACCGTTTATATCGCGGCCCGCAAAAATGCAAAGAGCTGCTTCAAAAGAAAACCATCGGCAAACCCTTCATGATTCGCGTGCGCTTCGCGCATGGCGGGCCGTATCCCGGTTGGGCAAAGGACAAGTGGTTCTATGAGCCGGATATCGCTGCCGGTGGCGCCATGCTCGATATGGGCATTCACGCAATCGATCTCGCGCTATGGTTGTTCGGGCCAATCGCCGCCGTGTCGGCAAAGGCCGCCACACTCATCAAGAAGATTTCCGTTGATGACAACGCGCTGCTGTTGTTGGAATTCAAGAGCGGCGCGCTGGGCTATATCGAAGTCGGTTGGACCAGCAAGCCCGGTTTCACGGGATTCGAACTGTACGGCACCGAAGGTTCACTAATCTGCGATTACGTGCGCGGTCTGCAACTCTGTAGCGGCAAGGCGTCCGCGGGTACGGACAGCGTAAACGAATGGGCCATGCTCGACGACAAGCCCACCACGGGGGGATGGCCAATTGAGATCGACTATTGGATCGACGTTGTGCAGGGGAAAGAAAAACTCACGATGGACGGCGCTTCAGGGCGCGCCGCGCTGGAAGTCGCACTCGCCGCGTACAAGTCAAGCCGCGCGGGCAAACGTGTTGAACTGTAGGCCCACCCGGATGAAACTCTTCGCATCCACCCTTGCGATTGTGTTCGTGGTTCAGGGCGCGCAAGCCCAACTGTTCTCGCGTCCGAAAGAAGAGCTGCGCACCATCACCGCGGGATCCTATGCCGTCAGCATTCAGAAGAATGGCAAGGTCAATGTCCTTCGCAATCAAAATGACTTGGTGTTTGAACTTGCCCAGCCCATGATCTGGCTTGAAGGTGAGGAGAAGGCTGTTCCCCTGCAAATTGCCGGACGCATGAGCGGCAGGGACGACGTCAGCGACGCCCTTGGCAAGGGTCAAGGCATGACGCTCGAAAATGACGAGTGCACGTGGTCGATTCGCGTGTATCCCGCCGAGCCGTACTTCACGGTGCAAGTCGCGTTCACGAACACAAAGAAAGAGGCCGTGCGCGTGAAGATGTTGTCGCCTTGGACCGCGGGAGACGGCAAGAAAGGCGGACTCTCGCTCGGCGCAAATACCATCGAGTGCGCCGTGCTTGAGGGCGGCAAAATGTTTCCCGGCGATACCGGTGTCGCGGGGCTGCGTTCCGGCGCGGGCACCTGCCTTTGGAATCTTGCCGCGCTGAACAAATCAAACAATGTCTCATTGACCGCGGGCTTCCTCGCATACACCACCGGCTACGGAAGACTGCGCATGGAATCACCCATCGCCGAAGACGAGGGCAAACGATTCGCCACGTTCGCGGCGGAGTGTGTTTACGATCCGCCGGTAACCGTGGAGCCTGGCCAACAATTGCTCTCCGAACCGCTGTATCTCGGCGTCGCCGAAGAAAATGTCTTCGAAGGGTTAGAGCGATACGGATGGGCCTTCGCTGCCGCGAACAAGATCAGCCGTGAGCGCCCCCCATTTCTCCCGCACGGCTGGGACTCGTGGAGCACGGAATATCGAAGCGACATCAACGAGGCAAGGGTGATCGAGAATGCCGATGCACTTGCGGCGAATCTCTCCGCATTCGGCTGGGATCATCTTGCAATCGACGATGGCTGGCAACAGTCGCTCGGCGATTGGGAGCCTCGCGCGAGCCATTTCCCGAATGGCATGAAACATGTCGCCGATTATATTCACGGCAAAGGATTGACTGCGGGGCTCTGGATTGCGCCGTTCAAAGTCAGTGCCGACAGCAAACTCGCGCAAGAACACCCGGAGTGGATGCTTTTGCCGAATGAACTCGGCAAACAGGTGGTCGGCGAGGACGACCGCATCTTGGATATTACCGCGCCGGGCGCGTACGAATGGGTCCGTGATCTCGGACGAAAAATTACGCAGGAGTGGGGCTTCGACGCGATTATGGAAGCTGACTATGTGTATTACCTTCCGTTAGCGGAAGGCTATCACGATGCGACCCTCTCCCGCGTGGAAATCCATCGGCGCGGTATGCAGGCGTTACGGGAAGGCATGGGCAACGACAAATTCTTGATGAGCTTTGCGCCACAACCGATTACCGGCGTATTCGCTCAGGGGATGCGCCTTGGCAACGATTGCGCGCCGATTTGGCGAAAGCATCCGGAGCGCTGGCCTTGGGGGTGTGTTGAATCGCTGACCAACGCCGCGCGTCGCTACTATTATTCACCTTGGGTATGGCGCGCGGACCAGGATTGTGCTTTTTTCGCGCACGAAGCGAGTCGCGAACGGTGGGGGATGGCGGACCAACCCTTGCTGTCGCGCGATGAATCCATTGCATGGCTGACAGGCGCGGCGATGACCGGCGGCGTTGTGAAAATCGGTGATCGCTTTTCCGGATTGACACCGCAGGACGTGGACGTGATGCGGCGCGTGCTGCCGGTGCTCGACCGGCCCGCGCGTCCCGTCGACATGTTTCGAGAAGTAGAGCCGCGCATTTGGTCGCTGCCGATCAAGACGGCCTACGACGAATGGAATATCGCCGCCGTGTTCAATTGGACCGACGCTGAACAGGTGACCAAGGTGGATTTTCGCGAGCTTGGTCTGGCATCGAATGCGTTTTATTCAGTCTATGGTTTCTGGGAAGAGAAGTACTATGGTTCCGCGGAAAAGGAAGTGCAGGTGAGTGTGCCCCCGCGTTCGGTTCGTCTACTGTCGTTTCGGCAATACCAGCCGCACCCCACTTTTCTCGGCACCAACCGGCATTTCACGGGCGGCGCAACCGACTTTACAGCACTGTCATGGAGCGAAGGCGAACGTATGCTTAGCGGCGCGTTTAACGCTGTCGCCGGGTTTCCCTACAAGCTCCGCATCCTGATCCCCGAACCCTTCGCGAACCCGAAGGTGGACGTTTCCTCCGGCCCCGCCGAAGTTACGATGAATGGAAACGTCGCAACGATTGCATTCACGGCCGGCGAGAGCACAACAATTAATTGGAGCGCGCGTTTTTGAGCGGCAAGAACAATGTCGAGCTCGTTCAGGAACTCTACCGCTGTTTCCGCGAGAAAGACGACGCGGGATTCAAGCGGATCTGTTCGGACGATATCGAATGGATACAGAACCCCGGTTTCCCAAACGGCGCAACGTATATTGGGGCTGCCGCCATTGTCGAACAGGTGTTTAATGCGAACCGGGGTATCTGGGACGGATTCAGCTATCGAATAGACGAGATCTTGGATGCCGGTGATTCCGTGGTCGTCCTGGGGCGCTATGAAGGACGTCACAACATCTCCGGCAAGCACATGATTGCGTCCGCCGCACATGTCTACGATCTCCAAGGCGGAAAAGTCCGCCGATTTCGCATGTTCGCGGATACCAAATCCATCTGGGATGCCATGGCCTAGCCGTCAGTCCAAATTTTTTTCCCCCCCGGCGCAACACGCAAATCCATTGAATTCGGTCGCCGCAGTCCGCAAAATACCGGACGCCCACGCGGGGAGTGGGTGAGAGGGAGCAGTTTCGCATGTCGTTGTTGGGTCTGGATGTTGGTACGACCGGCGCAAAAGGGGTAGCGTTCGATCTCGATGGAAAGCCGATTGCATCGGCCTATCGTGAGTATCCGCTGCTTTCCCCGAAGCCGGGCTGGCTCGAACTTGATCCCGAACACGTCTGGAAGTGCGTGCGCGAAGTGCTCGCGGAAGTCGCGCAAAAAACCAAGCACGATCCCATCCGTGCAATGGCCATGTCGTCGCAGGGCGAAGCCGTTCACGCCGTGGACAAATCGGGCGCGTGCATCACACACAGCCCCGTCACCTTCGACGCGCGCACGGCGGACATACCGGCCTGGTGGCTCGAACGAAAGTCACGGCTCGAACTCGCGCAGATCTCCGGCATGCCCTTGCACGGCATGTATTCGTTGAACAAGATTCTCTGGTTCAAGCAGAACCAGCCCGATGTCTTCGCGAAAGCATGGAAATGGATGTGCTACGAAGATTTCGTGCAGTTCCGCTTGGGCCTCGACCCCGCCATGAGCCAAAGCTTGGCCGCGCGCACCATGGCGCTCGACGCGCGCAAGGGGGAGTGGTCGAACGAACTCTTGGAAATCGCAGGCGTGTCGTCCGATCTACTCCCAAAGACGAAACCCTCGGGCACTGTGGTCGGCTCGATACCCGATGCGATAGCAAACGAAATTGGGCTTCCCACAGGCATCGTCGTCAGCACCGGCGGACACGACCAGCCGGCCGGCGCGCTCGGCGCGGGTATTCTTTCCAGCGGAGAGGCGGTGTACGCGACGGGCACGGTCGACTGCATTTGCCCGATATTCGAGAACTACGCGGTCAACGAGCAGACGGTCGCCGCGAACCTCTGCTGCTACCCCAGTTGCGTGCCCGGCCTGTTCGCGTCGATCGCGTTCAATTTCACCGGCGGCTCGCTGCTGAAATGGTACCGGGACACCTTCGCGGGGGAGGAGCGCCGGCAGGCGACCGAGTCCGGCCAGGACGTGTACGACCTGATATGCGGGAATATTCCCGTCGCTCCGGAGAAACTCCTTATACTCCCACACTTTACCGTCACCGGCACGCCGCACTTCGACACGGCTAGCCGGGGGGCCATTCTCGGGCTGACCCTGAATACCACCCGCGAAGAAATCGTCGCCGCGATTCTCTCCGGTGTGACGTATGAAATGAAATTGAACCTGGAAGTGTTACAATCAGCGGGAACTGGCATATCCCGTTTGCGCGCCATAGGGGGCGGCGCAAAGAGCCGCACGTGGGTGCAGCGCAAAGCTGATATCATGGGCGTGCCCGTGGCAGTTTTGGAAACCACGGAAGCGGCTTCATTGGGAGTGGCCCTGCTCGCCGGACATGCAGCAGGGTTCATCGACGACTTGAGAGAGGCATTGGCAAATGCTGTACGCATCAGCTATGTCTGCGATCCGGACCCCGTCCGCTCGCGGGAATACGATGCGCGATATAGTGTTTATCGAGACGTATACGGAGCACTGAAGGACATCAACCATCGGTTGGCTGCCCTCGACTAACAGGCATTGGCATGAATTCGCGTAAACGTTGGACGAGCATTTACTCTCAAGACAATCCGCTCGCGTTGCCCCAGGCAATCATTCGTGAAATCAATCATTGTTGTCAGTCGCACTCGGACACCGCGTGCGCTGGCCTCAAGTATCTCTGGATACACCTGCCCTGCGCACACGAAAAATCACCCGATCTCGCAAAACGAAAATGTCTTTCCGCTGATGAATGGCTATCGATAATCGATGAAGCTGCGACCTCCGGCGTTTCTACGATAATCATCAGCCTCGGCAAGCCGCTTCATGAAGTGCCCATCCTCGTGCCGATATGCGAATGGGCACAGAACACCTATGAAATGATCATCGGCATTCACGCGGTGAACCCGGTTGATCCGCGCGATGCCGAAATCCTTCGCCAGCTTAACGCCGATCGCACGCGCCTTTTCGTTGATGGCGAGCATATCGAATCCGCGCGCTTCGCCGAGGAATTGGGAATTCGACTCTACAATGCCGATGGACTGCACGACCATGACGAATCGCCTTCCTGCGACTTGCCGTCAACCATGGCATGCGTGGGGCCCGATGGCGAAATGTACACCTGCGGCCTCGTTCTCGGTAACAACGAATACTGCCTCGGCCACATCTTCGAACGCGGCATGAGTTCTGCCATCACCGACAAATAACTGCCACACACCATCCCCGCCGGCGCGTCGCAAGGCACCCACCGCTGCAACGGGTGCCCACCGCTCATGGCGCAAAAGCTGCAATCCGAACTGTAGATAGGCACTCGTAGCGCATGTAGTCGCAGGTCCCGCAGAAAATCGTGCTCGTGCGCGCAATTCGCAATCGTAATCGAAAAACCAATTCGTTAACGTCGCTGCTAACAACGCAACCAACGTAAACGCCGCGAACCGCAGCATCCCCAAAGCCGCTGTTCGCAATTCACCGATGCTTGCCTTATCCTTACCGCAAGCGATTTCACCCGGAGTGCCGCCACATGCGCCTGTTGGTCGTGTCCGACCTTCACTACAGCCTCAACCAGTTCGACTGGCTTTGCGAACGATGCGCCGAGCACGACGTGCTCATCATCGCAGGCGACTTGCTCGACATTGCGGGCCACGCCGATCTCGATACGCAGATTGTGGTGGTGGAGAAGTACCTTGTTCGGCTCGCGCAATTGTCCAGCGTGCTGGTCTGTTCCGGCAATCATGATCTTGATGCGGAGACGCCCACTGGCGACGCGTTTGCCGAGTGGCTGGGGCATATCGAAATTCCAAACGTCTACGTCGACACGCAATCCGTGTGCATCGGCGACGTAACGTTCACGATGTGTCCGTGGTGGGAGGGGGAGGAGACTCGCGCGCGCGTGCAACAGCAGCTTGAAGCGGAATCGCGGAAGCGCGGGCCGGGAAAGTGGGTGTGGATATATCATGCGCCGCCGGCAGGCGCGAAAACGTCGTGGAACGGCAAAGTATATTCCGGCGACAGCTTCCTCGCGGAAATGATCGCCGCGCTACATCCCGACATCGTCTTCGGCGGGCATATCCACAATTCGCCATTCTACGCTCAAGGTTCCTGGTTTGATCGCGTTGGCGATACGTGGGTTTTCAATCCCGGCCACGAAGTCGCCGGAGTGCCCAGCTTTATCTCCGTCGATCTGGACACGCTAGAAGCGACCTGGGAGTCCAGCGAAGGCGATCACCAAATCAGCCTCGCCGCCTCCGCCTGACACACACCAGATTCACGACGCTACTGCCCGGGATCCTTCGCGACGCGGCGCGGTTTCGGATGGCGGGACATCAGCGCGCCCAACACCTCGTCCACCATGCCGACGTGCCCTTCCTTCTCCCGCAACTGCGACTTCACGTCCACAAGATACTTGTTCAACGACTCCAGTCGCTGCGCGAGGATCTTGCCCACGTAAAACATCGCCTCCGGGTGCGTGGCAAGAAACACCATCGGTTCCCGCGCAACGTGACACGTCACATCCGTGGCGGCACGCACCGTCGCTGTATGCGGACAACTCAACAGCACCGACATCTCCCCAAACATGGCGCCGCGATCGCGCACCTTCGTGATCGACACGTCGCCCTTCACCACCTCCACAACGCCCTCGGCAAGAAAATAGAGCGCTGCCGCGGCGGTGCCCTCGGGAATCAGCACGTCACCTTCGGCAAAATTCACAACGGGAAGCGTCCCGATACAATCCGGCGGAACAAACATCTACTGCAACCCTTTCAAAACAAGCGAACACCCGGCCCGGCGCGTAAACGATTCCCGCGCAGCGCCCTGGGAGGGCGCATACGCCAACACCTACCGGCTCGGCCAAAGCATTCGCGAGTTGATCTCCCCAAATTTCTTGTGATAGCATACACCATCCCTGAGCGGGAGTAACTCAGTGGTAGAGTGCAACCTTGCCAAGGTTGACGTCGCGGGTTCGAGTCCCGTCTCCCGCTCCATTTTACCAAAGCAATTAAGGGGTCGGTTGCGCTTCCCACGACCGGAAGCAGAAATCCGCCCCCTTTTGTATTGACTTCGCGGGCCGTTAGCTCAGTTGGTAGAGCAGGTGACTC
>ERZ761602.5790-NODE-5790-length-14345-cov-3.402029_pt1 | contig 14345 bp, 11 predicted proteins | sample MGYA00512165_ERZ761602 | MGnify/ENA primary metagenome ERZ761602 (study PRJEB28899, sample SAMN02445085) | bioreactor sludge metagenome | biome: EBPR sludge; isolation source: Thorneside wastewater treatment plant | place: Australia: Brisbane, Thorneside...
GATGAAAGTCGATGTCGAGGATCACGCCCCGGCCCCGGAGGCGCGCCGCCGCCAGCGCTGCGTTGTTGAAATAGCAGTAGCCGCCGAACAGATCGCGCTGCGCGTGGTGGCCCGGCGGCCGACACAGCGCGTACGCGTGCGAGAGCCCCGACCGGACGGCGTGGGCGGCCGCCACGGCGCACGCGGCGCTGCGACTCGCCGCCGCGTACGTCTCGGAAGTGAGAGGCGTCCCTGAGTCGAAGCAGAAGTAGCCGGCCTGGTGGATGTCCCTGGTGTCGGGCTCGGTCTGGTGGCGCTTGGGGAACACCGACGGGCAGAACGTCTCGCCCGGCGCGATGCGCTTCGCCGCCGTTCGGTAGATTTGTGTCAGGCGCTCGTCGTGGACGCGTCGCAGCTCTGCTCGGGGAGAGGCGATCGGCGGGGGCGAAATACGAAACACGTCCGGCTCGAGCTCGAGCGCGTCGGCGATGCGCTGCGCTCGGCGAGCCGTCTCCGGGTGAGTGATGCGGCGGCCGAACGTCCACTCGTACCTCGGTGCGTGGGCGAGCTGCGCGCGGTCGAAGTAAACGAGTGTCGCCGTACCCAATTTCATTCTTCGACGATCTCCGAGACCGCGCCGCTCGCCGCGATCGCCCCCGCTTCGAGGCGGATACCACGGTCGCAGCAGTCGCGCACGAACGCGATGTCATGGCTCACCACGATGATCTGCGTTCGGCCGGCGAGGGCCGCGAGGAGGGCGGCCAGGTCGCGCGACGTCTTTGGGTCGAGGGCTGCGCTCGGCTCGTCGAAGAGGACGACGCGTGGCTCGAGCGCGAGTGTGCGCGCGATCGCCACGCGCTGGCGCTGCCCGCCCGAAAGCTCGTGCGGCCGCCGATCGCCGAGCCCCTCGAGGCCCAGGTCCGCCAGCAGCTTCGGCGCCGAGGTCTCCACGCCCGCGCGCGCGGCCAGCCGTGGCGCGAGCGAGACGTTCTCGAGCGCGGTCAGGTGAGGAAAGAGCTGGTGATCCTGAAAGACGATGCCGATCCGTCGGGCCCGCTCGCGCGGTGACAGGTCGGCGAGGGCGGTGGCGTCGACGCGGACGGTGCCGGCGTCGATGGGCCAGAGGCCGGCGAGCGTCATGAGGAGGGTGGTCTTGCCCGAGCCGCTCCGCCCGACGATGGCGAACGGTGAGCCGCGCGCGATGTCGACGTCGAGGCGATCGAGCACGACGCGACCGCCGCGGCGCACGGTCAGGCCATCGGCTCGAATCACCGAGGTCGCCGGCTCAGCCATGGAGCAGCCCCGCCCGCCGCCAGCGCTGCTCGAGGCGCCGCCCGAGCCAGAGGAGCGGCCACGTCATGATGAAGTAGAGACACGCGGCGATCGCGTAGAGCTCGAGCGGTCGATACGTCGCGGCCACGAGCTGCTGCGTCTGGAGCGTGAGCTCCATCACGCCGATCGCCGAGACCACCGCCGAGTCCTTGATCATCGCGACCACCGTGTTGAGGGCCGGCGCAGCGCAGATCGGCAGCATCTGGGGCGCGACCACCCACCTCAACGTCTCGTAGGGGCCCAAGCCCAGCGAGCGAGCGGCCAGGCGCTGCCCATCGGGCACGGCACGGTACGCCGCCTTGATCGTCTCGGCCAGGTACGCCGAGCTGTGGAGGGCGATCGCCAGCGCGCCGCACGTCCACGCGTCGATGCTCACACCCAGCGCTGGGGGCCCGAAGTACAGCGCGAAGAGCTGAACCAGGAACGGCGTCGCGCGGATGAAGTCGACCCAAGCGGCGACGGGGCGCGCGATCCACGCGCGCGCGACCAGCCCCGCCGCGAGGAGGAACGACGCCAGACAGCCCAGACCCAGGCCCACGACGCAGAGCACGACGCTCTTGGCCGCCGCGCCCATCAAGCTCGGGGCTACCCGCGACACGAGGCTCCTCTCCTCTTTCGGGGCCGCCGCGCCGACGCCGATGTGCTTCTGGAGCAGCTCCTCTTGCTTGCCCGATCGCCGCAGCGACTCGATGCCGCGGTTCAGGTCGGCCAGGAGCTCGTCGCGGCCCGGGCGGATGGGGATGCCGATCCGCTCCTCGACGAGCCGCTCGCCGTAGCGTTCGACGACGCCGCCGCGCTCCCGCAAGAGATAGGCGCCCACGAGGTCGTCGGTGATCATCCCATCGAGCCGACCCGTCACCAGATCCTGCACGATGTCGGTGTCGCCCTTGAGCGTTCGCACCTCTGCGCCGGGGAACGACCGCGCGGCCACGCCCTCGTACGTGGTGCCCAGCGTCACGCCGATCACGAAGCCCTGCCGGTGCGGATCGCCGGCGCCCGGGCGGCGGAACAGCCGCGCGCCCGACTCGTAGTACGGCACCGTGAAGCGAACGGCCTTCTCGCGCTCCTCGGTTATCGCCATGCTCGCGATGACCGCGTCGATCCGCCCCGCGAGGAGCGCGCCGAGCAGGCCGTCCCACGCGAACGTGCGGAGCTCGCATTCGCGTCGGACCTCGGCGCAGAGAGCGTTCGCGAAGTCGACGTCGAAGCCGACCAGCGCGCCGCTCTCGTCGAAATAGTTGAACGGGGGATACTTGCCCGTCATGCCGATGACGAGTTTGTCATCGTCAGCGTAGGCCGGCCCGGTCGGAGCCAGCATCGCGACCACGAGGACGAAGCTGCCGACGACCGCCGCGAGGAGCCGGCGCATCGCGCCGCGAATCACCCGGTGGCCTTTGGCGACGCGGGGCCCAGGCGGCGGACCCAGATGTTCATGTCTTCGTAGGCGCCGTAAATGTCGCAGTTGTTGATGAGCCGGCCCATGAACTCGTAGCCCATCCCGTGAAACACCGCGTTCATCCCGAACGAGCGGGCGCGCGCCATCGTGTACGCGCAGACATAGGACCGGCGCTCGAGCTCCGCCTCCAAGAACCGGAGCAGGTGCGTCATGAGGCCATGCCCCCGGTGGGCGGGGATGGTCGCGCAGTCGGTCAGCTCGGCGGCGAGGTCCGAGGGGTGCAGCTCGACGCTGGCGGCGGCGACGATCTCGCCGTCTTTGCGGCAGACGGCGAAGACGGTGTCTTCGCCGAACACCGTCTCGAGGTAGCTCGTGTGAATCAGCGGTGAGGGATAGCTCTCGAAGATCGCCGAGTAGAGGCTGACGAGCTCGGCGATGTCGCCTCGCTTGGCGAAACCGATGCTGTAGCCGTCGGGCAGCGCGCGCTCGGGCGGGGGCTTGTGGCTGGCCATGATCTGCTCGATGAGCAGGATCTCCTCCATCAGCGCGGTCGACGTCAGGCGGTCTTGCGAGCGAAACTTGCTGACGACGAACGCGTCCTCGCCGCGGTGGTAGTGGCGAACGACCGCCTCGAGCACGTAGCCGAAACGCAGGAACTCTTGCCAGTCGTCGTGGGTCGCCATGACGACGATCTTGTCCATACCGTTCGCCTCTGCCGTGGCGCGGACCCGCAGGATGAGCGCCTCGAAGTCGGTGGCCCGGTACTCGAGGATCTTGATGCGCTGGTTGTACTGGTCGAGGAACAATACCGCCTCGAAGCCGTCGCCCCGAATCGTGTGCTCCAGCCCGTAGACGACGCCGACCGCTTTCACCGTCTGCCCCTCGTCGAGGACGAGCTCGACCACCCCGAGGGGGGCGCGAGGCCGCGAGGGGGTGGGCCGCACGTCGGGCACGAACGCCGGCGCGCGGTCGTTGGTCGCGCGCCGGCCGCTCTGCTCGATCGGGCCGTTGGTCGAGAGGTCGTCACTCATGGTTGGAGCTGAAAATGCATCGGCGAGCCTAACACGAGCCGGCGGGGTTCGATCCCGCTTGTTGCAAAATTCAGCACAAAGACGCGGGCCGCCGGTGGCCGTGTGTTCTCAATCTTTTTGAGCACAAACTATCATCGGGTGTTATGGTCGACGGATGACCGACACATCGTCGATGGCGACCGGCCGCCGCGAGGCCGGGTGGGACGGCAGGCTGCGCTTGCCTCGCCTGGACAGCCGCGTCCCCCAGGATGCCGAGTGGTTCGAGGTGCACGAGCGTGACCGCTGGCAGCGCCTACGTTTTCACGATTACCAGCAGATCTACGCGCGCCGCGGCCTCTACGAGCACATCTTCTACGAGCTCCTCGAGTGCGACTCGCCGCGACGGATCGTGCGTCTCCTGGACGCGGTGCGATGCGACCGCGGCTCGGGGCCCTGCTCGGCTCTCGATCTGGGCGCAGGCAATGGCATCGTCGGCGAAGAGCTGCGGGGGGCGGGCGCCTGGCGTGTCGTCGGGATCGACATCCTCGCCGAGGCGCGGGCCGCAGCCGAGCGCGACCGACCGTGGGTCTACGACGATTACATCGTCGACGATCTCACGCAACCGACCGACAACACGAGGGGGCGGCTCGACGCGGCGAAGCCCGCCGTCCTCACCTGCGTCGCCGCGCTCGGGTTCGGGGACGTTCCCCCGCTCGCGTTCTACAACGCCGCGAACGCCATCCAGATCGGCGGGCACCTCGCCTTCACCATCAAAGAAGAGTTCCTCGACGAGCGGTACACCCACGGCTTCAGCGAGCTCGTGCGGCGCATGCTCAACGACAAGGTCGTGCGCCTCGAGGCCTGGGTTCGCTACCGCCACCGGCTCAGCGTGGGCGGCGAACCGCTCTTCTACACCGCGATCGTGGCGACCGTGATCCGGTTCAGGGGGGTCGATCTCTCTTACGCGAGTGGTGCCCAGGTCCTGAAGGGCGTCTCGTTGGAGGTCGCGCGTGGTGAGCTCCTCGTCTTGGTCGGCGAGTCCGGTAGCGGCAAGACCACCACCCTCAAGTGCATCAACCGCTTGGTGGCGCCCACGGCGGGTGAGGTCTCGGTCGACGGCACCGATATCGCTTCTGTCGATCCGGTCCAGCTGAGGCGCACGATCGGGATGGTGTTCCAGCGCTTCGCGCTCTTCCCCCACATGAGCGTCGGAGACAACGTCGCGGTCGTCCCGCGGCTCCTCGGCTGGCCCGAGCCGACCGTCGCCGCCCGTGTCGACGAGCTGCTCGATCTGGTGGGGCTCGCGCCCGACGCGTACAGGGCCCGCTCGCCGAGCGCCCTCTCCGGCGGGCAGCAGCAGCGCGTCGGCGTCGCGCGCGCGCTCGCCGCGAAGCCCAGCATCCTCTTGATGGACGAGCCGTTCGGCGCCCTCGACCCGCCCACGCGCGACGTCCTCGGGCGCGAGTGCCGGCGGCTCCACGACGACCTGGGTCTGACGACGGTCCTCGTGACGCACGACATGGTCGAGGCGCTCGTCCTCGCCGACCGAATCGCGGTGATGCACGCCGGTGAGGTCTTGCAGGTGGGCCCACCGAGCGAGCTCCTCGCGTCGCCGGCGCACGATCGGGTCGCCGCGCTCTTGGGGTGGCCGCGCCGGCAAGCGGAGCAGCTCGCGGCGTTGATGGATGGGGCGCCGGCGCACCTCGCATGAACCCGAACCTGGCCCTGCAGCTCGAGAAGCTCCCACGCTTTCTGGGCGGGCACGTCGTCTTGAGCGGAGCGGCTCTCCTGCTCAGCCTCGCGATCAGCCTGCCCCTGGCGCTTCGGGTCGCGCGGTCGCCCCGGCTTCGCGTCCCGGTCGTCACGCTCGCGGGCGTGATCCAGACGGTGCCGAGCTTGGCGCTCCTGGCGCTCATGGTGCCGCTCCTCGGCGCGTTCGGGTTCTGGCCCGCGCTCGCGGCGCTGGTGCTCTACGGCATCCTGCCGATCGCGCGCAACACCGTGACCGGCATCGTCAACGTCCAGCCCGAGCTCGTCGAGGCGGCGCGCGGGCTCGGCATGACGCCCCGACAAGTGTTGGGCAAGGTCGAGCTGCCGCTGGCGCTACCGATCATCGTCGCCGGGGTGCGCACGAGCGCGGTGTGGTTGGTCGGGATGGCCACCCTGAGCACGCCAGTCGGGTACACCAGCCTGGGCAACTACGTCTTCGGCGGGCTCCAGACCCGCAACTGGACGGCCGTGCTCGTGGGCTGCGCTGCCGCCGCCGCGCTGTCGGTCGTGCTCGATGGGCTGCTCGCGCTGCTCGAGCGAGCCGTGGCGACGCGCCGGCGCGGCGCGCTCGTCGGTGCGCTCGCGGGGATCCTCGTCGTCTTCGGGGGGGGCGCGCTTCTCCCTCTGCTCGCCTCCGGCCGCGCCACCGCCGTCGCCGCGGTACCGGACGGGGCGGGCGAGGGCGCCGCGGGGGCCTCGCCCGGCGCGGTGACGAAGGTCCGCGTCGGCTCGAAGACGTTCACCGAGCAGTACATCCTCGCCGCCGTCATCGAAGCGCGCCTCGCTGCGGCGGGGCTCGAGGTCGAGCGGGTGCAGAGCCTCGGCTCTACGATCGCGTTCGACGCGCTGACCAAGAGCGATATCGACGTCTACGTCGACTACACGGGCACGCTCTGGGCGAACGCGATGAAGCGCGAAGACGTCGTGCCGTCGTGGCGCATCGAGGTCGAGGTCGCCGCCTACTTGGCGCGAGAGCACGAGGTCCGCGATCTCGGCTCGCTCGGGTTCGAGAACGCGTACGCGCTCGCGATGCGTCGGGAGCGTGCCGACACGCTGGGTGTCCGAACCGTGACCGATCTGGCGAAGCACGCTCCGGGGCTCGCGCTGGGGAGTGATTTCGAGTTCTTCTCGCGCCCCGAGTGGTCGCGGCTGAAGGCCACCTACGGGCTTTCGTTCAAGGACCGGCAGAGCTTCGACTCGACGTTCCTCTACGAGGCGGTCAAGGACGACAAGGTCGACGTCATCACCGCCTTTTCGAGCGACGGCCGCATCGCCGCCTACGATCTGACCGTCCTCGTCGACGATCGCCGCGCGTTCCCACCCTACGACGCGGTCATCCTCCTCTCGCCGCGGGTCGCTGGCGACGATCGCGTCGTGAGCGCGCTCCGCCCCCTCGTCGGTGCCATCGATGTCGGTCGCATGCGCCAGGCCAACCTCCTCGTCGACCGCGACGAAGACAAGAAGACCGCGCGGGAAGCGGCTCGGTTCCTCGATCCAGGCCTCTGAGCGGCGCTTCCCCGGGAGGCTGCCGGCGTGCCGAGGCCGCCGCCCTGCTCGCCGCTTCGTTCACGCCGGCGGTGTACAGGAGGAGATGACGGCTGCTAGCGTTGACCGGGTGGCGGACGACATGGCGCGACAGCCGTCCGACGCGACGATCGCCGATGACGGCGCCGAGACGAGCCCCATCTTCGAAGGCCCGGAGCGCATCGTGCTCGGACCGACGATCGGTGAAGGCGGGATGGCGACGGTTCGGCTCGGCATGCAGGCGAGCTTGGGGCGGACGGTCGCCGTCAAGATGGCTCGCGACGACACGCCGGCGCAGCGCAAGCTGCTCTTGCAAGAGGCCCGGCTCACCGCGCGCCTGCAGCACCCCAACATCGCCCCCGTCCACGATGTCGTCCGGAGCAGCACGCAAGAGCTGCAGATCGTGCTCAAGCGTGTCGAGGGGGTGCGGTGGTCGGCGGTGATGCGCGACGAAGCGACGCTGCGCAGCACCTACGGCGCCGATGACGTCCTCGACTGGAACCTCAACGTGCTCGTCGGCGTCTGCAACGCGCTCGCCTACGCGCACCAGCAGGGCGTCGTCCATCGAGACATCAAGCCGAGCAACGTCATGGTCGGCACGTTCGGCGAGATCTACCTCCTCGACTGGGGGATCGCGGCGATGTGGGGCGACCGCCGCGAGCCCGACATCGCCCATGTTGCCGACACCGCCATCGCCGGAACGCTGGGCTACATGGCCCCCGAGCAGCTGGAGGGACAGGCCGAGGCGATCGGCCCTCGTACCGACGTGTACCTCCTCGGCGCCACGCTGCACGAGATCCTCGGCGGGTCGTCTCCGCACGCGTCCACCGACGAGGTCGAGGCGCGACTGTCGCCACGCGAGCGGGTCGTTCCGACGTTGCCGGCGCACGCCCCCCGCGAGCTCGCCGAGCTCGTGGAACGTGCCCTGCGCGTCGAGCCAAACGAACGCCCCGCGTCCGCCGAGGAGTTCAGGCAGCGGATCGAAGCGTACCGCCGGCACCGCGGCTCCCACCTGTTGGCGGAAGGCGCGGCGGCGAAGCTCGCGACGGCCGACGTCGACGCCGACGACGTCGACCGGTTGCTGACGGAGGCCGAGCTTGGGTTCCTCACCGCGCTCGAAGCGTGGCCGGGCAATGAGCGCGCCGCCGAGGGGGTGCGCCTGGTCGCGATCCGCCGCGTCGAGCGCGCGCTGGCGACCGAGCTACCTCAGCTCGCGCGGCAATGGTTGGACCGCGTCGGCGATCCTCCCGAGAGCCTCGCGCGCCGCGTTCGGCGCGCCTGCGAGGCCGACGAGCGAGCGCGGGCCGAGGGTGCGCGCGCCGCCTGGCATCTGGATCCGACCGTCGGGCTCCTGCTTCGCCGGAAGCTGCTCGCCATCTTCGCTCCCTTCTGGGTCGCGGGTTGGGTCGCGTTCGCGATCTGGCCCGTCACCTCCCCGCGCCCGCTGCTCGCGTTCCTCGCCGTCTGCGCGCTCCTCGGCGTCGGCTTCGTCCTCACGCGGGGGCTGTCGACGCTGAACAACCAGATGAACAAGACGAACATCCTCGGGGGCGCCGCGGCCCTCGCGGGCTGCTTCGCCTGGGGACTGGCGTGTGAGCTGCGCGACCTCGGGGTTCCTCTGGCTCTGACCGGGTTCCTCCTCGTGAACGCGGTCGTACTCACGCTCGTCACGCTCGTCCTCGACAAACGCGCCGCTGCGCCGGCGGTCCTCACCGCCGCAACCTTTGCTGCCGCCGTTCGCTGGCCATCGCATTCCCACGTTGCCCTCGCCGTGGCCGCGGTCGGCATCGCGATCAGCACGGTGGGACACAACTTGATCCTGCTCCGGCAGATGCGGAGACGGGAGCTCGCGCCGGACTCCAGAGCGCAAAGCCGACGCTGAGGGGGCGCCGCTCAGGTCTCAGAAGCTGAGATGGAGGCCGCCGCCTGCGCCCATCTGCACGAAGCGCAGCTCGGTCTTGGGCGCGCGCGCCGCCGGCTTCTTGCCTTTGCCGAACCGGGCCTCGTACTCCTCGAGGTCGCCGGGGGCCTCCCACGGCTGCGTGAAGAGTGAGATCTCGCCGACCGTGAAGCCGATGCCGGCCGAGATGAGGCCTTGCTTCCAATCGTCGAAGCCGGCGCCCACGATGATCGCGCCGGTACCGTTGATGCCCAGGTTGATCAAGTGAGCGTACCAGGGACCGAACGGCGTCGTGTTGTCGGCGTTCTCACGCAGAATCCGCTCGCCACGCGCAAGCCTTGCGGCTTGGCTCTCGCCTGCGACGGGGTCGAAGCCCTGGATCCCCTTCATCGGGTCGACCGCGTAGCGAACGACGCCGCCGGCTGCCTTCACGACCCCGACGATCAGGTCCGCGCGGTCCGCCGGGGTCTCGGCTTCGATGGCCTGGGCGCTCTGGACGATCAGGCCGATGCCGTAGAAGGTGATGAAGCCTTCCCACCAGATCTGCGCGTGCAATTGTTGCGTGGCGATCCGATCTTCCAGGAACGCGAGTCGCTCTTCGGCGTCGCGAGGCGGCAGCGGCGCCGGAGGAGCGGGCCGCGCGGCCGGCTGGGGGACTGCGTCTTGAGCCATCGCCGGAGCCGACAGGCTCATGGCGACCGCGAGAGGGATAGCGAGGCCGATGCGAGACATCTTCGAGATGTCGCCAGAGCAAACGTGAAGCCAACTGTCGCTCCCGCCCATCACCCGCTCCGGGGTGGGACGAACGTCCGGAGAGGTGGCGGTACCGAGCGGATGCTCGACACACTGCGCGGCGCCGCCCGGTGCGTTCGCGTGCGCGAGGGCTCACTCGGTGCGGACGAGCCTCCACGAGGCGCCGGCCCGCTCGAGCCGCTTGAGGCACGCCTCGGGGCAAGCGACCTCGACGTCGTCGCCGGTGAGGCCGCGTACGATGCCGATCACCGAGACGGCGTGGCCCACGAGCAGCGATGTTCCGTGGTAGCGATCCGCGATCTGGCGCGCGGTCGCGGCGGCACGTGCGAACGCCTCGTCGATCGTCTCGGGATAGACCGGGTCGTGAAGCGCCGCGTGGCCGCGGTCGAACGCGCCCGTTCGCTCGGCCAGCTCGTCGAGCGTGAGCAGGTCGGGCAAACCAGCGCTCCAATCGGGGGGGTGCCGCTCGCCGATGCCGGGCTCGACGTGGACAGGCACAGCGAGGACCGCCGCGACCAGGTGCGCAGTCTCGGCGCAGCGCAGATAGGGAGAAGTGAAGATGCGGGCGACGCCGCGGCCGGCCAGCCGGTGTGCGGCGGCGCGCGCCTGCTCGACGCCGGCGAGCGATAGCGCCGGATCGAGGGGCCGCGCGGCGGTCTTCGACCAGTCGAGATCGACGTGATCCTCACGCTGCCCATGTCGCATCAACCACAATGCTTCTGCGCGCACGGGACGAGGGGCCTGCACGGCCGGAGCCACGTGTCTCGCGGCCGTGGCACGAGCGATGCACCGGTGCGATCGAACCCATGAACGCGCGCGCCACGATCCCGCTCTTGCCATTAGCCATGACCCTCGGCGTGGGCTGTGCGAGCCCAGGCCCTTTGCCCAAGTGGCCGACGTCGTCGCCCGCCGAGCTCTGCGGCAAGTCGCCCGAGGACACGAAGTTCTGCATGCCCGCCGCCGAGCTCGAGGGCTGGATGAAACGGCAAGAGTTCACCATCACCCACGCGGCCGTCTCCGACAGCGGCACGACCAACCCGTACAAGCTGCGCTTGCAGCTCGCCGACGGCCGCTCGTTCTCTGCGAAGTTCAAGCCCGCGCCCGAGGAGTTCGACGCATTCAACAACAGCCCGCGCCGCGAGCTCGCTGCATACGAGATCCAGAAGCTCTTCCTCGACGAAGCGGACTTCGTCGTGCCCCCCACCGTGCTCACCTGCATCCCGGTCGAGCGCTACAAGAGCCTCATGCCCGACCTGGATGCGCACGACGACGTCGACTGCTCCATCGGCATCCTCTCGTACTGGATCGAGGGGCTCACGAGCGACGGCATCCTCGACGACGCCCGCTGGGAGAACGACCCGCGGTACCTCGAGAGCCTCGGCCACCTGAGCGTCTTGACGGTGCTCATCGGCCACCAGGACGACATCGGCGACAACTTCTACCGCCTGAAAGACGAGACGGCGCCAGCGCACCTCTTCGCGATCGACAACGGCCTCGCGTTCAGCGCCATGGGCGCCAACCCCATCCAGCTCTTCAGCTCGAGCTGGAGCACCCTGAAGGTCGACGCGCTCCCCAAGAAGACGGTCGACAAGCTGCGTGGGCTCGAGCCCAAGGCTCTCGAGAAGCTCGCCGTCGTCGCCCAGTTCCGACTCGACGACGAGAACGACAAGTTCGTGCCGCTCGGGCACACCAAGCCCTTCGACCCGACCGACGGCGTGCGCGAGGACGGCGACGTGATGCAGCTCGGGCTGACGTCCGACGAGATCACCGATGTCAACATCCGCCTCGTCGAGCTGCTCGCGAAAGTGCGCGAGGGAGAAGTCAAGCAGACGACGAATGCAGCGATGAGATAGCGGCGAATGCCACAGTTTTGTGGCGCATTTTCGCCTCGTCCCGCCGTTGCGCGCGACGCAGCAGCCACTAGATCATCGAGGTGGCTGCGAAACTCCTCATCGGTTTGGTCGCGGTGGCTGCGAGTGGTTGCGCCGGGTTCGTCCCGAGTGGACACACGGCGAACGAGCTCGGCCCCGTTCGCGTAGAGACCCCGCGCTGGGCGATGGCCGCCGGTGAAACGGCCCCCGCGTCGTGCACGAACCGACCGTACGCCTTCGAGCCGACGGGCGAGCTCCGTCACACGCGCAACGATGTGTTCGTCACCACCCAGGGCGACGCACGCACCCACGGCCGCGATGTGCTCGTCAAGCTGGGCGCGGGAGCCAAGGTCGAGGCCAAGTTCAGCTATGGTCCGTTCGCAAAGGACCTCGAGGACGAAGACGTCACGCTCTTCGTGCGGCTCCCAGATTGCGAGTGGACGCGCCTCGACACGGTTCGCACCGACGACCGCGGTATCGCGACCTTCAAGGTCCCGGCGGCTCTGATCTCGAAGCGCGGCGCGTACGCGTTCGAGGCGGTGCTCGACGCCGACGGCGAAGCCGCCCCGGGGACCATCTACGTCATCGACGACAAGACCAAGGCCGTCGTGTTCGACGTCGACGAGACGCTGACGACCGGCAACGGCGAGCTCATCGAGCAGCTCGTGCTCGATGCCAACCCCGAGATGCGTCAGGACGCCAACGCCATCGTCCGCGAGTGGGACCGCGCGGGCTGGTTCGTCGCGTACGTGACGGGCCGGCCGCATCAGCTCACCGACATCACCCGCAAGTGGCTCGACGCGAACGACTTCCCGCAGGGCATCCTGCGCACGTCCGAGAACTTCGGCGTGTCGATGTCGGGCGACGCCACCCAGCTCTACAAGGCGACGGTGATGCAGGACATGATCAGGACGGGCCTCGACTTTCGGTACGCCTACGGCAACGCGGCGACAGATATCTGCGCGTACTCGATCGCGGGCATCGACCCCGTGCGCACGTTCATCGTCGGCCCCAACGCCGGTCAGGGGTGCCCTGGCGCCAAGCCCACCGTCGCTCTCGCGAGCTACACCGATCAAGTCGGCGCGCCCATCCTCGCCCTCGCCGGCGTCTCCGACGCGACGGCCGTCGCCGTCGCCGAGCCGAGGAGAGACGCGACGCCCGTCGATGCCTCTCCGCTCCCGGGGGCCCCGGTCGCGACGCCGCCTCTCTTCGGCGCAGCGGGCACCGGGCTCGGCGCGGCGGGCGCCGTTCCGGTGCAGTGACGACGCTTCGCCTCGCTCGAACGATCAGGCGGGTATTTTTGACATCGACGAAACGCTCCCCGGGCCCAATTTGCACGGGCCCGCGCCGCCCCCCATGGGCGCGCCGAAGGAGCCTGCACGATGGAGCTCACCACCGCTGCGTCACCGCTCGTCTGGGCGGCGTTCATCACGTTCGTGCTCTGCATGCTCGCGCTGGACCTCGGGGTCTTTCACCGCAAGGTCCACACGGTCGGCTTCAAAGAGGCGGCCGGCTGGAGCGCCTTCTGGATCGCCCTGGCGCTCGTCTTCAACGGGATCGTGTGGTGGCAGTTCGGCCCGCGGCTCGCGACCGAGTTCTTGACGGGCTACCTCATCGAGAAGTCGCTGAGCGTCGACAACATCTTCGTCTTCGTCGTCATCTTCACCGCGCTCAAGGTCCCCGGGCTCTACCAGCACCGCGTGCTCTTCTGGGGCATCCTGGGCGCGCTCGTCATGCGCGCAGGCATGATCTTCGCCGGCGTCGCGATGCTCGAGCGGTTCCACTGGATGATCTACGTCTTCGGTGGCTTCTTGATCGTCACGGGCCTCAAGCTGTTGCGCGAGCAGGGCGCGGCGTCCGACCCGACCGGCAGCTGGGCGATGCGGCTCCTCAGGCGTGTCATCCCGTCGACCGACCGCTTCGACGGCGCGCACTTCTTCACCCGTGAGGGCGGCCGGCGCGTCGCGACCCCGCTCCTCCTCGCCCTCATCCTCGTCGAGCTCTCCGACGTGGTCTTCGCGCTCGACTCCATCCCCGCCATCTTTGCGATCACGCGTGACCCGTTCATCGTCTTCACGTCGAACATCTTCGCGATCCTCGGCTTGAGGTCGCTGTTCTTCTTGCTCGCCGGCGTGATGGACCGCTTCATCTACCTGAAGATCGGCCTCGCCGGCGTGCTCGTCTTCGTCGGCGCGAAGATGGCGCTCGTCGACATCATCAAGATCCCGGCGGCGGTCTCGCTCCTCGCCATCGCGACGATGCTGGGTACGTCGATCGTCGCGTCGCTGTGGGTCTCGCGCTCGAAGAAGGAGGCGGGCGAGGCCCGCGAGACCTGAGGGCCCGGGCAGGGACAACCGCGCTATCATCGCCGTCGGCACGACGGCGATGATCGAACGGCACGAGCGGTGGATGCGCATGGCGATCGAGGTCGCGGCTCTCGCGCGCGGCACCACCGGCGACAACCCGTGGGTCGGCTGCACCATCGTCAGCGCGAGCGGCGCGCTCCTCGGACGGGGGCATACCCAGGGGCCCGGAGAAGATCACGCCGAGATCGCGGCCGCGCGCCACGCGCAGGCCGCCGGGCACTCGGTGGTGGGCGCGACGCTCTACTCCACCCTCGAGCCGTGCTCGTTCCATGGCCGCACGCCGGCATGCTCCAGATCGATCGCAGAGCGCGGGGTCTCGCGGGTGGTGATCGGGATGCGCGACCCCCATCCGCGCGTCGATGGCGAGGGCATCCGGATCTTGCGCGACGCGGGGGTCGAGGTCATCGAGGGTGTCCTCGAGGTCGAGGTCAGGCGGCAGCTCGG
>ERZ761602.5791-NODE-5791-length-14344-cov-3.595073_pt1 | contig 14344 bp, 7 predicted proteins | sample MGYA00512165_ERZ761602 | MGnify/ENA primary metagenome ERZ761602 (study PRJEB28899, sample SAMN02445085) | bioreactor sludge metagenome | biome: EBPR sludge; isolation source: Thorneside wastewater treatment plant | place: Australia: Brisbane, Thorneside...
CGATTGCTCGGTGCAGCGCGGCCATCAGAAGGTGCTGGAAGAGGCGCCGGCGCCGGGCATGACGGAGCAACGTCGGCGCGAGATGGGCGAGGCCGCCGTGGCTGCCGCCAAGGCGGTGGCCTATGTGGGCGCGGGCACGGTGGAGTTCATCGCCGAGCAGGACGGACGCTTCTACTTCATGGAGATGAACACCCGCCTGCAGGTCGAGCACCCGGTTACCGAGGCCATCACCGGCCTGGACCTGGTGGAGTGGCAACTGCGCGTCGCGGCCGGCCAGCCCCTGCCGCTCAAGCAACATGAACTGAAGATCCACGGCCATGCCATCGAGGCGCGAATCTGTGCCGAGAACCCCGAGGCCGGCTTCCTGCCCGCCACCGGCGCGCTGGACGTGCTGCGCTGGCCGGCGCACAGCAGCTTCAGCCGTTCGAACGTGCGCGTGGATACCGGCGTCGTCGAGGGCGACGCCATCAGCCCCTATTACGACTCGATGGTGGCCAAGCTCATCGTCTGGGGTGAGGACCGCGCCCAGGCCCTGGCGCGCCTGGATGCGGCTCTTGGCGCAACCCACATCGTTGGCCTGCAGACCAATGTGGCCTTTCTGCGCCGCTGCGCGGCTACCCAGAGCTTTGCCGGCGCCGACCTCGACACTGGCCTGATCGAGCGCGAACGCGCGGCCCTGTTCGGCCAGCCCGGCCTGCCGCTCGATGTGGCCGCTGCCGCCGTGGTGGCGCATCCCCTGGCCGTGGAAGCGGCGACGCAGGACGCCGACCCCTGGAGCCGCCGCGACGGCTTCCGTCTGACCGGCGACGCGGTGCGCGGCTTCGACCTCGAGCTGGAGGGCCAGCACCATGCCGTGCAATTGCGCCGCCTGCACCGTGGCGGCATGCAGTTGCTGGTGAGCGGCGAGCCGATTCCCTTTGCCGTCGATTCCAGCAGCCCGGAGCGCCACACCCTGCTGCTGGGCGAGGGGCTGGCCCTGCGCCGCATCCCCGTGCACACCTACGCGCGCGGCGAGCAGGTGACGGTGTTCGCGCCGCAGGGCAGCGCCACGCTGACCGAAGTCGATGTCATCGCCCATGCCGGCGAGGGCGGCGGCGCGGCCGGCCGCCTGACCGCGCCGATGCCGGGCAAGCTGGTCGCCCTGCATGTGAAGGCGGGCGATACGGTCAAGGCCGGCCAGCCCCTGGCGGTGATGGAGGCCATGAAGATGGAGCACACCCTGAACAGCCCGCGCGACGGCAAAGTGGCCGAGCTGCTGTACGCGGTGGGTGATCAGCTCAGCGACGGCGCCGAGTTGCTGCGTTTGGAGGATTGAGTGATGGCATTCCCGAGCAAGGTCACCCTCTGCGACGTCGGCCCGCGCGACGGCCTGCAGAACGAGAAGCAGACCGTCGCCACCGAACACAAGGTCGAACTGATCCAGCGCCTGCAGGAAGCTGGCATCCGCCACCTGGAAGCGACCAGCTTCGTCAGCCCCAAGTGGGTGCCGCAGATGGGCGACAACGTCGAGGTCATGCGCGGCATCGCCCGCCGCCCCGATGTGGCCTACGCCGTGCTGGTTCCCAACGCCAAGGGCCTGGAAGCCGCGCTGCCGCTGAAGCCCGACGAGATCGTCGTCTTCACCGCCGCCAGCGAGGCCTTCACGCAAAAAAATATCAACTGCTCGATTGCCGAGAGCATCGAGCGCTTCGCGCCCGTGGTGGCAGACGCCAAGGCGCTCGGCATCAAGGTGCGCGCGGCGCTCAGTTGCGCGCTGGGCTGTCCCTATGAGGGCGAGATCCACCCCGACCAGGTGGACGCGGTAGCCGCACAGCTGAAGGCAATCGGCGTCGACCACATCGGCGTGAGCGACACCATCGGCGTCGGCACGCCGCGCCGGGTGCAGGCGGCGCTGGAGCGCGCGCTCAAGCATTTCCCGCTCGCCGAAGTCAGCGGCCATTACCACGACACCTATGGCCAGGCCCTGGCCAATGTCTACGCCAGCTTGGAGCTGGGCGTGGCGACCTTTGATGCCAGCGTCGGCGGCCTGGGCGGTTGCCCTTACGCCAAAGGCGCCACCGGCAATGTGGCGACCGAGGACATCGTTTTCATGCTGAACGGGCTGGGCATCGAAACCGGCGTGGACATCGACGCGTTGGTGGATGCGGCGGATTTCATCAGCAAGGTGCTGGGCCGCCCGCCGGTGTCGCGGGTGGCGCGGGCTACGTTGGCCAAGCGCGCCGGCTGAGGACGCTGTCGGGCTTTGGGCATGCCCCGCGCTGGGCTGCCAGGGCCGGCCAAGCTAGACGCCCGGTATGGCTGGGTCCGACCGCCTAGCCTTGGCCCCTTTGCCGCTCGAACGCGGGGCATGTCCAAGGCCCGAAAGCCTCCTCGGCACGCACGGCCAGCAGCTCCACCTGGTAGGTCAGGAACTCGCGCACCGGCGCCAGGCGCTCAACCCAGCGCGCTGGCAGGCGGTTCAGCAGGCGGTTGGCGCGGCCGCCACCCTGGTCGCTCCAGCGCAGCGCGAACTGACGCTGCGCCACCCGCCAACCGTGCCGGGCCAGCAGGGCCTCGGCGTCGCGCAGCGTGAACCAGCGCAGATGGGTGGCGTCAAACAGTCCGCGCTCGCGGCGCGGGAACTCACCGCGCACGTAGATGGACCACAGCGCACTGAGGTGGCGGATGTTGGGCAGGCTGACGATCAGGCGGGCCTGCGGGCTCAGCACGGCCGGCAGGCGGCTGAGCAGGGCATCCGGGTCGGGCAGGTGTTCCAGCACGTCGGCAGCCACCACGCAATCAAAGCGCTCGTTGGCAAAGGCTTGCAGCGCTTCGGGGTGGCGCAGGTCCAGGCGCAGGGCCTGATCCAGGCGGCCTGCCGCCACGCGGGCCAACTCGGCCTGGAACTCGGCGCCGCACACCCGCAGGGCAGGCTGCCGGGCTTTCAGGTAGGCGCCCAGGCTGCCATCGCTGCAGCCCAAATCCAGCAGGCTGCGGCAAGCTGGGGGCACCAGCGCGGCCAGGCCGGTGCGCACGCCGGTGTAGGCCTGCTGCCGCGCGGCGCTCAGGTCGGCGGCGGGGTCGGCCGAAGCCGAACTCATTGCACGGTGCTGCTGCCCTGCGCCAGCCAGCCTTCCAGCAGCTCACCCGGCATGGGACGGGCAAACAGATAGCCTTGGCCCTCATGGCAGCCCAGGGCCACCAGCTGGGCGGCCTGCTCTTCGGTTTCGATGCCTTCGGCCAGCACCTGCATGCCCAGGCTGCGGCCCAGATTGACGACCATGGCGGCGATGGTGGAGCCTGCCGCCGAGCTTTGCGCTTCCTGCACGAAGGCGCGGTCGATCTTCAGGCGCTCGACCTGCAGTTGGCGCAGCTGGCTCAAGGAGGAGAAGCCGGTGCCAAAGTCGTCGATGGCGACGGTGGCGCCGGTGGCGCGGATATCGGCCAGCACATGAAGCACCATGTCCACGTCTTCCATGGCCATGGATTCGGTGATTTCCAGCTCCAGCGCGTCACCCGGCACTTCGGAATCGCGCATGGCGGCCTGCAGCACGGGGATGAATTGCGGGTGGCGGAACTGCGCCAGCGAGATGTTCACTGCCATACGGAAATCCATATAGCCCAGCTCGCGCAGGCGGGCCACCTGGAAGCAGGCGGTGCGCAGCACGAACTCGCCAATGGAAATGATCAGCCCGCTTTGCTCGGCCAGCGGAATGAACTGGTCGGGCGGCACGAATTTGCCTTCTTCATTGCGCCAACGCAGCAGGGCTTCGGCACCCACCACCTTGCGGGTGGGCAGGTGTACCTGCGGTTGGTACACGACGAACAGGCGGCGGGCCTCGAAGCTGGCGCGCAGGCCCTTGAGCAGCTTGAAGCGCTCGCGGGCGTCCACGCCCATTTCGGCGCTGAAATACTGGGCTGCGCCGCGGTGCATCAGCTTGGCGCGCTTGAGCGCAATGTGGGCATCCAGCAGCAGTTCCGAGCCCAGCGCGCTGCTGTCGCTCAGGTTCACCAGGCCGGTGGTGGCGGAAAGCTGCAAGCGCTCGCCGGCCACGTTGAAGGGCTCGACGAAGACGCCGGAAACGCCCTCGGCATTGATGCGCTCGCTTGGGCCCATCAGGCCGAAGGTGTCGGCCGAGATGCGCGCCATCTCGGCACGCTCGCCCAGCTGATCGGTCAGGCGCGCGGCCACGGCCTGCAGCACCTGGTCGCCAAAGCGGTGGCCGAAGGCGTCGTTGATGTCGGAGAAGTCGTCGATGTCGATCAGCGCCAGCGACAGGCCCTCGGGCGCCTGAAGATGCTTTTCCAGCAGCTCGATGAAGCGATTGCGATTGGGCAGCTGCAACAGCTGGTCGTTGTAGGCGTGGTCGAGCAACTGGCCGTACATGGCCACGTTGTCGAAGCCGATGGCCACCGTGGAGATGAAGGTGTGCAGCAGCGGCAGTTCGGCCTCGTCGGGTTCGCGGCTGAGCAGGGCGTGCATCACCAGGCTGCGCTCGTTCGAGAGCCGGAAATGCAGGGTCAGCGGGTTGCCGATATGGGGTTGGCCGAAGCCGAAGCTGCGTTCAATCGCCTCGCGGCTGGCGCCGGCATCCAGCAGGCTCAGGCTGGCGCCCATCAGTTCGGCAAAAGGGCCGAGCGCGCCGACGATGCGGGCCTGCTCGATGGCGTCGGAGCGGTGCTGCACGCAGACCAGGCCGGCGGGCGGGCTTTCGAACAGGCTGCACAGGTGTTCGAGCGCGCATTCGGCAAAGCGCGGCAGGGTGCGGATCTGGCTCAGCTCGTTGGCGGCCTGCAGGATGCGCGAAACGCCGCGGCGGCCCACCTGCAGCTCACAGATCTGCTTGTAAGAGCGGATGGCGGCGGTGAGCACCGTGTACAGGCGCGTGCGCGTGAGCTCGCTCTTGGTCTTGTAGTCGTTGATGTCGAGCGAGCGCACCGTTTCGATCTCGGGCGCGTAGCCGGGCTGGCCGGTGCGCAGCACGATGCGGGTGGCGTCGTGGCAGGCCTCGGCGCGCATATGGCGCACCAACTGCAGGCCGGCGTCCTCGCTCTCCATCACCACGTCCAGCAGGGCCACGGCCAGGTTGGGTTCGCGCCCCAGCAGCTCGCGCGCCTGGGCGGCCGAACTGGCGTGCAGGAACTCGAGCTTGCGGCCTTCGATCAGCAGGCCTTGCATGGCCAGCTCGGTGGCCTTGTGCACGTCGCTGTCGTCATCAACGATCAGCACACGCCAGGGCGCGCCGGCGTGCTCATCCGCGTAGGCATCGTGCTCGTCGATGAGTTCGAGCACATCGTCGTCGGGATCGAGCCGCGCGTCTGTGGACTGGGAGAGGTCGGACATGCTGGCGTGTTACGGACGGTTCGTTGGAGTATGCGCCAGTTCATGCCGAGGCCAAGGGGGCGCGTTCCCCGGGTTTAGCCGGGTTTGCGGCGGGCTTTTGCAGGGCTCTTGGCGGGCAGGCCCTGGGTGCGCGGCGGCAGGCCGGTGTGCTGCGTCAGCACCGTGCCGGGGCGCGGGCCTGGCCGCACTTTGACTCCGGGCTTGGCGCCGGGTGTGCTGTTGCTGCGGCGGTCGCCGCAGTAGCTGCCATCGGTCTGTGGTTGCCAGCTGGGGATCAAGTGGTGCTTGCCGTTGCCGATCAGGTCGGCGCGGCCCATGTCCTGCAGGGCCTGGCGCAGCAGCGGCCAGTTGTTGGCGTCGTGGTAGCGCAGGAAGGCCTTGTGCAGGCGGCGGCGCTTCTCGCCCTTGACGATGTCCACCCGCTCGCTGTCGCGCGTCACCTTTTTCAGCGGGTTCTTGTTGGAGTGGTACATGGCCGTGGCGGTGGCCATGGGGCTCGGGTAGAAGGTCTGCACCTGGTCGGCGCGGAAGCCGTTCTTCTTCAGCCAGAGCGCGAGGTTCATCATGTCCTCGTCGCTGGTGCCGGGGTGGGCGGCGATGAAGTACGGGATCAGGAACTGCTTCTTGCCCGCCTCGTCGCTGTATTTCTCGAACATCGCTTTGAAGCGGTCGTAGCTGCCGATGCCGGGCTTCATCATCTTGGACAGCGGCCCGCCTTCGGTGTGCTCGGGCGCGATCTTGAGGTACCCGCCCACGTGGTGGGTTACCAGCTCGGTGATGTATTCGGGCGATTCGACCGCCAGGTCGTAGCGCAGGCCCGAGCCGATCAGGATCTTCTTCACGCCTTTGATGGCGCGAGCCTTGCGGTAGAGCTGGATCAGCGGCCCGTGGTCGGTGTGCAGGTTCGGGCAGATGCCGGGGTAGACGCAGCTGGGCTTGCGGCAGGCCGCCTCGATCTCCTTGCTCTTGCAGCCGATGTGCCACATGTTGGCGGTGGGGCCGCCGAGGTCGGACACCACACCGGTGAAGCCCTGCACCTTGTCGCGGATGTCCTCGATCTCGCGCAGCACGCTCGCTTCCGAGCGGCTCTGGATCACGCGGCCCTCGTGCTCGGTGATCGAGCAGAAGGTGCAGCCCCCAAAGCAGCCACGCATGATGTTGACGCTGAAGCGGATCATTTCCCAGGCCGGGATCTTGGTCGCGCCGTCGTGGCGGCCCTGCTCGTCCGCATAGCGCGGGTGCGGGCTGCGCGCGTAGGGCAGGTCGAACACATGGTCCAACTCAGCGGTGCTGAGCGGGATCGGTGGCGGGTTCAGCCAGACATCGCGCACCGAAGGCCCATCGCCATGGCGCTGCACCAGGGCGCGGGCGTTGCCGGGGTTGGTCTCCAGGTGCAGCACGCGGTTGGCGTGGGCGTACAGCACCGGGTCGGCCTTGACCTGCTCGAAGGCGGGCAGGCGGATCACCGAGCGCTCGCGCGGCGGGGTGATGGCGCGGGCATCCGTCTTGGCCACGGTGCGGCGCACGATCTGGATCGGCTTTTCCTCGGCCTTGGGTGCCTCGCCAGTGGCGCAGGCCGCCGCCTGTGCGCTGCCGGTTTCTTCGGTGGTGGCATAGGGGTTGATCAGCTCGTCTACCTTGCCCGGGGTGTCCACGCTGCTGGAGTCGATCTCGTACCAGCCGGCCAGCCCGGGGTCGTCCACCCGGCGCATGAAGGCCGTACCGCGCACATCGGTGATGGACTCGATCGGCTTGCGGGCGGCCAGTCGGTGGGCGATCTCGATGATGGCGCGCTCGGCATTGCCATACAGCAGCAGGTCAGCCTTGCTGTCCACCAGGATGGAGCGGCGCACCTTGTCGCTCCAGTAGTCGTAATGGGCGATGCGGCGCAGGCTCGCTTCGATGCCGCCGATGATCACCGGCACGTCCTTGTAGGCTTCCTTGCAGCGCTGGGTGTAGACCAGGGTGGCGCGGTCGGGCCTTCTTCCCGCTTCACCGCCCGGCGTGTAGGCGTCGTCGCTGCGGATCTTCCGATCGGCCGTGTAGTGGTTGATCATCGAATCCATGTTCCCGGCTGCCACGCCGAAGAACAGCTTGGGCCGGCCCAGGGCCTTGAAGGGCTCGGCCGAATTCCAGTCGGGCTGGGCGATGATGCCGACGCGAAAGCCCTGGGCTTCGAGCGTGCGCCCGATCACCGCCATGCCGAAACTGGGGTGGTCCACGTAGGCGTCGCCGGTGACGAGGATGATGTCGCATTCCTCCCAGCCGAGCTGCGCCATCTCCTCGCGGCTCATGGGCAGGAAGGGTGCCGGGCCGAAGCGTTTGGCCCAGTAGGGTCGGTAGGCCGTGAGCGCGCGCTCGGCCTTGGGCGGCTTCACAGTCTGGTGGCTGTGGGCGTCGTCGCGGGTCTGGATGGCGGTCACGGTGGGGCCTTGCGGTTCGGGCAAACCCGCGATTGTCGTTGGCTACCGCCCGTTCTGGTCGATGCCCCTGCGTGATGGCGGGGCTTGCGGCGTGCTTAGTTGGGGGCCCGGGCCTGCACGCAGGCCAGCAGGCGGGCGCGCTCTGTGGCGGGAATGGCCGGCAGCAGCGAGGCGCCCTGGTGGGCCAGGCCTTGCAGATAGGCCTCGCAGGCGGCCTCGCCCACCAGGGGCAACTGGAAGGTGCTGGGTTGCAGCAGCCACTGATGCAACAGCCCGTGGCACAGGGCCACCAGGCCGATGGCGGCCTGGCGCGTATCCAGGGTGGTGGGCAGTTGGCCGGCGCGCACGGCGCCATCCAGATTGGCCTGGTGCCGCTCCACCCAGCGCTGATGGGCTTCCACCTTGCGCTGCGAAAGCGCCTCCAGCTCGCCGCTGAACTCCATCTTCTGCAACGCGATTTCGAAGGCGCGGCGGGTGCGGGTGCAGGTGGCGGTCAGATGGAACAAGTGCAGCAGGCTCCAGCGCAGCGCGGCCAGGCCCGGCTGCTGCAGGCAGGGTGCCTCGGGCGGGGCGGCTTCCAGCGGCAGGGTGGCGCGGTCCATCATGGCCGTGAACAGTTCGCCCTTGTTCTTGAAGTGCCAGTACACCGCGCCGCGCGTCATGCCAGTGGCGCTGGCAATGTCTTGCAGCGAAGTGTGCGAAACCCCTTGCGCATGAAAAAGCTGCTCGGCCGCGTCGAGCAGCTTCTGCCGGGTTTCCAGGGCTTCCTGTTTCGTCTTGCGCACCATGGGGGCATTCTAAGAGCATTTACATACATGCGTGAATGTATGTAGACTCCGCCGCCTTGCTGCTCCCCGGGCAAGTCAGGCGCGTGTCGAAGCGACTCGCCCTGCTTCGTCGTCCCGGGTGAGCCAAGCCCTGCTGTCATCGCCGCGCACCCTGCTGCGCCGCCCGAAAGGATTTCCCGTGATCCCAAGTTCCCAGAAGAAGCCGCTGGCGCGGCCCCTGTTGCTGTCCCTCCCCCTGCTGCTGGCGCTGGCCGCCTGCGGTCAACAGGGCGGCAATGCCCAGGCGCAGGGGGGCGGCATGCCGCCGCCGGCCGTGGGCGTGCTGCAGGTCCAGCCGCAGGCGGTGAACCTGCAGGTGGAACTGCCCGGCCGCGTGGAAGCCCTGCGTACCGCCCAGGTGCGGGCCCGCGTGAATGGCGTGGTGCAGCGCCGCCTGTTCACCGAAGGCGCCGAGGTGCGCGCCGGCCAGGCCCTGTTCCAGATCGACCCCGCCCCCTACCGGGCCGCGCTGGACGCCGCGCAGGCCCAGCTGGCCAAGGCGCAGGCGAACGTGGCCCAGGCGGTGGCGCAGGCCGAGCGCAACAAGCCGCTGGTGGAGGCCAAGGCCATCAGCCAGCAGGAATACCTGGCCTCCGTGGCCGCCGCCAAGGCGGCCGAGGCCGATGTGGCCGCCGCCCAGGCGGCGGTGCAGTCGGCGCGCTTGAACCTGGACTACGCGGCCGTCAAGGCGCCGATCGCCGGCCGCATCGGCCGCGCGCTGGTGACCGAAGGCGCGCTGGTCAGTGCGTTGGAAGCCACCCAGTTGGCGCTGATCCAGCAGACCGACAAGGTCTACGTCAACTTCACCCAGAGCGCCAACGAGGTGCAGGCCCTGCGCCTGGCTCTGGCCGCCGGCCAGCTGCGCGCTGCGGGCAAGGATGGCGCCCAGGTGCGTGTGCTGCTGGACAACGGCCAGGAAGTGAAGGAGCCCGGCAAGCTGCTCTTCACCGACCTGAGCGTGGACCCCGGCACCGGCCAGGTGCAGCTGCGCGCCGAAGTGCCGAATGCCCAGGGCCAGCTGCTGCCCGGCCAGTTCGTGCGCGTGCGCCTGAGACAGGCCGAACTGCCCGCCGGCCTGCTGCTGCCGCAGCAGGCGGTGACGCGCGGCAGCCAGGGTGATCAGGTGCTGGTCGTCGGGGCCGACAACAAGCCGCAGCCGCGCACCGTCAAGTTGGGTGGCAGCCAGGGGAACCAGTGGGTGGTGCTGGATGGCCTGCAACCAGGCGAGCAGGTCATCGTGGATGGCTTCCAGAAGATGTTCGTGCCCGGCGCCCCGGTCAAGCCCGTGCCCTGGAGCGGCGCGGCTTCGACCCCGGCCGCCAGCCGCTGATCGGGAGTCAAGCCCATGCTGTCCCGTTTCTTTATTGATCGCCCCATCTTTGCCTGGGTGATCGCGCTCTTCATCCTGGTGTTCGGCGCGGTCTCCATCACCAAGCTGCCGGTGGCGCAGTACCCCACGGTGGCGCCGCCCTCGCTGGTGGTGTCCACCTTCTACCCCGGCGCATCAGCGCGCACGCTGGATGAATCCGTGCTCGCCGTGCTGGAGCAGGAGCTCAACGGTTCGCCCAATCTGGCCTACATCGAATCGGTGTCGCAGGCCAATGGCAGCGGCACCATCACGGTGACCTTCGAGCCCGGCACCAATATCGACCTGGCGCAGGTGGAGGTGCAGAACCGCCTCTCGCGCGCCACGCCGCGCCTGCCCACAGCGGTGGTGCAGCAGGGCGTGCGCGTGGACAAGGCGCGCAACAACTTCCTGCTCTTCGTCACCCTGTCCAGCAAAGATGGTCGCCTGGACCCGATCGCTCTGGGCGACTACGCCGCGCGCTCCATCATTCCGGAGCTGCAGCGCCTGCCCGGCATCGGCCAAGCCCAGCTGTTCGGCACCGAGCGCGCCATGCGCATCTGGATCGACCCGGCCAAGCTGCGCGCCTACAACCTGAACGCGACCGAGGTGAACGCCGCCATCCGCGCCCAGAACGCGCTGGTGCCGGCCGGCGCCATCGGCGAGCTGCCCAACCTCTCGACCCAGACCGTCAGCGCCACCGTGGTGGTGAAGGGCCAGTTGGAGTCGGTGGAGCAGTTCAAGGCCATCGTGCTGCGCGCCAACCTGGACGGCTCCACCGTGCGCCTGGGCGACGTGGCGCGCGTGGAGCTGGGCGGGCAGGGCTACGGCAGCTACTCGCGCCTGAACGGCAAGCCCAGCACCGGCATCGGCATCCAGCTCGCACCCAGTGGCAACGCCCTGGCCTCGGCCCAGGCGGTGAAGGACCGTATGGTCGAGCTGCAGCGCTACTTCCCCGAGGGCGTGGTCTACGAGGTCCCCTACGACAGCTCGCGCTTCGTGCAGATCTCCATCTCGCAGGTGGTGCAGACCCTGTTCGAGGCCATCCTGCTGGTGTTCCTGGTGATGTTCCTGTTCCTGCAGAACTGGCGCTACACCTTGATCCCGACCATCGTGGTGCCGATCGCCCTGCTGGGCACCTTCGCCATCATGCTGGGCCTGGGCTACTCCATCAACGTGCTCACGCTTTTTGGCATGGTGCTGGCCATCGGCATCCTGGTAGACGACGCCATCGTGGTGGTGGAGAACGTCGAACGCATCATGCACGAGGAGGGGCGCACGCCCCTTGAGGCCACCAAGAAGGCGATGGGCCAGATCTCCGGCGCCATCATCGGCATCACCGTGGTGCTGGTCTCGGTGTTCGTGCCCATGGCCTTCTTTGCGGGTTCGGTGGGCAATATCTACCGCCAGTTCTCGCTCTCCATGGCGGCCTCGATGCTGCTCTCGGCCTTCATGGCCCTGAGCTTGACGCCAGCCCTGTGCGCCACCCTGCTCAAGCCGGTGGAACCCGGCAGCAGCCACAGCAAGCGCGGCTTCTTCGGCTGGTTCAACCGCAGCTTCGCCGCCACCGCCAAGGGCTACGAAGGTTGGGTGGCCAAGCTGCTGCAACGCGGCGGCCGCGTGCTGCTGATCTACGTGGCGCTGATCGCCGTGGTGGGCTGGCTGTACGTGCGCATGCCCACCTCCTTCCTGCCCAACGAAGACCAGGGCTACCTGATCGTCAACGTGCAGCTGCCGCCGGGGGCCACCGCCCAGCGCACCGAGGCGGCGGTCAAGCAGGTCGAGGACTTCATGCTCAAGCAGCCCGAGGTGCGCGCCACCGTGGGCGTGATCGGCTTCTCCTTCAGCGGCCAGGGCCAGAACGCCGCCCTGGTGTTCGTGCCGCTCAAGCCCTGGGAGGAACGCAAGGGCAAGGACCACAGCGCGCAGGCGCTGGCGGGCCGCGCCTTCGGCGCCTTCATGGCCGTGCGCGATGCCTTCATCTTCCCGCTCTCGCCCCCGCCCATCCCCGAGCTGGGCACGGCCACCGGCTTTGCCTTGCGCTTGCAGGACCGTGGCGGCCTGGGCCACGAGGCCCTGCTGAACGCCCGCAACCAGCTGATGGGCATGGCGAGCAAGAGCAAGCTCATCACCGGCATGCGCCCCGACGGCCTGGAGGACGCCCCCCAGCTGCAGCTCGACATCGACCGCGACAAGGCCAACGCCCTGGGTGTGAGCTTCGACAACCTGGGTGCGGTCATCGCCACCCAGCTCGGCTCGGCCTATGTGAACGACTTCCCCGCCAACGGCCGCCTGCAGCGCGTGGTGGTGCAGGCCGAGGCCGCGGCGCGCATGCAGCCCGAGGACTTGCTGCGCCTGAGCGTGCTGAACAACAAGGGCCAGCATGTGCCGCTGAGCAGCTTCGCCAGCACGCGCTGGATCACCGGCCAGATGCAGGCGGTGCGCTACAACGGCTACCCGGCCATGCGCCTGGCCGGCGACGCCGCCCCCGGCGCCTCCACCGGCGCGGCGATGGCCGAGATCGAGAAGATGGCGGCCCAGCTGCCGCCCGGCATCGGCTTCGAATGGACCGGGCTGTCGCGCGAGGAAAAGATCTCCGGCGCCCAGGCCACCGCCCTGCTGATCTTCTCGCTGCTGGCCGTGTTCCTCTGCCTGGCGGCGCTGTACGAGAGCTGGTCGATCCCCTTCGCCGTGCTGCTGGTGGTGCCGCTGGGTCTGCTGGGCGCGCTGCTGGGCGCCACGCTGCGCGGCATGCCCAACGACGTGTTCTTCAAGGTCGGCCTGATCACCATCATTGGCCTGAGTGCGAAGAACGCCATCCTGATCATCGAGTTCGCCAAGGACCTGCAGGCGGAAGGGCGCAGCCTCACCCAGGCCATCCTGGAGGCCTGCCACCTGCGCTTCCGGCCCATCCTGATGACCTCGCTGGCCTTCATCCTGGGCGTGATGCCGCTCGTGTTCGCCAGCGGGGCCGGCTCGGCCAGCCAGCGCGCCATCGGCACCGGGGTGATGTCGGGCATGGTCTCGGCCACCGTGCTGGCCGTGCTCTTCGTGCCGGTGTTCTTCCTGGTGGTGCGCAAGGTCTTCAAGCCCAGCAGCCGCCAGCTCGAATTCGACAAGCAGCATGCCCATGGCATTGGCGGCGCTGCCGAAGGACATGGATGACACCCCCCCGAAGCGCTTCGCGCCTCCCCCTCAAGGGGGCGCCGCCAGCGGCCCGGCAAAGCCGGTTCTGCGGCGGCCGCTTGGGGGCGCGCAGCTCCGTTCGCAGCAATCAGTCATGAATCGAGACCTTCGCATGAAGAGCCGCCTGTACGTTTCTTTGCTTGCAGTGGCAGCCCTGAGCGCCTGCATGAACCTGGCGCCCGCGCACCAGCGCCCGGCGTTGCCGGTGGCCGAAACCGTCGGCCAGCCCGCTGAAGCTGCACTGCAACTGCCGAACTGGCAAGGCTTCTATGCCGACGCCCGCCTGCAGACCCTGATCGAAACTGCGCTGCGCCACAACCGCGACCTGCGCGTGGCGCTGGCGAACGTCGAACAAGCTGCCGCGCTGGCGCGCGTGAGCGACGCGAACCGCTGGCCCACCGTGGGCTTGGGTGCGGCGATGTCGCGCCAGCCCAAGGCCCAGGGCGAGGGCATCAGCAGCAACTACCAGGTCGGCCTGCAGCTCAGCGCCTACGAGATCGACCTCTGGGGCAAGCTGAAGAACCAGAGCGAGGCCGCGCACGCCCGCTACCTGGCCAGCACCGAAGGCGCCCGCGCCGCCCAGCTCAGCCTGGTGGCCGCCGTGGCCTCGGCGCACTACGCGCTGCAGACCGACGAGCAGCTGCTGGCGCTGGCGCGCCGCACGCTGGAAAGCCGGCTGGAAAGCCACCGCCTGGTGAAGCTGCGCTTCGACCAGGGCGCTGCCTCCAGCCTGGAGCTGCAGGGCGCCATTTCGGCGCTCGAAGCCACTCGCGCCGCCGTGGCCCAGGCCGAGCGCCAGCGCGCCCAGGACGAACACGCCCTGGCCTTGCTGACCGGCCAGCCCCTGGGGCCTGAGCTACCCGCCGCCACGCCTCTGCTGGATCAGGCCTTGGCGCCGCTGGCCGCCGGCGTGCGTTCGGAGCAACTGCTGCAGCGCCCCGACGTGCGCCAGGCCGAGGCCCAGCTGATCGTCGCCGAGGCCAACATCGGCGCCGCCCGCGCGGCCTTCTTCCCGTCCATCTTCCTGAGCACCAGCGCCGGCACGGCCAGCAGCCAACTCTCGGAGCTGTTCAAGCACAGCGCCTGGAGCTTCAGCGGCCAGCTGCTGCAACCCCTGTTCGACGCCGGCCGCAACCGCGCCAACCTGGCCGCCAGCCAAGCCGCCCGTGACGCCGCCGTGGCCCAGTACGACAAGGCGGTGCAACAGGCCTTCCGCGAAGTGGCCGACGCCCTGGTGGCC
>ERZ761602.5792-NODE-5792-length-14341-cov-5.788674_pt1 | contig 14341 bp, 11 predicted proteins | sample MGYA00512165_ERZ761602 | MGnify/ENA primary metagenome ERZ761602 (study PRJEB28899, sample SAMN02445085) | bioreactor sludge metagenome | biome: EBPR sludge; isolation source: Thorneside wastewater treatment plant | place: Australia: Brisbane, Thorneside...
ATGGAGAGATGGTCGCTACCCTCATCGCAGCCCTCGCCCTTCAGGCCCCGAACACGCTGACCGAGGCCGAAAAGAAGGCCGGCTGGGTTCTCCTGTTCGACGGAAAGTCACCGGCCGGATGGCACAACTACACGAGTCAAGGCGTCGGCAAAGGCTGGAAGATCGAGGACGGCATCCTCACCTCGGCCGACCCCGGGACGGCCGGCGACATCGTCACCGACCAGAAGTTCGACTGGTTCGAGCTCACCCTCGACTTTCGCAACACGCCCGGCGGAAATAGCGGGATCATGATCCGCGTCGGCGAGGATGGCGAGACCGCGTGGCAGACCGGTCCCGAAATCCAAATCTACGACCACAAGCCGCAGGACGGCGTCGAGACGACCGGTTACCTCTACCAACTCTACAAGCCCACTTTCGACGCGGCGAAGCCGGCGGGAGAATGGAATCAACTCCGGATCGTGGTCGACCCGAAGCTCTGCTTCACCGAGCTCAACGGCAAGCGCTACTACGAGTTTGTCTACGGCAGCGAGGATTTCTGGGACCGGGTCAAGAAGAGCAAGTTCAGCAAGTATCCGATGTTCGGCAAGATCGAGAAGGGCGCGATCGGCATCCAAGGCGATCACGGGGTCGTGTCGTTCCGGAACATCAAGGTTCGCCCGATCAAGCCATGATTGCCGCGATCGTCGGTTTCCTGCTCGTGCAAGAAGATTCGCTTGCCGGCTTTCTTTCGGGCAAGTTCCCGGTGACGCAATCCCGAAAGGTCATGAAACAGGCGGTGACGGCGGCGATGAACGTCGACACCGTCGCACTCGGCTTTGGCTTGTTCCGACCCCGCAACGGCATCGGGTGGGTCGTGCCACTCAACAGTGAGGCCTACCAGGACTATGGGGTGACGGTCTACGCCCGTCCGGTGGGCAAGACCTACCGGCTCGAAACGCTCTTCCCGAGTGGCTTCTATTTGGCCAAAAGTGGGTTCTTCGACGGTGCCCATCTCATCGTGGGGGGCCTGAACGGATGGATGGGGAACGGTCCCCACGCTCGGGCAGCGCTGCTGCGCTGGGATGGACGGCGGTGGAGCCTCCAGAATTGGGTCGAAGCCGACTTTGAGTCGTATGAGTGTACGTTCCGGCCCAGCGGCCGCAAGTGGATCGCCTTGATCGAGGGTCGAACCTACCCGAAGCACATCGAGGTCCCGCATGTGATGGCGAACGTGGGGATGCGCCAGCGCTTCATCTACGCGAGCGGTAAGCTCGTCGCGTCACCAGCCGTGCGAACGATGAATCCCTTGGCCGTCCTCGATGACCTCGCCGGTGCCGCCGCCCGTGGCGACACGGCCGGGGTCCGCCGCGGTTGCTCGTCGAGAGAACTCGCGAAGCAGGTCGAGAAACTGGGCCGAAAGCTCGCCGGCAGCGGTTGGGACGTGCCAGGGAACATGAATTCGACGTCGGACAGGCACTTCATCGCGACGTCGCTTGGCCTCCGCTTCGACTTCGGCCGTGTCGGCGGCCAATGGAAGTTGGCGCGCATCGTTCCCGTTCGCGGTTGACGCGGCGACGGGTTACGACGAACCAGCAGCCCGATTCGTGCTTCACAAGTCCAGAATTCCCCGTCAGAGAACCGCTTCCATCACCCGCTCGGCAATCTGATGATTGCCGAACGGGGGCATGAGGTAGAGCCCCTGCGCACAGGCCCTGAGCTTCGAAGAGAGCTTTTGGGCTTCATCGATCCCGATGCTCAACGCGATCTCATCGTCGGTCGCCTCCGCCATCTTCGCACGCAGCCAATCCGGCACCTCGATCCCGGGCACCTCGTTATGCATGAATTCCGCGTGTCGAGTGCTCCGCAAAGGCAGGACCCCGACGAGCAGCGGGAGACCGAGTTCCTGGCAACGCTCGACCGCAAATTCGACGTGACGGAATTCGAAAATCGGCTGCGTGTACACCAGATGGGCGCCGGCGTCGGCCTTCCGCTTCAGGCGATCGATCTCAAGGTCCATATCTGCCGCGAGCGGGTTGAAGGCAACGGCAATCGTGAACGCGCACTTCGCGCCGACGCTATAGCCGGCGAGATCGACGCCCTCGTTGAACCGCGAGAGGATACGGACAAGACCGATCGCGTCGACGTCGAAGACGCTCGTCGCGCTCGGATAATCGCCGATGTTTGCGGGATCGCCAGTGACGGCGAGGATGTTCCGCACTCCAAGCGCGTGCGAGCCCAAGAGGTCCGCCTGCACCGCAAGCAAGTTCCGGTCGCGACACGCGAAGTGCATCATGACTTCGATGCCGATCTGGTTCTGGATCAGGGTGCTGATCGAGAGCGGGTTCATGCGCAGCCGCGCCCGGGCACCATCAGAGATGTCGATGAGGTCGGCCCCGCGCACCTTCAGGGCCTTCGCTCCCGCCAAAACCTTCTGGACATTCAGGCCGCGCGGAAGGTCCATCTCGACCGTCACGATAAACTTGCCGTGCTTGAGCTTCATCGAGAGTTCGGTCGGTTCGCTCTCGGGCAGGGGCTTGCGTTCTTTTTCGACGGTATTGACCGACGTCCGCGCGCGCTTCTTGACTCCGCCGGCGTCGATCAGCTCGCGCAGTCTGCGAATGTGCTCGGGAGTCGTCCCACAGCAACCCCCGATAATATTCGCGCCCTCCTCGACCAATCGCAGCGCCGCCTTCGCGAAGTACTCGGGGGCGGTGTCGTAGGTGACTTCGCCCTTCACCAACTGCGGCAACCCTGGCGTGGGAAAAGCGAGGATCGGGAGTTCGTTGTTCTCGGCAAGCTGCCGGACAATGTCGATCATCCGCTGGGGACCGACGATGCAGTTCGCGCCAATGGCATGGACTCCGAGGATGGCCATTTCCTGGCCGCACCGCATCGGGAGCCCCTCGGCGAGCGCCTCGCCGTCTTCGATGTACGCCTTGCTGACGATGATGGGGAGGTCACTGACGGCGCGCACAGCCTCGACGGCAATGCGAAGTTCCTCCATATCGATGAAAGTCTCAAGCAGGAACCCGTCAACCCCGCCCTCCGCGAGGGCCCGGGCTTGTTCGACGACGGCCGCACGCCACTCCTCTTCGGTCGTCGTCCCGATCGGGGCCATCGGCTTGCCGGAAGGGCCGATCGCGCCGAGGACAAGCCGGTCGGGACCGGCCGCTTCCCGCGCGAGCCGAGCCCCGGCGCGGTTCACCTCGGCGACATCGACGTTCACGTCGCTCAGGCGAATACGGTTCGCCTCGAAGGTGTTGGTCTCGACGAAATCGCTTCCCGCGGCGAAGTACTCCTCGTGGACTTTGAGGACGAGGTCCGGCGCGAGGACGTTGGCCAAATCGTACGGCTTTTTGGTGAATCCAAGCTCTCCGAGGCGAGTGCCGTTGGCACCGTCGCCGAGCAAGACCTCTTTCTTCAACGCTTCAAGCAAGTTCATTCGATCTGGAATGTACCTTCGGCGGGCAAAGCCCGGAACTGCAGGGCAAGATCCTGACCGACACGGCGGCCGTGACCTTCTCGGTGAGGGCGAAGCTCGAATCGGTTGAGGGGCCGGGATCTCGGTTTCGAAAGAGAGACCACCTCACCCGGTTCGCTTCGCTCACCGACCTCTCCCCCAGAGGCGGAGAGGAATTGGCCCCTCACCCACTGCCGCCGCTCGACGTAGTACTCGTCGCGCGCTCCCCGGCGACTGTCGCGCGTTGGGGAGAGATGCTGCGCGAGGCCCCTGGCCAGACGGTCCGTGGGCCGGTGCGGAGCCCGGTGATCGCCACAGAGGAGGACGCGCGTCCCGTATCATGGGAGCGGTGCCACCGAAGAGCCCTGCCCCGAATCCTGAGAACGCCGCATGTGCCCCTACGGGCGGGGGACCCGCCTGAGTGGACGACTTCATCGGACCCGGCGGCACCCTCAGCTTCCTCTTCACCGACATCGAGGGAAGCACCCGCCTTTGGGAGCATGAGCCGGTCGCGATGGCGTCGGCGCTCGCGCGCCATCACGCGATCCTCGAAGCGGCCATCCAAGCCCACCGTGGTGTCGTCTTTCGTACCGTGGGCGATGCGTTCTGCGCCTACTTCGTCTCGGCGGGGGACGCGGTGCAGGCCGCGCTTGCGGCCCAGACCGAGATTCTTGCCGAAGCGTGGCCGACGTCGGCCCCGATCCGCGTCCGGATGGCGGTCCATACGGGAGCCCCGACCCGCGCCGACGGAAAGAGCTACGATCCGATCCTCAACCGCCTTGCCCGTGTTCTCGGCACCGCCCACGGCGGCCAATTCGTCGTCTCCCAGACCACCCGCGAAGTCTTGGACGACGACACCCTGACCGCCTCCATCATCGATCTGGGCGTTCACCCCCTCCGCGATCTCTCGCGCCCCGAGCGGATCTTCCAGGTGGCGCGCGGCGTCATGCCGGTCCAGTTTCCGCCGCTCCGAACGCTGGCCGTCGTCTCCCACAACCTGCCCGAACAGCTGACGTCCTTTGTCGGTCGAGAGGAAGCCTTGGCCGAGTTGGGACTCCGACTGCGCGATTCGCGACTGGTCTCGCTGATCGGTGCGGGTGGCGTCGGGAAGACCCGCCTGGCCCTCCATGCCGCCGCGGACGTCGCCGACGCCTTCCCCGGCGGGGTCTGGCTGGTGGAACTTGGGGCTCTGCGGGAACCGGGCCAAGTCGCTCCGACCGTCGCGACGACCCTCGCGATCCCCGAGGACCGATCCCGGCTGGTCGAAGAAGTGTTGATCAGGGCGCTGCGCGACCGACCCACGCTACTGGTCCTCGACAATTGCGAGCACCTGATCGAGGTGGTCGCACAGCTCGTGGACAAGCTCCTGAGATCGTGCCCTCTCCTGACCGTTGTGACGACCAGTCGCGAGGCGCTTGGGGTGCCGGGAGAGATCCGTCACCGGGTCGCATCGCTGCCGGCAAACGATGCCGCGTCGCCGTCGGTACGGCTCTTCGTCGATCGGGCCTCCGCACTCCGACCGGACCTAGTCTGGACCGACGAAGCCCTCGACACGGCGGCCCAGATCTGCGCGCGCCTCGATGGGATCCCCCTTGCGATCGAGCTTGCCGCGGCGAGGATCAAGCTTCTCCCCCTCCCTGAGATCGCGCGACGCCTCGAAGCCCGGTTCGATCTCCTGACGGGGGGGAGCCGGACAGCGATGCCGCGGCATCAGACGCTACGCGCGGCGATCGAGTGGAGCGTCGACTTGCTCTCGGATTCCGAGCGCACGTTGCTGCGCAAGCTTGGCGCGTTCACGGGCGGATGCTCGATCGAAGCGGTCGAGGCGCTCGGCGGCAGCCTCGACGATCTCGAATCGCTTGTCGACAAGTCGCTCGTTCTCCCCGAAGATGCAGCAGGGGAGTCGCGCTTCCGGCTCCTCGAAACGGTCCGCGCCTACGCGCTTGAGCAGCTGATCGCAAGTGACGAAGCGCTCGCCGCGCGTGAGGCCCATGCCGCCTACTTCGTCGACCTCGCCGAGCGAGCGGCAGGCGGCTATCGCGGTCCCGAGCAGGCGCGGTGGCTCGATCGGATCGCCACCGACCACGAAAACCTCGTTGCCGCCATCCGCGAGACAGACGCGGAGCAGACGGCCCTTCGGATCGCCGGTGCCCTCCAGGGATATTGGATGATCCGCGGCCACTACGCGGTCGGACGCACGATCGTCGCCCTCGCCCTCGGGAAGTCGCTGGACCGAAGTCCAAGCCCCATGCTCGCCAAGGTGTGGAACGCCGCCGGAAACCTTGCGAACCTCCAGGGTGACTACGACGCGGCGATGAACGCATACCAAGAGGCACTCTCCCTTCGCGAGGCGCTCCAAGACCCGCAAGGCATCGGGATGGTCCTCCACAACATGGGTCTGATCGCCTTCAACCGAGCGGACCACGCCGCGGCTGAGCCGTCTTTCCGGCGGGCAGCCCAGTTGCTTCGCGAGAATGGGGCACCGTGGGAGTACGCGACGGCGGTCCACAGTCTTGGCATGCTGAGTCGCGCTCAGGGCGGGCTCGACGAGGCGGAAGGTCTCACGCGCGAGGCCCTTGCGATCCGACAGAAGCAGGAGGATGTTCGAGGGATCGCGCTCTCGCTTCAAGCTCTCGGGGAGATCGCCCTCGATCGAGCCGAGAGCGCCATCGCTCGCACCAGCCTCGGCCAAAGCCTCGCGCTGTGCGAGGAGCTCGGGGACCAGCAAGGGATCGCGGAGCTGCTGACGCTTTTGGCGATCGTCCATGTCGCCGAGGGCCGACTCGATCGCGCGGCAGCCGAGCTCGCGAAAGCGCTGACGCTCCATGCCGAGCTCGGCTATGCGATTGGAGGCGCGAAAGCTCTGGAGGGGATCGTGGTCTGGGCCGGGGCGGCGGAGCGGCCGGAGATCGGGGGGCAGGCCCTCGGGGCCGCACAGGCACTCCGGAGCGAGAAGGCGATCCCGCGCCAGCCGAACGAGCAGAAGGCGCTCGAGCCCGCAATCCTGCGTTTGAAGGGGGCGACATCCCCCGAGGCTCTGGAGCGAGCCTTTCTCGACGGCCGCGATCGTGGCTACGACGATGCGGTCCGGGTCTTGGTCCAAGCCTTGGAACGTGGCGGTTCCGAGCGCGTAGAATGAAGGAGCAGAGTCGTTGCCCGCAGGGGGAGCCGAAAGGCTGAGAGTTCCGCACGTCGCGGAAGACCCCATGAACCTGATGCGGTTAGTACCGTCGTAGGGATTGCGGACGAAATCCTCCTTGGAGGGCTGTCGTCGCAATCAGCGTCGGCAGCCCTCTGGCCTTATGGAGGAAACATGAACGCAAGACCCAGGGGTTTCACCCTCATCGAACTGCTCGTCGTGATCGCGATCATCGCCATCTTGGCCGCGATACTTTTCCCGGTCTTTGCGCAAGCGAAGGAGGCCGCGAAGAAGACCGCGTGCCTCAGCAACGCGCGCCAGATCGCGATGGCGAACCGGATGTATCTGTCCGACCACGACGACGTCTATCCGATCTTCTACGCCTACAACAGCCAGCCACCGGCGGGTGCCGCGGGCCACAAAGGGGTCGAGGTACTTCTCGCCGGATACGTCAAGGAGCCGCGCGCGTTCCTGAGCCCGCTCGACGCCGGGGGACCGTACACGAGTCAAGATGTCCCCGGCGCCAACACCTACTGGAAGGCCTACGGAAGCTCTTACCGGTTTACGCAGTGCATGTTCACGATCGTCGCGGGGGAGTCGTCCAGCAACAACACGCTCTATGCGTTCAACCGGGCCGTGGTCGACTCCAGTGTCGAGTTCCCCTCTGAAACAAGGATCATGCGCTTGGAGATGTTCCCCTTCTTCGCCAAGGACAAGGATCCCGGCTGCGCGCGGTATGGCTACGACTGCGACCCTCCGTACAACTACTACCGGCAGTGGGGCAAGACGGGTGGCTCGATGATCTTCGCCGACGGGAGCGCGCGCCACGTCAGCTCTTCGGCGCGATTCGACGACGCCCGTGTCAACCCGGAGGGCCGCCGCTCCGGCGAAGCCGACCCGTCATCTTGGTCCGGTACCTGGTACGGCACCTGCGACTAGCTCCCAACCAGCGCCCTGTCCGAGGGTGTTGGAGCGCAGAAGATCGGCGCATCCATCACCCTTGACCCCGGGGTGCGAGCAAGCTCCATACTGGACTTGTGAGCAAGATCGCAAGCGATGTTTGCCTCGCGGTTTTCTGCGCAGGACTGACAGCGCTGACCTTTCAAGTGCCGATTTGGACCGGGGTGAAATCGAGCTTCGAGTGGCCGACCGGAGCGGCCATTCTCCTGACGATCGTCTGGGCGGTGATTCGTCGGCGCGATGGCTTTCGCACGTGCATGCTCGATGCAAGTGTGATAGGAGTCGGCGTGGGCTTTTGGGTTGCGTTCGCCGTCCGTATGGCCCAGACGGGGAAGGCGCAGATGCCGGGGCTTGTCGTGATCTCTTTGCCCATCGTCTCCACCGTGTTTTACGTACTAAGCCTGCGAACAGAACGAAAGGCTGATCAGTACCAGGAGACCTTGGAACAGGAGTTCGAGGCCATCAAAGCCATGCCGCCTAACGAGGCGCGCAAGGCACTCGAAGCTCGTTTTGACGAATACCAAACATTGCTCGAAGACTTCGAAAAACGCGAGCCCGGGTTGAGGCGAAAAAGGACCTTAGTCCTTTGGGCTGTGCTGGCGCTCACCCCCGTCCTTCTGGCCACGAGCATCTGGCCTGAACCGCGACCGGTTGGCATCATCTTGGGTGTTGCGATTCTGATTCTCTGTGTCACCTGTCTCAAACTGTTCTCGACGCTACCCCCAACCTGATGCCACGTTTTGCAGGCATGACTGGTGGTGCCGCAGCCACGACACTGACCGGGACTTCCTCTTGGCGCTTTAGAGCGTGCTCGAGAGAGATGCCCCTCGCAACGGGATCGCTAGAAGCCAGCGTTCAGGACCGGGGCAAGACCTGTCGTCCTAGCACTCTCCCTGCCCGTATCGCGAGTGGTACCGATCCCACCAGCCCGCGATCTCTGGCTCCGTCAAAGGAGTCGGAGATCCGATCTGGAGCGCAAGCCAGACCGTCTTCGCGACATCCTCGACCATCGCGGCGGCCTTGATCGCCGCTCGCGGCGTCGGTCCCCAGGCAAACACGCCATGCCGACCGAGGAGCACGGCCGGACCCACGCCTCGCGCACCCAGAATCGCTTCCGCGATTTGGGTGCCCTCATTCGCGACGTAAGGCGTGCAAGGAATCGCGCCGCCGAACTCATCGGCGATCGCGGTCAGGACGGGTGGAATCGGGCGCTCGCAGGCCGCGAACGCGGTGGCGTAGTTCGAGTGGGTGTGGACGATGGCACCGACTTCAGGCATGCGACGATAGAGCTCGAGGTGATGGACGAGATCGACGCTCGGCTTCCACGCCAGCTCAAGCGGCTCGCCGGTCGAAAAGCGAATCGGGACGATCGCCTCTGGAGTCAGCGCGTCGTAGTCAACCCCGCTCGGCTTGATGAAGACCACGTCCGCGTCGCGATCGATCCCGCTGACGTTGCCCGAATGCATGACGACGAGCCCAAGCTCGGTGAGCATCCGGTTCGCTCGACAGACTTCGTCGCGCAGACTCATGCGAGTGCCTCCCGGCGGATCGTGAGGAGCGACTTCATCAGGCCCGAAAGGTCGCGCGCTCCCGGGAGCCCGAACGCGTCGTGAAGGTCGAGGTAGAGGCAGTACAACCGCCGATACGTCGCGCTCGCGCCCGGCTCGGGGGTGAAGACCCGATCCTTGAATCCCGTCATCGCCGCTTGGGCATCCGCAACCGTTGGGTGGAGGCCGGAGGCGACCGCCCCCGCGATGGCGGCCCCGAGGGCGCAGGTTTGCTCCGAGCGACTGAGCCGGATCGGACGTCCGAGGACATCGGCGTAGATCTGCATGGTCAGCGGGCTCTTTTCCGCGATCCCGCCGCAACAAACGACTTCGTTTACCGGCACGCCGTACTCTTCGATCCGCTCGACGATGCGTTTCGCCCCGAAGGCGGTCGCCTCGATCAACGCTCGGTACACATCGACCACCCGTGTGTGGAGCGTTTGACCCACAAGAAGCCCCGTCAGCGCTTGGTCGACGAGGATCGTGCGGTTCCCGTTGTTCCAATCCAGCGCAAGCAGGCCCGTCTCGCCGGGGATCAGGTCGGCAGCCTCCGCCTGCAGGCGCGCGTGATCGCCGTCGCCGAGGGACGCTCCCCACGCGAACAGGTCGCCCACCGCGGATTGCCCGGCCTCGATCCCCAGCATCCCCGGGATCACCGTGTCCTCGGCGACCCCGCAGAGCCCGGGGATGTTGGGGATCGACCCGTCATCGGGGGCGACCATGATGTCGCAGGTGCTCGTGCCCATGATCTTGACGAGCATGCCCGGACGGATCCCGGCGCCAAGCGCGCCGAGATGGGCATCGAATGCGCCGGCGGCCACGACCGTCTGCGGTGACAACCCTGCCCGGGCCGCGATATCGGGATCCAGGGTCCCGACTCGATGATCAATCGCGACGACCTGATTGTAGAGCTTGCCGCGAAAGGACGCAAGCGCAGGCGAAAGCTTCGCGAGGAACTCGGCGCTGGGAAGTCCGCCCCAGGTGGTGTGCCACATCGCCTTGTGACCGGCGGCGCACGCGCTCCGGGGGATCGCGCGGACATCGTCGATGCCGGCCAGCCAAGCGGGAATGACGTCGCACATCTCTACCCACGAGGCTGCGGCATCGATTAGATCGGGGGACTGGCGCGTGCAGTGGAGGAGCTTGGCCCAGAACCACTCGCTCGAATACTTGCCGCCGATGTTCTCCAGGTAGGGAGTTCCGCGTCCCTTTTCGGTGATCTCCTCGGCCTCCGCGATCGAGGTGTGGTCTTTCCAAAGCCAGGCCTGGGCATCGAGGCGTTCCGGCATCGCGAGAGCGAGAGGACGGCCCGCGGCGTCGACGGCCATCGGGGTCGAGCCGGTGGTGTCGACACCGATCCCCGCGATCGAGGTCGCATCGACCCCTGCGAGCGCTCCTGAGACCGAGGCGAAGAACCCCTCGAACCAGTCAGCCGGGTTCTGGCGAGCGAGGTGAGGATCGCGCGGATCGTGCAGCACGCCGCTATCGCCGGAGGGATAGTCGGCGACGGCGGACCCGACCGTCTCACCCGAATCCACATCCACGACCAGCGCTCGAACCGAGTTCGTGCCGTAATCCAAGCCGAGTGCGCATCTCATCGAATCCGATCTTGGCAGACGCGAACCGACTCGCGGTCGCGCGAGGCTGTGCCGAGAATCGAACCATCAACTCGCGCACCGCCGTCTTTACCTTCGGCTTGCCGATCGTCCGCGTAGTCGGACTGCTGGCGATCGCCAAGCTGAACCAGTTCGGCGACTTCGCGACGAGTCCACAGACGGCACGCCTGCATCTCGGCGGGTCGGCAGTCGTCGCCGGGGGCAAGGCTCAGCTCAGCTTCGTCGAGGCCATGGGCGAAGCCAGCGTGGAGATTTCCTGCAAAGAAGAGACCCGGGTCGTCCCGCTGGATGACCAGCCAAGCGACTCGGTCTGTGGTGTCCGCGTCCGACTGAAAACGCTCGATATGGAGTCGATACCACCCCGAAGCGAGATCGAGGTCACGTGGTGACCGTCACGGAATCATGTACATCGGGTTCGGGATCTTGATCGGGCGCTCGGCGCAACCACCCTTAAGATCGCTCCATTGGTCGCCCACACTCATCAAAACCCGGAAGCCCTGAGCCACGATGGCTCGCCGTGCGCTTGACTTGAACGGGATGATCGACGCCTTTCGATAGTCGGCCGGTTTGAAGATAATGGCGCTGTATCCCGTGAATCCGCGCCGGGCGAGGTTGGCTTCCGTCGGTTGGCGGACGTCCGACGTGCGCCCGGTGATGAGGAAGATCGTGACCCCTTTCTTCTTCGCGAGATCGTAGAGCTCGCGGACCGGCTCGATCGCGGGGGCGGCCGCCGTCCATTCCCACTCCGTCCAGAGTGCGGGGACGAAGCCGAAGCCCATAGATCGCGTGACCGAGTAGCTGGAGAGCATCGTGTCGTCGATGTCGAACACGATTGCCTTCTTGCCCGGCTTGCTGATTCCGGCGAGCAGACCGCGCTTGGCTCGGGCGATTACCTCCCGGACGTCCTTTTGGTAGCGGCCAGAGTTGTAGTACCGCTGGACAACGGCCTTGTCGACGTCGAGATTCGTCGGCTCCGAACCTGAGGAGCCGAGTACGGGAAGAGAAAGGGCGAGGACGAAGAGGAAGGGTCGCATGGTATTGGCTCGTAACTTCGCCACGGATCACACAAATCCTGGGACCCTTCAGCCCGATCTATCTCCTTCGGGTGAGGAACGCGCGCCAGTCCCAGGTTTCGGGATCGTCGCACTCGCGGATCGGGATGCAGGCCGCGATGCGAAGGTGCCAATCGGTGAGCCGAGTCCGCGCACCAGGTCGTGCCAGAACCTCGGGGTCGAGGAAGGGCCGGGTCACTAGGCAGGCCGCGCACACGGCGCGAAGGTTGATCGGTCGATTTCACCCGCTGCCGATATGGTCGACGTCGGTGGCAGGATCCCCACACACCGCGCACCGCCCTTCAAAGCGAGCGATCGCTTGCCGGACGGCCCGTTCGGGGGCAAGGCTTCGCCGCAGCGGCATCCCGCCACCGAGAAGCCTCCAGATCGTCTGTCCGAAGGCGACCTGCCGGTCCGGATCGGTGGCGACCGTGGTTGCGATCCCGCTCCGTACCTGGCGTACGAGTGCGGCGGCAGCTCGGCAGTCCTCACTGCAGTACGGCGTACGACGACTCGCCGTCGGGGTGTCGCAATTCGGACAGGTTCCTGGTTGTAGTGTGATCGCACCAGACGGCGCATCGGCGATCTCGTTGAGAAGGTGGAGAAAGACGCTCCGAGCTTGGTCCACGAGGCTGAGGCCATCAAGCCCGACGAGCGACTCCCGGACCGCATCGAGGCGCTGGCGATGGCCATTCATCGCTGGATTGTAGCGCCAGGTAAGCTCGCTTCATGATCAGCAAGAAAGTCGCATCACTTCTCGAAGAGCAGATCGGGCACGAACTCTGGGCGAGCCAGAAGTACCTCAGCATGGCAATCTGGTTCGCCGGTCAGAACCTCGGCGGCTTCAGCGAGTTCTTCATGAAGCAGTCGGCGGAAGAACGCGGCCACGCTCTGAAGATCGTTCACTTCCTCACCGAAGTCGGTCTCACCCCGAACCTTGCGGCGATCGACGCGGCCGGCCCGAAGTACAAGGACGCACTCGATTGCGCGAACCAGGCGCTCCAGAACGAGCAGACGGTGACGAAGCAGTTTCACAAAATGGCCAAAACCGCGCTCGCCGAGGACGACTACACGTCGTTCGAGTTCTTGCAGTGGTTCATCAAGGAACAGGTCGAAGAAGAGGCAAGCATGGAGCACCTGATCGCGCTGATCTCCAGTGGACTCAACCTGTTCCAGGTCGAAGCGCTCCTCCACCACGATCACGACTAGAGCTTGGGTGCGGCCGGCTTCGCTCCTAGTGAGCGGATGAAGTCGAACGCGAACCAGCCCAACGTCAAGAACGCGAGACCGAAGAAGACGGGGCCGATCCACCAGCTGTTCTGCTGAAGCCACCCGAGGCGGCTCACGCCGCTCTGCCAAAGGAAACGGAATCGATGGTTGACGCCCGACTCGTCGGCGACGGTGAGGTCGGTCGCCATGTTCCGTCGAAGCCCGTGCCGAGCGATGATCTGCCCCTGGGCGTTCTTCAACGCGCCGGTTCCGGCCCCGGTCACCGCAAGCAGGCACGTTCCCCGCGGGCCCCGCTTGGGCTTGAGCGCCGCGACCGGACCCTGGAACCAGGTCGACAGGCCGTCAGGTCGAGTGAACGGCAAGTCGGCATCGCCACCACCGAGGGTCACCTGGGGACGGCGGATGTTCGCGAGCTCCGCGGGGCTTCGCTCCTCGTCGGAGAGATCCGAGGTGATCTTCACCCGTCGAAGCTCTTCCGAGTACAGGAGGCGCCAACGTCGCTCGTTCATGGCTCGCCACAGGAGCAAGAGGAGAATGAGGAGCAGGAGCAGTCCGATGAGCCCGATCAGCGACCAGAACCACCAGCCGTTGCGCTCCATCCACGTCTTGACCTTCGCGTCGAACCGGTAGGGGCTCCCGACGAATTCGACGTCGGACTGCACGAGGTTCGGAGTCACGGTGCAGGGGTAGAGGCCGGGTTCCTTGCTCGTGTCCACGCGGACGATTTGCGAGGCCCGCCCGCCCGCCGGAACCACGAAGCTCGCGGGTGACACACTGCGGACCGCCCCACCGGGGTCGATGCGGACGGTTTCAGCACGTGGGCTCGACGACTCTGCTTCGACCCTGAACTCAACCGTCCCGCTTCGCGGCTCATAGCGAGTCTCCTTCGGCCACGTGATCACGACCTGAGGCTGCGGAGTGATGGTGTAGAGCGCATTCGCAGGGATACCGGGCTCGGTCCCGCCGCTTTTGCCCGTGCGGGTCACAAACGCGTCGACGCGCAGGCGACCGGGGGCGCGGAAATCCGCGATCGTGCCTTCGAAAAGGCCGGAGGGTGCGGCCTTGAGGTCTACGGTCCACTTCTCTGCTTGCGGTGCCTCTGGTGTGAACTGGAGCTTGACCGCGAACGGTCCTTTCGAGCCCGACCGCGACTCCACGCGAACCCGGAACGGCGTAGGGGTTTTCGCTGCAAGCACGCTTCCATCGGCCGGGGACTCGATGCGGGCCCGGAAATCGGACTCGTACGAGATTTCGAGACCACCGGAAGCCCTGAGAATCTTCCAGGTCCCCGGTGTGGGCTCGGGAACCCGGAGCGCCGCGACGCGAGCAGTTTGCCCCTCGTAGATCGGAGGATCGGG
>ERZ761602.5794-NODE-5794-length-14340-cov-41.051873_pt1 | contig 14340 bp, 11 predicted proteins | sample MGYA00512165_ERZ761602 | MGnify/ENA primary metagenome ERZ761602 (study PRJEB28899, sample SAMN02445085) | bioreactor sludge metagenome | biome: EBPR sludge; isolation source: Thorneside wastewater treatment plant | place: Australia: Brisbane, Thorneside...
CCTTCTACTACGACACCATCGTGTCTGGCGAGCCGGTGATCGTGAATCCCGGTCCTGGCCCCGGCCCCGGCCCCGGCCCCGGCCCCGGCCCCGGAGGGAACAATCCCAACAGCCCTGAAGACCGGACCTTCCACGAAGGTGTGGACGAGCAGGTGCGGAAGCAGACCTCCCCGGTGGTGGGCAGCATCCACTACCGCGGCTACCACCAGTATGGCCCGAACGGGGAGAGCGTCTACAGCTTCAACGGCGCCCCCGTGGTGGAGGCCCCCGAATTGGTTGGCGGCTACATCGGCGGTAGCGACGACGAGGAGTTGCGCCGTCTGCGGGTCCTCGGTGGCCTGAATGCGGCGGGAGAGGGCGGCTCCCAGGAGCAAAGCCAAGAGGAAACCCAAGAGGAAACCCAAGAAGAGAGCGCCGAGGCTCCTGACTCGGCTGCGGAGGGGCAGTGACCAGCGCAGACGACTACCTTGTAGCCGGGGGCATCGACCCCGTTCAAAATGCACGAGGATCTTCGCCGAGGAGGGTTCCCGTGGAAAATACGGAAACTCGCGGAATTTTCTCAACCCCGAACTCTCACCCCCTGACTCTCGCGCGCCTCCCAACTCCTCGACCTCCCCTCCCGTCTATGAAGTCACCTCATTGCTTAACGGCATTGGGGCTAAACCAAACGACTTCGGGCTTGCGCAAGGGGGACGTATGCGGCTAAGATCGTTCATCCTCCGTCCCAGCAAGCTGTCCAAGCCCCATCTCTTCGTCGTGCCCCGCCCTCCCCATCCCGTCGCTCTTCTCCGATGGTGCCTGTCCTGCTGGATCATGGCTGGGGCGGTTTTGTGGATTCCTCTCCCGGAAGCCTTGGCGGACGGCAACGGCGTCCCGGGCGGCATCGCCGGGGTCGCGGCGGCCGAGGCGCAGAGGCGGCAAGGGCAGGTGGAGGCGGCGCAGACGCTCTTCACGGCGGGGTCGAGGGCCTACGCGGATCAGTCCTACGCTGAGGCGATGGACTATTTCAAGGCGGCTTTCGAGACCGTGCCCGACGTGCCCGCGGCGGCGGACCAGCGCCGCGTCTTCTTCGACCGCTACCAGGCATCCTCCTACCGCTACGCCCAGATCCTCGCGAGCGAGGCGCGGTGGGACGAAAGCGAGAAGACCCTCGCCGACGTCGTGGCCCTCGCCGACGACGCAGGCGTGCCGCCGCAGCGGATCGACCCGGAGCTCCGCAAGATGCTGAAGGAGCTGCGCGACCGCGACGACCGCTACAATTTCGCGGCGACCCCCCGCCACCTGCGGGACGTCGACCGTGTCGAGACCAAGCTCGTCATCGCGAAGGGCTACCGCGAACTGGGCGACTACGACCGCTCCGAACGCGCTTACAATGAGGCCCTCGCCATCGACCCCCATAATACGGCGGCGCGGCGGGGGCTGGAGCAGGTGGAGCGTTTGCGCATGAACTACCAAGACGTCGCCTACGACCACGCGCGTGCGAAGCGGCTCGGCGAGGTCGTCGCGGGATGGGAGACGCCGGTCCCGCTCATGTTGCGGGAAGGGGATTTGGCGGGCCTCCACGGGGCCGCCGCCACTGACGAGAGTGTCATGCTCGAGGCGAAGTTGAACCGGATCGTCATCCCGGCCATGGAGTTCAACGAAGCGAGCCTCGCCGACGTGGTCGATTTCCTCGTCCAGAAGGCGCAGGAACTGGATGCCTCCGAGACCGACCCCGCGAAACGTGGGGTGAACATCGTGATCGACTCCTCCGGGCCGGAGGGCGGGGACGCCGGTCGGCGTACCTTGAGCGTAAAGCTGTCGAACGTGCCTCTCGCCGCCGCCTTGCGCTACGCGACGGGTCAGGTGGAGATGACCTACCGGGTTGACCGCTTCGCGGTGCGCATCGTGCCGCCTTTGACCGGCGCGAGCACGGACGGGGCGCTTTCCACCCGGACTTGGATTGTGCCGCCGGGCTTCCTTTCCGCGACGGGCGAGGCGGGAGGGGAGTCCGCCGCCGCGCCGGCCAATCCCTTCGCGAACCCCGACCGCGGCGCTGGTGGCGGCGCGGCGCTGGTGCGGCGTATCACGGCCCAGCAATTCCTCGAGGATCGGGGGGTGCAGTTCGGGCCGGGGGCTTCGGCCAACTTCGTCGTTTCAAGCAACACCCTGATGGTGCGGAACACCGGCGAGCAGATGCAGCTCGTCGACAGCATCGTGCAGGCGGCGATGGAGACGGCGCCGAAGAACATTGAGATCCATGTGAAGATGGTCTCGATCGGGCAGGAGGATTTGCGGCAGGCGGGCCTCGACATCCTTCTCGGGCAGGCCGGTGTCGGCCCGGGTGATCGAGTCTTTGTCGGGGGGGGCACCGACGGCAACGTCTTCCCCGGCACTCTGGCGGCCGATTTTGCCTTTCTCGCCGCAGGCGTGCCGGTGGGCTTTTCCCCTGTGACGAGTGGACTGCGCACCGGGGATGTCTCGTTCAACCAGACTATCGACGACGTCATCCACCGGAGCGACGTCGTTCCGGTCGGCAAGGCCCCCGGCGTCTTTTCGGTAGCGGGGATCCTCACCGACCCGCAATTCCAGGTGGTGCTGCGGGCTTTGAGCCAGTTGAAAGGGACCGATCTCCTCGCCGATTCGCATGTCGTCGTGCGGCCCGGCGTCCGGGCCAAGATGGAGGTGATAAGGGAGTTCATCTATCCGACGGAGTACGACCCGCCGGAGCTCCCCAACCAAGTCGAAGGAGCCTCCTTCGTCCCGGTGACCCCGGCCACGCCGACGGCCTTCGAGACCCGCAATCTAGGGAAGACCATCGAAGTCGAGGCGAATGTCTCGCCCGACAACATGCTGGTGGACTTGAGCGTGTTGCTGGATTTCACCGATTTCAGCGGCTTCATCAACTACGGTACTCCCATCAACGGTCCCAACGGAACGGTGCTGACCGCGAACGAGATCCTCATGCCCGTCTTCGACGCGGTCAAGGAGACGTCGCCGAGCATCGCGGTATGGGACGGGCAGACGGTGGTCATCGGTGGGTTCCATGGCGAGACCGTGACCTCGACCGAGGACAAGATCCCCTACATCGGCGACCTGCCGGTGTTGGGCCGGGCCTTCCGCTCGCGGACGAAGCAAGCGAAGAAGCGTGCCTTGACCATCTTCGTCTCGGTGCGCCTCCGCGATCCGGGAGGCAACCCGATCAACGCGCCGGCCGAGGAGGAGGTGCCGGAGTTGATGACCCGGAGGGATCCCATCCCCGCCGCCACCACCTTCGCCCCAGGTCCGCCGCCGGAATATCCGTCGAAGTGAGCGGGTGTTTCGGCAGCGCCTGTAGCCGGCCTCACTGAGGCCGGATCGAACGTCCCCGGACGCCCGACCGTCGGCTACAGGCGGAGCCGGGTTGCAGAGGGGGAAGGCTCACGGAATCTTCTCGTGTCGAATCCTCGTGAAATCCCGTGGATTCCGTGGGCAGCCCTTTTCGAAAATCAGCGCATCCCGCCAGTTGAGGAAAGCAATTTTGTCGGCGAAATAGGATGCAGAGACACGAAATTTGTTCATAATAACAGTTGACATGCCCGCCTTCGCCGCCGACCAGCACCTCCTCCGCGATCCCGTCGCCGCGCTCGAGCGACACTTCGGCTTCCGCGAGTTTCTCCCGGGGCAGGAGCCGGTCGTGTCCTCGCTGCTGGCGGGGCGCGACACCCTCGCGGTGATGCCCACGGGCGGCGGGAAATCGCTCTGCTACCAGCTCCCCGCGATGGTGATGGAGGGCGTCACCCTCGTCGTCAGCCCCCTCATCGCCTTGATGAAGGACCAAGTCGACGGCCTCCTCCGCAAGGGTGTGCCCGCGACGATGATCAACAGCACCCTTTCGCCCTCGGAGCAGGGCGAGCGCCTCCGCGAACTCGCGGCGGGGCAATACAAGCTCGTCTACATCGCGCCGGAGCGCTTCCGCAGCGCGTCCTTCCTCCGCGCCTTGCAGCAGGTGCCCGTGGCCCTCGTCGCGGTGGACGAGGCCCACTGCCTCAGCCAATGGGGCCACGACTTCCGGCCCGACTACCTGCGTCTCTCTCAGGCCCTCGAAGCCCTCGACCATCCCCAGACCGCGGCTTTCACCGCCACGGCGACGCCCGAGGTGCAGGAGGACATCCTGAAGGTGCTGAAGCTGCGTGAGCCTTTCGTCTCCATCAGCGGTTTCGAGCGACCGAACCTGAGCCTCCGCGTCACCCTTTGCGACAGCCATCGCGAGAAATATGACCGCCTCAAGACTCTGATCGAGACGCACCGCACCGGCATCGTCTACTGCTCCACGCGGAAGAAGGTCGAGGAGGTCAGCGCCTCCCTCTCCAGCATGGGAGGCATGGGCGTGAAACTCGTCGCCTACCACGGCGGGATGGAGGACAAGGACCGCGAATGGGCACAGAACGTCTTCCTTGATCGCAGCTACGACGTCGTCGTGGCGACGAACGCCTTCGGCATGGGCATCGACCGGCCCGACGTGCGCTTCGTCGCCCATTTCGACGTGCCCGGCAGCATCGAGGCCTACTACCAGGAGGCGGGCCGCGCCGGACGCGACGGCGAGCCAGCCGAATGCGAGCTGCTCTTCAACTACGCCGACACGCGCACGCAGGAGTTCTTCATCGAGGGGAACAACCCCGGCCCCGCCGTCATCCGAGACCTCTACGCGGCGATCCGCAAGCATTCCGGCCCGGCCAACGAGGGCGTCCTCCTCACCATCCAGGAGCTGACCGAGACGCTGAATTTGAAGAACAGCATGCAGGTGAGCAGCGCGATCTCCCAGCTCGTGCGCGCCGGCCACATCGAGCGCTACGACGTGCCCGGCGAACGCGCCCGGGGTACCCGCCTCGTCGACCCTTCGGTGACGGCGGACGACCTGCGCCTCGACGAGGACGCCTTGAACGAAAAGGAGCGCCGCGACCGCTCCAAGCTAGAGGCGATGATCCAGTTCTGCTACGACCACCGGACCTGCCGCCAGCAGTGGATCCTCGGCTACTTCGGCGAGAGCGAGTCCGTCCCCTGCGGCACCTGCGATTTCTGCACCGAAGCGGGTCGCCGAGGCCGGCGCGGCCCCACCGAGGAGGAGCATCTGATCGTGCAGAAGGCCCTCAGTGGCATCGCCCGCACCTGCGCCCGCACTGCGGTGGGGGACTGGGAGGGGCGCTTCGGCAAGGGCAAGATCGTCGCGATGCTGACCGGATCGAGATCCTCCGACCTCGCCGCCGCCCGCCTCGACCAGCTCAGTACCTACGGCATTCTGAAAGAAGAGGGTTCGGTCTACGTCTTCACCCTGCTCGACGAGATGGAGAAGGCTGGACTCGTCGCCACGCGAAAGACGCCCTACCCGCTCCTCGGCCTGACCCGTCGCGGGGCCGGGGTGATGAAGGGCGACCGGAATTTCTCCCTCGCTTGGCCCGACCTCGCCCGCTGCGTGAAGTCCGCCGCCAAGGCGAAGGGGATGGCGCAAGCGCTGGAGGAGTTGGCCTTCGACGAAGAGTTGTTCCAGCGACTCAAGGCCGTGCGCAAACGCCTCGCCGAGGAGGCCGGCGGTGTGCCGCCCTTCGTCATCTTCGGCAACCAGGTGCTGGAGCGCCTCACTCGTCTACGCCCTGTGACCGAGGAGCAGGCATTGGCGATTCAAGGGGTGGGCAAGGTGAAGGCGGAGCGGTATCTCGCCCCGTTTCTGGAGGCGATCCGGGAGTTCGGGGAGGGGGGAAGTGTTTGACCCCTCTCAAGCGGAGTGATGGCCGTCCTTCTTTCCCCTCATCCTCATCCTCATCCTCTTACTCCTACTCGGAAGCCGCGGATGGAGCGGTGAGTAGGAGTAAGAGGATGAGGATGAGTAAGGGGACTCCGCCATCAAGGTCGCTCCTTTTTCGCCTCCATCACCCGCTTCACAAAAGCCTCGATGAAGGGCGCCGAGGCAGGGCCGATGGAGCCGTGGTCCTTGCCGTGCACTTCGTGGAATTCCGTCAGGGGATGGCCGAGATGCCCCAAGGTCACGGCCATGAGGTCGTTCTCCTCCACCCGGCTTTTGTATTCGATCTTGCGGTCGCCGGTGATCAGGCAGATGGGCGGAAGCTCCTTCGACACATGATACAAGGGGGCGAACTCGTCGATCAAGGGACGCAGGGCCTCGCCGGTGTCGCCCCGCAGCTTCTTCACATGGAAATGCGTCGTCACCTGCGCGCTCACGGGCAGGATGCCGGCGAACTGGCGGTGCGAGAGTCCCTTGGCCTTCATCCAGCGTTCGTCCATGCCGACCATGGCCGCGAGATAACCCCCTGCGGAATGCCCGGCGATGAAGACTTTGCCGGGATCGCCGCCATACTCGGCGATGTGCCGGAAGGTCCACGCCGCCACGCTCGCGGCATCGTCGAGGATGTCGGGCAGGATGGCCTCCGGCGAGAGACGGTAGCCAGCTGCGACGAGGGTGATAGACGGATCCTCGATCTTGGGGAAGGCGCGCTTGCCACCCGTCAGCCCTCCGCCGTGGAACCAGATCACTGTCGCGAAGCCTTGCCCTCCCTTCGGATGGCGCAGGTCCAACTGGCAGCGTTCGTGTTTCGACAAGTCGGGCTTGGCCTCGGGATCGGGTCGGTAGGCGATGTTTTTGATTTCCACCGTTTCGGGGGCCGCTTCGTCACGGGCAGACAAAGGGGAGGTCGCGGGACCGCCGAGGACGACGGCCAGGAAGAGGATCGTTGGAAAGCGTATGGTCATGGGGTGCTCTGCATCGCTGTTTTGGGAATTTTCGGCACTCTGCCTTGAAAAAGAAACGGGGAACGCAGATTTCCGCAGATGCAACGCGGATTGGCGCGGATGGAGGTGGGTTTTTCAACGCGAATGTTCGCAAATTTCCGCGAATGGAAGGGGACTGTGCAATTCGCTTAGGAAAATCAAATTTTTATGGAAATTATGGATTTATGGGTAATTATTAAGAAATGCCCGGCACACTCCATCTCATCAACGACCTCAAGGCTTTCGAAGCCTGTCGGGACGAGTGGATTTCGTTTTCGGACAGTTGCCCTCTTGCCGCGCCTTTCTGCGGGCCGCGCGTCTGGATGCCTTGGCTGAAGGCGCATCCCCATTTCGAGCCGGCGGTGTTCGAGTGGAGGAAGGGGGGCGATCTGCTCGCCCTGATTCCGATGTGCCGGAAGGGGACGAGGCTGGAGATGGCGACCAGCCTCCATCTCGACTATCAGGATGTCGCCGCGACCGACCTCGATGCCGCCGTCGCGGCGGTGCGGGCGATCTTGCAGTTTGAAAGCGACGACAGCTCGGCGCTCGTCTTCCCCCAGGTGGCGGCCCGCTCCCGCCTCGCAGCGGCCCTCGCCTCGCCGGAGCTGGCCGGCTTCTGCCATCAGGAGGGCCGCTTCTGGAGCCGCTGCCCGGTCGCCTCGCTCGACCTCGGCCGGGATTCCTTCGACACTGCCCTCCCGGCACGGCAGCGCAAGGACTACCGCAACGCGGGCAACCGCCTCGCGCGGGCCTTCCCGGACCACCATGTCGAGCACCACGGCCCCGGCGGCTTCGATCCGGCCTTGCTCGACGACGCGGCCGCCCAGCATCGCGAGAACCAGTATCGCAAGGAGGGCGAATCGGTCTTCGCGAACCCGGCCTACGCCGCCTTCCTGAAGGAGCAGCTCGCGGCGGGTGCGCCGCTCTGCCTCTCGACGGTGCGCGAAAAGGAAGGGGGGCCGCTCATCGCCTTCAATCTCGGCTACCTCGGCAGGGCGACTTTCTACTACTACCTCACCTCCTACTCGGGCCAGCACGCGAGCCTCTCGCCGGGGCGCTGGCTGCTGGTCGATTCCCTGCGCCATTGGTCGGAGCGGATCGAGGGTTCGATCCTCCGCTTCGACATGCTCTGCGGCGAGGAGGATTACAAATTCCGCTGGGCCACCGCCTCGTATCTCGTCTCCCGGGTCGTGATGATCCCGAGGCGCCTCACCAACCTGCCCCGCATCCTCGCCTACTCCACGGTCTACGGGCTGAAGAACGCGAAGCACCGGCTCCTCGCCCGGACCGACGGCTCGCGCCGGATCGACGTCGAACCGGAGGATCTCGTCCTGCCCAGTTGAGGGACGGCGGGTTTTCCGCGATCACCGAGGAGGGCCGTGAATGAAATCATCGGCTCCAGATCCGATCTCCGTCGCCGACAGGTTCCGTGCTGACCTTTGGCAGATCGCTCATGGAGGGGATGTCATATCGTTGGTGGCGCAGCGTCGGAGTGTGTTGATCGTCCCCGCCTTCGACTTCGTAGCGGCGGATCAGATGCCCGCTGTCGTTCGACAGCCAGTTGCGCTCCAGCACGAAGGTCGGATCGACGCCGCCTGCCCCGGCGAGGTGGACGGAAGCAAAAACAACGGCGCCGTCACTCCAGCTTCCCATGATGACATTGTCCCTGCATAGGACATTCATCGGCCCGCCGTTGCGTGTCGCTCCCCAAGCCATTCCCCATCGGCCCGCGCCGCTGATCCGGTTGCGCTCGATGACTACGTCGTGGCATCCGCTGATCGTGCCGGCCGGTTCCTCCTCGCCGGAAAACGAATGAATCCCGCTGCCTTGACCTGGCAACTTGATAATCTCGTTGTCAGCGATGTAAACGTCCCTAACGGCCGTCGCATAGCGGGTGCCGGACGAGAGATAGATGCCGTGGGTGTGCCACTCGGGATAACGCGGGGCGATGCGGTTGTTCACGATTCTGAATCCGGTGTTGTTGAATTGCAGCAGAATCGTGGCGGAGCGCCGGGCGTCGCAGACCAGGTCGAGACCGAAGATCTCCACGTCGGACTGCTGGTCGCTGTCGTCGGCGTCGTCGGTGGTGAAAATGAACAAGCCGGATTCAGGATAGATCGCGCCGGATGCCGGGTATGTGGTCGGTCCGACGAGCCGCGCCCCGCGCGGGGTTTCCGACCGGATCGTCACGCCATTTGGGAGTATCTGACCAGCGCTGCGTTTGTAGACGTAGCCGTTCAACTGATGCGTGCCGTCGGCGAAAACGATCTCGCAGTCGGGCGGGACTTGGGACGCCTTGCCCCGCAGGGATTGCCACGCGGTTTGTTTCGTGAGGCCGTCCGCGTCGTCGCTGCCATGGGTGGGATCGATCCAGCGGCGGTTCGTGCGCGGAGTGTGCGTGACCGGCTCCCGGACATCCGAATCGCCGGGGAAGGACGAGGGCAGGCTCCTCGGCGGGGAGGCGGAGGCAAAAGGCGAGGCTGAGCAGGAGCAGGGGGAGTTTCCGCATTGGCGAACGTGCCATCTTATCAATGAAACGCCCAAATCGTTTTACAGATGCGGCTCAACCCATCGCCGGCATTTCTGGGGGACGGCGGCGGGTCAGCGGCGATTCGAAACAGCGGTAGACGAACCGCGAGAGCACGAGGATGACGACGAGGCCGACCGCCTTGCTCAGCAGCTTCACCGCGAAGTGCTCGCGGCATTCCCCGAAGAGCGGGTAGATCGCCATCAGCACCATGTGGTGGCACAGGTAGATGGAGTAGGACCAGAGGCTGATGGCGGTGACCGGCCCCCGCAAGCCGGCGAGGGGACGAGGCAACTCCCGCCATTCCGCGAGCAGGGGCATGCAGAGGCTGAAGGCGACGGGCATCGTGACGAGGCCGATGCGGAAGAACCACACGTCGTCGGTGAGCGGGCGCAGGGCGAGATGGCAGGCGGCGACGGCGCAGATCAGCGCCCCGCCCACGCCCGCGAGCGCCGCGCGCACGGGGGGCGTCAGCACCCGCGTCCTCGCGACCACCGCCATCATTACTCCGTAGCCCACCGCGTCGATCCGGGGCAGGGTCATGACGCGGACCTGGTCGGACGGCCAGGAGGCGAAGGCGACTTCGCGGAGGACCGCTCCGAGGACAACGAGAAAGGCGAGTGCCGCCGCGAAGGACACGGCGCGGGAGCGGGCCACGGCCTGCGCCGCGTAGATCAGCAGCGGGAAGACGAGGTAGAAGGCCTCCTCGACGCAGAGCGACCACGAGATGTCGTAGAAGACCTCGTTCGGCGACATCAGGTTCGGGGCGAAGACGAGGTAGGGGGCGAGTCCCGCCCAGCCCCCTTCGGGCAGTTCGCCGCGGAATCCGTGATGCGCGACCGCGACGAGGAGGAAGAGGTAGTAGGCGGGCAGGGTCCGCCACCAGCGCCGCTGCCAGAAATTCAGCATCCGGGCGGCGGTCCACGCCCCCTCGCGCGGCACGTTGCGATGCAGGATCGTGCCGATGAGGAAGCCGCTGAGGGCGAAGAACAACTCGACCCCGTAGATCCCGACCTCGTGTGTCCCTTGGTTCAGGTGGGCGAGCACGACGAGGGAGATCGCGAAGGCGCGGGCGAGGTCCAGCCCGAAGATTCGCGGGTTCTCCATGGATGGCTGCGTCGCGCCGCTTCCGCTTGGCTCACTCCTTCAGCGCCGTCTCGACCGCGGCGACGAGACCGTCGTCATCGGGCTTCGTTCTCGTGCCGAAGCGGCGGATGAGCTTGCCGTCCTTGCCGACGAGGAATTTCTCGAAGTTCCAGCCGATGTCGCCCTGCTTGTCGGGGTTTTCGGCGGAGGTCAGGTAGACGAAGAGCGGGGCCTTGTCGTCGCCCTTCACCGAGACCTTGGAGAACATGGGGAACTCGACGCTGTATTTCGTGGTGCAGAACTCGGCGATCTCCGCCTCGGTACCCGGCTCCTGGCCGCCGAAGTTGTTCGCGGGGAATCCCAGCACGACGAGGCCCTGGTCGGCGTATTTCGCGTGGAGCGACTGGAGCGGGTCGTATTGGGGGGTCGCCCCGCACTTCGAGGCGACGTTGACGATGAGGAGGACCTTGCCTTTGTAGGAGGAGAGATCGACCTCCTCGCCTTGGATGTTTTTCACCTTGAAGTCGTGGACGGAATCCCCGGCGGCGAGAGGCGCGACGGCGAGCGAGAGGGCGGCGAAGAGGAGCGTTTTCATGGGGGGATGTCGGGAGCGGGACGGAGATCAGTTGCGGAGGTTCATGTAGCCCCCGTCGATGTTGAAGGTCTGCGCGGTGATGTAGGAGGCGTCGTCGCCGCACAGGTAGAGGGCCAGCTTCGCGACCTCGTCGGGGCGGGCCATGCGACCGATGGGCTGGACCTTGGAAAGCTTCTCGAACATTTCGTCGCGATTGTCGGGATAGTTCTTCGCCAGATAGCCGTCGACGAAGGGCGTGTGGACGCGGGCCGGGCAGATCGCGTTGCAGCGGATGCCGTGCTGGAGGTAGTCGGCGGCGATGGAGAGGGTCATGGTGTGGACCGCGCCCTTGCTCGCGGAATAGGCGAAGCGGTCCCGCAGCCCGGTGATCGCGGCGATGCTGGAGAGGTTCAGGACGACGCCTCCGCCACCCTCGACGAGGTGCGGCAGCACCGCCTGGAGGCAGAGGTAGACGCCTTTCACGTTCACCCGCATGACGCGGTCGAAGTCGCTCTCGCCCGTGCTCGTGGCCGTGCCGATGTGGGCGACCCCGGCGTTGTTCACGAGGATGTCGAGGCGGCCGAAGGCGGCCTTCGCGCCCTCGACGGCGGCGTTCACGGAGGCGGCGTCGGAGACGTCGCAGCGGAAGAAGGCGGCCTTCCCCCCGGCGGCGTCGATGGCGGAGACGGTCTCGGCGGCGGAGGCTTCGTCGAGGTCGAGGATGCCGACGGAGGCCCCGGCGGCGGCGAAGGTTTCGGAGATGGCCCGGCCAATGCCCGAGCCTCCCCCGGTGACAAGGGCGGTTTTGCGATCCAGTGAGGACATGGGCGGGATCGTGGACCGTTTCGCCCCGCGCCGCAACGTGGAATTGCATACGTTCTCGCGGAGGGGAGGGGTTGTGGTGGATGAAAAAGCAACGCTTGGACGTAGAAAATCCCTGTGTGATGTTACGTTCTCAAGTCATCTTTGACCCCGAGGCCCCTCCACCATCGCATCCCATGAAATACACGCTCATCATCGAAAAAGGCAGCGAGGCCTATTGGGGCTATTTCCCCGATTTGCCGGGCTGCACCACGGGCGGCGAGACGATCGAGGCCGTCGTCGAAAACGCGGGCGAGGCCCTCGCCCTCTACATCGAGGAGTCCGGCTCCGTTCCGCCGCCCCGCCCTCTTCCCGCGATCCTCGCCGATCCAGAAGTCGCCGGGAATCTGACGGGTACCGAGCTGTTCGCCGCCGTCGAATCCCATGCCGAGCCCGTCGCCGCGTTTTGACGCTCTGCACGCCCGTTTCGCCGAAACCTGCGAGGCGAAGCGCGGACGCGAGAGCGACCCGAACCTTGGCATGGTCAGCAGTCTGCTTGGCGCTTTTTCCCGACAAAAACGCTTTCGCCTCCGGCGGGGAGGGGCTATGGCGTGCCGCGTATGAAGGAACTCCGTCTCGCCATCGTGGGCCACCGTTTCATGGGCCGTGCCCACTCCAATGCTTGGAACCAGGTCTCGAAGTTTTTCGACCCCGCCGTGAAGCCCGTGATGCAGGTCGCCTGCGGTCGCGACGAGGAGGCTCTGCGCGCCTTCGCGGAGCGCTGGGGCTGGGCCGGGATTGAGACCGACTGGAGGAGGGTTCTGGAGCGCGACGACATCGACGCGATCGACATCGCCACGCCGACCCATCTCCACGCAGAGATCGCCATCGCCGCGGCCGAGGCGGGCAAGCACGTCTTCTGCGAGAAGCCCTTCGCCAACACCCTCGCCGAGGGCGAGGCCATGCTCGCGGCAGCGGAGAAGGCGGGCGTCGTCCACTATCTGAACCACAACTACCGTCGCTGCCCCGCCGTCCTCCTCGCGAAGCGGCTCATCGACGAGGGCGAGATCGGCGAGGTCTACCACTGGCGCGGGGCCTACCAGCAGAGCTGGCTCGTGAACCCGCAGCATCCGCTCGACTGGAAGCTGCGCAAGGCCACGGCGGCGGCGGGTCCGCTCTGGGACCTCGGCTCGCACGCCGTCGATCTCGCCCATTTCCTCGTCGGCGATTTCGCCGAGATCGAGTGCCGGGGCAAGCAGTTCGTCGCCGAGCGCCCCCTCGCGGAGGACCACACGGCCACCGGGGAGGTCGAGGTGGAATGCGCCGCCCTGATCACCGGCGAGTTCCAGAACGGCGCCCTCGCCTCCATCGAGACGACCCGCTACGCCACGGGGCGCCGCAACCGCCACACCTTCGAAATCTACGGGCGCAAAGGGGCGCTCGCTTGGGACATGGAGGACATGAACCGGCTCCAGTTCTATTCCGGCAAAGACCCCGCCGACCGCCTCGGCTTCCGCGACATCCTCGTGACCGAGAGCGTTCACGATTATGTCGGCTCGTGGTGGCCTTCCGGGCACATCATCGGCTACGAGCACGCCTTCGTCCACGCCGCCATCGATTTCCTCGACGCCTGCGCGAACGGCGGGACGGTCGAGCCGGACTTCCGCGACGGGGTGAGGAGCCTGAAGGTGCTGGAGGCCGCCGCCGCGTCGATGGAGACGGGGCGGCGGGTGCGCTTGGCGTAGGGCGGGAAAGGCGATTTTTCGTTGCAGGTCGCTCCGGTCTGTGCGAACCAGCGGGCCATGAGTCAATTTCAAGATCGAGTGGTCGTCGTCACCGGCGCGGGGCGGGGGATCGGCAAGGAAATCGCGAGGGCCTTCGTCGAGCGCGGCGCGAAAGTCGTGGTGGCGAGCCGGACCGAGGCGAACGCCCTCGCCACGGCGGAGGAACTGAACGCGACGGGCAAGGGCCTCGCCAAAGGCTACGCCGTCGATGTCGCCGACCACGACGCCACGGTCGAGTTCGGCAAGCAGGTCGTCGCCGACCTCGGGGCCGCGAGCATCCTCGTGAACAACGCCGGGATCACCCGCGACCGCCTCGCCCTGCGCATGGGCGAGGAGGACTGGGACGCCGTCCTCGACACGAATTTGAAAGGCGCCTTCAATGCGGTGAAGGCCTTCCAACGCACCCTCCTCAAGGCCGAGGACGCGCGCATCGTCAACATCAGCTCCGTCATTGGCCTGATCGGCAACGCGGGCCAGTGCAACTACGCCGCGAGCAAGGCGGGCCTGATCGGCTTCACCAAGGCGCTGGCGAAGGAGTTCGCGGGTCGCAAGGTCTGTGTCAACGCCGTCGCCCCCGGCTTCATCGTCACCGACATGACAGGCGAGCTCACCCCCGAGGTTCAGGAGCAAATCAAGAGGAACATCCCCCTCGGCTGCTTCGGCGAAACCGAGGACATCGCCAACACGGTGATCTTCCTCGCCAGCCGCGAGGCCCGCTACATCACCGGGCAGGTGCTGACCGTCGATGGGGGGATGGTGATGTGACGTGGGTCATGGGTCATGGGTCATGGGTCATGGGTCATGGGTCATGGGTCATGGGTCATGGG
>ERZ761602.5796-NODE-5796-length-14336-cov-4.553813_pt1 | contig 14336 bp, 12 predicted proteins | sample MGYA00512165_ERZ761602 | MGnify/ENA primary metagenome ERZ761602 (study PRJEB28899, sample SAMN02445085) | bioreactor sludge metagenome | biome: EBPR sludge; isolation source: Thorneside wastewater treatment plant | place: Australia: Brisbane, Thorneside...
GTCATGGCGCGTCAGCTCTACTCCCATCCCGAGCGCCGCCCGCCCGAGACGAAGACGCCCGAGCAGCTTGCCGCCAACCGGAAGGCGCTGGCGCATTACGGCATCGGCACGGCCTGGGACGCGGAACTCGACCGGCGGCTCGGCGAGATCGGCTGCCTGACGCTCGTCGTGCACGGCACCAAGGACGTTCGCGTGCCGGCCGAGGCGGTGCGCAAGATGCGGCGCGAGATTCCGCACGCGCACCTTGTCTACGTCCACGACGCGGCGCATGCGATCGAGTCCGACCAGCCCGAGCGGGTCGGCGCGCTGTATGAAGACTTCCTGGCGCGCGGCGAGGCCTTCGTGGTCAACGCCGGCCGGGCACCGGAGGTGCTGTGATGAAATTCTCGCAGATCCATCACATGCCCTATACCGGCATCGACGAGGCCGGGCTCGGATGGCCGATCTCGAACCGCCGTTTCGACGGGCAGAAGGCCGTCGATCTCTTCCGCACCTACCTCGAAGTGAAGGCGCAGGCCGAGGACTGCGGGTTCGACGAGATCGGCTCGAACGAGCACCACATGAGCCCGTTCGGCATGATGCCGAATCCGAATCTGATCGGCGCGGCGCTGATCGAGCGGACGCGCCGGGTCCGCATCTTCCAGTGCGGCAACCTCGTTCCGCTGATCAACCCGCTGCGCATCGCCGAGGAATACGCGATGCTCGATGTGATGAGCGGCGGCCGCGTCACTGCGGGTCTGATGCGTGGCATCCCCCACGAATACGTGGCCTACAACATTCCGCCCGACGAATCGTGGGGCCGGATGCGCGAGGCGGTCGAGCTGATCCTCAAGGCGTGGACCGAGCCGGAGCCGTTCGGCTGGGAAGGCGAGCATTTCAAGTTCCGCGCGGTCGCGATCTGGCCGAAGCCGGTGCAGATCCCGCATCCGCCGCTGGTGATGTCGGGCGGCAGCCAGAGCTCGGCGCGCTTCGCCGCGGAATTCAGGGCGATCATGGGCATCCTGCGGGTCACCGATCTCGGCCAGGCCCGCGAGCTGATCGCCATCTATCGCGAGCAGGCGCGCGCCGACGGCTGGGAGGCGGGGCCGGACCGCTTCATGGTCGGGCTGCCGACGGCCGTGGGCGAGACCTTCGCGGAGGCGAAGCGGGTGATGACCGAGGGCACCCGCTATTTCTTCGACGTGCTCCAGGGCGGCATCAACCGCGCGCAGCAGATCGTGCTGCGCCAGACCAAGTTCAACGCCGGCGACCGCAACATCCGCCCGCTCGACCGCGATCAGCAGATGAAGGTGCTGCCGGTGGAGGAGCGCATCGAGCGCGGACAGATCCTCTGCGGCACGCCGGACATGATCGTGGACCAGATCCGCCGGCTCCACGCCGAGCTCGGCCACGGGCACATGAATCTGATCGTCAAGATCGGCAACATGCCCGACGACTTCGTCAGCCGCGGCATGACGCTGCTGCGCGACCACGTCTTTCCCCACGTGCGCGGCCTCGGCGAACCGGCGGCCAAGAGCCCCGGCCAGGCCCGGCCGCAGGATCAGGCGCACGCAAGCTCTTAGCGGCCGCCGGCGGCGGCGGGGCGAGACGCGGCGCGGCCCCGTGCCTCGGCCGTCCCCAATGCGTCAGAACGGGACGACGAGGCCCCCGTGCTCCGCGTCGCAATTGACGAGGTTCACGCGCTTCGACGCGATCTTGAGCGTGCCGTCGGCGCGCACCAGGCGGTGGATGTAGCTGCCCGCGAAAATGCGCTGCGCGTTGCGCCGGTATTCCACCATCGCGAACTTCGAGCGCACCACCGCCGCGCCCGGCGGCGTCTCGAGAATGGCGGCGTTGGTGACCTGCCGCGTGGCGACCGAGCGCGGATTCTGCGCGTGCAGCAATCCCTGCATCAGGCGGCGAACGCGCGTCTCGAGCAGCCGCCGGTCGTCGTACATCAGCGAGACCGTCTCGAACGGGTCGCGCTGGCCCGGCTGCGAGGGGACCCAATACCACGCATCCGCGGCGAACAGGCCCAGCCAATCCTCATAGCGGGCTTCGTCGAGCAGCGCCGCTTCGTGCGTCAGGAAGGCCTCGATCTCGCGCAGGTCGGGGGCGGTTGCGGCGTTCACGGCGGCGCTCATTCCGCGGCCGCCGCGAGGCCGGGCTTCGTCCCGGTCATGTAGTGGAGCCAGGCTTCGTACATGTTGCGCAGATAGATCTCGCTGGTCGAATTCTTGCCGCGGCGCCCGTTGTGGGCGTCCGGCATGTCGGTGTCGGCGCCGCGCGCGATGTTGAGCCACTCCGCGCCCGCGCTCGCCAGCCCGACGCCGACCCGGCCGTAGGTCTCGAGATCGTCGGTCAACACCAGCGAGCCGGTGCCGTTGACGACGTTGGCGAACGCGATCGTGTTGCGGAACATCCGCTCGGGCGCGCCCTTCAGGCGGAAATTGTAGGTGTAGACCACGGTGCGGTCGACCGAGATCGGGTGCACGACGCGGAACTGCTGGAACTGGCTCATGAACGAGACGTTGGGATAGATGTTCGTGTTCCAGCGGCGCACTTCGAGAATGCGTTGGGCTTCCGCCTTGCCCTTCTTCGCCTCGAGCGCCTCGATGTAGTCGCGGAAGTTGGGATCCTTCATCGCCGCGACGAGCTTGGCGTCGTCGTGATAGTCGCCGAGAAAGGCGTGGCCGTTGGGATACGTCCAGATGCCCACCTGGCTCTCCCAGAAGCCATAGGACGCGCCGTTCTGGCGCATCTGCCGGATCGCGATCTCGCCCGAGCCGTCGCTCGCGACCGCGTCGTCCTGCACTTTCGCGGCCTCGATCGAGGATTGGTGGACGAAGAGCGGATGCGCGGCGTCGAGCAGGTTCTCGAGGTAGAGCTTCCAATTGCCGTCGTAGCCGTGCTTGAACACGCCGCCGGCGATCTCGATCTCGCCGTCGGGGGCGCGATCGACCATGTCGTCGAGCGACGTCGCGATGTGGCCGAGGAAGTCTTCGAGCGACGGCCCCGTCGGCGCGAGGCTCGCGAACACGAAGCCGCGGTAGGACCGAACCCGCGGCACCTGCACCATGGCCAGCTTCGGGTCGTTCACGTCGACGCGCGCGCCGTAGGCGTGACGCAGCGGAATGTTCTTGATGCGACCGTCGGTGTGGTAGCTCCAGCCATGATAGCAGCAGCGGAATTCCTGCGCATTCCCGCTGTCCTCGGCGACGACCTGCACGCCGCGGTGGGCGCACTGATTGTGCACGACGTAGACGCGGCCGTCGCTGTGGCGGCTCATGACGACCGGCTTCGTGCCGATACGCGTCGCGAAAAAATCGCCCGGATTGCGCACCTGGCTCTCGTGCCCGACGTAGATCCAGATCCGCTCGAAGATCCGCTCCATTTCGAGCGCGAAAATGGCCGGATCGGTGTAGAGATTGCGGTGAACGCGATCCGGCTGAACGAGGCGCGCGAGCGACTGCGTGCTGTAGTCGGGCATGGAAAGCTGATCCGCTCGTTGCTGGTGTCGCAAGATAAAATGATACTGTGCAGTACAGTTATGGTCAAGCAAAGGGCGGACGGCATGGGCGAGGGGCGGGCGAAGTCGCGGGGGCCGGGCCGGCGCAAGTCGGACCGCAAGCGCCGCGCGATCGTCGACGGCGCGTGCCGCGTGTTCCTGGCGCGGGGCTTCGGCGGCGCGAACATGGACGCGGTCGCCGCCGCCGCCGGCGTGTCCAAGATGACCGTCTACCGCTATTTCCCGAGCAAGGAGCGGCTGTTCGCCGGCGTCGTGCGCGACATGTGCGACCGCATCGTCGATCCGGCGCTCGCCGCGTCGCTGGAGACGGCGCCGCTGCGCGAATCGCTGCGGATTTTCGCGCGACGCATGCACCGGATCATCTTCTCGCCGGAGACGCTCGGCCTGCACCGCATCGTCGTCGCCGAAAGCCGGCGCTTCCCGGAGCTCGGGCGGCTGTTCTACGACAGCGGCCCCGGCGGAAGCATCCGCGCGCTCGCGGAGCACTTCGCGCGCCATCGCCGCGATCCGGCGCTCAAGATCCGCACCCCGCGCCTGGCGGCGGAGGAATTCCTCGAGCTGCTGCGCGGCTACGACCACATGCGCGCGCTGCTCCGGGTCGGGCGGGGGCCGTCGCCGCGCGGGGTCAGGCAACGCATCGAGCGCGCGATCGATCACGTGCTCCGGTGAGCCGGCCGGGCGCCGGCGGATCGTCTCGATCGCGGCGGAAGGCGGCGCCGCGTTCCGGCCGCCGCGACCCGAATCCGCCGCCGCCCTGCCGCGATTCGCAGGCCGCTACTCGCCGAGCGGCTGCGGCTGGCTCCAGTTGCCGCCGCCGTACGACTGCATCGCAATGTACGTTCCGCCCTGGCGGCGGCTGAAGCGCACGGCGACGCGCGAGCGGCTGCCGTCCGCCCAGCGCGCGATGAATATGCGCCATTGGCGCTCGTAGATGAAATCGACGCGCCCGGTGTCGACGACCTGCGCGTAGGGCCGGCCCTGGCTCGCGAACCACTGCGTCACCAGATAGGAAGCGCGGTAAGAGTCGCCCCGCCAATCGCGCTCGTCGGAATCGTAGCCGGGCCGATCGGGACCGGGCGCATAGTTCGGCCCCGGCGGGCGATAGCCGGGCTGCCCGCGCGATTGCCAGGCCAGATAGTCGCCCGGATAGCGCTGCGGCAGCTTCTCCAGCCGCTGCCGCTCGAATTCCGAAATCGGCCGGCACGAGCCGCCCAGGCGCTGGACCCATTCGATCCATCCGCGGCTCGGATCCTCCATCCGGTAGACCGGGCCATAAGGCTGGCCATAGCTGTTGAAGCACTGGGCCGCCTGGGCCGCGGCCTGGCTGGCGAATCCCGCAATCGCCACGGTGGCTGCGAGAGCTAGAGCAAAACGCATGCAACGCCTCCCTCGCCGGGCAAGGCCCGGACCTCGATTCCATGAATGATAATACATACGCAATTCGCCGAATGCATGCTCCCCAGCGGCGAGCATTGCGCGCGAACGATGGCAAGGTCGAGAGCGCTCGGTGCCCGCGCGGCATCCGGTGGCGGTGCGGCGCCACACGCGCGCCATGAGTTTGTAAGATTGGATGTAGACAGCGCGCCGCGCTACCATGGCCGCGCGGGCCGCAGGGGCTGGCGGGAAGCCATGGCCGGCCGCCCGCGGTGTTGCCGATGAGGGAGGCAGAATCATGCGTTGGCTGAAGCGGCTCGTCGTCGGCACCCTGTCGGTCGTCCTCGTCCTCGTGGCGCTGGCGCTGATCGTTCCGTTCCTGATCCCGACCTCGGCCTACAAGGACCAGATCGAGACGCGCGTCAAAGCGGCGACGGGCCGCGACCTGAAGCTCGGCGGCGAGCTGAAGCTGTCGATCCTGCCCAGCCTCGAGCTTTCGGCGAGCGACGTCGCGTTCGGCAATCGCCCGGGCGCCGCGCAGAAGGACATGGCGAAGCTGAAAGGCCTGAGCCTGAAGCTGAAGCTCGCGCCGCTGCTGAGCGGCCGTTTCGAGATCGTGGCGCTCGAACTCGTCGAGCCGTCGATCGTCCTCGACGTGGACAAGGACGGAAAGCCGAACTGGCAGTTCGAGAAGCCGGCGGGCGCCGCCCCGCCGCCGGCGGCGCCGGCCAAGCCGGGCGAATCCGCGCAGGCGCCCGCGCGGCTGCCGACCGACATCTTCGACACGCTGCAGATCGAGACGCTCCGGATCGTGCGCGGCAACGTCGTCTATTCGGATGCGCGCAGCGGCGCGAAATACGAAGTGGCCAAGGCCAACATCGACATCTCGCTGCCCGGCGGCACGCGGCCGTTCCGCCTCGCCGGCGACGTCGACTACAAGGGCAAGCAGGTCGCGTTCAAGACCGAGGTGAAAGCCCCGGTCGAGATGATGAAGGGCCAGCCTTCCGATCTCGCGATCGAGCTGAGCCTCGGCGATCTCGGCAAGATCACGCTCCAGGGCCGCGCGCAGGCGGATCCCGCCAACCCCAAGGCCGCGCGCGTTTCCGGGCCGCTCAAGATCGACGTGCCGTCGGTGCGCGCGCTCGCCGCCTGGGCGGGCGCGCCGATGGCGCCGGGCAAGGCGTTCGGTCCGATGAACGTCTCGGCCACGGTCGGCTTCGCGGCCGATCGCGTTTCGCTTTCGGCGCTGTCGTTCAAGCTCGACGAGATCGCGGCCACCGGCGAGCTGGCGGTGGCCATGGGGCCGGTGCCGACGGTCACCGGCTCGCTGGTGATTCCTACGTTGAACCTCACGCCGTACATGGCCGGCGGCGCGCCTGCCGCCGCGCCGGCGCCGGCGCGCCCGGGCGCCGCCCCGCCTGCGCGGCCGGCCAGCCCCGGCGCCGCGCCGGGCGCGATCGACCCGGCGCCGCTGCGCGCGGTCAATGCCGATCTCAAGATCGAGGCGCGGCAGATCCAGGCCGACCAGTTCCGCGCCGAGCTCGCCAGGATCGGCATCAAGCTCGCGGGCGGCGTGCTCGCGGTCAATCTCGATCCGGTGCAGCTCTACGGCGGCGCCGTCACCGGCGTCGTCACGGTCAACGGGTCGCGCGCGCCGCTCTCGGTCAATCCCAACGTCCAGATCAAGGGCATCAACGGCCATGCGCTGCTCTCGGCCGTCGGCGCCACCGACCGCATCGACGGCACGCTGAACGCCAGCGCCAATCTCACCGGCACCGGCGCCGACGCGAAGTCGATCCAGAACAGCCTCGCCGGCACCGCGGCGTTCCAGTTCGCGAACGGCGCGCTGCGCGGCTACAACCTCGCCGGCATGTTCCGCGCGATCGGCGATATCAAGAACCCGCTCGAGGTGATCCAGCAGGTTAAGAAGGCGGTCGAATCGCTCAACAAGTTCGACGCGAGCCAGAAGACCGACTTCAGCGAGCTTTCCGCCTCGTTCCGCGCCGCGAACGGCGTGTTCAGCACGAGCGACCTGCGCATGTCGGCGCCGCTGATCCGCGTCGAGGGGCGCGGCAACATCTCGCTGCCCGCGAGCGCCCTCGACATGAACCTGCTGGTGAGGGCGGTGGCGTCGATCCAGGGGCAGGGCGCGGATTTCGCGAAGCTCGGCATCCCGATCCCGCTGCGCGTGCACGGTCCGTTCGGCAACGTATCCTGGGGCCTCGACGAGAAGGCGCTCGGCGACGAAATCCGCAAGAAGGCGCCCGATCTCATCAAGGAGCAGATCTTCCAGAAGCCCGGCGACTTCATCAAGAAGCCGGGCGGCATCCTCGAGCAGTTCCGGCGCTGAGGGCTGTCGGCGGGCTGCGGCTGCCGCGCGGGGATGGTTCGCGGCCGCGACGAGCCTATGTTTTCCGTGCGCGCGGATGGCCGCGGACCGTGGCATTCTGCGCTTGGGCGGATCGGGACGAGGCGAGCATGCGGTTTCGCGCATTTTGGCGGGGAGCGGCGCTGGCGGCGGCGCTGCTCGCGTTTGCCGGCAACGCCTCGGCCGAGGCGCTGCGCAATTGGCGCCTGTCGTTCGAAGTGCTGTCGTCGCAGCATCCACAGCCGCCGGCCGGCCGCACGCCGAGCTATGCCGAGAAGGACGCGCTGACTCGCGCCGTGCTGGCGGAGGTCGTGCCGCATGTGTGGACGGCGGTCGGCGCTACCGCCGCGCGCGCCCGCTCGCGCGTGCAGGCCGGCGGCTACGGCACCGCGGTCAATCCCGCGATCCACAGCAACCTCCAGACGCACGAGATCGAGGCGCGTCGCCTGGCGGCCGCGCTCGGCTACGTGTTCCGCCAGTACGCGGTGATCATGTACGACCTCGCCGCCGAGGAGAGCGAGCATCGCCAGATTTCGGTGCGCTTCCCGCGCGGCACGCTCACGCCGGCGCTCGCCGCGCGCTATTTCGCCCTTGCTCGCGCGCAGCTCGCGAGCGAGAAGCTCGGCTTCAGCGGCACGCGCTCGCGCATGATCTTCATCAATCTCGGCACCGGCATCCCCGACGCGGCGTTCGCCGAGGGCCTCGCGCGCGCGGCGGCGGCGTGGCCGGAGCCGACGCTCAAGATCGAGGCGCCGAAGCCGGTGCGCGCGTTCCTGATCGAGAACGACTGGGACAAGGCGAAGGCGGGCGAAGATTATGTGCGCCAGCTCGGGCCCGATGCCGAGCGCCTCGCCGCGGCGCTCGCGCACCTGCAGCGCCGGCACGACGGGCGCGTGCGCCGCTGGGTCGCATTCCTCGCGCCGGCGCCGGGCGCACGCACGAGCCCCGAGGCGCCGCAGCCGCGACCGTGACGGCTCAACGGCTCTCCCGCACCCGCGCCACGAGCGCGCGCCAGCGGCCGACCAGCTTCTCGCGTTCGCCGGCCGGCAGGGCGGGATCGAAGCGGCGGTCGCGCTGCCACGCCGCGCCCACCTCGTCGAGCGAGCGATAGAGCCCGGCGCCGAGCCCGGCGAGAAACGCTGCGCCGAGCGCCGTCGTTTCGGGCACGCGCGGGCGCTCCACCGGCGCCCCGAGGATGTCGGCGAGGAATTGCAGCAGCCAGTCGTTCGCGACCATGCCGCCGTCGACGCGCAGCACCTGGCCGCCGGATCTCTCGCCGCCGCGCATCGCGTCGACGAGGTCGCGGGTCTGATAGCAGGCGGATTCCAGCGCCGCGCGCACGATCTCGGCACGGCCGGTGTCGCGCTGGAGGCCGAAGATCGCACCGCGCGCATCCGGGTCCCAGTGCGGCGCGCCGAGGCCGGTGAAGGCCGGCACGAAATAGACGCCGCGATTGCCCGGCAGGCTCTTGGCGAGGGCCTCGCTCTCGTCCGCGGCGCCGATGATCTTCAGCTCGTCGCGCAGCCATTTGATCGCGGTGCCGGCATTGAAGATGGCGCCTTCGACGGCGTAGGTCGTCCTGCCGCCGAGGCGCCAGGCCACCGTGGCGAGCAGCCCTTCGGCCGGCGCGGGCATGCGCTCGCCGGCGTTCATCACGATGAAGGCGCCGGTGCCGTAGGTGCTTTTCGCCGCGCCCGGCGCGAAGCAGGCTTGCCCGAACGTCGCCGCCTGCTGGTCGCCGGCGATGCCGGTCACCGGGATCGCCGCCCCGAGCAGCGCAGGATCGGCCGTGCCGAACGCGCCGGCGCTGTCGCGCACCTCGGGCAGGATCGCGCGCGGCACGCCGAACAGCGCGAGCAGATCGCCGCTCCATTCTTGCCGGCCGATGTCGAACAGCATCGTGCGCGAGGCGTTGCTGGCGTCGGTGGCATGTGCCTTTCCCCCGGTAAGGCGCCAGAGCAGGAACGTGTCGAGCGTGCCGAACGCAAGCTCACCGCGCTGCGCGCGCTCGCGCGCGCCGGGCACGTTGGCAAGCAGCCAGGCGAGCTTGGTGGCCGAGAAATAGGAATCGACGACGAGGCCGGTCTTGGCGCGGATGGCCTTGTCATGCCCGGCCGCGACGATCTGCCGGCAATGGTCGGCGCCGCGCCGGTCCTGCCACACGATCGCGTTGTAGACCGGCTTGCCGGTCTTGCGGTCCCACAGCACCGCGGTTTCGCGCTGGTTCGTGATGCCGATCGCCGCCGGCGGCGTGCCGAGCCGCTTCAACACCGCGCGCGTCACCGCCAGTGTCTTCGTCCAGATCTCCTCGGGGTCGTGCTCCACCCAGCCGTCGCGCGGATAGTGCTGCGCGAATTCCTGCTGCTCGACGGCCAGCGGCGCCCCGTCGAGGCCGAAAGCCATCGCGCGCGTGCTGGTGGTGCCTTGGTCGATCGCGAGAAGAGAGAGCATGGCCCCGACTATGCCGCGTGTCGCGGGCGCGCCAAAGAAAGAAAACAGGAGCCGGGGAGCCGGGGAGTTTCGATCTCGGCGCGCTTTGCGCGCAATCCCAATCCTCCCCGGCTCACCGGCTCCTGTACCCTCGCCTCCGCTGCCGCCCATGAGAATTTGGCAGGTCGAATCGAGCTCCGCTAGGATACGCGGCATGTCCGTGCAGCATTTCATCCACGACCTGCTCATCGTCGGCGGCGGCATCAACGGGGCCGGCATCGCGCGCGATGCGGCAGGGCAGGGCGTCTCGGTGCTGCTCGTCGAGCAGGGCGATCTCGCCGGCGCCACGTCCTCGGCATCGAGCAAGCTCATTCACGGCGGCCTGCGCTATCTCGAATATCGCGAGTTCCGCCTCGTGCGCGAGGCGCTGCGCGAGCGCGAGGTGCTGCTGCGCATCGCGCCGCATCTCGTCTGGCCGCTCCGCTTCATCCTGCCGCACGACGCGGCGCAGCGCCCGGCCTGGATGATCCGGCTCGGCCTGTTCCTCTACGACCATCTCGGCGGCCGTGAAAAGCTGCCGGGCAGCCGCGGCGTGAACCTGCGCACGGCGCCGGAAGGCGCGATCCTGCGGCCGGAATTCGTGCGCGGCTTCGAGTACGCCGATTGCTGGGCCGACGATGCCCGCCTCGTCGTCGCCAACGCGCTCGACGCCCGGGCGCACGGCGCCGACATCCGCGTGCGCACCGCGCTGGTTTCGGCCAAACGCGCCGAGGGCCTCTGGGAGGCGAAGATCGCGCGCGCTGGGCAGGCGCCGGAAACCGTGCGCGCCCGCGCGCTCGTCAACGCCACCGGGCCCTGGGCGACCGCGCTGTTCGAGCGCTTCGAGGGCGCCAAGACGCGCTATCGCCTGGCGCTCGTGCAGGGCAGCCACATCGCCGTGCCGCGGCTCTACGAGGGCGACCAGGCCTACATCCTGCAGAATCCCGACAAGCGCATCGTGTTCCTGCTGCCGTTTCTCGGTGCGTTCACGATCATCGGCACCACCGACACGCCCTATGCCGGCGATCCCTCCGCCGCCGCGATCACGCCGGGCGAGACCGAATATCTGATCGCCGCCGCCAACCGCTTCTTGCGCAAGCCGATCGCGCAGGCGGACATCAAATGGAGCTACAGCGGCGTCCGCCCGCTCTACGACGACGGCTCGATCAACGCCTCGGCGATGACGCGCGACTACGCGTTCGACATCGACGCGCCCGAGGGCGCGGCGCCGCTGCTCACGATCTACGGCGGCAAGCTCACGACCTACAGGAAGCTCGCGCAGCACGCGCTCCGGAAGATCCTGCCGCGCCTCGGCCGCGAGCCCAAGAAATGGACCTCGGGCGCGCCGCTGCCGGGCGGCGACATACCGGGCGCCGACTTCGCCGCCTTCCGCCGCGCGCTCGGCGAAGAGTTCCCGTTCCTGCCGCCCGCGTTGGCGCAACGCTATGCGCGCCTTTACGGCACGCGGGCGCGGCAGATGCTGAACGGCGCGCGGGCGCCGGCCGATCTCGGCGAAGCCGTCGGCGCCGACCTCTACGAGCGCGAAATCGCGTTCCTGCGCGAGACCGAGTGGGCGACGACGGCCGACGACGTGCTCTGGCGGCGCACGAAGGTCGGGCTCGTTCTCTCGCCCGAGCAGCGCGTGAACGTCTCGAAAATGATGGGCGGTCGCACCATCGTTCCCGCGTAGGGGCGGGTCTCCGACCCGCCCGTCTGCCTCTCCGTGTAACGGCGGTGCGCAAGCTTCGCGCGGCGACAAAGGCGGGCGGGTCGGGGACCCGCCCCTACGAGGACGCGCCGGAAATCGTGCCGGCGAGCGAAAGTTCAGACCCACGCAGAGACGCGGAGCGGACGACTAACTGCGCTCAGCGCCAATGGCACAGGACACACGCCGCTCCGCGTCCTCCGCGACTCCGCGTGAGTCAAATCTTGTGCCCGCGTGTATCACACCCGCACGTAATCCCAATCCGCCGGCTTGCCGTCGATACCGCGGGCGGGTGGGGCGAGCCAGCCGGCGATCTTGCCGGGTTCGTAAACCGGCTGCATCAGCGCGCGGACATGCACTTTCTCGGCGTCGCTCGGCAGCCACTCGCGCAGGCCGGCCTCGAAGGCCTCGCGCGAAATGCGCTTGCCTGCGGGCGAGAAGTGGAAGCCCTTGTAGACGCCGATCCTGCGGTTGAAGCGCTTGTCGGGGCGCTTCAGCGCGAAGGCGATGCCCATCCTGGCCAAGACACGGTTCCAGCGCTCGACGACGCCGTCGATCTCGCGCAGATAGGTTTCGCGCGCGACTTCGTTGATCGCCTTGCGCATCGGCACGGCTTCGGCGGCGAGGCCGTCGCCGGCCGCGCGCTCGATCGCGATCGTCGCGTCGAGCCGCACGTGCTCGTCGTAGCGCTCGGCCTCGTAGACGCGGCCCTTGAGCCCGGCGTCGAACAGGTCTTCCGACCATTGCGACGTTTCGCTGCCGAACAGATCGATGATCGGGGGCGCCCAGTAGTTCAGATAGCGCTGGATCGTGGAAAGGTTGATGCCGCCATGCGGCGCCACGTCGTCGGTGTCGTGCGCGCGCATCAGCTCGGCGGTGCGCTGGATCACGCGCCGCAAGCCGTCGTCGCCGACGAACATGTGGTGCGCTTCCTCGAACAGCATGAACTTGCAGGTGCGCGCGAGCGGATCGAACGCCGATTCGCTCATCGAGAGGAGCTGATACTTGCCGTCGCGATCCGCGAGCGTGGACCAGAACAGGAAGGAGAGGAATTCCTCGATCGGCTGGTTGAACGCATTCAGGATGCGCGGGTTCGTCTCCGAGCCCGAGCGGCGCGCGAGCAGGCCCTCGATCTCGCGCTCGCCGTCCTTGCCGAAATGCTCGCAGAGGAGATGCACCATCGCCCAGAGGTGCCGGCCCTCCTCGCAATTGATCTGGAACAGGTTGCGGAGATCGTAATTGGAGGGCGCCATGCGGCCGAGCCAGGTGATCTGCTCGACCGAGGCGGGCTCGACATCGGCCTGCGTCGTCAGCAGCTTGATCATCGTCGCGCGGAACTCGCCGGGCACCGTTTCGAGCTTCGGCTGGCCGGCGAGGCGGCCGAACAATGCCGGGCGGTCCGCCACGCGATCGGCCTGGAACACGCCCCAGCGGAACTCGGGCAGCTTCACGTATTCGTAGGAGGCCCAGCCGCGCGCATCGGCGGCGACGGGCATGCGGAGATAGCAATCGGCGGCGTCGAAGCCCTGCGGCCCGCACTCGCGCCACCATTTCATGTAGCCGCCCTTGAACTGCGCCAGCGTTTTCGCGAGCGCGGGGCGGCTTTCGAGCCCGACATTGTTCGGGATGGCGGCGCTGCGATCGATCAGTGACATTGGCCGTTCCTAGCTGTCGCCCAGTCCGCCGTCGTCCGAAAGCCCATCGCCGCCGTCGTCGCGGCGATCGCCGTCGTCGAGCACGTCCGACAACACGGCTTCGCTGCCCGGAAAGAAGAAGCTTGCGGTCCAGCCCAGCACGCCCGTTCCGAGGCCGGCGATTGCGCCCCACAACACGCTGTCGGCGCCCCAGGCAATCCCGATGCCGATCGCGAACGCGACGAAAATGGCGATCGCCGCGCCGATGCGCCGCCGGCGGCGGCGAGGCTTGGCCATCGCGCCCGCCGCCTCACGCCGCCATCTTCAGCGAGACGCTGTGATTGCCGCTGCCCGAGGACTGGCCATAGGTGCCGAACACCTTGCCGTCGATCTTCTTGGCGCCCATCGCGTGCGCGGCGCCGAGGAAGATGGCCAGGATGCGGCCGCCCATCTCGCCGACGACGAATTTCGTGTAGTCCGGATACCGCTTCCACGCCTCGTCGAGCCGGCCCTCGAGCAGCAGGTCGATGAACTTGCGGTCGGCCTCGATGCGCTCCGGCGTCGGCCAGATCTGCGGGCCGCGCACCAGCGCGTGGGTGAAGCTGCTCGAAGCGGCGAACACGGCGCGCCGGCCGGCCTTCGCGGCCGCGCGGTGGATGGCGCCGCCCACCTTGAAGCATTCGTCGAGATCGGCCGAGAGCACGGTCGGCACGCTCACGACCGGAATCTCGGCCTTGGGATCCATGTAGTGGACCGGCACCCATGTGCCGTAGTCCCAGGTATAGTGCGGGCTCGCATTCTCGACGCAGGGATAGCCGAGCGCCGCGATCTCGTCCTTCATCGCGCGCGCGAAGTCGGGATCGCCCTTGTAGTGATAGGGCGCGCCGGCGATGAGGTCGGGCGCCTCCTCGGCCACGCAGTCGCCCTTGTGCTCGGGCTGCACCAGCGCCTGCCAGTTGAACGTGCTGACGAAATGCGTCGACGCGACGACGAGGAGATCGGGCTTCGGCGTGTCGCGGCGGATGTCTTCGCCGAGCGCGATCATGCCGTCGATCAGCGGCAGGCCGAACGGCGGCGCGCTCTCGCGGAAGCCGAGACGCGGGGCGTGGGGAACGACGACGCAGCGATAGATGCCGCCAGCCATGGATGGGTCCTCCTCGGAACGGCCGCCATCCTAGCAAAGGCTCGTCCCGGCGCAAAATAGATGGTATACCAAACTATCTCGTTTGCGTGCCGGAGTTGTCAAGCCGTGAGCGGACGCAGCGGTCGGGGCAGGAA
>ERZ761602.5798-NODE-5798-length-14334-cov-5.408502_pt1 | contig 14334 bp, 11 predicted proteins | sample MGYA00512165_ERZ761602 | MGnify/ENA primary metagenome ERZ761602 (study PRJEB28899, sample SAMN02445085) | bioreactor sludge metagenome | biome: EBPR sludge; isolation source: Thorneside wastewater treatment plant | place: Australia: Brisbane, Thorneside...
CTTCGAACCATGCCCCGTGGGGGAGGGTCTGGCGACAGACCCTCGGAGAAGCTGAGCCCTCGATCGTCGACGAGCTCCGCGACCCCGATCCGCGGTCGATCGACCACGGGATCCGCGTCGCGGGAGCGCTCGTGGTCCTTCAGCCCTTGGGACCGTCGCGGCGCGGGCGGCGGTTGGTCTCGAGGATCTTCTTGCGCACGCGCACCGCGTCGGGGGTGATCTCGACGAGCTCGTCCTGATCGATCCACTCGAGCGCGAGCTCGATCGTCAGTCGCTTCGCCGGACGCAGGATGGTGTTCTCGTCCTTGCCGGCCGCGCGGATGTTCGTGAGCTTCTTCTCGCGGCACGCGTTGACGTCGAGGTCGTTCGGGCGGTTGTGCTCGCCGATGATCATGCCTTCGTAGACGTCGGTCTGCTCGGGCACGAAGAGGATGCCGCGCGGCTCGAGACCGAAGAGCGCGTACGGGGTGGTCGCGCCCTTGCGGTCGGAGACCATCGCGCCGTTCTTTCGGCGGAGCATCGGGCCGAGGTAGGGCTCCCAGCCGTCGAAGAGCGTGTTGAGCAGACCGCTGCCGCGCGTGACGGTCAGGAACAAACCGCGGAAGCCGATGAGGCCGCGGCTCGGCACGCGGTACTCGATGCGCGCTCGGCCGAAGCCGAGGTTGCTCATGCCGATCATCTGGCCCTTGCGCTCGCCGAGCTCCTGCGTGACCGCGCCGACGTGCTCGTCCTGCACGTCGACGACGACGCGCTCGTAGGGCTCGAACTTCTGGCCGTCGATCTCCTTGATCACGACCTCGGGCATCGAGAGCGCGAGCTCGTAGCCTTCGCGGCGCATGACCTCGGCGAGGATGGAGAGCATGAGCTCGCCGCGGCCGAACACGTCGAACGCCTCGGGATCTTCGGTCTCGAAGACGCGGAGCGCGATGTTGCGCTCGGCCTCGCGGAAGAGGCGATCGCGCAGGTGGCGCGAGGTGACGAACTTGCCGCTCTTGCCCGCGAAGGGCGAGGTGTTGATCAGGAAACGGACCTTGATGGTCGGCTCTTCGACCTTGATGCGCGGGAGCGCGACGGCGTTCTTCAGATCCGCGAGGGTGTCGCCGATCTCGACCTCGTCGATGCCGCTGACCGCGACGATGTCGCCGGCTTCGGCCTCGTCGATGCGGACGCGCTCGAGCTTCTCGAAGCCCCAGAGCGTGCCGATCTCGTGCTCGGTGCGGGCGCCGTCTTTGCCGAGGAGTGCGATGCGCTGGCGGTGCTTCACGCGGCCGCCCCAGATGCGACCGAGCGCGAGGCGACCGACGTAGTCGTCGTGCAGCGTGTTGTGCACGAGGATCTGGAGCGGGGCTTCGGGATCTTCCTTCGGCGCCGGCACGCGCGAGACGATGGTCTCGAAGAGCGGCGTGAGGTCCTTGCCCTCGTCGTCCATCGAGCGCTTCGCCATGCCCTCCTTGGCGATCGCGTAGAGCGTCGCGAAGTCGGTCTGCTCGTCGCTCGCGCCGAGGTCGCAGAAGAGATCGAACGCCTCGTTGAGCGCCTCGTCGGGGCGCGCGTCCTTGCGGTCGATCTTGTTGATCACGACGATGATCGGCATGCCGAGCTCGAGCGCCTTGCCGAGCACGAAGCGCGTCTGCGGCAGCGGGCCTTCGGCCGCGTCGACGAGGAGGATCGCGCCGTCCGCCATGCGGAGCGTGCGCTCGACCTCACCACCGAAGTCCGCGTGACCGGGCGTGTCGATGATGTTGATCTTGTACTCGCCCCAACGCACCGAGGCGTTCTTCGCGAGGATCGTGATCCCGCGCTCGCGCTCGAGATCGTTGGAGTCCATCACGCGGTCGGGGGCCGCCTCCCCGGTGCGGAACACGCCCGTCTGCTTGAGCATGGCGTCGACGAGGGTCGTCTTCCCGTGGTCGACGTGGGCGATGATGGCGACGTTGCGCAGCTTGTCGCGTGAGGTGGCGGTCATGGCGGCGCGTGGGTAGCACCGGGGACCCCGCCCCGCCAGGAGCGTTCACGTGTTCGACGCATCCCGCCGCCGCGCGAACGCACGGTGAGCTCGCGCTCGGGTGAGCTCACCGCGGGCAGTCGCCGAGGTCGAGGATGGCGCCGAACGTGACGAGGGCGTCGGGGTTCGTTCCGACGACGAGCGCGGCCGTCGGAGACACGCGGGCGACACCGAGCGCGTGAGACCACGAGCTGACGGTGAGCGCGGCATCGATGGGCGCGAACGGAGGATCGGCCTCGAAACGGCGGAAGAAGATCGGCGGGATGGGAGAGAAGTCGTAGGGTGCCAAGCCACCCGAGAGGATCGAGACCTCGTCGCCCACCCAGTGCACCGCGCGAGGGTTGGCGATGGGAAGTGTCGAGGCCGAGGCGAGTCGAGCTCCACGCAGGAACCGCGTGGAGGCAGTCCCGACTCGGGCCGCGACGAGCCACTCGCCGCTTCGTCCTTGGACGAACGCGCGGTCGAACACGACGGTCGTGGTGTCGTCGTGCGTGCCGCGCAGGACGAGGGCGGTCGAGAGAAAGAACGTGCGCAGACGGACGGGCGAGCCGTTGGCGATGGTGATCGCGAGCTCGTCCGCGCCGTCGTGTGCGATGGACGGGATGCCAGCCGCGCTGCCCACGACCACGGCGCCGCCCGAGTTACTGCCGTCTTCGTTCAGGCGACGCACGAACGCGGTCGACGGGGTGCCCGTGATCCACGTGACGACCGGCCCCGTGCCCGGGACGTAGGTCAGGTCGGCTTCGACCCACGGCGCGACCGTGGAGTCGAGCTGTCGCGTTCCGAGCACGCTCCCGTCGGAGGCGAGGCGGTAGAGGTGATGTCCCGTCGCGCCCGTGTCGCCGTCGGCGGTCTGGAGCAGCACGTTCCAACCCACGCTCGACGGGGTCACGCGCAAACGTCGCAGCTCGTCGAGGCCGTCGAACGTGGTGGGGACGATGGCTCGACCGCTCGCGCCGGCGGCGTCGATCCAGCTCACGTAGAACCCCGTCGCGTTGTCGGTCTGGACCACCACGAGGCGCGTGCCGTCCCACACCGCGTCCCAGGCGGTCGGCGCGAACGAGGTGTCGATCTCGATCGGCGCGCCCGGGGTCGCGACGGGACACAGGCAGGCACCCGCTGCACAGTACTGACCGGCCGCACACGCGTTGCCGCAGGTGCCGCAGTGCTGGGCGTCGCTCTGGAGGTCGCGGCAGCCGTCCGCACCGCACGAGGTGCGGCCCGCGACCGAACAGCGACACGTACGCGAGGTGCAGGTCGAATCGGCCGCGCAGACGTTGCCGCACGCTCCGCAGTTCGCTTCGTCCGACGCGACGTCGATGCACGCTCCGTCACACCACGCCTGATTGGTGAACGGGCATCGGCACGTGTTGAACGAGCAGACCTCGGTCGCGCGACACGCGTTCCCACAAGACCCGCAGTTCGCGGCGTCGCTCGACAGGCTCACGCAGGACCCCGCGCTCTCGCACCACGTCTGGCCGCTCGGGCAGGCGCAGCGGCTGCCCGCGCAGAGCTCACCCGGACGGCATGCGTTGCCACACGCGCCGCAGTTCGCTGCGTCGGTGCGCAGGTCGTAGCAGTCGTCACCGCACGCGGTCAGGCCGAAGAAGTTGCAGCGGCAGGAACCGCTCACGCAGCTCTGCGAAGCCCCGCACGCGTTGCCGCACGCGCCGCAGTGGTTCCGGTCGTCGACCGGCATGCAGGTGGTGTCGCAGTACACCCGCGAGGCGCAGCCACACACGCCCCGAGAGCACGTCTCGCCGGGCTGGCACGTCACGCCGCAGCCGCCACAGTTGTTGGTGTCGGAGCCCTCGGTCCAAACGCACACGCCTCCACACACACGGGAGCCCGCGCCGCACGAGCACACGCCCGAGCTGCACGACGCGCCGGTCGGGCAGCGCATGCCGCACGCGCCGCAGTTGTTCGGGTCGAAGCTCGTGTCGATGCAGATGCCGCCGCACTCCGTGCTGCCCGTCGGACAGCGACACGAACCCGCGATGCACGTCTGATCGCCGCGGCACGCATTGCCGCACGCGCCGCAGTTCGCGGGATCCGTCGACGTCTCGATGCATGCGCTGCCGCACTGCTCGGCGCCGAAGCCGCAGTCGCACTCCCCATCGACGCAGGTGGTGCCGAAGGGGCAGACGTTGCCGCACGCGCCGCAGTGACGTGCGTTGGTGTCGGTGTCGACGCACTCGCTCCCGCACAACGTCGAGCCGGCATCGGCGGGACACGCGCACTCGCCCTCGATGCATCGCTGCGCGAGCGGGCATCGGACGCCGCAGGAACCACAATTGAACGAGTCGTCCGCGAAGTCGAAGCAGCCGCGGCCTTCGCAGAGATCCGGGCGAGACTCGGGGCAGCCGCACTCGCCGTCCACACACTCGCGTCCGTCCTCGCACGCGCGGCCGCATCGCCCGCAGTGGAAGGGGCTCGCGTTCGGGTCGACGCACGCTCCGTCGCAGAGCAGCTCGTCGACGTTCGCGCACACACACTCGCCGTCGAGGCAGAGGTTGCCGGGGCCACACACGTTGCCGCAGCCACCGCAGTGCTCGGGATCGTCGTCCGCGACGAAGCGCCCGTCGCAGATGCGGCAGTCGTCCACGACGCCGTCGCAGTCGTTGTCGCGGCCGTCTCCGCAGCGCTCCTCGTCCGAGTCCGCGACACAACCACACACCTGCGGGTCGAAGCCTTCCGCCGAGATGCAGCCCCAGCTCACGGTGTTGGGGCAGTCGAGGTCGCTCGTGCAGAGCTGCGTGCACACCGACGTGTCCGCGCCCGTGGCGAGGCACAAACCCGAAGCGCAGTCGTCGACGGTCGAGCAAGGTTGACCGAACGTCCGGGTGCCGAGGCCGCCATCGGGGAGCGGGTCACCTCCGCTTCCACCACACGCCACGAGCCCGAGAAAGAGAACGCAGGTCCAGCGCATCACTCGGCCTCCCAGCGGCATCCGGCGTGGCCGAGGCAAGAGCTCAGCGTGAGGAAGTCGCTGCAGAGCCACGCCACGCCCTCGCATTCGTCGTCCCAGCGACAACCTTCTTGGCGCTCGCAGGAGGTCTCCGAGTAGTAGGCGCTGCAGCTCCGCGCGTACCCGCTGCAGTCGTCGAACGACGTCGACCAGTAGCAGCCGTCTTGCTCCGCGCACGCGTAGCGCGAGTAGAAGGAGTAGCAGCCCCACGACACACCGCCGCAGTCGCCACCGAGCCGACATCCGAGCTGATTCGTGCAGCTGAAGGTCGACATCAGCGAGCACGAGCGCGCGACGCCTCGACAGACGAAGCGCTCGCTCGGCGTCCCCGAGTCACGACCGATCGTGACCCCCGCGTCTCGGCCTGCATCGCGGCCGCCGTCGGGTGGCAGCGGAGGTGGCATCGTCGCGTCGGGCCCGTCGTCCAACATCGCGGCGTCGAAGCGCAACACGCTCGCATCGGGTCGGGACGGGGCCTCGTCGACCGGGGGCGAGGGATCGCAAGCCGCGAGAACGAAAGCCAATGCACACGAGACCACCCGCATCGCGCGCGATTAGCGCATCGCGAGAGCGGCCCCAAGCCACATTCCCTGGGCAATTTCGGGCGTCACCCAAATGGGTGAGCTCTTCTCTCGGTGATTCAACGGCTCCGTGCCTCGTTTGGGGGATGTGAGAATCCGTCTCGCGCGGTGAGACACGCCTTGGCGGGGCGACCGTCGGCGCCTATGACCTCGCCCGCGTGCCCTTCGACCCCCACCAGCACCGCGTGCAGCTCTTCACGGGCAAGGGCGGCGTGGGGAAGTCCAGCGTAGTCGCCGCTCACGCGCTCGCGTGTGCAGGCGCGGGGCTGCGGCCGCTCGTGATCGAGCTCGGACACCGCGCGACGATGGAGTCGATCTTCGGCGTCCGTTCGATCGGCTACGAACCGACGGATGTCGGCGACGGAGTGCGGGCCTGCAACCTCGCGCTCGAGGACGCGTTGATCGACTACGTGCGCGAGCAGGTGAAGGTGCGCGCGATCGCGCGGCGCGTGGTGACGCAGCCCACGCTTCGACGTTTCTTCGAGGCGGCGCCCGCGGTGAACGAGGTCGTCGCGCTGCGGCGGATCGCCAAGCTCGCGGACACGGACGACTTCCATCCGATCCTCGTCGATCTCGACGCGACGGGACACGCGCTGATGTTCCTCGGGCTCGCGGACGTGTTCGAGGGGCTCGTGGGCGCCGGTCCGCTGCAGGCGATCCTCGACGCGACGACGTCGCTGCTGCGCGACGAGGCGCGCACGGTGCTGCACCTCGTGACCCTTCCGGCGGAGCTCCCGGCGCGCGAGACCCGCGAGCTGTACACGCGGCTCGTGGCGGAGCGACGGGTGGGGCTCGGTGCGCTCGTGATCAACCGGGTACCGGCGCAGAGCTTCGACGAGGACGAGCTCGCGGAGGTCGCGCGCTTCGTGGCCGAGGGCTCCGATCGCACGGTCGCGGCCAGCCTCGCGGACGGTTTCTCGAACGGGCTCGCGCGCGACCTCGCGCTCGCGGAGCGAGAGGTCCGCCAGGTGCGTCACGCGCACGATCAGATCGAGGCGCTGCGGCGCGACGTCGACCTGCCGACCGTGATTCTGCGGGAGCGACCGGCGCTGCGTCGTGAGCCCCGCACGACCCTCACGCAGCTCGGGCGCGAGCTCGAGCGTCAGCTTCGGACGGACGAATCGGAGCGCGCCGCGGGCGACACGAGGAAGCGCGACTCGAACGAAACGAAGCGTGCGGGGCACGACGACACGAACGACGTGATCGTCGACGCGAAGGAGCCGCGCGATGGTTGACGCGATCGACGCGTTGCTCGGACGACGCCTCGTCGTCTGCGTCGGGCCGGGTGGCGTCGGCAAGACCACGACCGCGGCCGCCCTCGCACTGCGGGCCGCCCGGCTCGGCCGGCGCGCGCTCGTGTTGACGGTCGACCCGGCCAAGCGCCTCGCGGACGCGCTCGGCCTCGAAGGCCTCGACGACCGTGTGCGCCGCGTCGAAGGTGTGGGGCCGGGCACGCTCGACGCCGCGATGCTCGACACGAAGGCGAGCTTCGACGCGTTGATCGCGCGCGTAGCGGAGGGCGAAGCGCGCGACGCGATCCTCGACAACCGCGTGTACCGCGCGTTCTCGAAGACGCTCGCGAAGAGCCACGCGTACGTCGCGGCGGAGCGGCTCTACGACGTCGTGCACGCGGGGGAGCACGATCTCGTGGTGCTCGACACCCCGCCGACCCGGAGCGCGCTGGAGATCCTCGATGCTCCGTCGAAGCTCGCGCAATTCCTCGATCAAGACGTGCTGCGGTTCTTTCTGGAAGAGCGGCGCGGGATCGCGGGGACGTTCGCGAGCCTCGCCGGGCTCGGTGGATCGGCGGCGCTCGAGCTGCTCGGCCGACTCGCGGGCAAGGTCGTGGTGTCGGAGCTCGTGGCGTTCTTCCGCGTGCTCGCGCACCTGCGCGAAGGGTTCCAGCACCGCGCGGAGGTGACCACCGCGATGCTTCGTGACCCAGCGACCGCGTACGTCCTCGTCGCGTCGACCGCGCCGACCAGCCTCGACGACGCACGTCACCTCGGGCGCGAGCTCGCGAACAAACACGCGCCGGCGTCGCTCGTGCTCTTCAACAAGGCGTTCGTCGCGGAGCCGGGCGCCGACCGACCGTTGGACGGGCCGATGCCCCGCGACGTCGCGGCCGTCTCCCCCTCGGTCGCTTCGTTCGCGGCGCGGGTGTCCGCGCTGCGTGGACGGCTCGTGGAGGAGCGCGAAGAGGGGCTCGGCCTCGCGCGTGTCTTCGTGCGAGAGGTCGCGCCGCGCGCGATCGGCCTCGCGCTCGCGGAGCAGGAGCGCGATCTCTGCACCGTCGAAGATCTGGACCGTTTGTTGGAAGTCAGCCTTCCGCTGCACGCGGGCTGACCTGAGAAACGCCGCACGCTCTCGATCGCGAGACGCGGGTGCGTTCGATCCTTCGTTCGGCCCCGCGCGAGCACGGAGCATCGAACGGATGCACCGCGTGGGTTGGCATCGGGCCGCTGCGCAGGGGAAGCTTCGCCGCGCACGTCCCGTACACCGCACGTGCCCTTCGGCCACGCACGCATGGACACTCTGCGCTTCGGCTCTTCCGCTCCTCCTCCGCCCGGCGCTCCCGCGGACTCGGGCGATCGGGGCGATCGACCGGGCGATCGACGCTGGGACAAGCGCGAAGGCACGATGGTCGGCGGCGAGTACACGCTCGTCCGCCGCATCGGCAAGGGCAGCGGCGGCGCGGTGTACGAGGCGCGCCACGAGCCGAGCGGTCAGCGCGTGGCGGTGAAGGTGCTGCACGAGCGGCTGACCGGCTCCGACACCCAGCGACGCCGTTTCGATCGCGAGGCGCGCACCGCGGCGGTGGTGGTGCACCCGAACATCGTGCGCTTGTACGACGCCGGCACGGACGAGGACGGCACCGCGTGGCAGGTCTTCGAGCTGCTCGAGGGGCGCGATCTGGCGAGCCTGATCGAGGAGCGCACGCTCACCGTGCCCGAAGCGGTCTGGCTCGCGGGCGAGTTGCTCGAGGCGCTGGAGGCGGTGCACGCGCGCGGCTTCGTACACCGCGACGTGAAACCCGAGAACGTCTTCCTCGCCACCGCGACGGGGAAGGGCGGCGCCCCGTTCCAGGTGAAGCTGCTCGACTTCGGGATCGCGAAGCCGCTCGTGCCTTCGCAGTCGACGCCGTGGGTGACCGACGAAGGCGTGCTCCTCGGCACGCCGCACTTCATGGCGCCCGAGCAGATCACGGGCGACAAGCCGATCGCGCCGACCACGGATCTGTGGGCGATGGCGGCGGTGATCTTCACCGCGCTCACGGGACGCCCGCCCTTCGACGATCGGCAGCTCAGCAAGCTGCTCGTCCGCATCGCGCGCGAGCCCGCGCCTTCGATTCTGCCGCTGCGCCCGGACGTTCCGGAGTCGCTCGCGTCGATCCTCGCGCGCGCGCTGCGCAACCACCCAGCGCATCGGTACCCGTCCGCGTCGGCGATGCTCGCCGCGCTCGACGACGCGCTGCCGCAGACGCTCGTCCCGTCACGTTGAGCGCGCGCGTCGCTCGCGATGGACGCGCAGGCGCAGCCGGATGTCCGCTTTGCGTGCGGCGACGATGTCTTCGAACCCGCGCTCGGTGCTCACCCCGCCGGCGAGCGAATCCACGAAAGTCCCGTCGTAGTCGAAGATCGCTCGAAGCATCCAATCGAGGTTTCCTTCGAGGCGCACGACCAGGAGCGCGCACCGCGTGTCGTCGTCGAAGCGCCAAGTCTCGACGCTCAATCGCTCGGGGGTGAAGTCGGGTGCGTATTGCCCGCACTCGATCGCGATCTCGCGCGCTGCGGCTTCTACGACCTCGCGGACTTCGTCGTACTCGTTCATCGAAGCCAACGCGCCAGCGTCGCGTCGTCGCCGATCATGCGCGGCAGGCGCTCGCGGTCCCAGCGACCCGGATGGACTCGCGCGAGGGCACGGACCAGGGCCTCTCCGAGCGTGAGAGGATCGAAGCGTTCGACGTCGGTGATCGCGAAGGCGAGCCCGCGACAAGGCTCGTTCCGGTAGGGGCGCGCGGTCGGCGTGAAGCGCGTCGTGGTGATCGCGACTCCGTCGAGCGGAGGCATCGCGGCCAGCAGCGCGTCCGCGTCGATCCACGGCGCGCCCACGCGCTCGAAGGGCGCGTCCGTTCCGCGGCCGACGCTGACGTTGGTGCCTTCGACGAGCGCGACGCCGAGGTAGAGCCACGCGCTCTCGGGGCGCGTCAGGTTCGGAGACGGCGGCACCCAGCGCAGGCCGGTCGCCCACCACGACGCGCGCTGGGTCGCGGGCTCCTCGAGCTCGAACACCTCGAGGCGCACGTCGAGCGCGTCGTCGGTCACGAAGCGGCGCGCGAGCTCGCCGATCGTCGCGCCGTGACGGATCGGCAGCGCGTGGTGGTTCACGAACGAGCGGTAGCGCGGATCGAGCGTCGGTCCTGCGACGTCGGGCCCAAGAGGGTTGGGGCGATCGAGCACGAGCACCGCGACGCCGTGCGCCGCCGCAGCGCGCAACACTTCGTGCACCGTGCTCGCGTACGTGAAGAAGCGCGCGCCCACGTCCTGCACGTCCACGACGATCACGTCGAGACCGGTGACCTGCTCGCGGGTCGGCGTCCGCGTGCTCCCGAAGAGGCTCGTCACGGGTACGCTGCGGAAGTCGCCGTCCGACACGTGACCCTCGGCGTCGCTCGAGAGACCGTGCTCGGGCGCGAAGACCCGTGCGAGGGTGAGCTCTCCTTCGGCGTGCGCGCGCCAGAGCAGCTCCAGCGTCGGGATGCCGTCGCGCGTCCGCCCCGCGTCGTGCGTCAGCAGCGCGACGCGACGTCCGCGCAGGCGCGAGCTCCCGCGCTCCAACTCCGCACGAAGCCGATCGGCGCCGAGCACGAGCGCGTCCGGCACCGGCGGGCCGAGTCGATCGCGCGCGCCGAGGACGTGCCGCGCGATGGCGCTGCGCAGGTCGCCCACGCGACCCTCGCCGTCGGGGTGCACGCGGTTCGAGAGCACGACGACGTAGAGGTCGTGCGCGGGATCGATCGCGAGCCACGTGCCGGTGTAGCCGCCGTGCGCGAAGGCGCGGTTGGACCAGCCGTCACGGGTGAGGTCCGCGCAGTCCCACCCGAGCGTGCGGCCCTCCTCGCAGCGCTGCATCGCGGTGTGGAGCTCGCTCGGGAAGCGTGCGTGCGTGTCGTCGAGCGCCGCGTCGCGAAGGAGCGCCTGCGCGAGCCGTGCGAGATCGTCCGCGCGCGCGAAGAGCCCCGCGTGTCCCGCGACGCCGTCGAGGCGCCAGGCCCGCGGATCGTTCACGTCGCCGTGCAGCATCGGGGCGGCTTCGCCGGGGCCGGCGCGACGTGGGGCCCACTCGGTGGCCGCGACGCGGACGACTCGGCAGCTTTCGGTGTCGGTCTCGACGTCGGTGGTGTCGGTCTCGGTCTCGGTGTCGGTCTCGGTCTTGGTCTCGGTGTCGGTGTTGGTCTCGGCGTTGGTCTCGGTGTCGGTCTCGGTTTCGGTCTCGGTGTCGGTCTCGGTGTCGGTCTCCGTCTCGGTCTCGCATCGAGTCTCACGCACCGGACCGAACGTCGCCCCGATCGCCCACGGGTCGAGCAGCTCGCGCCGCATCACCACGTCGAGCCGTTCGCCGGTGACACGCTCCACCCACGCGCCGAGCGCGAGAAAGTGCAGGTCTCCGTACCGCGGGGGGCCGCCACGACGTCGCTCGCGCGCTTCCCGAAGCGAACGTGCGATGCGCTCCTCTCGCGTTCCCTCGTAGTTCCCGAGCGGATCGACGCTTCGCAGACCCGCGCGGTGCGTCATCAGATCCCGAAGTGTGATCCCGGAGCCCGCGAGCTCGACCAACACGTCGTCCGCTGGAGCGTCGAGCGACGTGCCTCGCGTCTGCGCGACGCGCAGGGCCGTGAGCGCGGTGAAGGGCTTCGTGAGCGACGCGAGATCGAAGACGGTGTCCTCCGTCATCGGCAGCACGCGTGGCTCCTGCATGCGTAGACCGTACGCGCGGCGAAACACCCATCCGTCGGAGCGACCCACGAGCACCACCGCGCCCGGCACTCCGTCACGCGTCATCGCGCGGCGCACGCTCGCCTCGATCGCGCGCTCCACGTCGAGCGGCAGCCGAACCGCAGGCGGGTGCTCGGCGCCGCGCGACGAGTCGTGCTCGCGCTCGGATCGCGCCGGAGGGGTCGCCTCGCCGGTGTCCGCCGCCACCGCGCTCGTCGCGCGCTCCACGGGTGTCTCGACCGCGGGCTCGTTCGGGACGCGGGCGGCGTCCCGCGCGCCACACGACGCGAGCACCAGGAGCAAGCCGAGGACGCGTGACGCGCGCACCCGATCGAGGGTACCCCTGCGCGACCACCCCGGCGAAACCGTAACGCCCGCGAAGCCATCACGTCCGAGGTTCCGATGTCGATCACGCTCTACACCGCGCCCACGCCCAACGGCTGGAAGGCCAGTATCGCCCTCGAGGAGCTCGCGCTCCCCTACGAGGTGCATGCCTTCGACCTCGGCAAGCTGGAGCAGAAGGAAGAGTGGTTTCTGAAGATCAACCCGAACGGTCGCATCCCCGCGATCGTCGATCACGACGCGGATGATTTCGCGGTGTTCGAGTCGGGCGCGATCCTCATCTACCTCGCGGAGAAGACCGGGCGCCTGCTTCCGAACGATCCGAAGGGCCGCAGCCGCGCGCTTCAATGGCTGATGTTCCAGATGGGCGGCGTCGGTCCGATGATGGGTCAAGCGAACGTGTTCTTCCGGTACGCGCCGGAGAAGATCCCCTACGCGATCGAGCGTTATCAGCGCGAGAGTCGGCGCCTCTTCGAGGTGCTCGAGCGACGTCTCTCCGAGAGCGAGTACCTCGCGGGCGACGAGTACTCCATCGCTGACATCGCAAACTGGTCGTGGGTCCACACGTACGCCTGGTCGGGGGTGTCGGTCGAAGGGCTCCCCTCGGTCGAGCGCTGGCTCGCGGCGATCGCGGCGCGTCCGGCGGTGGCGAAAGGCCGCACGGTGCCAATGCGCTCGAAGGTCGAGACCCCGAAAGACGAAAAAGAGTTCGTGGATCGCGCGCGAAAGCTGCTCGCGTGAACGACGCATGAAGCGCGAGGTGGTGGAGCACGCTTCCGTTTGCTCCGCGCCCCGCGATATCCTCGCGCCGTCATGCTGAACGGCCCCATCCGTACCGCGTATCGCGCGGCGCATCTGATGCTTCGGAGCTACTGGTTCGTCCGGCGGCCCGAGACGAGCGGCGCGCTCGCGGCGGTGTGGTGGGACGAGCGGTTGCTGCTCGTGAAGAACAGCTACCGCAGCTTCTACACGCTGCCTGGAGGCTACGTTCATCCCGGCGAAGATCCGCGCGTCGCCGCGTCGCGCGAGCTGCGCGAAGAGACCGGCATCGTGCTGGAGCCCTCGACCTTCACGCACGCGTACCACGGCACGCACCCCTTCGAGTTCCGCAAGGACACCCTCGACATCTACGAGACGCGCGTGAGCTCGAAGCCGAGCATCCACATCGATCGCCGCGAGGTCGTGTGGTCCGACTTCGAGCCCGTGGACGCGATTCGTCGTCGCAAGATCGTGCCTCACCTGCGCGACTACCTCGACGCGAAGGCGCGATGACGTCCGGCTGGGTGCGCCCTCGCACGAACCTGCGGAGATGCGATGGGTGCGCTGGACACCGTGCGAGCGGAGACACGATGAGCGCGCTGGACACCGTGCAGGCGGAGGCGGGATGAGCGCGCTCGACACCGCGGAGGCGCGATGAGCGCGCTGGACCCGGTGCGCGCTTCGGCGCTCGAGCGCGAGGCGCGCCGCATCTACGAGCGCTACGAGGTCGAGGTCGTCGAAGCGTTCGGCTTCTGCCCGTGGGCGGAGCGCGCGCGCAAGGACGGAGAGGTCGAGGTGCGCGTGGTGCTCGACGACGACGACGCGCTCGCGGTCGATGCGACGCCCGCGCTCGCGGCGGTCGAAGCGCACGCATCTCTCGCGCACGTCGCGGTCGGGCTCATCGTGTTTCCACGCGTCACGTGGTCGCGCGACGTCTTCGCGCGCTTCGTCGCGCGCCTTCGGGAGCTGCACGCGGACTCGCACGGTCGCTCGCCGCCGATGGCGCTCGCCGAGTTTCATCCCGACGCCCCGGCGGATCTCGGGGCGGCCGCGCGCCTCGTGCCATTCCTTCGCCGCTCGCCCGATCCCACGATCCAGTGCGTGCGCCTCTCCGTGCTCTCCGCGCTTCGTCGCGGTGAAGAAGGCACCGACTACGTCGACCTCTCGACCACTTCGCTCGCCGAGCTCCTCGCGCGGCCGGTGCGCAAGCCTCTGCACGAGCGCGTCGCGGAGATGAACCTCGAGAGCGTCTGCGCGCACGGGGTCGCCGCGATCGAGGCGTTGTTGGCGGACATCCGCGCGGATCGAGACGCCGCGTACGCGAAGGTGCTCGGGCTCTAACCCGCGCCGCTCGAACCGTCGTTCGCGCACGGACGCGCTACAGGCCCGCACGTCGTTTCGAGCACCGCGCGAGCCACGCACGCCGTGCTGCTGGAATCCTCGTTCGAGCACCGCACGAGCTACGCGCGCCGCGCTGCTGGATCGTCGTTCGAGCGAGCCACTGCCCGGCGCCGCGCGAGCCCTCGTTCGAGCACCGCGCCGCACACCTCCGAAAGAAAGTTGGTCCGTCCACGCAACTGCGCGACGGCCCGCGCGAAGACCCCGCCGCAACTGGGACCACGCACCTCGTCCCGCCGATCCGCTTCGGACCTCCGCGCTCTTCCCCCGACGCGAGTCCGGAGC
>ERZ761602.5799-NODE-5799-length-14331-cov-6.307159_pt1 | contig 14331 bp, 14 predicted proteins | sample MGYA00512165_ERZ761602 | MGnify/ENA primary metagenome ERZ761602 (study PRJEB28899, sample SAMN02445085) | bioreactor sludge metagenome | biome: EBPR sludge; isolation source: Thorneside wastewater treatment plant | place: Australia: Brisbane, Thorneside...
AGGCAGGTGCAACAGCCATCCAAGCAATGCCGGCAATGAAAGAAGTATTCGTTTTTCCAATGAAATTTTTACTGCCAGCTTTTCTTGTCTAAGCTCTTTATTACCCGCAGGTATCTCAAACACCAGTTTTTCCAGTTCACTTTTCAGTTTGCTATTAAAAGCAAGGTGCCGTTGCCCGTCTGCACCTCCATTAATAATATCGGTGGCCGTGATTATTTCACCAAAGTTGAGGAAGATATTTTTTCCGAACCTGCTAAATGAACTGTAATTGATCCCAACGGGGACTATTTTCAGGGGAATATTTTCATCCCATGCTTTAACCGCTAATCTTGCGGTCCCTTTTTTCAAAGGCCGCAGGTGCCATTCATTGATGCATTTGCCCTCACTGTAGATTGTGATTATCCCGCCTTTTCTGAAAATAGTAATGCACTCTTCAAATGATTTATAATTTTCAGAAAGGTTTTCTACTCCTTCACTTGTTCTGTAAACAGGTAGGATCTTTAAAGCGGTCAATAATTTTATGTAAAAAGGTTTTTTAAAGACATCTCCCCTGGCCAGCGACCAAACTGGTTGTTGAAAAACGGTATCCAGTAAAACTGAATCAAGGAATGAATTGGGATGGTTGCTGGCTAACAGCAATGGCCCCTTTTCTTTTAATATTTCCGGTTTGTTAGTGGTCAGCCTTCGACACCATATCGGCAGTGCGAGTCGGGACAGGATTTTCAACAATTTATACAGCAAGGCCTATTTTTGGTGAATATAGGAATATTTACAGATGAACAGCGACCAGAACCCTGAAAGGAGCGTCGCAAGGAACGCTAAATCAAGGTGTTGCAGCCGGCTTCCGTATCAAAAAAATAGCTCACTTCAACCTCCCTAAAGCCGGAACTATAACTTATCTTTGCTGCCCCGAAATAAAACCCTTCGGGATCTATTTATCATGTTTGATAACATTATTAAAAAACAACTAAACGCTGATGCACAGGAGTCTGCTTCCGCTGAACAAGCTGAAGTAACTACAGCGACAACAACTGCACCTGTGGAAGCAGTAGCTACTGCTCATGATGATTTTGACTGGAGTGTTGACAGGCGCAATGTGATTTCTTATTCTGCTGAAGAAAGAGAGAAATATCACCAGGTGTATGATAACACTTTCGTACAACTGAACGACGGTGAACTGATTAAAGGAACTGTGGTTGGTTTAACCAAAACCGACGTAGTACTGAATATCGGTTTCAAAAGTGATGGTTTGATTTCATTGAATGAATTCCGCGACATTCCAAACCTGTCTGTTGGTGATGAAGTAGAAGTGATGATTGTAGAAAAAGAAGACAGGGAAGGACACCTGAACCTGAGTCGCCGCCAGGCCCGCATTACCCGTGCATGGGAAAAAATTGTTGAGGTACACAAAACAGGTGAAGTTATTACCGGTACTGTTACTTCCAAGACCAAAGGGGGTCTTATCGTTGATGTCTTCGGTATGGAAACATTCTTACCTGGTTCACAGATCGATGTGAAGCCGGTTACAGATTACGATCAGTTTGTTGGAAAAACAATGGAGTTCAAGGTTGTTAAGATCAACGAGACAATCAAGAATGCCGTAGTTTCTCATAAAGCACTTATCGAAAGCGATATCGAAGCTCAAAGAGCAGAGATCATGAGCAAACTGGAGAAAGGCCAGGTACTGGAAGGTACTGTGAAGAATATCACAGACTTCGGAGCCTTTATGGACCTGGGTGGATTAGATGGTCTGTTGTATATCACTGATATTTCATGGGGCCGCATCTCTCATCCTTCTGAAGTACTGAAACTTGATCAGAAGATCAATGTGGTGGTGCTTGATTTCGATGATGAGAAGAAGCGTATCAGCCTTGGTCTGAAGCAACTGACTCCGCATCCATGGGATGTTCTGGCAGATAATATTGCTGAAGGGAATATTGTAAAGGGTAAAGTAGTGAATATTGAAGATTATGGTGCATTCCTGGAAATTCAGCCTGGTGTTGAAGGACTGGTGCATGTATCTGAGATTACATGGGCCAATACACCGATCAATGCGAAGGAATTCTTCAAATTGGGTGATGAGTACGAAGCAAAAGTAGTTACACTGGATAAGGCAAGTCGCAAGATGAGTTTGTCCATCAAACAACTTTCTGCTGACCCATGGAATGATATTGAAACAAAATTTGCTGAAGGAAGCCGCCACACCGGCCTGGTGAAAAACATCACCAACTACGGTGTATTCGTGGAACTCGCCCCCGGCATCGGTGGCATGATCCATATTAGCGACCTGAGCTGGCTGAAGCGTTTCAACCATCCAAGTGAGTATACTAAAGTCGGCAGCAATATCGATGTAGTTATCCTTGGCATTGATAAAGAGAACCGCAAACTGCAACTCGGACACAAACAACTGGAAGAAGATCCCTGGAATACGCTGCAGGATACTTTTGCAATCGGCAGCATTCATGAGGGAACCGTAAGCCGCAGAGATGATAAGGGTGCTATTGTTCAGCTTCCATACGGACTTGAAGGGTTTGCTCCTAACCGTCACCTGAGCAAGGAAGATGGAAAGAGCATTGCTGCTGATGAAACAGCCCAGTTCATGGTAATTGAGTTTGACCGCAATGAAAAGCGAATTGTGGTTTCTCATACCCGCATTTGGGAGCAGGGACAAGTAGAGGCTGCAGAAGCTGCTAAAAAAGAAGCAAGAGCTGAAGCTGAAACTACCCGTAAAGCCGTGAAGAGTGTTCAGAACAAAGTGGAAAAAGCCACATTGGGTGACTTAGGTGTACTGGCTGATCTGAAAAAGAAAATGGATAGCGGCGAAGCGGCTTCATCTGAAGAGGCAAAGCCTGAATAATTCCGTTTTAAGATAGAGAAATTAAAACCCTTCTGTAAACCAGAAGGGTTTTTTATTGTAATAAATCCCAAGTCTGTAAGACGTTCTTTCGTTTACAATTCCTTAATTTGAATCCAGATTGCTTGTTTAATGAGTTTTATTTCTTCCATTTCAGACAGGTTAAGACATTTTCACCCGGTAAGGAAAATCGTATACCTTATTGTGGGTGCATTTTCATATCCGGGTCTTACAATGGTTAATAGATTAAAAATTACTGGCACAGAACACTTGAAAGATTTGCCGAGAAGAAGGGTTTTGTTTGTAAGTAATCACCAGACTTATTTTGCTGATGTCATAACCTTCCTGCATATCTTTTGTGCAGTTAAATGGGGAAAAATGAACAGGCTGGGAGTCCCTTACTACTTACTGAATCCTTTTACGAGAGTAAATTATGTGGCAGCAGAGGAAACAATGAAAGGCAGTTTTATCAGCCGCCTTTTCCTGCTGGCTGGCGGATTGACTGTAAAAAGAACATGGCGGGAGGGAGGTAAAGAAGTACGCAGGGGCCTCGATCCTTCCGATACCAGAAAAATTACCCGGGCATTGGAAAATAATTGGGTGATCACTTTTCCACAAGGCACCACCAAACCCTTTGCGCCCGGCAGAAAAGGAACAGCACTTATCATTAAGCAAATAAAACCAGTAGTAATACCAGTAGTGGTTAGTGGATTCTGGAGGGCATTTAACAAAAAGGGCCTGAAATTTAAAAAGAAAGGCTCCTTGTTATCAGTAACATTTAAAGAACCTCTCCAAATCAATTATGAAGATTCAGCCGAGAACATACTTGCGCAGGTAATGGATGCAATTGAACAAAGTAAAAAACACATGATGATGGGTAAGCATCACTGGCTGACAACGGATAAATGATCAATCCTTTACGAATAATGCCTTTAACTCAGTAGCATCGTCGGGCTTTAGTTTTCCTCCCAGTATCAATCTTAACTGCCTTCTTCGAAGGGCGCCATCATACAATTTCTTTTCTTCCTCCGTTTCTGCAATCACCGGGGGTACAGGTCTTGGTTTACGGTTAGGATCCAGTGCTACGAAAGTGTAATAGGCTTCGTTGCTTTTATACTTGTATTGATGAATCAGGTCTTCGCCCCATACTTTCAGGTGTACCTCCATAGAAGAGTTGAAAGCCCGGGTTATTTTAGCTTCAATATGTACTACGTTTCCCAGCTTGATCGGACTTTCAAAAGAAATGTTGTCTACCGATGCTGTAACCGCTGGTGCGTTACAATGCTTTTGTGTAGCGAGGGCAGCTGCTATGTCCATCCAATACATAAGACGGCCACCCATCAAATTACCAAAGATGTTGGTGTCGTTAGGTAGTACCAATTCCGTCATTATAGTAAGGCTGTCCGAGGCTTTGCGGGGCTCCATGTGTTATTTTTCGCAAAGATAAGTGTACCAGAACAGTATTTTCAGGCACGCAACAATGCAGGTACTCTTTTCTCCATTTTACTTAAAGATCGTTCACATTGTTTCCAGTAACTGAAGAAAGAATTATAAAAGCCTTTTATTTCCGGAAATAGCCAATCCCTTTCGTCTTTGATGCCCGGAAAATGTTTGAAAGCAGGATGTTCTTTTGAATAAATCGCTTTTGAATTGTTCAGTCCGGGTATTTCATTCAGTTCACCAACAAAAAGCTGGATGCCCTTGATATTGGAGGCCAGTTGTATGATGAAGGCCAAAACCTTTTCGCTTACCGGAAACTGCCGGAAGTGCGAAGGTTCCAATAGTAATATCCTGTTGGCTTCCATATCTGTTCTCCACTCCGGATCCAGGTTATATGAAGTATAGAGCAGTGTGGGTAAATGTTCATTTAGCACCGGGGTATTCTTTTCCGGTAAATTGGTAGATAATACAGGGGAAATAAGTTTGTTTAGAGGCTCTGGTATGTTTTGCTCCGCCAGCTCATCATAAGCTTTATCAAGGTATGTATTGATCTGTTTGCTCCCGGTGTACTTATTAATGTTTTCCTGGTTAGCGAAATATTGTTTGGATGAAAAACTGCCCGCTACCCATTGCCAGCTGCAGGTATTGCTTGCAATGTCGCCATCCAGCAAGTGATAATACATCCACCGGGAGGGCATATCCCAGTAAGATTTTGCTACGTTGCAGGCAATGCTGGCTACATACATACGAAGGTGATTGTGCATATACCCAGTTTCGTATAGCTCATTGATTCCTTTATCAATTGATTCGATACCTGTGGCGGCATTAATTAGCGCAGCAGATATCTGCCTGTTGTTTACACCTGTACGGGTTCTTCTGATGTCATCTAAAATATCATCTTCCAGGTGTTGCCATACTCTTTGGAAATATTCTCTCCATGCTAATTCCTGTATAAACTTTAAGGATTGTGCCGGGGTAAAACCTTTTTCTAAAATGGATTGCAGAATTTTTTTAGTTGAGATGACTCCCCTTGAAATATAAGGTGACAGGTAAGTTACTGATCCGTTTAAATAATTTCTTGACCGGGCATATTCAATGGGATCAATTTCATCTATTCTTTTAAGAATTTCAGAATACGAAGTGGGGAATTCAATATGCTGCATATACTTATAACAATTAGCCTGCCTGATGGTTGTATAGATATACGATAACAAGTTGTTTCAGGATTTTATGCAAAAGACAGGTAAATCTTTGACAGAAATGGATATAGACCGCCTTGTAGAAATGGCCTGGGAAGACAGAACACCTTTCGAGGCAATATGGGTTCAGTTTGGATTAGGAGAAAAGGATGTTATTGCGCTTATGCGCCGGCATATGAAAAGAAGCAGCTTTACTATGTGGCGAAAAAGAATGGCAGGCAGAAGCACCAAGCATCAAAAACTAAGAATTACCGGTGTAAGCCGTTTTAAGTGCAGCAGGCAGCGGGCAATTTCAGGTAACAAGATCAGTAAACGTTAACTAGATCTGTGGCGGTTCATCCTGCATTTGTCACTGCAGTATTTTACTTCTTCCCAAACTTGTTTCCACTTTTTTCGCCATGTAAACGGACGTTGGCAAACTATGCATATCTTTTGCGGCAGGTCTGATTTTTTTACAGATTTCATCATTCAAGGTTTTTTAAGAATTCTTCTGCATTTTTTAAATGGGCTTTTCTTTTCTCTGCCGGCATTTTATCAAAGGTTTTTACCAGCATACCCAACCTCGGATTTGTGAGAAAAAAATCACGGTGTACATGCATAAAACGCCAGAACAGGCCATCCCATATGTGTGTCCATTCGCCTTTATGCCAGTCACCCATTTTTAGCAGGTAGTTGCTGCCGCTTATATACGGCTTAGTTGTCATCAGTCCTCCGTCAGCAAACTGGGTCATACCATACACATTGGGAACCATCACCCAATCATAACTGTCAACAAACATTTCCATGAACCACCGGTAAACTTCATCAGGATCAAACTCACACAATAGCATGAAATTGCCGAGCACCATCAATCGTTCAATATGGTGGCAGTAACCTGTCTTTAAAAGCCTTTTTATGACTGTATCTATTGGGTGAATACCGGTAATACCATTCCAAAAACCAAGAGGTATCTTCCGGGTAAATTTCCAGTAGTTGGTTGTTCTTTGGCGGGTGCCTTCCCTTTCATATACTATGCGAATAAATTCCCGCCATCCAATGATTTGGCGGATAAATCCTTCTAATGAATTTAACGGGATTTCCTTGTCAATGGCAGCTTGTATTGCTTTATCTATGATCTGTTGCGGATTAATCAACCCGATATTTAGCATGGGTGTAAGAACAGAGTGATAAAGTATGCTTTCGTTCTGTACCATTGCATCCTCATAAATACCGAATTTGCTAAACCGGTTTTCCAGGAAGTCGTCAAGCCATTTGTCTGTATCAGTGAAAGTAACGGGATAGCTAAAGTCTTCCATGCTGCCATAATTGCCCGGAAAATATTTCGAAACATATTTTATGGCCTCATCTACATATTTATTCTTTTCGGGTCTTTTGATCAAAGGCACGGTTTCATGTTTGGGAAATTTGAGCCTGTTCTCAGCATCGTATGTCCATTTGCCACCGACAGGTTTCATGTCTTTTTCGAGCAGTAATCTTCTTTTCTTTCGCTGTTCTATATAGAAATCGGTCTGGAAATATGTTTTTTTGGTGGAAAAGAAATGATCCCAATCCCCGGGTTGGTTCAGGAAATTGGGTGTGGGGTATTTTACCAGCCTGATCTGATGTGCTTTGGCAGCGTAAATAATCCTTTTCTCAAGCCAGTTGTCGACAGTATCAGTGTAATGGATTTCGGTTACCGATCGGTTGGCCAATTTATTGATGAGTAAACGTATGTCAGCTATGTTAGTGGTCGTTTCAATATAATTGACTTTGTAATTTTTAGAAAGCAGGTAAGCTTCATAGGCTTTTAGGGATGCCCTGTGCAGTACCAGTTTTTTCCGGTGAAAATTGTACTGCCGGAAAAAAAGGAATTCTTCGATTAAGCAGATCTCCCTGTCTTTTTTTAGTGCTGGGTTTACAGCAAACAATTGGTGCGGAAAAACAAGGGAAACTGATTTCATGATTGCTTCAACAAATGAGCGGCAGGTTTGTTGTTGCACAAAAGAATAAGGTATGGAATCAGTAAAAGGTAAAAACATTCTCATTGCAGGAGCTACCGGCGGAATCGGTTCCGCTGTGGCTAAGCTATTAGCAGCAAGCGGTGCCAATCTCTTTTTAACGGGAAGAAGCAGTGATAAACTCTCTGTCATCGCTACGCAGTCCGGCATCAGTTCCGATAGAACCTTTTCTGCAGATATATCCAATCCGGATCAGGTGTCAGCGTTAAGCAAAAAATATTTTTCCATTTATCCATCCATCGATATTCTGATAAATACAGCAGGTATTGGTATTATCAAACCTATTGAAAACCTTAGCGAAGATGAGTTTCTGCAAACCATTCACTACAATTTATACGGAAGTTTTTTACTCGTAAAGGCTTTTTTACCAGCCATGAAGGAGGTAAAAAAAGGGTTGATTATTAATATACCCGGAGTGCTGGGCAAAACACCAATGGCCGGCGCAGCCGCCTACAGTGCCAGCAAATATGGACTTACAGGCATGATGCAAAGCATCCGGGAAGAGGTGAAGCGGACAGAAATCCGTATTACTAATATTTTTATGGGCGGGGTTGATTCATCTTTTTGGGACAATATTGATCTGCGGGTACAGCGGGAAAAAATGATCAGAACGGAAGAAGCTGCCAGGGCAATTTGGTATTTATGCCAGCAACCTGCAAGCGGGGTAGTTAGTGAAATGGTATTGCAGCCGTTTAATCACCAGGCAATATGATTATTCTCTCTTTTTTTGAGCCTTCTTTCAGCTATTTTTGCGGCTAATTGGGATATTAATTCCCGGTAAGGATTAATAAATGCCGTATGAGTAACAAAGCACCGAATGTCATTTCATTTGACAATACAGAATTCGCATTTCAATACAAATCAGACAAAGAATTAAAAAAGGCACATTTCCTTTTCTCAATGATGTCCAGACCGTGGTTGGTTAAAATCGGGGCTAAAATGGCTCCATGGGCATTAAAAGTGGGCTTGCCGGTTAAGGGTATTATCAGAAAAACAATCTTTTCTCAGTTTGTTGGTGGTGAAACTCTGGAGCAAATTGACCCGGTAGCCCAAATGCTGGCAAAGTATAATGTACAGATCATACTTGATTATGGAGTGGAAGGAAAAGAAGGTGAGGAGAACTTTGACAATGCCTGTGAGGTTTTTATCAAAGTGATTAATTATGCCGCTACACAGCCCAATATTCCCTTCATGAGTGTGAAAATTACCGGTTTTGCCCGGTTTGCTTTACTGGAAAAGATGGATGAAATGATGCACCAGGAACAGGGCACATTGATGAAGAGATATCTTGCCATGCTGGATAAATTATCCGTAGAAGAAAGAGAGGAATGGCACCGGGTACGCCACAGGGTGATGAGGGTTTGTGATGCCGCAGCCCGGAATGATGTTGGTGTGTCTATTGATGCTGAAGAAACATGGATAACTGAGCCCCTAGATGCATTGACCATTTTGATGATGGATACCTTTAACAAAGAGAGGGCTGTAGTATATAATACCACACAGCATTATCGTACGGACAGGCAGCAATTCTTAAAGGATTCTTACGAGGCGGCAGTAGAAAGAAATTTTATCCTGGGTGCCAAGCTGGTAAGAGGTGCTTACATGGAAAAAGAAAGAAAAAGAGCTGCTGAAAGAGGTTATCCATCACCTATTATGCCGGATAAGGAAAGTACGGACAGAGACTATAATGAAAGTGTGAAATTCTGTATTGACCATATTGATCGTATTGCGTTGATGGTAGCTTCACATAATGAATATAGTAACATGTACGCTGCACAGTTATTGCAGGAAAAAGGCCTCCCGTTGAATCATCCGCATGTGCACTGGAGCCAGTTATATGGCATGAGCGACAATATTACATTCAACCTGGCTCATGCAGGCTGCAGCGTAAGCAAATACCTTCCTTTTGGTCCAATTAAGGATGTCATAAAATACCTGATGAGAAGGGCACAAGAAAATACTTCTGTTAAAGGGCAAACCGGCCGTGAGTTATCGTTAATTAAAAAGGAAGTTGCCCGAAGGAAAATTAAGGCTTAAAGTTCCAGCAGCTGTTTTAATCTAACCAGGTAGCTCAGCTCTTCGTGGTTGATCTTTCGTACACTTTCGGCAATATGCCTGGCGCTATTGAATATTCTTGCACGGGTATGTTCATCTATCTCGTTTTTTTTCTCCCGGAAAAAAGTTTCAAATGCCTGGTAAGCAGTTTCCGCTGTTTCGCTGTTATCCTCCATCGTTTCAAATTCAAATTCAATCAGAAAGGCCCGGTCTGAACCAAACCGGTCGGTTGTATTGTCATAATGTTTCCAGGCAAACTGCACTTCATCATCCAATGTTTTCTTTTCTTTAGGACTAATTTTTTTATCAGCCGCAGCAATGGCATAAAATAGGTTGCCCAGTTCTTTATAAAATCTCCTTGAATTAAGCATAAGAGCTGTATTGGATTGCTACGTCCAAATTAATGTACGTCATCGATTGCGATGCTGACTAAAATCACTTTTTTTAATGTTTGTCCTCAATTAACAGGTTGCTCACAGGCGAAGCCTGGCAGTTCCGGGGTCAAAGCTTTGCTGTAAATTGCAGGCATGCAACAATACCATGATCTGCTCAGACATATTTTAGAAAACGGTACTGATAAAAAAGATCGTACCGGAACAGGTACCAGGAGTGTTTTTGGTTACCAGATGCGTTTTAACCTGCAAAAAGGCTTTCCGTTGGTTACTACTAAAAAGGTGCACCTGAAAAGTATAATCTATGAATTACTTTGGTTTTTAAAAGGAGAAACCAATATTGCTTATCTGAAAGAACATGGAGTTTCTATCTGGAATGAATGGGCGGATGAAAACGGAGAGCTGGGCCCTGTTTATGGCAAGCAGTGGCGCAGCTGGGAAGGCAAAGATGGAGTCGTAATTGATCAGATCACTGATCTTATTAAGCAAATAAAAAATAATCCTGACAGCCGCCGGCTTATCGTCAGTGCATGGAATGTAGCTGATCTGCCCAGAATGGCGTTGATGCCCTGCCATAACATGTTTCAGTTTTATGTGGCTGAAGGCAAACTCAGTTGCCAGTTATACCAGCGGAGTGCAGATGTATTTCTTGGGGTACCTTTTAACATAGCCTCCTATGCATTATTAACGATGATGATAGCACAGGTTTGCGATTTAGAACCGGGTGATTTTGTGCATACGTTCGGAGATGTACATATTTACAGTAATCACATGGAGCAAGTAAACCTGCAACTTAACCGAAGTCCTTTTCCATTGCCTGTAATGAACCTGAATCCGGCTGTAAAAGATATCTTCAGTTTTAAGTTTGAGGATTTTACATTGGAAAATTATCAATGCCATCCGGCTATTAAAGCACCGGTGGCAGTATGATCTATTTTTAAAGTATAATGTTCACTTTATGATCATTTCCCTCGTTGTTGCTGCAGCCACCAATAATGCCATTGGAAAAGATGGCAAAATGCCCTGGCATTTACCCAATGACATGAAGCATTTTAAAAATGTAACATGGGGTATGCCGATAGTAATGGGCCGAAAGACCTTTGACTCCCTTGGCAAGGCACTGCCCGGCAGAAAAAATATTGTGATAACAAGACAACATGGCTGGAAGGCTGATAATACCGTAGCTGTAAAAAATATTGAAGATGCCCTTTTTGTTTCAAAAGAAACGGATGCAAAAGAAGTGATGGTGATCGGAGGCGGAGAAATATACAAAGCACTCTTTGATAAGGCCCAAAGAATATACCTGACCAGGGTAGAGGCAGAGCCTGTTGGTGATACTTTCTTTCCTGTATTGACACAGGGGCAATGGCACCTTGTCAGCCAAAAGAATCATGAAGCAGATGAGAAAAACGCTTATAACTATTCGTTCCAGGTTTGGGAAAGAATTGGATAACACTGAATCATTTTTTCCATGTACTATGCACCATATTTAGCTCTCAAATATCTCAGGTATTATCTTACATCTTCCAATGGCAAGGGGCATGGTACCCATTCACCATTTATTTTTGATTTCATCACTAAGGTACTGAATGATAATAGCCCTTATAAGGAATACAAACAAGCAGAAGGGCTGCGAAAGCGGTTGCTGAGTGATTCGAGGATGTTTATCGTTGAAGATTTTGGTGCAGGTTCTGCCGTTTTAAAGGAACAAGAGCGAAGTATCAAATCCATAGCCCGAAATGCAGCCAAATCCAAAAAGTATGGTCAGCTTCTTTTCCGGATAGTTAAATATTACCAGCCTGCCACCATACTTGAACTGGGCACCTCATTAGGAATAACAACTACTTATTTATCGCTGGCCAATCCTGCTTCGAAAATTGTGACTATGGAAGGCGCAAAAGAAATTGCAGCCATAGCTAAGCTTAATTTCCGGCAATTAGACATAAGTAATATTGAACTGGTTGAAGGCAATTTTGACAATACTTTGCCCGACGTATTAAAAGGGACGAACACTGTTGATTTTGCCTTTATTGATGGAAACCACAGGCGAATACCCACTGAGAATTATTTTCAAATGTTGCTTCCGCATCTGCATAATGACAGTATACTTGTTTTTGATGACATTCATTGGAGTAAAGGGATGGAGCAGGCCTGGGAGACAATAAAGAATAGCCCGGATGTACGCTGTACAATCGATTTATTCTTTATTGGAATTGTTGTTTTCCGAAAGGAATTCAGGGAAAAACAACATTTTTCCATTCGGTTCTGAGACTGACGAAAGAAAGCTCGCAACCTTATCAAAATCAATCGGAATGCTTGTGCAGGTGGTCAAAAAATCAATATCTTCACCACCGCCAAAATCAAAGTTTCCTACCGAAAAAGAAATATTATTATGACGATTGGCCTTTTGAAAGAACCTGCCCCCGAGACAAGAGTATCCTTATTGGCAGAAGCTGTTGGTACGCTGACAAAAAAAGGAATAAATGTTCTTATAGAAGACGGGGCCGGTGAAAAAGCATTTTGTAATAACACGGAGTATAAGAAAGCAGGGGCACAAATAAAAAGCCGGAACGAGGTATTGGCTTCTTCTGATATTATACTGACTATTCATCAACCTGCACTAAATGAAATCACTGCCCTTAAATCAAAGGTACTCATAGGTGTTTACCAGCCATTATTTCACATTGAATTAATGAAACAATGGGCAAGTGCAGGGGTTACAACGTTTTCCCTGGATATGCTGCCCCGCACCACCCGTGCACAAGCCATGGATGTGTTGAGCTCACAGGCAAATATTGCCGGGTATAAAGCCGTTTTACTTGCTGCCAATACATATGGAAGATATTTTCCCATGTTCATGACAGCTGCCGGTAGTATAGCACCTGCCAAAGTACTGATCTTAGGTGCTGGTGTTGCAGGGCTGCAGGCTATTGCAACTGCAAGAAGGCTTGGTGCAGTAGTGGAGGTTTTTGATACAAGACCTGCTGTAAAGGAAGAAGTAATGAGCCTTGGTGCAAAATTTATAGAAGTGGAAGGCGCAGCTGATGCAAGTAAGGCGGGCGGATACGCTGTTGAACAGTCAGAAGAGTTTATGCAGCGTCAGAAGGCCAAAATAGCAGAAAGTGCAGCAAAAGCTGATATTATTATTACTACTGCGCAAATTCCCGGAAAAAAGGCCCCGTTGCTTATTACTGAAGAAATGATCGGAGCTATGCGCAATGGTTCAGTAATAATTGACCTGGCGGCAGCAACAGGTGGAAATACTCCGTTTACTAAAAACAATGAGACAGTTGTTGTTAATGGAGTCAGTATTGTTGGTAATTCCTTCTTACAATCTACCATGCCCTCTGATGCAAGTAAGATGTATGGAAAAAATGTGCTTAATTTCTTACAGTTGATTATTACGAAAGAAGGAGCTATTAACCTGAACTGGGATGACGACCTGGTGAAAGGCTGTTGTATTACTCATAATGCTGAAATAATACATGAACGTTTAAAATAAAAATATGGATTCATTGCTAAACTGGATTACGGCTAACCAGCAAATCATCTACATAGTCATTCTAATGATTTTTGTAGGAATAGAAGTGATTGGTCATGTGCCAAGTGTTTTGCATACGCCGCTCATGAGTGGAGCCAATGCCATACATGGGGTTGTCATCATTGGGGCGATCATTGTAATGGGTAAAGCCGAAAGTGACAACTACCTGGCCCTTATTATCGGCTTCCTGGCGGTTATACTCGGAACACTAAATGTGGTTGGTGGTTTTGTAGTTACTGACAGGATGCTGGAAATGTTTAAAAAGAAGAAAAAGTAAAAGGACTTTATGGAACTTAATATACTTACTCTTTGTTATATCATCGCTTCAGTTACATTTATTGTAGGTCTGAAAATGCTTTCCAATCCGGCCAAGGCAAGAAACGGCAACCTGGTGGCTGCCGCAGGAATGGCTCTTGCCATATTTGCTACAATTTTTCTGTATGAGGATGGAGGTGAAAAACTCGGAAATTACGCCTGGATCTTTGGAGGGATCATTATCGGGTCAGTAATAGGTACATTGGCAGCCAAGAAAGTGAAAATGACGGCCATGCCTGAGATGGTGAGTCTTTTTAATGGTATGGGAGGTGCATGTGCGGCATTGATTTCTGCTGCAGAGTTCAACCATCTGTACCAGCATTACAAGGGGCCAATGGATATTCCTTATTCATCTGTAATGCCGGTGGGAGAGTATATAACAATAATAGCAGGGGCAATTATTGGATCTGTTTCATTTGCCGGCAGTGTGATAGCATGGGGAAAATTAAACGGCAGAATCAAGGATTTTGCATTTAAAGGTCAGCATCTTGTAAATATTTTTATCCTGTTACTTGTATTGGCAGCAGCTGTATTTGCG
>ERZ761602.5802-NODE-5802-length-14320-cov-4.748335_pt1 | contig 14320 bp, 15 predicted proteins | sample MGYA00512165_ERZ761602 | MGnify/ENA primary metagenome ERZ761602 (study PRJEB28899, sample SAMN02445085) | bioreactor sludge metagenome | biome: EBPR sludge; isolation source: Thorneside wastewater treatment plant | place: Australia: Brisbane, Thorneside...
CGCCGAGATCGGGGTCGGGCCTTCCATCGAGTCAGGCAGCCAGACATGCAGCGGGAACTGCGCCGACTTGCCCATCGCGCCGATAAAGAGGCAGATACAGATCACGGTCACGAGCGACCAGTCGGTCCCCGGGAAACCCAGTTTTCCGATTTCCGCAGCCTTGGCGAAGGCTTCGCCGTAGTTCAGCGTGCCGGTATAGGCGGCTATGAGGCCAATGCCCAGAATGAAGCCGAAGTCGCCGACCCGGTTGACCAGAAAGGCCTTCATGTTGGCAAAAATGGCCGTGGGTTTGTTGAACCAGAATCCGATCAGGAGGTAGGACACCAGGCCTACCGCTTCCCAGCCAAAAAACAGCTGCAAAAGGTTGTTGCTCATGACCAGCATGAGCATGGAGAAGGTGAACAGCGAGATGTAGGCAAAGAAGCGGTTGTAGCCTTCGTCTTCTTGCATGTAGCCGATGGTGTAGAGGTGGACCATCAGCGAAACAAAGGTCACCACCACCATCATCATGGCCGTCAGGCCGTCGACAAGAAAGCCGATCTCCATCTTGAGGCCGCCCACCACCATCCATTCGTAGATGGTCTGGTTGAAACGGGCTCCGTGCATGACGTCCCACAGCGTCATCGCGGAAAGAACAAAGGCCACGAACACGCCAAGAATGGTGGCGGTATGGGACGCCCGGCGGCCAATGAGATTGCCGGCAAACGCGGTACCCAGCAATCCGGCGACGGCCGAACCGACGAGCGGCGCCAGGGGAACCGCCAACAACGTGGCGGCCGAGAGGGTTTGACTCATGTTCTGTTAACCCTTGAGCGTGTTGAGTTCATCCACGTTGATGCTGGACTTGTTACGGAACAACAAGACCAGGATCGCCAGGCCGATGGCCGATTCAGCCGCCGCCACCGTAAGAATGAAGAAAACGAAAACCTGTCCGTGCATGTCGCCCAGGTAATGGGAGAACGCCACGAAGTTCATGTTGACGGCCAGAAGCATCAACTCGATCGCCATCAGCAGAACAATCAGGTTCTTGCGGTTGAGGAAGATGCCAATCACCGCCAGGGCGAAGAGGATCGCCCCCAGCGTCAGAAAGTGTCCGAGTGTCAGCGTCATTCTTTTGACTCCGTCTTGGGTGCCGCAACGGTGGCAGGCACCTTGACCATTTCGAGCCGGTCGGATGCGCGGGTCCGGACCTGGATGCCGGGGTCGATGGCCTTGGAGTCTTTGCGCGAACGCAAAGTCAGTGCAATGGCAGCGATCATCGCCACGAGCAAAATGGAAGCGGCGATCTGGACCGGATAGAGATATTCGGTATAGAGCAGTACCCCAAGCGCCTTGCTGTTGCCCATAGGCACGCCTGCTGGTGACAGGTTCACCACGGTGGGAATACGTGCCTGGTCAAAACCGGTCAGGAGCACTGCGGCCATCTCAAGCGCGACCAATGCGCCCAGTCCCCCCGCCAGCGGGAAATGTTTCCAGAAACCCTTGCGCATGCTGTCAACGTTGATATCGAGCATCATCACGACAAACAGGAACAACACCATGACCGCGCCCAGGTAGACAAGGACCAGCGTAATGGCGAGAAACTCCGCCTTGAGCAACAGCCATACGGCAGACGCCTGCGAAAAAGCGAGCATCAGGTACAGCACGGCATGTACCGGATTGCGGGCTGTAATGACCCGGAAGGCGGCAAACAGCAGCACCACCGAGAACAGGTAAAAGAAGCCGGTCTTCACGTCCATGAATGAAGTCTCTTTATAGGCATTGGTTCAGTCGGCTGGGGCATCAGCGGTACGGCGCATCGGCTGCCTTCGCCGCGGCGATTTCTGATTCGTAGCGGTCGCCAACGGCCAACAGCATGTCTTTGGTGAAGTACAGGTCGCCCCGCTTTTCGCCGTGATATTCGAAAATATGGGTTTCGACGATCGAATCGACCGGACAGCTTTCCTCACAGAAACCGCAGAAGATGCACTTGGTCAGATCGATGTCATACCGGGTGGTGCGGCGAGTGCCATCGTCGCGAACATCGGATTCGATGGTGATAGCCATCGCGGGGCAGACGGCCTCGCATAGTTTGCAGGCGATGCAACGCTCTTCGCCGTTTTCATAGCGGCGCAGGGCGTGCAATCCGCGGAATCGGGGTGAAAGAGGGGTCTTCTCCTCCGGGAACTGGACCGTCACCTTGCGGCGGAAAGCGTAACGCCCGGTGAGCGCCATGCCTTTGAAGAGTTCCACCAGGAGGAAACTCTTGAAGAAATCACCGAACGAGAATGGGGCAGCTACAACAGTCGACATAGGATTTACCCGTTCAATGCCAGATGTTCCAAGGGGTATGCATCCAGGCCCCCACGATCAGCAGCCAGATCAGTGTGACCGGAATGAAGATTTTCCAGCCCAGACGCATGATCTGGTCGTACCGGAAGCGGGGGAAGGTCGCCCGAATCCAGATGAACATGGAAACCACCACAAAGGTCTTCAAACCCAGCCAGATCCATCCTGGAATCCAGTTGAACAGAGCGCTGTCAATTGGCGGCAGCCACCCGCCCAGGAACATCAGGACCGCCAGGATGGAAACCAGCCACATGCTGGCGTATTCGGCCAGGAAGAAGATGGCAAATCCCATACCGGAATACTCGACCATATGCCCGGCGACGATTTCCGCCTCGCCTTCGACGACGTCGAAAGGATGCCGATTGGTCTCAGCGACACCTGAAATCAGGTACACCAGAAAAATGGGCAACAGTGGCAGCCAGTTCCAGGAAAGGAAGTTCAGTCCTTGTTCGGCAGCCATCCCCCGCCCTTGCGACGCCACAATTTCCGAAAGGTTCATGCTGCCGGAGACCATCAGCACCACCAGGAAACAGAAACCCATCGCGATTTCGTAGCTGACCATTTGCGCCGATGCGCGCAAGGCGCCAAGGAAAGCGTACTTGGAGTTGGAGGCCCAGCCGGCAATGATCACCCCATACACCTCAATCGAGGTGATGGCCATGATCAGCAACAGACCGGCGTTGACGTTGGCCAATGCCATGTCGGGGCCGAACGGAATCGCCACCCACGCCGCCAGGGCGGGCATGATGGCCATGATCGGACCGAGTATGAACAGTCCCTTCGAGGCTGCGGACGGCTGGATCAATTCTTTGGTCAACAGCTTCAGCGCGTCAGCAATCGGCTGCAACAGACCGGCAGGGCCAACACGGTTCGGCCCATAACGCACCTGCATGAATCCGAGGAACTTGCGCTCCCACAAGGTGAGATAGGCCACAGCACCCATCAGGGGCGCGAGCACAGCCACAATCTTCAGGAGGTTCCAGATCACGGGCCACGCCGCATTGGCCCACCACGTGGCGCCAATCAGTCCGAGACCGCCGTTGTAGAGTGCGTCAATCATGCGCTTGCCTCCTCTCGCGCGTCGGCTGTCGCCTGCAGCGCCGGGGCACGTCGTACAAGGCCGTCGAGTTGATAGATCGACGCAACGACCGGATCAGGGACCACATGCGGCGATTGCACAGGCCCCGAGGACCGGTTATCGAGCTGCAAAGGCTTAGCGCGGGCCTTTGCCAGAACATCCTGAGATGTCTCAAAGTCGAAACCGGGCAGCTTCAGCAAGCTGCCGAGCACCCGTAACACTTTCCACGCAGGCCGGGTCTCGCCTCGGGGACGGACTACGGCATGAAAACTCTGGCAGACCCCCTCGGCATTGACGAAACTGCCCGATGTTTCGGTAAATGGTGCGACAGGCAACAGGACATCGCTGATATCCAGATTCGTCTTGAACGGACTGAGGGTCACCACCATGTCGCACGACGCGAGGCCCTTTACGTCCTTTGCCGTATCCACCCCCGGCTCCACGCCCAACAGGAGGACTCCTTTGACGGCGCCCCCGAGAATGGCAGCGGCATGGGCGCCGCCTTGAACCGGATGCGCCTGTACCCACTGCGCCCCGACGGTGTTCGCCGCCTCGGTCAGGTAACCTACCGTTGCCCCTGTCTCCTGCGCAATCCATCCGGCAAGTGCCAGGATCGACGAGCCTTGGGCGTGGTGGGCAGCCGCGTTGCCCAACAACACGGCTTTGCGTTCACCGGCCATGAGCGACTGTGCCGCCAGGCGGCTCGCTTCGGTCACGGTGCCGGCCAACGGACTCACGACGCCTTTGACTTCAGCAATCGCTGTTGCCACGCCGGCAAGAAGGTCCAACCACTGACTCGGCGTACCCAGCATGGCATTCACCGGAAGGGCCCACGCATCCGGTCGCTTCAACAAAGCTGCCGATGTCACCGCCGACACAGCGCATCCGTGCCGGGATGCCTGGCGGATTCGCTGGGCAAAAAGCGGATGGTCCTTGCGCAGGTTGGAGCCGACAATCAACGCGCTTTGCAGCGTTGACAACGACGCGATGCTGGTGCCGAGCCAATGTACCCCGGCGTCATTCGCGAACTCGGCATGGCGAAGGCGGTGGTCAATGTTGTCGCTCCCGAGCCCACGCACCAGCTGCGCGGCGAGGTACAGCTCCTCGAGCGTCGAGTGGGGGCTGACCAAAGCGCCTATCGCTGAAGCCCCATGCTCGGAGACAAGACGAGACAGCCCATTGGCAACGTATTCCAGCGCCGTCTGCCAGTCAACCTCTTGCCAGACGCCACCTTGTTTGAGCATGGGACGGTCAAGGCGTTGCTCGCTGTTGAGGGCCTCATACGAAAAGCGGTCGCGGTCAGCAATCCAGCATTCGTTGATGGCTTCATTTTCCAGGGGAACCACACGCATGACGGCGTTGTTCTTGACCTGCACAATCAGGTTTGCACCAGTCGAATCGTGTGGACTGACCGACTTGCGGCGGGACATTTCCCATGTCCGCGCGCTGTACCGGAAAGGTTTGCTGGTCAACGCGCCGACCGGGCACAGGTCGATCATGTTGCCCGACAGTTCCGAGTCGACGGTCTCACCAAGGAATGTCTCGATTTCGGCATGTTCACCGCGATGGGACATCCCGAGTTCCATCGCACCGGCGACTTCCTGGCCGAAGCGCACACAGCGCGTGCAGTGGATGCAGCGGCTCATCTCTTCCATGGATATCAATGGACCGATGTCCTTGTGGAAGACCACGCGCTTTTCTTCTTCATAACGCGAGCCGGTGCCACCATATCCGACGGCCAGATCCTGCAACTGGCATTCGCCGCCCTGGTCGCAGATCGGGCAGTCCAGCGGATGGTTGATCAGGAGAAACTCCATGACCGATTGCTGGGCTTTGATGGCTCGGTCACTTTTCGTGCGAACGATCATGCCCTGCGTGACGGGCGTCGCGCACGCGGGCATCGGCTTTGGCGCCTTTTCGACGTCCACAAGGCACATCCGGCAATTGGCTGCGATGCTCAGCTTCTTGTGGTAGCAGAAATGGGGAATGTAGGTACCCGCCTTCTCGGCCGCATGCATGACCATGCTGCCTGCCGGGACCTCGACCTTCCGGCCGTCAAGTTCTATTTCAACCATCATGCTGCTCTTGTCAGACGTATGCCGGGACCACACAGGTCTTGTGATCGATGTGATGCTCAAACTCGTGCCGGAAATGCTTGATCATGCCGCGCACGGGCATGGCAGCGGCATCGCCGAGGGCGCAGATGGTCCGCCCCATGATGTTTTCCGCCACGTTATCGAGCAGGGCCAGGTCGCTGGGCTTTCCGTGCCCGTTTTCGATGCGATCGACGACGCGCCAGAGCCAGCCGGTACCCTCACGGCAGGGTGTACATTGGCCGCAAGATTCGTGCATGTAGAAATAAGACAAGCGCTGTAAGGACTTGACCATGCACCGGCTGTCGTCCATCACGATGACGGCGCCCGAACCCAACATGGAACCCGCTTTGGCGATCGAGTCATAGTCCATCGTGCAGTCCATCATGATGGAAGCGGGCAGAACGGGCGCCGAAGATCCTCCCGGAATCACCGCCTTGAGTTTGCGGCCCGTTCGCACACCACCGGCCAGTTCCAGCAATGTGGAGAACGGTGTACCCATCGGCACCTCAAAGTTGCCGGGCTTCTCAACATCACCACTGACCGAAAATATCTTGGTGCCACCATTGTTGGGCTTTCCACATTCGAGGTAAGCCTGACCACCATGGCGAATGATCCAGGGCACCGCTGCAAAGGTTTCGGTGTTGTTGATCGTCGTCGGCTTGCCATACAGGCCGAAGCTGGCTGGAAACGGCGGCTTGAATCGAGGCTGACCCTTCTTGCCTTCCAGCGACTCCAACAATGCGGTCTCTTCACCGCAAATGTAGGCGCCAAAGCCATGCGAGGCGTGCAGCTGAAAGTTGAACGCGCTGCCCATGATCCCATCGCCAAGATAGCCGGCGCTTCGGGCCTCCCGAAGTGCTTCTTCAAACCGGTCGTAGGTGTGGAAGATTTCACCGTGAATGTAGTTGTACCCAACCGAAATCCCCATCGCATAGGCGGCAATCGCCATTCCTTCGATAACGATGTGGGGGTTGTATTCCATGATGTCGCGGTCTTTGCAGGTCCCCGGCTCGCCTTCATCGGAGTTGCAAACCAGATACTTTTGTCCCGGGAACTGGCGGGGCATGAAGCTCCACTTCAGGCCAGTGGGGAAACCGGCACCGCCGCGGCCGCGAAGGGCGGACTCTTTGACCGTTGCGATGACCTGATCCTGCGTCATTCCTTCGCCGCCATCTCGCCCGAGAATGCGGCGCAAAGCCTGATACCCGCCACGGGCCTCATAGTCCTTGAGCCGCCAGTTTTCCCCATTGAGTCCGGCATAGATCTGCGGATTGATATGGCGACCGTGAAAGCAGGTCTCCAGACCGCTGGCCTGAAAAGTGTTCAGAAAAGACTGCACGTTCATGCCTGGCTCTCCGAGTTGCGCAGGCCATCGATCAACCGGTCAAGCCGCTCTGCGCCCATGAAACTGCACATGGCACGATCGTTGACCAAAAGCACTGGCGCATCCGCACACGCACCCAAGCATTCGCTGGGCTGGACCGTAAACAGGCCGTCGGCCGTTGTTTCACCGACGCGCACATTCAAGGTGTTGCAGAGCCGCTCCAGCGTCTGGGCACCGCCACGCAACTGGCAAGGAAGATTGGTGCAAACGTTGACCTTGAACTTCCCGACCGGTGCCTGGTTGTACATGTTGTAGAACGTCGTCACCTCATGCACGGCCATCACGGGCATGCCAAGGTAGTCCGCCACTTCCTTCTCACTGCCGGGGCTGACCCAGCCCTGTTCCTGCTGAACAATCGACAAGCAGGCCATCACAGCCGACTGCTTTTGCTCCGGCGGGAACTTGGCCACCTCGGCCGCAAAACGGGCCCTGGTCGCTTCGGTGATCATCGGTCAATCTCTCCAAACACAATGTCCAGCGTACCGATGATCGCCACCGCGTCCGCCAACATATGCCCCTTGGCCAGCTCGTCCAACGCGGACAGGTGGGCGAAGCCAGGGGCACGAATCTTCAGGCGGTAGGGCTTGTTGGCACCATCGCTGACCAGGTATATGCCAAACTCACCTTTCGGGTGCTCCACTGCGGCGTAGGCTTCGCCAGGGGGAACATGAAAGCCTTCCGTGAAAAGCTTGAAGTGGTGAATCAACCCTTCCATATTGGATTTCATGGCCTCACGGGCGGGCGGAGCAACCTTGTGGTTATCCGTGATCACCGGCCCCGGATTCGCCCGTAGCCAGTCCACACATTGTTTGATGATCCGATTGGACTCGCGCATTTCCGCCACCCGGACAAGATAGCGGTCATAGCTGTCACCAGTCTTTCCGACCGGAATATCGAAGTCGACGCTGGCATAGGTGTCGTACGGCTGCGTCTTGCGAAGATCCCACGCTATTCCCGACCCACGAAGCATCGGACCCGACAGCCCGAGGTTCAGAGCCCGTTCTGCGGTCACGACGCCGATGCCCACCGTTCGTTGCTTCCAGATGCGGTCAGCAACGTCTCGTACTCGTCAACGTATGCAGGGAAGCGGCGGGTGAAGTCCTCGATGAAATCGAGCAAGCTGCCGCGCCGGTTTTCGTTCAAGGCATTCAAAGCCTTTGCGTTACGAATCTTGCTGACGGTGTACTGGGGCATGGTTTCCGGCAAGTCGCGGTACACGCCGCCAGGGCGGAAATAGGCGGCATGCATGCGGGCCCCGGAAACCGCCTCATACATGTCAAAAAGATCTTCGCGCTCGCGGAAGGTATAGATCAGAATCGTCGAACTACCGCAGTCGTTGCCATGTGAGCCCAACCACATGAGGTGGTTGAGCAGGCGTGTGATCTCGGAGAACATGACCCGGATGTACTGGGCACGAATCGGCACTTCGATTCCCAGCAATTTCTCGATTGCCAGGCAATAGGCATGCTCGTTGCACATCATGGACACATAGTCCAGCCGATCCATGTAGGGTAGCGACTGGATGTAGGTCTTGTGCTCGGCGAGTTTTTCCGTCGCGCGGTGCAGCAGACCAATATGCGGATCGGCTCTTTGCACCACCTCACCGTCGAGTTCCAGTACCAGGCGCAAAACACCGTGCGCCGCAGGGTGCTGCGGCCCAAAATTGAGTGTGTAGTTCTTGATCTCAGCCATGTTTGAACACCACCGGCCGAAGCCTCAGTGAAGGCCTCCGTATTGGTCTTCCCGAATGACACGAGGGGTGATTTCGCGCGGTTCAATCGATACCGGCTCATAGATGACACGTCGACGTTCACTGTCGTAGCGCATTTCGACATGACCGGACAACGGAAAGTCCTTGCGGAAGGGATGCCCGACAAATCCGTAATCGGTCAGGATGCGTCGCAAATCCGCGTGGCCCTCGAAAACGATCCCGAAAAGATCGAAAGCCTCGCGCTCATACCAGTTGGCACCGCTCCAGATGTCGACAAGCGAATCAACAACCGGGAAATCATCGACCGGGCAGAAGACCCGCACGCGCACCCGCTGGTTGAGGCTGACCGACAGCAGATGGGAGACGACCGCAAACCGCCCTCCTTCCCAGACACCATCACCGTAGGAAGAATAGTCAACACCGCACAGGTCAATCAGTTGCTCGAAACGACAATTCGCGTCATCGCGCAGCTTGACCATGGCGTCGCGATAGGCCACCGCCGCCACGACCACCGTAACTTCGCCGCGGCTGACCGTGGCCTGAATCAGGGCATCCCCCAAGGCATGCCGAACACGGTCAAGCACTTCCTCCGGCTGAACTGCAAAAACGGACATTACGGCTCCTCAGGCGCGAGCGATGGTTTGGGTGCGGCGAATCTTCTGCTGCAGCTGAATGATTCCGTATATCAACGCCTCCGCCGTAGGAGGACATCCGGGCACATAAACGTCAACCGGAACAACTCGGTCACACCCCCGCACCACGGAATAGCTGTAGTGGTAGTAGCCACCACCGTTGGCGCACGAGCCCATTGAGAGAACCCAGCGCGGTTCACTCATCTGGTCATAAACCTTGCGCAACGCCGGCGCCATCTTGTTGCACAGCGTGCCAGCAACAATCATCAGGTCACTCTGTCGGGGGCTTGCGCGGAAGACCTCCGCCCCGAACCGCCCAATGTCGTAACGGGCTGCCGCTGCGTGCATCATTTCGACAGCACAGCAGGCCAAGCCGAAAGTCATCGGCCACAGCGAACCGGTTTTGGCCCAGTTGACCACGGTGTCATAACTCGTGGTGACAAAGCCTTCTTTGAGTACACCTTCAATCATTGCGAAGTCCTTGCGATGAAACGCTCACTCCCAGTCGAGTGCGCCCTTCTTCCATTCGTACACAAAACCAACCACGAGAATCGTGAGGAAAATCACCACGGCGACAAAGCCGGCAAGGCCGACTTCCTTGAGTGCGACGGCCCAAGGGAAAAGAAACGCAATTTCCAGGTCGAAAAGAATGAACAGAATCGCTACCAGGTAGTAGCGGACGTCAAACTTCATGCGCGCGTCTTCGAACGCCTCAAAACCGCATTCATAGGGGGAGTTTTTTTCCGGATCCGGACGATTCGGACCGAGTACATAGCCGAGAACCTGGGGCAGCACACCCACTGCAATACCGACCAGAATGAAGAGGAGGACGGGCAGGTACTGGTCAAGGCTCATCATGACAGGCTCGTGGTACTCGTTTGCGCACCGGCCCATCCCTGCGGAGAGCAGCGCGGATCATTATTTCTGGTGCCGTCGGCGAGACTCGAACTCGCACAGCTTTCGCCACTACCCCCTCAAGATAGCGTGTCTACCAATTTCACCACGACGGCAGTCTGTTGACTCGTGGGCGGCTCGTATTTCCGAACCCGGCCGCCCCTACGATCAAGCTAAGAGTTTACCCTGAAACACCCCGGTTTTTGACATCGGGCAAGCGGGTTTTTCGATTACTTGGTCGGGATCTGGGCGGCACCCGAGGCAGCTGGTGCCGGTGGCACTGCAACGTTGCTGCCGGCATTGTTGGCCGAACCTGGAATTTGCGATGCAGGAGACGGCGGCACGGCGGGCGCTGTGACGGGCGCTTTCTCAAGCACGCTTCCTGACGAGGTCGGACGAACATTGCCGAAGTAAGCCAGCAACAGTGTGCAGACGAAGAATGCGGTCGCCAGGGCGGCCGTCATGCGCGAGAGGAAGTTGGCACTGCCCGTGGCGCCGAACAGGCTGCCAGAGCCGCCGCTGCCAAATGCGGCTCCCATGTCGGCGCCCTTGCCGTGCTGGACAAGAATCAGCCCGATCATTGCCACCGCAGTGGTCAGCTGGATGCCCAGCAATATGTTCAAAAGTACGTTCATCTGCTTTTCTCTTTGAAATTTCAATCAAGGGCCGGTCAGCTGGCCGCCTTCAGGATGGTCAGGAAGTCAGGTGCCTTCAACGATGCGCCACCGATCAGCCCGCCGTCAATATCCGGTTGCGCCAGCAAATCGGCCGCATTGGCCGCATTCATGCTGCCGCCATAAAGGATCGGAATCCGGTCAGCGTGGTCACTGGCCGCTTTCAGCTGCGCCCTCAAGACCGCATGCACATCCTGAGCCTGCTGCGGCGTGGCGGTCTTCCCGGTGCCAATGGCCCAGATCGGCTCGTAGGCAACAACGATCTCACTGATGCAATGCCCGTTCAGGTGGATCACCGATGCCAGCTGGCGTTTCACCACCAGTTCGGTCATGCCGCCCTCGCGTTCGGCCAACGATTCACCAACGCAGACAATCGGCGTGATGCCCTCGGCGAGGGCGCGGCGAACCTTGATCGCCACATGGGTGTCACTTTCACCCTGGTGCAAGCGGCGTTCACTGTGTCCGACGATGACATAGCGGACCCCGAAATCCTTGAGCATGGTCGCCGAGACATCACCGGTGAATGCCCCGTTCTCATGCTGGGACACGTTTTGGGCGCCCAGCGAGAACGGCGAGTCCTCCCCCAGAAGGGCACGAACCTGCGCCAGGTAAGGCGCAGGCACACACAAGGCCGCATCACAAGACACCACACAGGCCTCGGCCAACAGTTGCGCAACGAGTGCCTCGTTGGCGGCAAGGCTGCCGTTCATCTTCCAGTTGCCGGCAATCAGTTTTCTCTTCATGCTCAACTCCATCGCAAAACAATCTTGCCCACATGGGCGTTGCTTTCCATCAGCGCATGGGCACGCGCTGCGCCAGTGGGCGAACCGTCAATGGCGGTCTCAATCGCCGGAAACACGCCATGGAGCACGGGACGGATACGCCCTTGCTCCAGCCACGGCCAAACCCTGGCGCGCAAGGCCTGAGCGATTGCCCCTTTGAACGCCACCGAGCGTGCCCGCAGCGTGGAACCGGTAATGGTCAGTCGTTTGCGCAGAACCAGACCGGCGTCAAAGGAACTGGCCACCCCGCCCTGGACCGCAATGATCACCAGGCGACCATCGTCGGCCAGGCACTGCACTTCGCGGGAGACGTAGTCGCCCGCCACCATGTCCAGGATGACGTCCACACCGCGGCCCGCCGTGATTCGACGCACTTCCTCGGCAAAGTCGGCGCTGCGATAGTTGATGGCGAAATCCGCGCCCAGTGCCAGGCAGGCGGCGCATTTCTCATCGCTGCCCGCCGTGACGATGACCGTCACACCCGCAGCCTTGGCCATCTGGATCGCCGTCACGCCAATGCCGCTGCTGCCGCCCTGCACCAGCAAGGACTCGCCCGCCTGCAAACGGGCACGGTCAAACAGGTTGCTCCAGACCGTAAAAAAGGTCTCTGGCAGCGAGGCCGCCGCTACCGCGTCCAGGCCGGCGGGAACAGGCAGGCACTGCGCGACCGGTGCCACGCAATACTGCGCATAACCGCCACCGGCAACCAATGCGCAGACAAGGTCGCCGATACCGATGCCCGCCGCGGCCATGGCGGCGGCGTCACCGGATTCAATCACTCCCGCCACCTCCAGCCCCGGAATGTCCGACGCACCCGGCGGCGGTGGATACGCACCTTTGCGCTGGAGTACGTCGGGCCGGTTGACCCCACTTGCCGCCACGCGAATCAACACCTCACCGGCACCGGGGACCGGAAGCGGCCGTTCAGCCGCCACCAGGACATCCGGCGCCCCGGGGGAGCTGATTTCGATGACTTTCATGACGATTTCCATCAATACCCAGCGTAGAAAGGTCGCTTTCAGCTATAAAAACAATAGTACTTTACTGCTGCTGTTGCTGCTGCGGTTCGCCGGCCGGGGCATTGCGGTCGAGCAGAGCTTTCATGGACAGCTTGACGCGGCCCTTGTCATCGGTTTCCAGCACCTTGACGCGCACGACCTGGCCTTCCTTGAGGTAGTCGGTCACCTTTTCCACCCGTTCATGGGCAATCTGGCTGATGTGCAGCAGTCCGTCTTTGCCGGGCAGCAGGTTGATCAGCGCACCGAAATCAAGGATCTTGGTCACCGGGCCTTCGTAGACCTTGCCAATTTCGACTTCTGCCGTGATCTGCTCGATACGGCGCTTGGCTTCGTCGGCCTTGGCGCCGTCGGTCGAAGCGATCGTGATCGTGCCATCTTCCTCGATATTGATCTGGGTGCCGGTTTCCTCGGTCAGCGCACGGATGGTGGCGCCACCCTTGCCGATCACGTCACGGATCTTCTCCGGGTTGATCTTCATGGTGTAGAGCTTGGGCGCGAAGCTGGAGACCTCGGTCTTGGCCTCGCCCATGGCTTCCTGCATCTTGCCCAGGATGTGCATGCGCGCCTCCTTGGCCTGGGCCAGGGCGACCTGCATGATTTCCTTGGTGATGCCCTGGATCTTGATGTCCATCAGCACGGCAAACCGGTTGTCTTCCTTGATCAGGCCCATGGCGATACCGGCCACATGGGCCTTCATCGGCACACCCGCGTCCATCATCGACAGGCAGCCACCGCAGACGGAGGCCATGGACGACGAACCATTGGATTCGGTAATCTCCGACACCACGCGGATGGTGTAGGGGAACTCTTCCTTCGTCGGCAGACAGGCCACCAGGGCCCGCTTGGCCAGACGGCCGTGGCCCACCTCCCGACGCTTGGTCGAACCCATGCGACCCACCTCGCCGGTGGCAAAGGGAGGCATGTTGTAGTGGAACAGGAAGCGGTCTTCGAACTCGCCAGCCAGCGCATCGATGCGCTGGGCGTCGCGCTCGGTGCCCAGCGTGGACACGACGAGCGCCTGGGTTTCGCCCCGCGTGAACAGCGCCGAACCATGCGTGCGGGGCAACACGGAGTTGCGGATTTCGATCGGACGCACGGTACGCGTGTCGCGGCCGTCGATGCGCGGCTCGCCGGCGAGGATCTGGCTGCGAACAATGCGGGCCTCGATGTCGAACAGCATGCCTTCGACCTTGACCGCATCGAATTCAACGCCGGCCTCCTTCAGATCGGCCATGACCACGGCATAGGCCTCGCGGCACGCATGGGTGCGGGCCTGCTTGTTGCGGATCTGGTAGGCCGCGCGCAATTTGTCCTCGGCCAATGCCGTGACCTTGGCGATCAGGGCCTCGTCCTTGGCCGGCGGCTGCCAGTCCCAGACCGGTTTGCCGGCGTCGCGCACCAGTTCGTGTATGGCATTGATGGCAACCTTGCCTTGTTCGTGTCCGAAGACCACGGCACCCAGCATGACTTCCTCCGGAAGCTGCAGGGCCTCGGACTCCACCATGAGGACAGCGGTTTCGGTACCCGCCACCACCAGATCCATCTGACTGTTCTTGCGGGCGGTCTGGCCTGGGTTGAGCACGTATTCCCCGTTGACATAACCCACGCGCGCCGCGCCGATCGGGCCGTTGAACGGGATACCGGAAACCGCCAGCGCGGCCGACGTGCCGATCATGGCGGCGATGTCCGCATCCACCTCGGGATTGAGCGACAGCGTGTGAA
>ERZ761602.5804-NODE-5804-length-14317-cov-6.290703_pt1 | contig 14317 bp, 10 predicted proteins | sample MGYA00512165_ERZ761602 | MGnify/ENA primary metagenome ERZ761602 (study PRJEB28899, sample SAMN02445085) | bioreactor sludge metagenome | biome: EBPR sludge; isolation source: Thorneside wastewater treatment plant | place: Australia: Brisbane, Thorneside...
CCGGAGAAGGACTCGTACTCGTCCGACTCCAGATGGTGGACGGCGGACACGATCAAATACTTGCGGTTCTGGTCGTCGCGCGGGCAATTGGCGAGGCTGAACAGGAAGCCGGCCGCCAGGCCGGCGGCGTTGCCGCGACCCAGCGCGACTTCGTGCTGGGCGAGAAACTCCTCCAAGCGGATTTTCGAGTAGTTGTTGCCGTCGCCCAACTCGGTGTATTCGCCGGGATGGTCGTACATTTCAAAGCCGGCCAGCGCGTGGCTTTTCGGCCGGTTCAACACCGCGCGCAACGACTTGCGCGGGGCGGTGAAGTCGTAGTCGTTCAGGACATAGGCGCCGGGTTGCACGCCCTGGCCGACAAACCACTCGGTGAGGCAGTCCCGTTCGCGATGGTCGTGGGCATCCGGCGGGAAGTAGGGCACGGTTTCGTATCTCGGGAACTCCTCGTGCGAGCTGATCCCGTCGGACAACACCAGGACATTCCTGCCGTTTTCGTGCTTGACGAAATAATACATGCCCTCGTGTTCCATCAGCCGGCTGACGAAATTGAAATCGGTTTCCCGATATTGCACGCAATACTCCCACTCGCGATAGCTGCCGCTCAGCGCGTCCTGAAAATCGGTGAAGCCCTGCTCCCGAAAGATGCCCTTGATGATGTCGGGAACCGTCTTGTTTTGAAAGATGCGGCAATCGGAGGTGCGGGTCAGAAACCACAGCCACGGGCTCAGCTCAGCCCGATAGACGCCATACCGCAGGCCGCGGGTTCCCTCGTAGCTGAAGCGGGTGACGAGACCGTTGAAGTAGCGGGTTCCCTGGCGGTAGGGCATCTCAAGCCGGACCGTCATGTTGGTGCCGAGGACATCGGCCAGCCTGATGTCGGTCTTCTCGCTGAACAGCTCCAGTTGGCACTCGGACAACTGGCTCAACTGCTCCCTGAAAGTCATGCGACCGAACAGCAGAACGTCCTCGCCTAGGACGCTGTTGACGGCGATCATTCGATGTTTTTGGGTGGTGGCCATGGCTCAAGACTCCGCATCCCCGCTGCCACCGGCAGCACAAGCGATCAGTTTAGCAGCAAACCCCGCCAAAAAAGGCGGCCGACCGCGCGCGAAAACGATCAAAATCGCATTAGACTGTTAGGGTGTTCACCGCCCCGGAGATTCCACGCCATGCCTGGCCGGATGGAGTTTCAGCTCGATTTGCCTGCGTCCGTTTCGACCCCGCGCCGCCACGATCCCAGCGCGCCGCCACGCTTTCTGATCATGGCCGACCTGAGCGGTCGCGGCCAACGGGAAGCCCCCTCCGCCTTGGCCGATCTGGCGGACCGGCCCCTGCTGAAAGTGGACACCGACAGCTTGAGCGCGGTCATGGCCCGGCTGGCGCCGAGGCTGCGGCTGCCATCGAACGCCGGAACCGGCGCGGCCAGCACCGCGATCAGCTTTGCCCAACTGGACGACTTTCACCCAGACGCGCTTTATCGCCGGCTGGAAATTTTCCAGCTCTTGCGCCGCGCCCGCGCCCGCCTGCTCAACCCCGCCAGCTTCGCGCAAGCCATCGCCGAACTGTCCTCCGAGCCCGATCCGGAGACGCCCCGATCCGAGCCGGCCTCCCCGGCCGGGGAAAACGACGCCGCCCTGCTCGAACGCCTGCTGGGCCGCCCTTCCGCGACCGCTCCCACCCGACTGGTCGATTCGGGAACATCCGCGATCAACGCCTTGCTCAAGGCGATCGTCCAGCCCCACATCGTTCATTCCGATCCCCGGCAAGCGGCTTGGGTGGCGGGTGTGGACGCCGCGAGCGGAGACCAGATGCGGGCTATCCTGCATCATCCCGCGTTTCAGGCACTGGAAGCGAGCTGGCGCAGCGTGCATGACTTGGTGGCCAATTTCGACGGCGATGCGGTGCACGTCGAACTGCTCGATGTCACCCGGCAGGAATTGCTGGCCGACCTGCGCGCTGCGGCCGGCGATCCCAAAGCGACTGGGCTATACACCCTGCTGATCGATCACGGCGTCCGCACCCACGGCGGACAACCGTGGTCCTTGCTGATCGGGAACTTCAGTTTTGGTCCGACCCGGGAGGATGTCGCGCTGCTGGCTGCTCTGGGCAACTTGGCCGCTCATGCCGGCGGTCCTTTCCTGGCGGCGGTCGCGCCGAGCGCGCTGGGCTGTTCTTCGCCGGCCGACTTGGCCGATCCGGCACGGTGGGCGCCGTTGTCCGCCGAAGATCGAGAACATTGGCGGCTGCTGCAAGCCAGCGCGGTGGCGCCCTGGCTCGGTTTGGCGACACCTCGGGTTCTGCTGCGCTTGCCTTACGGCCAGAAAACTGATCCGATCGAGCAGTTCGCTTTTGAAGAGATGCCCGGAGGCCGAGATCCGGACGCCTATCTCTGGGGAAATCCAGCTTTCGTGTGCGCGCGTTTGGCCGCGTTGAACTATGTCGAAAACGGTTGGGAAAACGGCCTTGGCGATGTTCTGGAACTGGACGATCTTCCCGCCCACGTCTACGATGACTCCGGCGAGCGGGTCATGCAGCCGGGCACCGAAGTTCTGCTGGGCGAGCGCGCGCTACAGAATCTCTTGGGGCGCGGCTTTATGCCGGTATTGGGGCATCGCCAGCGCAACGCGGTACGGCTGGCGCGATTTCAGTCGCTGGCTGATCCTGCGGCGGCCTTGGCGGGTTGTTGGCGCTAGGGCCGTAGCGGAAATACCGCCGAAAATAACCCCTCCACAGCCGACTCCCTCCGGAGCCCCAATCAATACAGAGGCTGCTCTTCCACGCTGGTTTCGTCCGGCAATTTATCGTCCATGCGCCGCATGACATCGGCGAGCTGCCTTCTCAGGACACGGACCGCAGGCTCCAACTGGACGATGCGCCGCTCCATGCGCTCCAGTTGGGCATCCTGCCATTCCGGGTGCTGCAACAGCGTTTCCATGGCCTCTTCCAGCTCGATCAAACGCTGTTCCATCGCGTGACTGACCCGCAGCAAGGAACGATTGCCACCGCCGGAGCCTTGGACGCCGCCCTCTCTGCTCTGGCTGAGTTCCTGGCCGACCGCCTCCACCTCGCCCGCCGAAAATTCCTGTAACTCCTCCAGAAAGCCGTACAACAACAGCCGGTCGCAAAAGACATTGATCAGGCGGGGGATTCCCTGGGTATAGCGGTAAATCGCCGGAAAGGCGTCTTCGGCGAAGGTCGGCTGCCACCCCTGCCAACCGACCACGCGCAACCGGTGTTCGATGTAGTTTCGATTTTCGTCCTCGGTGAGCGGCGTCAAGTGGCTGGACGCGATCACGCGCTGCCTCAGTTGCTCCATGCTCGGCTCCTGCAAGGTCAGGCGAAACTCCTCCTGCCCCAGCAGAAAGCTCTGCAACAACGGTGTCTCGGAAATCTGGAAATTCGAGAGCATCCGCAGCTCTTCAAGCGATCGTGGCGGTAAATTCTGGGCTTCATCCACAACCAGCAGAACTCGGCGCCCCTGTCGGGCATGACCGCGCAAGAAATCCTCGAAATGCTTCAGCAACGCCGCCTTGCCCATCTGCTCGTAAGGTAGCCCAAACGCGGCCACCACGCTGCGCAGTAACTCGTCGGCTTCCAGTTGGGTGGTCACCAACTGGGCGGCAATCACCTGGTTGTCGTCGAGTTCCTGAAAAAGATTTTTTACCAGAGTGGTCTTGCCGGTACCGATCCCGCCAGTGATGACGATAAAACCTTCACCTTGACTCAATCCGTAACGCAAATATGCCAGAGCGCGGGTGTGGGCTTTGCTGCCGAAAAAAAACCGCGGATCGGGGCTCAGCTGAAAGGGTTTGGCGCTAAAACCGTAGTAATCTATGTACATGCGCAGCTAAAATTTCATATTAAAACGAATGTTAAGTCGGTTTTCGCGAAATCCCTGCTCGGCGGGATCAGCATCGTTTCGGTAGTAGCGGTAACTGATCAAACCGCCCGAATCGGGAGAGAATACCCGCGCCAGACCCAGAACCGACACCCAATACTCGTTAGCTTCAATTTCGCCGGCTTGATTCTCGCCCAGATCATCGCGCTCCCAACCCAACCCGAGGAAAGAAGCGGTGCGCGGTGCGAACCGCCACGTCCAAAGCGCGCCGGCGCCATAGGTGTTTTCGTTGGACGTGGCATCCTGGTTCTCGCGATCCTCGTTGAAAGCGTTAATCGAGAGCCCGGTGGGTCCACGCCGATAGGTTACGCCGCCATCGAAACGCTTGCGCCGAAAGTTCCGATCCGTCAAGCCAAACGGCCCTTCGGAAACCACGGGTTGGCCCTGATCGTCCAAGGGCAATGGCTGACCGTTTGGCCCGACTCCGAGCAGATTGCTGCCTAACAACTGTTGTTCGTTGGTCACTTCGTCGGTGTAACGGGCCGACCAAACACTGTGGGCGGTTCGATGCCCGAAGCTTCCTTGCCAGCTCAGGCCCGGATCGACCCCCACGCTCTGGTCGCGGCGACTCACCTCTAGGCTAGTTCGTATAGACGGGTTCCAGCGTAGTGCTATTTCATTGACATCAGAACCGTACAACCCTTGAATTTCCAAAAAACGACTGGGAGACCAAATCGCGCCCAGTCCCCAGTAAGCACCGTTCTGGCTATCCTCGAAATCAGCCACTTCGTTGTTTTCGTAGCCCGCTTCGGACAGCAAGGCCCACTGCTGGCTCAAGCGGTAGCTGAACTTCCCGGCCACATTTTCACGCCTGTCATCGCCACTATCTGCGATATCGGCAATTTGTGCAGTATCCAGTTTTTGTCGCTGATAAAAATAATCGATATTCCACTTAAATTTGCTAAATTGACGGCCACTTGCCAAGCCAAACTCGATTGTTTCGGTCTGGCTATCGGAAATATCAGCTTGGTTGGGAGTTTGCTGATCGTTATCGGTATCTTCTTCGTCATAAAACACATCATCGAATCGGTAGCGCAATGTCAAATCGGCCCAACCGCCTAAATTTTGACGCCAATGCGGGCTGATGCCAAAACGATAGCCCGTTGCTTGATTGTCTGTCAGCGCAATATTGCTAAAGATTCCAACCGGATTAAACAATTCCGACGCACCCGGCAAACCCAAACCCAAGTTGTTAAAAAGAGTGAGGCCAGACGGAATCCCGCCGGATGCGCCCAAATTTCCGGCATCCGTCCGTCCTGTCGTATCGACGGGAACCTGCGTGATCGACCCATAGGCGTCCAGAAACAGGTTGCCCTTAAAAAGTTCGCTTGTACCAAAGACTTGTAATTGATTATTGATCCGATTAGCATCGCTGTTGTTGTTGTAAAGCAGCCCTTGTGCGGTGTAATCCAGGCGGAGATCGAGCCGCCCCCCGCGCTTGCGCACCGAAATGCCCGGGTCCACCTGCAAAACGATATCTTCTTCCGCCTGATCAGATGGAACCAGCCTGATATTATCGGAATACGTGGTGCCGACACTAATTCGAGGGGTCACTCGCCATTCGCCGGAACCAAAACCAGTTTCTTGCGTCAATCCTGTAGAGCTAATGCTGAGCAATATTGCTCCAAACAAAAACTGGTAACTTGACGCCAAGCTCCAGAAATACTTTTTGGTAAACTCGCGGCACATAATAATCATTATGCTATTCCAACAACAAGACCCATATGCTCCATACGGCGCGTCAAATTACTCATCGGCATTGGGTGAATACTGGTATCCATAACCATAACCATAACCCGAGAAATCGGAAGCAAGGATATCGCGAGTTTTATTCAATAAAAAACCGATAATTTGATGTGGGTTGAGCATGGCCAAGGCTTCTTTCACCGCAGATTGGGGAGTCTTGCCAGACTCGACAACTAACACCACCTGTCCCATAAGGCCAGCCAAAATGCTCGCTTCTGTCGTAGCCAATAGCGGCGGCGCGTCAAAAATAACGATTCGGTCTTGATAGCGTTGGCTTAGCTCCCCTGTCAATCGGCGCATATTGTCGCTAGCCAACAATTCCGCAGATAAATGATGTTTGCTGCCAGCGGATAAAATCGTCAAGGAAGGGATGTTGGTACTGATCAAAACTTCGGCTAACTCCAATTGATCATCAATCAAGAAATCGACCAGTCCAAGATCGGCGTCAAAGCCGAGGGTTTTTGCCACCGATGGCCTAAGCACATCTGCATCTACCAGCAATACCCGCCGATTTCTTTCAGTGGCAATACTTAACGCCAGATTACAAGCCGTGAAGGTCTTACCTTCGCCCGGCCGCGCGCTAGTTACCACTATCAAATTGAGGGGCTTGGCAGCATTTGCCCCTTTACCATCACTATTGATCAGCAACGCACGTTTAATATGGCGGTACTCCTCCTTGATACGGCTACGCTGGGCATCTACCACCAGCAAACCGTCGGAGCGAATCCGCTCCATATCCAGCATCACGGATCGTTGAGTGCGTTTGATATCTTTGGATTCAACAACTTTAGGAGTAGCTTGGTCACCTGCTAAAATAGCGGTCCTCTCGATTAAATCAATATTTCTAGATGCGGCGGCATGATGTGTAAGCGATGGAGATGGCACAATCGAGCCAAGGGGCTTACCAAACATAGCTTTTTCGATGCTATCCATAAGGTATTTTACCAAAAAGACCTAATAATCATACAAATCCAAGCCTTTCCACAATCAATAATCCAGCATAAATCAACACCAAGAAACTACCAAGACAAGCGAAGGCAACCATCATCCTGCGCTCTCGACGGATAGCAATCGGCGACAGAATAAGACCAACGCTGCCAAATACCGGTATATCCGCGATCTGTTTGAGGTTATATCGACTGTCAAAGGTAGGTCGTAGTTGCGCAATCAGAAATGCCAAGCCCAACCCTGAGGCCAATCCCGCCCCTAAAACCGCAGTCATCAACAATAAACGGTTTGGCCCAGTAGGATTTAGGGGTATCTGTGGCGGGTCGATGATTTTATAGCGAAGATCTTGTTTAGATTGCTCTGCTTGGTCGGACAGCCTGAGCGATTCCCGACGCGATAATAGCTCATCGTATTTTTTTCGATTGACTTCATAGTCGCGATTCAATGCGGCAAATTCGGCTTCAATCTGAGGTAACGTGTTAAGCTGGGCCTGTAATTCTTTATATCGGTTTGTGTATTCTTCAACCCTTACTCGCAACGAAGCCACGTTCGCTTCTTCCTCGGCAAGCCTGACCTTAAGCTGCTGATAAACAGTGTTTACACCTTGACCACGAGTGGCTCCACCGCTTTCAGCGAGGCTGGCCGCATACCGAGAACGATCATGTTCACGTTGCTTTTTCAGATCAGCTATCGTCTGTCTCAAAATACTGACATCTGGATGTTTGTCAGTAAACTTGATCAGCAATTCATCAAGGTTCTGCTCCAAACTTTGTATGCGTTGATCGATTGGCAGCACCACAATTTCACCATCGCCCTTAAGCTGTTGCTGTAAGGCTTGGTTGATTTGTTGTTGTAGCGAGCTTCTGCGATTTTCAGCTTGAGAAAGCTCCAACCGCCCAGATGAAAGTTCGGCGGTAGCTTGTTGCAAGCGAGCATTATAAGTCTGGCCTTCAGAAGGCATTCGACCAGTATTTTTGATCTTGAATTGTTTGAGGCGCTCTTCGGCCTCGCTGAGCCGTAGCTCATATTCGGCGATCTGCTCGTCGAGAAACCGTTGAGCAGCTTGCGAATCACGGCGATTGCCGCCAACCAAATTGCTCTCAAAAACAGCTAGGGTTGACTGCACTACTCGATTTGCAAGCGCTGGGTCGCGATTTTCATAGATAACGGTATATAAATTATCTCTTCTATCACTTCCAGCAGAACTAATTAAACTAACTTTTTTCTGAAGCTTGGCGATAATTCGCTCTTCAGCAACAATTCGGTCTTTTGGATCTAAACCTTGAATCTGGCCATAAAGCCCTGATGCGTTGGCAATTTGCTCTAAATTCGGACGGCTCAGTAGCGTTTTCATGATCAAGCCGACCTGTGTATCAGGATTGACCTCCACCGTTAGGCCTTGCAACAAGGGTCGCAAAATAGTTTGAGTATCTACGAACACTCTCGCCGAAACCTCATATTGGTCCGGCAATTTTAAAACCACAGCCCAGCCGATGACACATACCGTCCACGCACAAACCATCGCGTACCAGCGGTTACGCCAGATACCTCTCAGATAGCCAAGCCACTGTTCAATCAATTCATTCATATTTCGTGCTATGCGGTCTGTGACTTCGGACTATTAAAACCATGCTTCCGGAACGATCAATATATCGCCGGGCAGCATATCCACGTTTGCGGTAATATCGCCATTGAGTAGATCATCCAAGCGCACTTGATACTCCTGCTGTTTGCCATCTGCCACTCGCACGACTTTGGTTTTGTTGCCTGCAGCGAATTCGCTTAGCCCACCGACCGCGATCATCACGTCCAATAGCGTCATCTTGTGCCGGTAGGCGATCGCTCGCGCTTGCGGGCCAGCGCCCCTCCCCGCCTGATCGCCTCCTCCGCCAGACTGCGAGCCGGACACTTGGCCTATCACGCGGATTTGCTCGCTGTACGGTCCGATACCATTGGCCACAATCACGGTGACGATCGGCTGGCGGATGTACGTTTCCAGCGCTTTTTCCAAATCCCGCGCCAGTTGATTGGGCGTTTTGCCGCTGGCTTGCAAATCCTCGACCAACGGAGTCGTGATCTTACCGTCCGGGCGAACGGTAATGGTTTGTGAAACTTCTGGATTACGCCAGACGAAAATTTGTAGCTGGTCACCGGGTCCTATCTGGTAACTATAAGTTTCCGGCGATGAGGTTTGGGTACTGTAGCTGGTCGATGGTGGTAACCCACCCTGCGGCTTGGCGCAGGCAACGAGCAATAGCCCGGTCGCGATTATAGACCCACAGTTGACCGCTTTACTGAACTTTCCGAGTTTTCGCATCCGTCACAACTCCCAATACCTTGATAAATCGCGAAATCACTCCATTCGAGCCGCTGGTTTAGCCATAGAGCTATTGGCTGAGCCCTCCTAGCACTTGGATATATAGCCAATTTATTGCACCGAGGAAACACATTGCTCGAAAATGGATGCTCGAGGATATGGTAACGACTTGTGCCTCCGGCGGTCCATAGTCACCATGAAAACAACTTCACCGCAGACTGCTTTCATCGAAGCTCGCAATTTAAGCAAACACTATGCCGAAGGCGACTCCAGCCGTACCATCTTCGCCGACCTGAGCCTCGATATCAACTGCGGCGAGTTCGTCGCCCTGCTCGGTCAATCCGGCTCCGGCAAATCGACCTTGTTGAACCTGCTCGGCGGAATCGATCTTCCCGACGCGGGTACCATCCGGGTCGGCGATCGGATTTTAAACGGCCAAAACGAGTCGCAGCGCACCTTGTTCCGTCGCCGCCATATCGGTTTCGTGTTCCAGTTCTTCAATCTCATCCCGACCCTGACGGTCGAGGAAAACCTGCTCTTGCCGCTGGAGCTGAACGGTTTGGCGACATCAGACCGGCGGGAGGCCGCTTTGGCGCTGCTCGATCAAATCGGCTTGGGCAACCGGCGAGACAGCTTCCCGGAGCGGCTTTCCGGCGGCGAACAGCAACGGCTGGCCATCGCGCGGGCGCTGGTCCACAAACCTTCTCTACTGCTGGCGGACGAACCGATCGGCAATTTGGACATCGCCACCGGCGAGCGGATTTTGGATCTGCTGGTCGATCTGCACCAGCGGGCGGGAACCACCATCATCATGGTCACCCACAGCCGTGAAGTGGCCGCTCGCGCCGGCCGGGTTCTCTGTCTCGATGCCGGTCTAATCCGGGAGCTCGCGCGGTGACGCCCTCCCTTTGGCGGGCGTTGCTGCGTTACCCCTTGCGGCATCCCTGGCAATTGGGGCTGGCCATGCTCGGGATCGCTCTTGGCGTCGCCGTAGTGATCGCGGTGGACTTGGCCAATGCCAGCGCCCGGCGCGGCTTCGAGCTCGCCATGACCCGGATCACGGGCCACGCCACGCACCGGATCGTCGGCGGCTCCGCCGGAGTCCCCGAAACGATTTACGCGCGCTTGCGGGTCGAGCGCGGTTTTCGGCTGGCCGCTCCCGCGATGACCGGTTATCTGCCCTTGGCCGACCGCCCGGGCCAGCTCGTGCAAATCCTCGGTATCGACCCTTTCGCGGAGCGGCCGTTCCGGAACCCCGCTTCCGACATCACCGGCAACCGCTTCGATTTGCGCGCCCTGCTGCTGAACCCGGGCGCGGCCCTGCTGCCGGGCGCCATGGGCGAGACCGTCACGCTCAAAAGAGGCGCGCAGCGTTTCACTTTGCAACGCGCCGGCGCCTTGGATGGACCCGAGCTGGACGGGTTGGCTCTCACCGATATCAGCACCGCGCAAGAATTGCTAGGCCAGATCGGCCAGTTGAGCCACATCGATTTGATTTTGCCGGAAGGTTCTGCCGGAGAGCGGTCGGCCGCCGAGCTGCGCGCCTGGCTGCCGTCCGATTTGCGGCTGGAGACCCCCGAAGGGCGCAATCGGGCCACGCGAGATATCAGCGCCGCTTTTTCGCTCAACCTGACCGCGATGAGCCTGTTGGCGCTGGTGGTCGGCATGTTTCTGATCTATAACGCGATGACCTTCGCGGTGGTGCAGCGCCGCACGCTGCTGGGAATCCTTCGGGCGCTCGGCGTCACGCGCCGGGAATTGCTGGTCGTCGTGCTGGGCGAAGCGCTGTTGCTCGGCCTGATCGGGACGCTGCTCGGCTGCCTGCTGGGGCTGTGGCTGGGTTCTGGCCTGGTGCATCTGGTCACCCGCACCATCAACGATCTGTATTACGTGCTCAGCGTTCGGGAGTTCACGGTCGATCCCTGGTCGCTGGCCAAAGGGGTGGGTTTGGGGTTGCTGGCGACGCTGATGGCCGCCTGGTTGCCGGCCCGCGAAGCGGCCGATACACCGCCCCGAGCCGTCCTCAGTCGCGCCCATCTCGAAACCCGATGGCGGATCGCTTTACCCCGCTTGGCGATGACCGGCTTAGGCTTGCTCGCATGCGGCGGACTCGTCCTGATGTTATCCCGCTCGTTGGGGATCGGTTTTGCCGGCCTGCTTCTCGTCATTCTGGGTTGCGCGCTGCTGACGCCCCCCGCCCTTGTCGGCCTGATCCGGCTCAATCGGCCGCTGTCCGCCAAGCTGGGATTGCTGGCGCGGATGGCCAACCGGGATATCGCCCGCCATCTCAGCCGCACCGGCATCGCGGTCGCGGCCTTGATGGTGGCATTTGCCACCACGGTCGGCGTCGGCGTGATGGTGGACAGTTTTCGGGGCGGAGTCGCGATCTGGATCAAAGACTTGCTGAACGCCGATCTGTATATCGCCCCGCCCGGCAGCGAAGGCGGGAACCCGGAAATCCTGCTACCGGCGACTCTGGCGACTCTGCGCGACATTCCCGGCGTGGCGGCGATGTCGAGCTATCGGCGAATCACGGTCGATCTGGCCGGCCGCCCCGTTCAATTGCAGGCCGTGGAATTGGCTGCGGCGGCGCAAAAGGGCTACCGCCTAATCGACGGCGAGCCGGTCCAGGCTTGGCGCGCGTTCGATACCGGCGACTCGATTCTGGTTTCGGAACCGTTGGCGTACCGGCAACAGTTGAAAGCGGGCGACTCGCTGGAACTGCCGACCGCCACGGGACTACATCGATTCGCGATCACCGGCGTGTTTCTCGATTACGGCTCGGAACATGGTCGGATTTTGTTGCATCGTGCCGGCTATCAGCGCCATTGGCGGGACACGTCGGTCAACTCGGCGGCGATCTTCGCGGCGCCGGGCGAAAATCTCGCGACCTTGCGCGAGCGCCTGCAAGCGCGGCTCGGGGCTCTTCAGCCTGTCGTGGTTCGCCCCAATCGCGACATTCAAGACATCACCCTGAAAATTTTTGATCGCACGTTCACGATCACCAACGTGCTGCGGCTACTGGCGATTCTGGTGGCGGTGGTCGGGGTCCTGAGCGCGCTGCTGGCCCTGCAACTGGAGCGGGCGCGCGAGTTCGCGATCCTGCGCGCCACCGGCATGACATCGCTCGAAGTCGGTGCGCTGATCTCCTTGCAGACCGGTTTCATGGGCGCCGCCGCTGGCCTCCTGGCTCTGCCGACCGGGTCACTTTTGGCGGGGGTGCTGATTTTTGTCATCAATCGCCGCGCGTTTGGCTGGAGCCTGCCGTTCCAGGTCAGTCCGCAGTTGCTGCTGGAGACGCTGGCGCTGGCGATCATCGCCGCGCTGCTGGCCGGGCTTTATCCGATGTGGCGCGTGGCTCGCGCCCGCCCGGCCGACGCGCTGCGGACCGAATAAATGCGCCGACGCCACGGGTGGTGGATCGGGTTGCTGGCCGCGGCATCGGCCGCCGCGCTGACGCTCTACATGTTCCGGCCCGTCCCAAAACCGGCGGAGAGCGTGGCGGTCTCATCGGCCTTGGGCGACGCCGATAGCGCCGGTTACCGACGGGCTTACGAGCCTCGCCCGTTCCAGTTTCCCGCCGATCACGGCCCACATCCGGATTTCCGCAACGAGTGGTGGTACGTGACCGGCAATCTGGTCGATGGTGCCGGGCGGCAATTCGGCTATCAGTTGACCCTGTTTCGCATCGCCCTCGCCCCGGCAGCGCCGGTCGCCGATTCCGCATGGCGCACCAACCAGCTCTATATGGGCCACTTCGCTTTGACCGATGTGGCGGAGAACAAACATCGCGCTTTCGAGCGGTTCAGCCGCGACGCGGTCGGTCTGGCGGGCGCGCGGGCAACGCCCTTTCGAGTCTGGCTGGACGACTGGGAGTTGGCCGGGCTCGAATCCGACGCCTTTCCGATGCGAGTCCGCGCCCGCGAGGACAGCATCGAAATCGATTTGACCCTGACCACCGCAAAGCCGGTCGTGCTACAAGGCGATCAGGGATTGAGCCAAAAGAGCGCCGAACCGGGCAACGCTTCTCACTACTATTCGTTCACTCGCCTGCGGACCGAAGGCACGATCCGACTGGGAGAAAACACCTTCGCGGTCGGTGGCGCGAGTTGGCTGGATCGGGAATGGAGCACCAGCGCGCTGGGGTCGGACCAAAGTGGCTGGGACTGGTTCGCTTTGCATCTGGATGATGGTCGGGATCTGATGTTTTACCGACTGCGGCGCAAGGATGGCAGCGTGGACCCGCACAGCAAGGGCGCGCTGGTGGCGGCCGATGGCCGGTCGCGGCCGCTGGGCTGGAACGAGGTGGAATTGCAGCCGCTCGGCGAGTGGGTCAGCCCCAAAACCGGCGACCGCTATCCCGCTCGCTGGCGATTGCGCTTGCCGGGCGAAAACTTGGATTTGATCGTCACGCCGAAAGTGGCCGACCAGGAAATGCGACTGACGGTGCGGTACTGGGAGGGGGCGGTTTCGGTCAGCGGGCAGGCCGGCGCCGAGGCGATCAGCGGACGAGGCTATCTGGAGATGACGCGGTACGAGACGCCGATCAGCCCTTGACGCCCCGTTGCCGCCTTGCCTCGAACAGGAAAATCCCCGCCGCTACCGACACGTTCAAGCTTTCGACTCCGCCCTCGACCATCGGAATCCGCGCCAGCCGGTCGCAGATCTCGCGGGTCAGTCGCCGCAAACCCTTTTCCTCCGCCCCCAGCACGATGGCGGTCGGCGGCGCGAAATCCACCCGATAGAGGCTGTCCTCCGCCTCTCCGGCCGCGCCGACGACCCATACGCCCCGCTCCCGCAAGTCGCGCAGCGTCCGCGCCAGATTGGTGACTTGCACGAACGGCACGATGTCCGCCGCGCCACAGGCCACCTTGCGCACCGTCGCGTTCAAACCGGCCGCCCGATCATTGGGCGCGATGACCGCGTGAACGCCCGCCGCCGCCGCGCTGCGCAGACAAGCGCCCAGATTGTGCGGGTCTTGCACGCCGTCCAGCACCAGGAGCAACGCCGGCCCGGTCACCGCCGCCAACAAGGCGGGCAAATCGGCTTCTTCGCGCGCTTGCTGCCGGATCGTTAGTCGAGCCAGCACGCCTTGATGGCGCACACCGCCGCTCAGCCGATCCAGCTCGGTCCGGTCGGTCGGTCGAACCGGCACCCCGCGACCGGCCGCTTCATCCAATAACGCCTGTAGCCGCCCGTCCCGCCGCTGGCGCTCCACCCACACCCCCTGCACTCGCTCCGGCTCGCGCTTCAGCGCCGCCGTCACGGCGTGGAAGCCGTGAACCCATTCCTCGGCCACCGCCATCAGCTCTTCTTGCGCGAACCGCGACTCCAGCGGTTGCGGCGACCGCCATCGCGCCGCTCGCTCTCGACCAGCTCGAAGTCGATTTTGCGCTCGTCCAAATCCA
>ERZ761602.5806-NODE-5806-length-14313-cov-10.257890_pt1 | contig 14313 bp, 12 predicted proteins | sample MGYA00512165_ERZ761602 | MGnify/ENA primary metagenome ERZ761602 (study PRJEB28899, sample SAMN02445085) | bioreactor sludge metagenome | biome: EBPR sludge; isolation source: Thorneside wastewater treatment plant | place: Australia: Brisbane, Thorneside...
GAAGAGTTCAAGAAGCTGCTGGTACGCACCTACTCGAACGCGCTGACCTCGTACAAGGACCAGACCATCACCTATCGCCCGAGCAAGATCGACGCGGCCGAGACTGACGTGGTGATCAAGACCGAGATCGTCCAGCCCGGCAGCAAGCCCGTGCAGCTCAGTTACGCGCTCGAGAAACAGGGCAACGGCTGGAAGGTTTACGATGTCATCGTCGCGGGCGTCAGCCTGGTCACCAACTACCGGGGTTCGTTCGCCCAGGAGGTCCGCAACGGGGGTATCGAGGGCCTGATCGAGATGCTCAGGGAGCGCAATACTCAACTGGAAAGCTCCAGCAAGTGATCGAGCAAGCAGAAGGCCGGCTGCGCGTCACTGCGCCGATGATCATTGCCAACGCGCGCAAGCTTCACGAGGCCGGGCGCAGGCTTTTGAGCGCCAGCCAGCCGTCCGCGAACTTGCTGCTTGATCTCGCCGCTGTTGCCGAAGTCGATTCGTCAGCCCTGAGCACCCTCTTTGCCTGGCAGCGCAAGGCCGCTGAACATGCGCTCAGCTTGCGCGTCGTCAACCCGCCAGCAAGCTTGATCAGCCTGGCAGCGCTATACGGCGTCTCCGAACTGCTTCCACTCGCCTGAACGGCGAGGCAGCAGCTTCGACACCCACTCGATGCCATGAGCGTCGCCGTCGCCATTTCTCAGGTCGAAAAGCGCTTTGGCTCGCTGCGCGCGCTGGCCGGTGTTTCGCTGCAAATTGGCGAGGGTGAGTTCTTCGGTCTGCTCGGCCCGAACGGGGCCGGCAAGACAACGCTGATTTCGTGCCTCGCCGGTCTCGTTCGCCCTGACGCCGGCCAGCTCACAGTGATGGGTCACGACGTGCTCGGCGATTATCGCGAAGCCCGACGCCGGCTTGGTGTGGTGCCGCAGGAACTGGTTTTCGACCCCTTCTTCTCGGTCCGGGAAACCCTGCGTATCCAGTCCGGCTACTTTGGCATTCGTCACAATGACGACTGGATCGACGAGATTCTCGCCAACCTCGATCTGACTGCCAAGGCCGACACCAATATGCGCCGCCTGTCCGGTGGCATGAAGCGGCGCGTTCTGGTCGCCCAGGCGTTGGTCCACAAGCCGCCGGTAATCGTCCTCGACGAGCCGACCGCCGGCGTCGACGTCGAATTGCGCCAGGGCCTGTGGCAATTCATCCGGCGCCTTAATCACGACGGCCACACGGTGATCCTGACCACCCACTACCTGGAGGAAGCCGAAGCCTTGTGTGCGCGCATCGCGATGCTCAAGGCGGGCAAAGTGGTGGCCCTGGACACGACGCGTAACCTGCTGGCGCGCTTCTCCGGCCAGACGCTGAACCTGCGCCTGGCCGGAGCGGTACAGCTGCCACCCGCATTGCAGGCCCGTGCAACCGAAAATGGCGGCATCTGGACCTTCCACCTCGCCACTCTCGACGAACTGGAACCGCTGCTGGCCGCTTTGCGCGTCGGCGGCTGCGTGATTGAAGACCTACGCCTGACGCAAACCGACCTCGAAGACGTCTTCCTCGGCGTCATGCAGGAAGGCCGTGTCAGCGAGCGCACGCCGTGTTGAGCGGCTTCCGCACCCTACTCTACAAGGAACTGCTGCGCTTCTGGAAAGTCAGCTTCCAGACCGTCGGCGCGCCGGTGCTGACCGCGCTGCTCTACTTGCTGATTTTCTCGCATGTCCTGGAGTCGCACGTACAAGTGCACGGCGTCCCTTACGGCGCCTTTCTGATTCCTGGCCTGGTCATCATGTCGGCCCTGCAAAACGCTTTCGCCAACAGCTCGTCAAGCCTGATCCAGTCGAAGGTCACCGGCAGCGTGGTTTTCGTTCTGCTGCCGCCGATCTCCTACGTCGAGTTCTTTCTCGCCTATGTCGTTGCAGCAATGCTGCGCGGGGTGATGGTCGGGCTCGGCGTACTGCTGGTGACGATGTGGTTCGCACCGCTGACTTTCGTCGCGCCACACTGGATTTTGCTGTTCATCGTCCTTGGTGGCGGGATCATGGGAACACTGGGAATGATCGCCGGCATCTGGGCCGACAAGTTCGACCAGCTGGCGGGCTTTCAGAACTTCCTGATCCTGCCGCTGACCATGCTCTCCGGCGTCTTCTACTCGATTCATTCACTGCCTGAGTTCTGGCAGCTGGTTTCTCGCTTCAATCCCGTCTTCTATATGATCGACGGCTTTCGCTTCGGCTTTTTCGGCGTCTCCGACGTGGCTCCGGAAAGCAGCGTGGCAGTCGTCACCGCAACTCTCCTGCTGGTCTCGGCGGCGACCCTGGCGCTGCTCAGGAGCGGCTACAAACTGAGGTCCTGACTCATGATGCACCCTGAACAAGTCCAAGCCATCATCGCCGCAGGCATTTCCTGCCAACATCTGGAAGTCGCCGGCGATGGCCAGCATTTCGAAGCCCTGATCGTCAGCAGCGAGTTCGTCGGCAAGAACCGCGTGCAACGACAGCAAGCGGTGAATGGAGTGCTGCGGCAGCATTTCGACAGTGGCGAACTACATGCGCTGTCGATGAAAACGCAGACCCCAGAAGAATGGAGTGCGACGCGTGGATAAGTTACTGATCAAGGGCGGCACGCCCCTTTCCGGAGAAATCGCCATTTCCGGCGCCAAAAACGCCGCACTACCGATCCTCTGCGCCAGCCTGCTTTCTTCCGAGCCGCTGCATCTGACCAACGTGCCACGGCTCAAGGACATCGCCACCATGCTCCGCTTGCTGGTGCAGATGGGGGTCAAGGTCGAGGACCTTGGTGCCGACGGACTGGTCTTGAACAGTCGCGGGCTGGACAACCCGCTCGCCCCCTACGATATGGTCAAGACCATGCGCGCAGCGATTCTGGTCCTCGGCCCCCTCCTGGCGCGTCATGGCGAAGCACGGGTGTCGCTGCCTGGCGGCTGTGCGATCGGCGCCCGACCTGTCGAACAGCACATCAAGGGCCTACAGGCGATGGGCGCGGAGCTGCACGTCGAGCATGGCTATATCCATGCCACGGCGGCTCCTGCACAGCGCGGGCTGAGCGGCGCGCGCATCTTCACCGACATGGTCACGGTGACCGGCACCGAGAACCTGATGATGGCCGCAGTACTGGCCAGGGGCGAAACGGTGATTGAGAACGCGGCTCGCGAACCCGAGGTGGTCGATCTGGCCAACTGCCTGGTTTCGATGGGCGCACAGATTGCCGGTGCCGGTACCGACAAGATCCGCATCCAGGGAGTCAAGCGCCTGCACGGCGCCACGCATGCGATCATGGCTGATCGCATCGAGACGGGAACCTATCTTTGTGCGGCCGCGGCGACCGGGGGTCACATTCGTCTGACCAACACCTCGGCTGCCTATCTCGATGCGGTGCTCGACAAGCTGTTCGACGCCGGCTGCGAAGTGCGCAGCGAGCGCGCCGCCATCACCCTGCAGGCACCTCCGCGGCTGAAAGCGGTCAGCATCCGCACCTCGCCCTACCCGGCTTTCCCAACCGACATGCAAGCCCAGTTCATGGCCATCAACTGCGTCGCAGAAGGATCGGCGGTGATCCGCGAAACGATCTTCGAGAATCGCTTCATGCACGCCGTGGAATTGATCCGCCTAGGTGCGGATATCAAGATCGATGCCAGTAACGCGATGGTCACCGGCGTCGACCATCTCGACGGAGCAACGGTCATGGCCACCGACCTGCGCGCCTCAGCCAGCCTGGTCATTGCCGGCCTGGTGGCGCAAGGTGAAACACAGATCGAGCGCATCTATCATCTCGACCGGGGTTACGAGCGTATCGAGGAGAAACTCGGACAGTTGGGGGCAAACGTTCGCCGGGTTCGCTGAAACAGGCCAGCCGCAGCACCCTGTGCCAACATCGGAAAAGGGTGCTCACCACTGCCAGCACTCACTGGCCGGGCGAGGGACCTTCGATCAACTGCAGGTCGTTGTCCTGCGCAAAGTGCAGCACGAAGCGATAGGCCATCGGCTCCACGTCGTAGAGACGCCCGTCGACAAACACCGCCTTTTGGCCTTTATAGCTGCGCGGCCCGACGTACGGCGAATAGCGCATCCGTTTCTCGGCACCGAAGGCAGACAGCACTCCGCAGAGTCTTTCCGCCCAATCACTCGGGCGGAATTTCTTGCCGGCGGTAGTCAGCCCGACGATGGTGAACGAGGCGTGCGACGAAGTAGTCATGTCATGGTGAGATCGTAACAAGGAAAACCGCGAACTGCTCCGCGAACTGCGCTCACGGGTTGTCGCGGAACGGCGGCGAATGGCGACGACAATTCGATTCTACCAGAAAGGTGGCCACATGGCGGCTCTGGTAGCTCCCCGCAGCCAATGTCAGGGCCATAAGAGGACACCCCGTTCGCGAGAGACGACTTGCAGCGCCACAGGCACGGCCAGCGCGGCCGCCGAATGTCGGTCCTCTCCGCCGCAGAGCGTCGCGGATGGCGCATCCTGATGGTGGGCGATAGTGGGATCGAACCACTGACTTCCACCGTGTGAAGGTGGCACTCTACCCCTGAGTTAATCGCCCAACTTGTCGCTGCCGGAGACCGAAAGCATGCACGTTGACACGCCAAACCGACAGAAGGCGGGATTAGATCACAAGTCGACAATCGAGTCAATTGGCATCAATCGGCCGCGGCGATCGCCTGTCGGTAGCGATGCAGCAAAGTGGCGAGCATTTCAGGCGGGAACCAGGAAGTCGTGACTGATGCCGTCGCCGATCTCATAGATTCGATCCATGAAGTCGGTCAAGTACTCGTGCAGGCCTCCGGCCAGAACATCCTCGATACGAGCAAAGTGCAACTTGGCATGCAGCATGCCGGCCTTGCGCTGAGTCTCTAGCGAAGCGCTGTTGGCAATCAAAGGCAGCATGCGAGCAATACCGTCGGCACAAGAATGCAGCGATCGTGGCAGATCCATACGCAGTATCAGGAGCTCGGCGACCCGAGCCGGCGTGATCGCATCACGATACACCTTGCGGTAAACCTGGAACGCCGACAAAGACCGCAACAACGCTCCCCAACGATAGAAGTCACTTGCCCCTTCGTCGCCATTGCGCAGGATGTGGTACTGCATGTCGAGAATGCGGGCGGTGTTGTCGCCGCGCTCGAGCAGGCCTCCGAGGCGAATAAAATGCAGGGCATCGTCCCGGAGCATGGTCCCGAAGGTCACCCCGCGGGTGAGAGCCGAACGCAGCTTCACCCACTCGAAAAACTCGCTGACGCCGCGCGCAAGAATCTGATCGACGTCCTGCTGACGGAGTTCAATCCAGGTCGCATTGACGGTCTCCCACATCTCGGCAGTCAGCGTACCGCGGACGGCATGTGCGTTCTCGCGAGCAGCGCGCAGGCAACTGTAGATTGATGAGGGGTTGGCAGCATCGACAACGGTATAGCGCAGGACATTCTCGGCAGTGACTGCGTCGTAGGCCTGGGCAAAAGCCTCCTCCTGGCTGTTCAGGGCAAGGATGGCGCGCCAGGTCTCGTTCTGCACGGCAAGCGGTTGCGGCACCATCGACATCTGGTACGAGGCATCGAGCAGACGAGCCATATTCTCGGCGCGCTCGGTGCAACGCGCCATCCAGTAAAGGTGATCAGCGGTGCGGCTCAACATCTCGATTCTCCATCCATCTCAGTTCTCCAGGACCCAGGTGTCCTTGGTACCGCCACCCTGCGACGAGTTAACCACCAGCGAACCCTCACGCAACGCGACCCGGGTGAGGCCGCCGGGGACCATGCCGATACTCGTTCCGGACAACACAAAGGGACGCAGATCGAGATGGCGCGGCGCGATGCCCGACTCCACGAAGGTCGGGCAATTGGACAAGGCCAGCGTCGGCTGAGCAATGTATTTCTCCGGCGCCGCCACAATGCGCGCGCGGAAGCTCTCGATCTCGGCCTTGCTCGATGCCGGCCCAACCAGCATTCCGTACCCGCCGGCGCCATGCACTTCCTTGACCACCAGTTCCGGCAGGTGCGCCAGTACGTACTTGAGGTCATCGGGCTTGCGCAGCATCCAGGTCGGCACGTTGTGCAGGGTCGGCTCCTCGCCGAGATAGAAGCGGATCATCTCGGGTACGTACGGGTAGATCGACTTATCGTCGGCGACGCCCGTGCCGATAGCATTGGCCAGATTGACGTTGCCCGCCTGATAGGCACCGAGCAGACCCGGCACGCCAAGCATCGAGTCCTTGTTGAACGCCAGCGGATCAAGGAAATCGTCATCGATGCGGCGATAGATCACGTCGACCCGCTGCGGACCCTGCGTAGTGCGCATGAACACCGTCCGCTCCTTGACGAAAAGGTCTCGCCCCTCGACAAGTTCAACGCCCATTTGCTGGGCCAGAAAACTATGTTCGAAGTAGGCGCTGTTATACGCGCCGGGGGTCAACACCACCACGGCCGGATCGGCAACCCCTTTTGGCGCCACGCTGCGCAGGTTTTCCAGCAGCATGTCGGGGTAATGCTGCACCGGGGCGACCATGTGCCGTGAGAAAAGCTCGGGAAAGAGGCGCATCATCATCTTGCGGTCTTCGAGCATATACGACACCCCGGACGGTACCCGCAGGTTGTCTTCAAGGACATAGGATTCGCCCGCCCCGGCTCGCACCATATCGACGCCAGCGATGTGCGCGTAAATTCCGGCCGGCAGGTCAACACCGATCATCTCGCGGCGAAACTGGGTGTTGTTCAGCACCTGCTCGCTCGGAATGTGCCCGGCGGCAAGAATCTCCTGGTCATGGTAGATGTCGTGCAGAAAGGCGTTCAGAGCTTTGACCCGCTGCCATAATCCTGCCTGCAATGCCGTCCATTCCACCGCCGGGATGATGCGAGGGATGATGTCAAACGGTATCAGGCGCTCGGTACCGGACTTCTCGCCATAAACGGCGAAGGTGATGCCAAGACGATGGAATGCCGTGTCGGCCTCGGCCTGTTTGCTTGCCAGGCGCTCGGGCGAAATCGAGTTCAGCCAAGCCGCAAAACCCTCGTAATGGGGTCGCAACTTGCCCGCCGAATCGTACATCTCGTTGTAGAAATCTGCATTCATGAGGCTCACCGACAGAGTGGGTTAGTCGTTTAAAAGCAGAAACCATGCCAGTGTCGGGCAGGTCGCAAGCGGGCCAAAGCCATGCAGCAAAGAGCCTGCGACGCCAGCGAACGGTGCGCGAGGCACCCGTCGATGCACCGTGACGGTGCAGGACAAATCCACACCGGGGGGCGCTGTAACGCCGAAACGTCCGAGGGGAGCCACGCCGCCGAGGATAAACGCGCCGCCGTTAGAGAGACGCAGGGTGGCCGGCACAGTCCAGGCATGCTATATTAGACTTTTCTAATGTGCAAACGGGAGTCGCCATGAAGATCGCCACCACAGCCATCCTTGCCCTTTCGCTCAACCTTACCATACAGGCCGTCCACGCGCAGGATACGGCTGCACTTATGGCCGACACACGCAAGACCGCTCTACCAGTATTGCCAAAAGTGGTCCAGGCGATGCAGGCGGCGGTGCAGGAACAGGGACCCGTTGCCGCCATTTCGGTCTGCAAGGAGAAGGCGCCGCAACTGCTACAGGAAATGCGGCGGCAGACCGGCTGGGCGATCCACCGCGTCAGCCTGAAAGCGCGCAATGCGACCACCGGCACCCCTGACGCCTGGGAAGCGCGACAGTTGGCCGACTTCAACATTCAGGTCGCCAACGGCGCCAAGGTTCAGCAGTTGGAAGTGGGCGAGATCATCGTAGCCAGCGACGGGCAGCGCCAGTTCCGCTACATGAAAGCGCTGCCAGTCGTCGAGGTGTGTCAGACCTGCCACGGCCCAGCCGACTCGCTCTCACCCGAGCTCAAGGCTGCACTGGCCAAGGATTACCCACACGACCAGGCCACCGGCTATACCACCGGTGAAATACGCGGCGCCTTGTCGGTAACGCGGCCGTTGTCAGTAAAGTAGGGCGCGCCTCGGTTACCGTGAAAGGCGCTTCGGCGACTCCCGCCGGGTAGACGCCGCCGACTGCCACGCGAGTCTACAAGTCAGAGCGCGCGAAAGCGGCGGGGACGTCGCGCCGTACGGGGCCAACATACAGCTGGCGTGGACGGGCGATCTTGTATTCCGGGTCGGCACGCATCTCTTCCCACTGCGCCATCCATCCTGCGGTGCGCGCCACGGCAACGACGCAGCCAAACATCGAAGCCGGCAGACCCAGCGCCTTCTGCAGAATACCCGAGTAAAAATCGACGTTCGGGTAGAGCTTGTTCTCGACGAAGTACGGGTCTTCCAGTGCGATCCGGTCGAGCTCTATGGCCAGCTTGAACAGCGGATCATTTTCCAGGCCCAGCTCGGTCAGCACTTCGGTACACAATCGGCGCATGAGTTTCGCGCGCGGATCGAAGTTGCGATAGACGTAGAGCCCAAAGCCGGTCACCTTGGAGCGATCGCTTTCGATCTTTGAGCGACTGATCATCTCCGCAACCTTCCGTACATCGCCAACTTCCTGCAGCATCGCGAGGCAGGCTTCACTGGCGCCACCATGCTCGCGACCGGACAGACAGGCTATGGCGGCAGAAATGCAGGCGAAGGGATTGGCCCCTGACGAACCCGCCATCCGCACCGTCGAGGTTGAAGCATCCTGAGCGTGGTCGGCGTGCAGGATGAGAAGGCGGTCGAATGCCCGCATCAGCACCGGGTTCAACTGGAATTTTTCCGCGGGGTTGGCAAACATCATGTAGACGAAATTGGCCGCGTAATCCAGGTCGGCACGCGGGTTTACCGGCGGATGACCCATGGTGTACTTGTAAGCCATTGCCGCAATCGTCGGCATCTTGGCGATGATCCGATGAATGGTGAGACTGCGCTGCTCAACATCGGAGAAGTCAGCGGCCTCACGATGAAACGCAGACAGGGCACCGACCACACCAACCATCACCGGCATGGTATGCGCATCGCGCCGAAAGCCGTGGTAGAAGTTCACCATCTGGTTATGGACGGGCGTGTTCTTCGTGATCGTCGCTGAAAAGCTGGCTTTCTGCTCGGCGTTCGGCAGCTCGCCATTCTTCAGCAGATAAGCCACTTCAAGGAAATCGCAGTGCTCGGTGAGTTGCTCGATCGGATAGCCGCGATAGAGGAGTTCACCCTTAGCACCATCAATGTACGTAATGCTCGATTTGCAGCTGGCGGTCGACTCGAATCCGGAGTCATACCCGAAGCGATCGGTGTTGCCGCCGAGCGCACGAATATCCACGCACTCGTTACCGTGCGTCGGGGTAAGAATCGGAAACTGCACCGGAGCTTCTCCAGGAATAGTCAAAGTCGCCTTGCGTTCGCTGCTCATCAGTCAACTCCCCTCCAAATACTCGACATCACAACGTGCAGGTGGAAGAAAAGACCGAGGCCAGGAGCCTGACCCGCTCTTGCCAAGGCCCTGGGCCTCGGCGCCTTCACCTGCGCTCAATTAAGCTCTCCAGCCAAGCTCGCGGCTGCGGCCGGCAATCAGACGACTAATCGGGACGACGGCTCCCCACACGGTGGTCGGAAAACGCGCCCGGCTTCGGGGCCGCACGCGCCGCAAGCGCACCTGCTTGGTGCCATCAGGCAGCCGCGCCAGAACACCTTTGCCCAATGACGACTTCAGTGTCCAAGTGTACCTCAGTTCCAGCGAGAAAACCTTGGGACGCCAACCGGCATGCACTCGCCACAGCGAAGGACCGCTCAGAAAAGAACGAATCGCGCGCCCGGAAGAACGCCATGCTGCGCACGAATCTTGCTTGGACTACTGCCATGGCACGCGCAACCGGCGAAATTGCCGGCATCCTTGATCACCGGAAAATGAGATGAAAATACTGAAAATCCCGTCCTGCTTCGCGCGCTCGACCCCTATAAAGCGGGAAGTACGCCGAAGCGAACCGGCGAACGGCCTTAACGCCCGGCGATAAGCGATGAGCGCCGATCGACACGATGACCTTGCCATTGTCAGCACCTTCAAGAACCGACTCCATGAAGGTCGGCGGACTAGCTGTGAGCAGTTCCTGGCCAAGGGGGACGCGCTTCATCTGCTACACGCGCGATGCCACCTGATCGACCAGGCCCTGTGCGACCTTTGGCGACAGCTGAACTTACCGCCAACGCTTGCTCTCCTGGCCGTCGGCGGTTACGGCAGAGGCGAACTGTACCCGGCTTCCGACGTCGATCTCCTGATTCTGTTGCCTGCGCAAGCCGACGACGTGCTCAGCGCACAGCTTGAACGCCTGGTCCGCCTGCTCTGGGACATCGGGCTGGAGACCGGCCACAGCGTGCGCACCATAGAACAGTGCCTGGAGGAAGCAGCCAGGGATATTACCGTACAGACGGCAATGATCGAAGCGCGCCGGCTGACTGGCAGCGCGCCGCTTTTTGATGAGCTATCGGCACGACTGAAGCCGGCCATGGACGCGCAGAACTTCTTTCAGAGCAAGCGCATCGAGCAGGAGGACCGCCACCAGCGATTCGGCGAAACGCCCTACAGCCTGGAAGCGAACTGCAAGGAAGGACCCGGAGGCTTGCGCGATCTGCAGCTGATTCTCTGGATCACCCAGGCGGCAGGCTTTGGCCGGTGCTGGAAGGATCTCGCGCAGCGGGGCTTCATCACCCCCGACGAGGAACATCTTCTCGAAGACAGCGAGGCCTTCCTGCGCAATCTACGCACGCGCCTGCACTTGCTCGCCGGCCGACGCGAGGACCGCCTGCTCTTCGAATACCAGACGGCAATTGCCGAGCAACTCGGTTTCACGGCCAGCAGCGCCCGCCGAGCCAGCGAGCTACTGATGCAACAGTACTATCGGCGGGCGAAAGCGGTACTCCAGATCAACGCCATCCTGCTGCAGAACATCGGCGCCGCACTCGTGCCACCTCGGGACGAGGCACCGCAGCCGATCAACGAACGTTTCCAGAATACGCACGAACTCCTCGACGTAGTGCACGAGAGTGTTTTCAGCGACGCCCCGGAGGCCGTGCTGGAGGCCTTTCTGCTACTCCAGCAGCATGCCGGCTTGCACGGCATGACCGCCTGTGCGCAGCGTGCCCTGTGGCGAGCGCGCACGCTGATCGATGAGGATTTCCGCCAGCAGCCGGCCAATCGAACTCGTTTCCTGGAACTCTTCACCCACGGCAACCGCCTGACGCAGACCTTGCGACGAATGAACCAGTTGGGCGTCCTCGGCCGTTACCTGCCGAACTTCGGACGCGTCGTCGGACAGATGCAGCACGACCTGTTCCATGTTTATACGGTGGACCAGCACATTCTGCAGGTGATCCGCCGATTGCGGCGCTTCACGATGGAGGAATTCGCGCATGAGTACCCACTCTGCAGTCGCCTGGTCAGCGACTTCGGAAACCCCTGGGTGTTGTACATCGCGGCGCTGTTTCACGATATTGCCAAGGGGCGTGGCGGAGACCACTCCGAACTCGGGGCGGTCGATGCCCGGCAGTTCTGCGTCGACCACTGCCTCGCCGCGGAGGAAAGTGAACTCGTGGTTTGGCTGGTTCGCCAGCACCTGCTGATGTCCCGAACGGCGCAGAAACACGACATCTCGGACCCGGCGGTCGTCGACCGCTTTGCCGCCATCGTCGGCGACGAACGCCATCTGGTCGCCCTCTATCTGTTGACCGTTGCCGACATCCGCGGCACCAGTCCCAAAGTCTGGAACGCGTGGAAGGGCCAACTCCTCGAACAACTGTTCAACGCCACCCGGCGGCAGCTGCTGTCGAATGAAGCGCCGCCGATGGCCAAAGGCGTGATCGCAGAACGCCAGCAGGAAGCGAGACGCCTGATGCGCTTTCTCGCGCTGCCGGAAACCATTCATGAACGGCTGTGGGAGCAGGTCGACACAGTGTACTTCCTGCGTCAGTCCGCCGAGGAAATCGCCTGGCACGCGCGCGCCCTTTACGACCACCACCATCAGCGCCGCACCGACAAGCCGCTGGTCAAGGCGCGTCTCAGCCCGCTCGGCGCCGGGCTCGAAGTGATGGTTTATGCCCTCGATCAGCGCGACCTGTTCGTGCGCATGGTCGGCTTCTTCAGCCGCGCGGCCTACAGCATCGTCGATGCTAAAATCCATACCACGCGTGCGGGCTACGCGCTGGACACCTTCGTCCTGCTCGACGTCGGCGATCACGGTCGCAATCGCGAAATGATCAACTACATCGAGCACGAACTGCTCGCGCGCCTGTCCGGGCCCTCCCCTACCGACCTGCCCGCCAGCGGACGCCTCTCGCGCCAGGTCAGGCACTTCCCGCTGCAGCCATTGGTGACCATTCAGCCGCTGGTCAGTCTCGAAGCCGACGAAACCGGCAAGTTCTTTGTGCTGACGGTTGTCGCCGCCGATCGTCCCGGCCTGCTATTCATCATCGCCACCCAACTGGCAGCCCATGGAGCAAATTTGCACACCGCCAAGATTGCCACACTCGGCGAACGCGTCGAAGATACGTTCCTGATCAGCGGCAGCCACCTCGAGGACAGCGCTGGCCGTGTCAAACTGGAGACCGACCTGCTGAAAGCCCTGCGGATTTGATGCCACCGCTGCCTATGCACAGCCATGCCCGGCGCCTGCGCACCGCCAAGCTGCCGGCCACGTTTTTCGCCTTTTCTTTGCCTCTGCCCTGGAGCTGACCTTGTCCATTCATGTTGCCCTCAACCACGTCACGCACTATCGCTATGACCGCCCGATCAGCCTGGCTCCGCAGGTCGTCCGCCTGCGACCGGCACCGCATTCGCGCACCCCGATCCTGAGCTACTCGCTGAAGGTCACGCCGGCCGAACACTTCATCAATTGGCAACAGGACCCGCAGGCCAACTACCTGGCACGCCTGGTATTCCCCGAGAAGAGCCGCGAGTTTCGTATCGAAGTCGATCTGGTGGCCGAGATGTCGGTGATCAATCCCTTCGACTTTTTTCCCGAGCCCTACGCCACCACCTTTCCCTTCAAGTACGAGGCCTGGCAGAGGGAGGAACTCGAACCCTACCTAGAGCCCTTGCCGCTGACCCCGCTACTAGCGGACTTCCTGGCCAGCGTGCCCAGCGAACCGCGTACCAGCGTCGACTTCCTCGTCGATCTCAACCAGCAGGTGCAAGGCAAAGTCGGTTACGTCATCCGCCTCGAACCCGGCGTACAGACGCCCGAGGAAACGCTCACACTGGCACGCGGCTCCTGTCGTGACTCAGCCTGGTTGCTGGTGCAGGTACTGCGCAATCTTGGCCTGGCGGCGCGCTTCGTGTCCGGCTACCTGATCCAGCTGGTACCCGACGTGAAGTCGCTGGACGGACCTTCCGGGACCGATCACGACTTCACCGATCTGCACGCCTGGTGCGAAGTGTACCTGCCCGGGGCCGGCTGGATCGGCCTCGACCCGACCTCCGGCCTGTTCGCCGGGGAAGGCCACATCCCACTGGCGTGTTCGCCGCAGCCGTCTTCTGCCTCGCCGATCACCGGCCTGACCGAGAAATGTGAATGCGAGTTCGAGCACCACATGCAGATCGAACGGGTCTGGGAAGCGCCCAGGGTGACCCGCCCGTACAGCGACGAGCAGTGGCAGCGCATCGAGTCACTCGGACATCAGATCGACGCCGACCTCGTGCGCGACGACGTTCGCCTGACGATGGGTGGTGAACCGACTTTCGTCTCGATCGACGACCACGACGGCGGCGAGTGGAACACCGAAGCACTCGGGCCGACGAAACGGGCCCGCGCCGCGGAGATCTACGGGCGCCTGCGCGAAAAGTATGCGCCACACGGGCTGCAGCACTTCGGCCAGGGCAAATGGTACCCGGGGGAGCAGCTGCCGCGCTGGTCACTGAACTGCTTCTGGCGACGCGACGGGCAGCCGCTGTGGAGCAATCCGGAACTTTATGCCGACGAGAACCGGGACTACGGTGCCGACGAAAGACTCGCCGGGCGCTTCCTGCGCCAGCTCGCCGAGCACCTGGCGATCGACCCGAAGTATGTCTTCGCCGCCTATGAGGATGTCTTCTATCACCTGTGGCGCGAAGACCGCCTGCCGGTCAATGTCGACCCTTTCAACGCCCGCCTCGATGATGCCCTGGAGCGCAAGCGCCTGGCCAAGGTCTTCCGGCAGGGACTCGAAGAGGTGGTCGGTCATGTACTGCCCCTGAAAGCCCGTCCGCAAGGCGGCTGGCGGAGCGGACCCTGGTATCTTCGCGGCGGCCGGTGCTACCTGGTCCCCGGTGATTCGCCGGTCGGATACCGCTTGCCACTGGACTCGCAGCCCTGGGTTGCCAAGGCCGACTATCCCTATGTGCACGCTCCCGACCCGACGC
>ERZ761602.5807-NODE-5807-length-14311-cov-4.149972_pt1 | contig 14311 bp, 12 predicted proteins | sample MGYA00512165_ERZ761602 | MGnify/ENA primary metagenome ERZ761602 (study PRJEB28899, sample SAMN02445085) | bioreactor sludge metagenome | biome: EBPR sludge; isolation source: Thorneside wastewater treatment plant | place: Australia: Brisbane, Thorneside...
GTCGCGAGAAAGCGCGCCTTCTCGTTGCGGATTTCGAGGCCGCGCACGAGCGTCGCCTGCACGTCGTCGCCGAGCGCCTCGGTCAGCCACCGCAGGCGGAGCACCCCGCCGACCGCGAAGGCCGCCGCGGCCAGGACCAGGAACAGGCCGAGCACCACCGAGCCGCGAGCGAGCGGGCTGGTCTCGGCGATGGCCTTGCCCGAGAACCCGGTGACCGTGATCACGATGCCGCTGAGCGAGAGCATGACCTGGGTCCTGAGCACGAGCACCCCGAGCTGGTTCTGGATGATCTCGAAGGCGCGGAGCTGATTCTGCTCACAGAGCGCGAGGATTCGCGCCGCCTCGTTCGCCTCGCCGGCCATCCCGGTCTCATACCTCTCGGCCGCCGGATGGCCGAGTTTCGGACAAAGGGCGGAATGCGGTGGGGCGCGCGGCGCGTAGAGCGGCCGTGAGGGTGGCGTGCCTGCTTCTCGTCGGTTCTGGCCTGGCCGGGTGTGCGCCGGTCGCCGCTCCCGCCCAGCCGGCGGCGCGTGCGGCCCCACCGGAGGTCGAGCGCCCCGCCTACGCGGGCGATCCGCTCGCGATCGCGTTCGAGGTCGCGCAAGCGCGCACCGACGCGGCGCCGCCCCCCGTCGAGCGGCCGTTCGTAGCGCCCGCCCGCCGTGAGCCGACCGTCGATCCGATGGAGTTCACCCACAACCCGCCTCCCCGCTTCGCCAGGGTGTTCGAGGCGCGCCGACAGTTTCACTTCATCGTCGTCGACGACGTCGACCCGCACGGCGAAGAAGGCAGGCGCGCGCGCAGTCGCACGAGCGTCACGTGCACGGTCCAAGAGAGCCGCGAGCTCGACGGCATGGTCGGCGCGCAGCTCGCGTGCTTCCACGGGAGCAGCGAGACCGACGACGGTCCGAGCTTTCCCCTCGCGTTCGTGTCGGCTCCCGGCGGCATCTGGATGCCGAGCTCACTGCCCGCCACCCAGGCCGCCGCCGGCGATCTGATCCACCTGCCGCCGACATTGGCGGAGTTTCCCAAGGCGCGGAAGCACGTCTACGACCGACCAGGGATGTTCGAAGACGAAGTCGATCGCTGCACGCAGCGCGTGGAGGTCGCGGGCGAGTCGACCTGCTACGAAGAGACGTGCCATCTCGCGCAGGGATACGGCGACACCAAGCTCCGGGTTTGCTTGTCGAGCCGCGGGGTCGAGTTCCTCCAGATGGAGAACCTCGAGGGACCGCGGATCACGAAGTGGCAGCTGCAGAGGACCGAGCTGCCGCCGGAGCCCGAGAGCGGCTGTCACGGGTGACCTCGTCTCCAGACCGGGCCCGCGTTAGCGGATTGTCGGCGTGATCGACGAAGACCCCTGATTTCGCGACGCGAGAGGTGGCTCGGCGGTTGCACGAGGCGGGCCCATGCGCCTGGACCGGAAGCTCACGTCGCTCCTTTTCTCTCTGCTCGCGGCGGGGGCATGCTCCGACGAGTCCGTCGAGCCGACCGATGACGGAGAGGGCGCAGGCGACACCGGCGGAGGCGATGTCGGGGGATCGGGCGGCGCCGAGCCGCTGCCTCATCCGAGCGTCCACTTCTTCGTCGACGAGCGGCCGCACGACACGAGCGACGTCGAAGTGGAGACCGACTCCGCTCGTTGGGGCGATCCGATTCGCGTCGTCGTCCGGGGCGTGCTCGAGGGACGGCGCGTCCGCGTGGAGACGTCGCTCGGATCGTGGGCCATCTTCGAGGCGGCTGCGGACCAGACGGTGGACCTCGGGCGCGACGCGCCCGTCGAGGGGACGTGGGGGCGCGCCGACACCGACGGCATCTTCTGGTCGGCACCACCGGATGGTCTGGTGTTCGACTTCGACGTCACCGTCACCGACGCGGACACGGCCGAGCCGCTCGCCACCGGATCGTTCTCGCGCAAGCCGGTGAACGTCGACGTCGACGCGACCGCGATCGCAGACGGGACGCGCGTGGGGACGCTCGTGCGCCCGAGCGCACCCACGAACGGAAAGCGGCCCGCCATCCTCGCGTTCGGCGGATCCGAGGGCGGCACCGGCTCGGGAGAGTTCTTCGCGTACTACCTGGCGCAGCTCGGGTACGTGAGCTTTGGCGTCGGGTACTTCGCGGCGCCCGGCGTGCCCGCGCAGCTCGAGCGCGTTCCGCTCGAGATCCTGGAGGACGACCTCGCGTTCCTCGCGTCGCAGCCCGACGTCGACCCGGACCGTATCGCGGTGCTCGGCGGCTCGCGCGGCGGCGAGCTCGCGCTCATCCTCGGCGCGGGCTTTCCCGACATGGTGAGCGCGGTCGTCGCGCAAGTGCCGAGCGGGTACGTGTGGGGCGCGACCTCGGGCGCGCCCGTCACCGCGTGGACGCGAGGCGGCGTCGACGTGCCGTTCGTACCGTCATCGGGCGCTTTCGCGGAGACCTACGTGAAGGACGGCGAGACCTACTACGTCTCGACGCCCTCGTTTCACGCCGACATCGCGGCGGCGACACCGGGCGAGCTCGACGCGGCGACGACGCGTGTCGAGGATGCGTCCGGCCCGGTGCTGCTGCTCGCGGGGGCGGGCGACAACCTGTGGCCGTCCTGTGACCTCGCCGCGGTCGCGTTCGATCGTCTCGTCGCGAGCGGCCACGTCGACGAGCACGGCGACGAGATGCATTGCTTCGCCGACGCAGGGCACTTCATCGTGTTCCCGCCCGGGCAGTCGACGCTCGACAGCACCGCCTACTACCACCCGACGTACGACGTATGGTTCGACGTGGGCGGCACGCCCGAGGGCAACGCGGCGGCCGAGCGAGCCGGCAACACCGCGCTCCGCGCGTTCCTCGAGCGCGCGCTCGGGCGCGCCAACTGACGTGCTCTCGGTACATCGTCTTACGCGAAGAAACTTCGCGGACGATGTACTAGTCTTCGGACGAGGGAGGCGCCTCGCCCGAGGGGACCTCTTGCGAGCTCGGGATCTCGTCGTCGTGACCGTGGTGCGAGTCGGAGAAGTGGTTCGCGAACGAGCGCGTCGCGCGGCGGGTGCGCACGAACTCGGCGAAGGCGACGATGGTGTCGAGATCGCGCGGCCCGAGCGACTCGCTGATCTCTCGCAGCGTCTTGCGCAGCGACTCGGCGCTGCGGCCACGGCGGTCGGCCGGCCGCGGCGCGGCCTCGGGCGCGGGCTCACCGGGAGCCGACGGCTCGGCCTTGGGCGGCTCGGGCGTCCACACCGGGCGGGCGACCGGAGAGAGCGCGTGCGCGGAAAGCCAGGCCTCCATGAAGATGCGGAGGCGCTCGGACCGGAACGAGAACCAGCGCTCGCGCTCTGGGCCATAGGCCATCAGCACGTCTTTGAAGCGGCGGAACGCGCCCTTGCCGTCGATCGCTTGGGTGAGCTTGCCCTGCAGATCCGGGTCCTCGACCATCGGGATGTAGCGCTCCATCCAGCGGTATTGCTCGCGCGAGCTGACCGGATCGATGCGCAGGTAGTTGGTGTCGGCGGCGATGCGCGCGTGCATCTGCGGATCGGCGATGCCGTCGACGATCCGGAGCACGTCGCCCGTCACGAGATGGAGGTACGAGTGCACCTCGGGCGCGTTGTTTTCGAACGCGTCCTCGAGCGCCTCCCAGTCGACCGGCACGTCGCGCGTCGGCGTGCCCGGCGCGACCTGCATCGGAATCGACGTCTCCTCGGCGGAGAGGTCCTCGGGCTCGTTGCGGGTAACTCGTCGAAGCGGTGGTCTCATCGGAGCAGACGGGCCGAGAACGGAGCCGGCAGAATCCTGAGGGGAGGGAACATCGATGACTACGCGGCGAAGGGCCGCTGAGTGTTGACGATTCATATCACCGTCTCTCTTGGTATGCAGGGACAACCGGGCCGGCCCGTTCGACATTCCAGCCCACGGTTCGGAAGCGCTCTGTGACGAGCACGGGACGAGCCAAGCCGTCCGGCGGTCGGACCGGGGCTCTGGCGGCGCCAGCGCTGGCCGCCGGCGCTGGGCACCCGTGCACGGGTGAGGTCAGGCCGAGCGTGCGCGCCGAACCGCGTCTTGCCAGCCCGCGACGGCCCGTTCCCGCTCGGCCGGGGTGAACCGGCCCCCGAAAGTCCGCTCCACCTTGGCCATCCGCGCGGCTTCGGCCGGGGTCTTGAAGAGCCCCACGCCCACGCCGGCGAGCATGGCAGCGCCCCGCGCCGTCGACTCGAGCTCGGCCGGTCGCTCGATCGTAACGCCCGTGATGTCGGCTTGGAACTGCATGAGGAGGTCGTTCGCGGCAGCCCCGCCATCCACGCGCAGCTTGGCGAGCGGGCGGCCGAGATCGTCCGCCTGGGCCGAGAGGAGATCGGCGACCGAGAAGGCGATGCCTTCGAGCGCGGCCCGCGCGATGTGGGCCTTGGTCGTCCCCCGGGTGATCCCGGTGATGAGCCCGCGCGCGTGGGCGTCCCAGTGCGGGGCGCCAAGACCCGTGAGCGCGGGGACGAACACGACGCCGTCGGTCGACGGGACGCTCGCCGCCAACGCCTCGACCTCGGCGGCGCTCTGGATGATGCCGAGCCCGTCGCGGAGCCATTGCACGGCCGCGCCGGCGATGAACGCGCTGCCCTCGAGCGCGTACGAGACACGGTCGCCGACTTGCCACGCCACGGTCGCGAGCAGGCCGCGCTTGCTGGCGAGCGGCGTCTCGCCGACGTTCGTCAGCGCGAAGGCCCCCGTCCCGTAGGTGCACTTCGAGTCGCCCACCCCGAAGCAGGCCTGTCCAAAGAGCGCCGACTGCTGGTCGCCCGCGATCCCGGCGATGGGGAGGCCGTCGGGGAGGCCGGGGAAGCCCCTGGTGGTGGCGATGCGCGTCGCCGACGCGACGATCTCGGGGAGGATGGCGCGCGGCACCCGGATGAGCTCCATCATCGCGTCGTCCCAGGCCCGCGTCGCGAGGTTCATCAGCATCGTGCGCGAGGCGTTGGTCACGTCGGTGACGTGCGCCGCCCCGGCGGCCAGCCCGCCCCCCGTCAACTTGTAGACGAGGTAGGTGTCGATCGTCCCGCCCGCGAGCTCGCCCTTTTCTGCGCGGGCGCGCGCGCCGGGGACGTTGTCGAGGAGCCACGCGAACTTGGTCCCGCTGAAGTACGGGTCGATGACGAGCCCGGTGGTCTCGCGGACGCGCGCTTCGTGGCCGCCCGCCTTGAGCTGGTCGCACGCGGGCGCGGTGCGCCGGTCCTGCCAGACGATCGCGCGGTGGATGAGCTTGCCCGTCGCGCGATCCCAGATCAGCGTCGTCTCGCGCTGGTTCGTGATGCCGAGCCCGGCCAAACGTGACGCCTGGATGTTGCCCTTCTCCAGCGCGGCGCCGACGCTCTTGACGACGCTGGCCCAGATCTCGTCGGCGTCGTGCTCGACCCAACCCGGCTGCGGATAGTGCTGAGCGAACTCGACGGTGTGGCGGCTCAGCGTGCGGCCGTCGGCGTCCATGACGAGCGCCGTCGAGCCGGTGGTTCCCTGATCGATCGCGAGGAGTAGATCAGCGGCCATGGCTGGCCCCCTTTCTCAGTGTTTGACGACGCCGAGCGCACGCTCGAGCCGCCCGTAGGCGGACTTCAAGCCCTTGAACCGGTCGGCCTGCATGCGGGCGAGGTCCTCGAGCTTGCGGTTGAGATCGAGGAGCTGCTCGCCGGTGCGCGTCTGGGCGCGCTGCGAGCCGGAGAGGGTGTTGACCATGTTCGAGATCTGCTCGATCGCGGCGGTGATCTGCCGGCCGCCACGCGCCTGCTCCTGGCTCGAGCGCTCGACCTGCTGCGTTATCATCCGCATCTTCTCGGCGCTCTTCATGATCTGGTCCGAGCCGCGGGCCTGCTGCGCGGTCGCGGCCGCGATCTGCTGAACCGTCTCGGCGATGCGGCCGATGGCGTCGGTGACCTGCTTGGACCCCTTGGCCTGCTCGACGGTAGCGCGCGCGATGGCGCGGACCATCGTCGTCGACTTCTGCGAGCTCTCGAGGATCTTTTTCAGGGCGCGCTCGGCCTCGTTCGAGACCTCGACACCGCGCGAGACGTTCTGGGCGCCGCGCTCGACGGCGTTGATGGCGTTCCGCGACTCGGCCTGGATCGTCTTGATGAGCTCGGCGATCTCTTTCGTGCTGCCACCGGCGCGCTCGGCCAGGTCCTTGATCTCGTCGGCCACGACCGCGAAGCCCTTGCCGTGCTCGCCGGCCTGGGCCGCGATGATGGCGGCGTTCAGGGCGAGCAGGTTGGTCTGCTCGGCGACGTCGTCGATGACGGCCAGGATTTGCCCGATCGCCTCGATCCGCGTGTTGAGGTTCGAGATGACGGCGACGGCCTCTTGGCTCGACTCGCGGATGCGGTTGATCTCGCTGATCGTCTTGAGGATGGCTTCGGCGCCGCGCTCGGCGTCGAGGGCGACCTCTTCCGACAGGCGCGCCGTCTCGTTCGCGTTGGTCTGAACCTGGTCGATCGAGACATCCATCTCGTTCATCGACGAGCTCGTCTCTTCGGCCGTGAGCGAGAGGGCGTCGATGTTTCGGGCGACCTCGCGGATCGAGTACGCCATCTCTTCGATCGAGGTGGCCGTCTCGCGGACGCTGGTCGCGAGCTCGCCGACGTTCTGGGCAACCTCTTCGTTGGTGGTCGTCATCTCGAGGATGCTCGAGCTCGACTCTTCGGCGCTGGTCGCGAGCGTCTCGATCGACTGGTAAATTTCGAGGAGCGACTGATTCGCGGCGCGGACGTAGCCGCCGAACTCGGCCGCGATCTGGGTGAGGGCGGGGATGACGCCGTCGACCTCGACGACCGCCTCACCCACCGTGCCGACGCTCTCGGTGACCTCGGGGGGCGAGCCGGCCGACTTCGCGCCGTCGGCGCGCGCGCGCTCGACGTCGCGCTTGGCGGTCTCGACCTCACGCTCGGCCTTCTTGAGCATCGACTGGAGCTCGGTGCGCTCTTTGCCGATCTCGTCGAGCTTCGTGTCGAGCTCGGCGCGCTCTTCGGCGATTCGTTCGACCTCTTCGAAGAGAGACGTCAGCTCGGCCGACGCGCCCTCGGGCGTGCGGGGCGCGCGACCGCGGCGCAGATCACGGAGCGCGTCGCCGATGGGACCAAGCGCGGCGCCGCCGCCACCCTGCGCCTGCGTCAGAAAGACCATCGTCGCGATGACGCCGTAGATGAGGAAGAACGCGAACGTGTAGGCGGGATAGCTGGGCGCGAGCAGGCCGAGCAAAAGCGCCGGCGCGAGCAGCAAGCCGACCGGAAGGGCGAGGCGGGGGGCCATTTACCGTGCGCGAGACTAGAAGCCAGACCCCCACCGGGGCAAGCCTGTGCTCGACCACTTCCCAGCCGGGGCGAAAACGCTACACTCGCGTCCGCCCTCCGGGGTCTGTGCTGCCCGCGTCCCTGCCGGACGGGGGCCCCAGTAGGTCATCTCTCAGGAGTCCTTCATGTCGAATCGCCTGCTTGTGTTTGCTCTCGTTGCTGCCGGTGCCGCCAGCATGACCCTCGCGGTCGGCTGCGGCGACGACTCCTCCACGGGGGGGTCCGACTGTTCGACCGTCAAAGGCTACGCGGAGCTGAGCTCGGCGTTCTCGAAGTGCACCAACTGCCATTCGTCGACGCTCACGGGCGCCGCCCGCAACGCCGCCCCCGTCGGCACCGACTACGACACCTACGACCTCGCCAAGCCCCACGCGCAAAAGATCAACGATCGCGTGACCGACGGCACGATGCCCCAGCCCGGTTTCCCGCAGCTCCAGGGCACCGAGAAAGAGGACCTGCTCGCCTGGTCGTCGTGCGGCGCGCCTCCCTGATCGGGCGGCTCGTTTCAGGTTGTTCGGGGCGCGGTTTCGTGTAACTTGCCGCGCCTCTCAGGAGAGGTGGCCGAGTGGCCTAAGGCACGTGCTTGCTAAGCACGCGTAGGGGAAACTCTACCGCGGGTTCGAATCCCGCCCTCTCCGCCGCACCGTGGGGCATCCTGGGCAAGCGAATCGTCGCAGCACCCAGCTCCTGCCCCGACCTTCGGGCCTTCCTGCACTCCGTCCACTCCGCATCGGACTCGCTTCGCTCCTCCGGCTACGCGGACTCCGTGCACACGGCTCGAATCCCGCCCTCTCCGCCGCACCGTGGGGCATCCTGGGCAAGCGAATCGTCGCAGCGTCGGGCATTCGCCGGACCATCGCCGAGCGGTGCGCGAGCGCACGGCTGCGCTGAAGCGCTCGATCGCCTTGCTTCGGCGACGACCAGAGCGCGAGCTTTCGCGCGTGTCGTCGTTGGCACGAGCTTCGCGAAGGCGCCGCTCTCGTGTGCAGTCCGGGCGCGCAGCGGCGCGACCGAGACTCCGAGAACCCATCCGAGGGAGGTGTCCCATGGCGAAAGCCAAGAAGCGGGCGACCAAGAAGGCCGCCAAGAAGACCACGACCAAGAAGGCCGCCAAGAAGACGAGCACGCCCAAGCGCGCCAAGAAGACCGCCGCCAAGAAGACGGGCGCAAACAAGGCGGCCCGCAAGACCGGCAAGAAGTCGACGGCCAAGCGCGCCAAGACGACGGCCGCCAAGAAGACCGCCAACAAGAGCACGCGCGGCAAGAGCGCCAAGAAGCGCGGCTCGATCGGGGCCAAGGTACGCCGCGTCGCGCACGCCGCGTCGGGCGTCCTCGAGACGGCGAAGAAGGTCGCGGACCTCGTCGAGACCGTCGCGACCCCTGCCAAGCGAAAGGCCGCAACCAAGCGCGTCGCCAAGGTCGTGAAGGGCTCCGGCTCGCAGAGCGCCGGCGGCGATCGAGCGCAGGCGTGACGGGTCCGTGCTCGGCGGCTCGATGACGGCGCCGCCGAGCGCTCACTCGCGGTCGTGGTGACAGACGACGCAGAGCATCCCCTTGCTCGACGCGTAGCTGTCCTGCGTCCTCACCACGGCGCCGCACCCGGCACAGGTCACGGGCGCGTCTTCTGCCTCGCGCCGCTTCTCCTGTCTTTGTTGGGCGGCCGCGGCGACGCGGCTCTCCTCCTCGGCCTCGACGTCGCGCTTCATCTGGGCAACGCGTGAGGGCAGCGAGCCACGCTCGAGGAGACCTCGTTCGGCGAGGATGTCGGCGAGGACCTTGAGCGCGAGCTCGAGATCTTCGACGCGGTCTTGAAGCCGCTGTTCGCGGGTCTTGGGACGCTGCTCGACGAGACCGCTCTCCCACGGCGTGTTCTCGATTTGCTGGGCACGCGCGCGCTCGGCGGACACGAGCGAACGGATGTGGGTGCGCTCGGTGGCGGTGAGCTCGGGCGAAGCGATGGCGGAGAGGAGATCGAGGAGGCTCATCGCGACGAAGCTTATCCGGACCGCCGGGCTCGCGACGACGTTGGCACGACCTTCGCGAAGCGAACTGCGGCGCGGCCCCGAGGACGAGCAACGACGCTCCCTCAGGAGCCGCGCAGATGACGAAAGACTCTCGAGGAGGTCACGATGCCCCAAGGCCAAACGAAGCGCAGCCCGTCGAAGAAGAGCGGTGCGCGACGCGCTGCGAAGAAGACGTCGGTGAAGAAAACGGCCAAGAAGGCGATGAATCGCGTCGCCAAGAAGGTCGCGTCCGCGGTGGCGACGGTGAAGAGCCCCAAGAAGCGCAAGGCCGCCGTCAAGCGGGTGAGCAAGGCGCTCTCCTCCCGGGTCGGCCGCACGTCCAAGAAGAAGAAGTGACGGCCGGCATCGCGCGTTTTCGTCACTGTTGAGGCGAACGTGGCGTGGCGGCGTTGTTCTTCGAACGCGTCGCCGCGCCAGGCACGCCGAGCATCGCTGCGGCGGCGCGTTCGCCGTCAGCGCTTCTCGGCGACCGCGGCCACGTGGACGAACGCGACCGTGAGGCCCGGGTCGTCGGCGAGGCTGCGGATGCCGGCCGGCGACAGGTACGCGAGAGCCAAGGCGCGCTCGTCTCCAGCCAGGTTCGGTTCGACGCGGGCGCGCCGATGCTCGAGAAAGCGGATGAAGTACTCGCGGTCCGCCGGCGACAGCGGCCCACACCGTGAGACGGTGATGGTGTCGAACCGAACGAGGCGAAGCCCGAGCTCGCCGAGGATCTTTCCCAGGCGGCGGCCCACGAAGGGCCGCGAGTCGTGTCGCCGCGCCGCAGCGAGGGCGAGGCCGCGATCGATCGCGAGATCGACCTCCGGCGGCCACGGCAGGATGACATGCGACAGCTCGTCATTCTCGAGGATCGCCAGGTGACCGCCGGGGCGGATCACACGCGCAAGCTCACGGACGGCCGCAACGGGGTCGGGCAACGACTGGAGGCTGTGGGCGCAGAAGCCGAGGTCGAAGCTGCCGTCGGGGAACGGTAGGGCAGCCGCGTCTCCGCGGGCGAAGAGGGTCAGGGCGGCGCGCTCGGTCGCTTCGGCATCGAGCCGCGTGGCGGCGCTGTCGAGGTACGCTTGCGACGCATCGAGACCGATCGCGAGTCCGTTCGGGCCGGCGCGCTCGGCGATCCACGTCGTGAACGCGCCGTCGCCACAGGCGAGATCGAGGACGCGGTCGCCCGCCGCGATCGGCAGCGAGTCGAGGAACGCGCGCAGCTCCGGGCCTTGCGCGCGGTGGAGCGCGTCCAGCATCGGGGCGTACGCCGGGAGCCGATCGTGCGGCGATATCTCGGGCGGAGCGGCGGCCACCATGCCGTGTCCCAAGCACGGCGCGCGCCAGGGAGGTGGGCTCAGGTCGCCCAGAGGCGCTCGACCAGCGTCTGCGCGAAGTCCACGCAGAACGGGATCTTCTCGGCCTCGAGGTTCTCGGGGGTGTCGGTGGGGTGGTGATAGTGGCGCGGCATGTTCATCGTGCGGTCGACGCAGCCGAGCGTCACCGCCGGCCAGCCCGCGAGCGCGAACGGGATCGCGTCGGTGCCGCCGACCGGGATCGGGAACGCCGCGACCTCCGAGAACGACGCGCGGGTCGAGACCGTATGCTCGAGCGCGCTCTCGAGCTCGGGCGCGAGGGGCACGTCGAAGATCTCGCCCTCGAGGAACCAGCAGAGATCGCCGTTGGCGAGGCCGTCGAGGCCGATCACGATCGTCTCGCTCTTGCTCCACTCGGCGGCCTTGTCGCGGGCGAGCGCGCGCGCGCCGCCGAGGCCGGACTCTTCACACCCCGTGGCGACGAAGACGAGCTCGACGTCGTCGGGCTGTTTCTCGCGCAGCCGCTGCGAGAGCAGGATCATCCCCGCGACGCCGGAGAGATCGTCCATCGCCCCCGGCACGATCTGCGAGCGCGCCACGACGTCGAGGTTCAGCGCGGCCGCGAGGAACGACGGGATGGTGAGCAGGGCGCGCAGGGCGGCGAGCGGCAGCGACTTGCCGCGGACCATCTGCACGACGTCCAGGATCGCGAGCCCGCCGAGGGTCGCGGTGGCGACGCGGAGCGACTTGTAGAGCGGGCCCTTGCGGGCGCCGAAGTGCTTCACGAAGGTGGGGTCGAAGACCTTGCCGGTGAAAGCAGCGTCGGTGTGGGCGAGGAACACGAACCGCCGGCGCACCGGCTTCTTGGCCGGGAGCACGCCGAGCACGTTCTGCGACGGGCGGAAGGGGAACAGCCGGCGAAGGAGCAGCGCTTTGTGCGAGGAGTCCAGGGCGTACGACGCGCCGGCGAGGGCGTGCATGACGAGCGCGAGCCCGGGAGACCGCGGCGCGACGAACGAGCCGGCGGCCCCGAGCCCGAAGTGGAGGGCGAGCGTCGCGTAGAGGTCGCGGTTGAACGTGAAGTCGTGCACCGCCGTCGTGAGCCCCGCAGACTCCATCTCGGCCCTGATCATCGAATGCGCGCGCCGCTCGTCGTCGCTCGTCGGCATCCGGGTGGGGCACGCCGCGACGATGCGCGTGACGAAGTCGCGAGCCCACGACGTCTCCTGGTCCAGGCTCGATGCGGTGGCCCCATTCGTGGATGCCGAGGTAGTCATCGGGGACGAGGGTTGCACGGCCGGGCCGCGGCGTCAGCGACCGCTCGCCGGTGAGGCCACCCGCGCCGCCAGCTGGGCGAGTCGCAGCGGATCGAGCGCGAGGCGGATCTCTTCGGCCCACGGTACCGCGCTCGACCACGGCCCCATCATCCGCACGAAGCCGGGGAGCGGGCGCAGGCTCACCTCGTCGACGGCCCCGACCGCGTCGACGCCCACCAGGACACCCCGGTCCGAGGCCCAGGGCGCCAGCACTTCGACCGCGTACTTCGGTTCGACGGTGTGCTCCGGCGCCGCCGATCGGGCCACGGCGTCGCCGACGAGCTCCGAGAGAGCGACCACGGGCCCCGCGACGTCGGCCGCGCGCTCGATCTTGCCCGTGTGCTCGACCAGGATCCCGAAGGTGGAGGCACCTACCGACAGCCAGAGGACGCGCACGAGCCCCCCCTCCGCGGGGACGACCACTGCGGCGGTGAGGCCCTGCCCGCGCGTCGACTCGAGGTGGACCGTGCCGCCCAGCCGGTGCACCGCCGCCAGCGTGAGGTCGAGACCCACCCCGCGCCCGGCGAGTAGATCGACCTGCCGCCGCGTGCTGAACCCCGGATAGAACAAGAGCGTCAGGAGCGCTGCGTCACCCAGCGTCTCGGCCGCTTCGGCTGAGACGAGCCCGCCCTCGACGGCCTGCTGGCGCACCGCGGCCGTGTCGACGCCGGCCCCGTCGTCGCCGACCATGATCTCCACCGACCCGCCGCGCAACGAGGCCGCCAGGCGGATGTGCCCGATGGGCTGTTTGCCGGCGGCCGCGCGCTCGCCGGCGCCCTCGAGCCCGTGCACGACCGCGTTCCGCACGAGCTGCCGGAGCGGCTCGACCAGGCCCTCGACGAGGCGCTGGTCGACGGGCGTCTCGGCGCCCGAAAAGACCACCGTCACCTCTTTGCCTTCGCGCTTGGCCTCGGCCTTGGCGACCTGGGCCACTCGCTCGAAGAGCGCGCCCGCGTGGCTCGTTCGGAGCGATTCGACGCTCTCTTGGATCTGGTCCGTCTGGCGATGCACGCGCCCGCCCCACGCGGCGAGGCGCGCGGACGCGCCGTCGAGCACCTCGGTGAGCGGGGCGAGATCGCGAGCCGAGCGCTCGAGCTTGTGGATGGCGGCCGCCGGCGCACCCCAGGGTCGAGGGGGCCCGATCAAACGGAGCGCCTCGCGGACCTCACGCGCCACACCCGCCGTTCGCTCGGCGGCGGTCGCGAGCGACGACGCGAACGCGACCAGCGGGACGCGGAACTGTCCGAGCTGGCTGGTGCGATCGAGCAGAGCGTCGAGCGTGGCGTACGGCACCCTGACCATTCCGTCATCTCCGAGGCCGCGCGCCTCGGACTCGGGCCGAACCTCGAACGAGGGGCGCTTCGGCGGGAGCGGGAGCTCGACCGACAGCGGCGGCCGGCTCGGCCTTGCCGGCGCCCCCGAGATGAGCCGCAGGGTCTCGAGCGCGTGCTCGGGCGAGCCCGGGATCTCGCCGAGCACACCGCGAAACGTGCGCACGTCCTCGAGGACGCGCCCCGCGGCCTCGTCGGTCCGCGCGGCGCGCAGCCGCTCTTCGAGCCCGTGGCAGAACCAGGCCATGAGCTCGTCGCCGACCGCGAGCGCGGCCCCCTTGAGGGTGTGCACCTCGCGGTAGATTGCGAGGGTCGCCTCGGCGTCGGCGAGCTCGAGCGCGGCGTCGATGCGGCGCACGCAATCGCGGGCCTGCGCCACGTAGTCGCCCTGGAACTCGGGCGGAATCGACGAGACGCGCAGATCGCGCGGCGGCTCCGGCCACGCCGAGGTGGGGAGCGCGTGCCCCTCGCGCGCCAGGTCGAGCAGGTGGCCGACCAGATCGGCGAGATCGGCGAGGGCGCGCTCGTCACCGGCCACGATGCGGCGCTCGAGCCGACCGAAAGCGTCGGACGCCTCGCGCTCTTCGGCGAGGCTCAGCGAGCCACGGAGGCTGTGCGCGATGCGCCGGCCGTCGGCGATGGTGCCGCCCGCGGCGAGCTCGGCCGCGTAGCGCTCGAGCTCGAGCACGAGCAGGTCGCGCAGCTCGTCATCCATCGCGCTCACTCGGCCGAGGCGGGGGCTCGGCCTCGGGGAGCGAGGCGAGGAGCTTCGCGAGCGGGGCGAGGAGGGGGCCGAGCGCGCGGAACGCCTCGCCGCCTTGCGCGCCCTCGAGAGCGGAGAGGCTCGACGCCAAGCCGCGGGCGTGATCGCCGGCGATCGTGATGAGCCGCGCCGTCTCGGGATCGAGCCCCGTCGCCTTGCGCAGCCGGCTCTCGATCTCGGCGAGCCCCGTTCGGCTCTCTTGCGCGGCCGACTTGAGCCGCGCCGCCTCTTCACCGAGCTCGGCACCGTCGCGCTGCGTTCGATCGAGGCGCTCG
>ERZ761602.5809-NODE-5809-length-14308-cov-5.832667_pt1 | contig 14308 bp, 10 predicted proteins | sample MGYA00512165_ERZ761602 | MGnify/ENA primary metagenome ERZ761602 (study PRJEB28899, sample SAMN02445085) | bioreactor sludge metagenome | biome: EBPR sludge; isolation source: Thorneside wastewater treatment plant | place: Australia: Brisbane, Thorneside...
AACGCAGTGAGCGAAGTGAGTTGGGCGGCGCGACCCCGAAGCGAGCAGCGCAGGGAAGTCGCCGCCGCAGGCGGCGACCGCGGAACCCTGAGCCGGGAGCGGGTACCGCCTGGCGCGACGCGGTGGCACATGAAGTCCGAACTTGTGGCTCCAACTCGTGGGCGAGCACCCGCCCAACGAACGACCGCAATGCGCCGCCAGCCGCCGCTCGACACACAATGCCGTCCGATGCGTGGTCATTCGTTCGGCGTGCGGCCGAGCCGCTGACGTGAAGGACGACCTCGTCGTCGCAACGCGCGAGGGGCTTTACTGCGCCGCCGGCGACTTTCACATCGACCCCTGGCGACCGGTGGCGCGAGCGGTCATCACGCATGCCCATGCCGACCACGCGCGGCGCGGCCACGGCGCCTACCTGGCCACGGCCGTCAGCGCCGGCGTGCTGCGCGCGCGGCTGGGCGACATCACGCAGCAGGGCCTGCGCTACGGCGAGGCGGTCGATGTCGGCGGCGTGCGCGTGAGCCTGCACCCGGCCGGCCATGTGCTGGGTTCGGCGCAGGTACGGCTGGAACACCGCGGCCGCGTGTGGGTGGTCTCGGGCGACTACTTCGCCAGCGGACATGCGAACGACGTCAACGCCACCTGCGAGCCCTTCGAGCCGCAACGCTGCGACTGCTTCGTCACCGAGAGCACCTTCGGGCTGCCGGTCTACCGCTGGCGGCCGCAGCGCGAGGTGCTGGCCGAGGTGAATGCCTGGTGGCAGGCCAATGCGGCCGCCGGCCGCGCCAGCCTGCTGCTGGCCTACAGCTTCGGCAAGGCGCAGCGCCTGCTGGCGGGTGTGGACCCGGCCATCGGGCCGATCGCGGTGCATGGCGCCGTGGCGCCGCTCAACGAGGCCTATCGTGCCGCGGGCGTCGCGCTGCCGGCCACGCTGTCGGTCGACGCGCTGCCGCGCGCGGATCTGGCACGCGCGCTGGTCATCGCGCCGCCGGCGGCGCAGGGCAGCGCCTGGGCGCGCCGGCTGGGCGACTTCTCCGACGCCTTCGCCAGCGGCTGGATGCAGCTGCGCGGCACGCGCCGGCGCCAGGGTCTGGACCGCGGCTTCGTGCTCAGCGACCACGCCGATTGGCCCGGGCTGCAGCGCGCCATCGCTGCCACCGGCGCGTCACGCGTGATCGTCACCCACGGCTACGAGGCGGTGATGGTGCGCTGGCTGCGCGAGCAGGGCCTGGACGCCGGCAGCTTCGCGACCGAATACGGCCAGGAGGAGGACCTGCCGGCGGCCGCGCCGCCGACCGACGCCACGCCCGAGCGCATGGTCGACGCTTCGCCGGCGCCGTCCGACGATCAGTTGCCGCCGGGTCGCCCGACGAGCTGAACGTCCAGCCGCGGTTCGGCCAGCTTCTCGTCGATGCGGCTCTCGACGAAGATGCGCCGCGGGTCGACGCCGCGCTCGCTGAGGAAGCGCTTCACTGCCTGCAGGCGGCCGGGCGTCAGGTCGCGTTCGGAGGCGCCGCTGCCGTCGATCTGCCAGGGCCCGGTGGGCACCACCAGCGCGACCTCGACGTCCAGGCCCGAGGCCTCGATGATCAGCTCGGTCAGGCGCTCGCGCGCCGCGGCGCTGAGCTGCTCGCCGACGAACAGCCCCTTGGCCGGCAGCGAGGTCGTGCGCACGCGCTCCTTGTCGTCCTTGGCCGGCGCGCCCGGCAGCGGCTGCACGCGCTGCTCGCCGGGGCCGGGCTTGGCCGCAGGCGGCGGGCGCGTGCCCGTCTGCGCGGAGGCCGCCGCAGCCGCCAGCAGCGCCGCACCGGCACCGGCCAGCAGTGCCAGGCGCACGCGCCTCAGGGCAGGTACGCAGGGGCGCAGGACGGGCATGACGTCTCCTCGGAGCATGGGGTCCATTGTGTACGCGCAGGGGCCGGCCATGGTGCCGGCGCGCATTGACCGCCGTCAAGTCCGCACCGGCCCGCGGGCCAGGGCCTGCCTGGACGTCGTCGCGAGGGCTTAACCTCGGGCCTGCGGCGTGCCCGCCGAGCGACCCTGGAGAGCGACCGATGAAGATCCTGCTGCCCGTCGACGGTTCGACCGCCGCGCTGGTGGCCGTGCGCCACGCGCTGACGCTGGCCGAACAGGGCCTGGACTGCGACTTCGTGCTCGTCAACGTGCAGGAGCCGCCTTCGCTGTACGAGGTCGTCGTCGCGCACGATGCCGACGTGATCCAGCAGGTGCGCGGCGCTGCCGGCGCCGACCTGCTGCGCGATGCCGAGGCCATGCTGGAGGCCGCCGGCCACGCCTGGGAGGCCGAGGTCGTCGGCGGCCAGCCGGCGGCGATGATCGTCGAGCTGGCCGAGAACTATGGCTGCGATGCCATCGTGATGGGCGCCTGCGGCATCGGCGACGGCGAGGGCCTGGGCAGCGTGGCGCGCGCGGTGATCGAGCTCAGCCCGCTGCCGGTGACCGTGGTGCGCGCGCAGCCCGCCGAGGAGCCACCGCCGGCCGACGAGTGACCGGCGCGCGCGCCGGTCACTGCAGCGGCAGCTCGATGGCCCAGGTGTCGGCCTCGGGCTGCTCGGTGGCGTGGCGGAAGCCCAGGTCGCGCGCCAGCTCCAGCATGCGCGCGTTCTCGCGCAGCACGGTGGCCACCAGCCGCTTGGTGCCGCGTGCGCGCAGGTGGTCGATCAGCTTGCGCATCAGCAGCTCGCCCAGGCCGCCGCCCTTGAGGTCGGAGCGCACGACGATGCCGAATTCGGCGCTGTCGTTGTCGGGGTCGCAGGTCGCGCGCACGACACCCAGGGTCTCCTCCGGCGCGCCGCCGCCGCCTTCGGCGGGGGCCGTGGCGACGAAGGCCATCTCGCGCTCGTAGTCGATCTGCGTCAGCCGCGCCAGCTCGGTGCGCGTGATGCTCTGGCGGCTGTAGAACACGCGCATGCGGATGTCCACCGGGTCCAGCTTCTGCAGGAAGGCCAGGTGCTGCGGCTCGTCCTCGGGGCGGATCGGGCGCAGCGTCAGCGGCCGCTCGCGCCAGGTCAGCTGCTCGACCAGTTGCGCCGGGTAGGGCCGGATCGCGAAGGCCGCGGCGCCGCCGGGGGCCCTCGCGTCGACGCGCACGCGGGCGTCGAGCGCGATCACGCCCTGCGCGTCGGCCAGCAGCGGGTTGATGTCCAGCTCGGTGATCTCGGGCACCTCGGCGAGCAGCTGCGAGACCGCCATCAGCACGCCGTGGACCGCGGCGCGGTCGGCCGCCGGCACGTCGCGCCAGCCGGCGAGCAGCCTGGCGATGCGCGTGCGGTCCACCAGCGCGCGCGCCAGCGGCTCGTTCAGCGGCGGCAGCGCGATCGCGCGGTCGGCCACCACCTCCACCGCGGTGCCGCCGGCGCCGAACAGGATCACCGGGCCGAACAGCGGGTCCAGGTGGGCGCCGACGATGAGCTCCAGCGCCCGCGGCCGGCGCAGCATGCGCTGCACCGTGAAGCCGGCGATGTCGGCGTCGGGCCGCGCCGTGCGCACGCGCGCCAGCATCGCGGCGACCGCGCTGCGCAGCGCGGCGTCGTCGGCGAGGTCCAGCGCGACGCCGCCGACGTCGCTCTTGTGCGTGATCTGCGGCGACAGGATCTTCAGCGCCACCGGCCAGCCCACGGCCCGCGCGGCGGCCACCGCCTCGTCGGCGTCGGCGCCGACGATGCGCGTGCCGGCCACCGGCACCGCGATGGCCTCCAGCACCGCCTTGGCCTCGGGCTCGGTCAGCCACTCGCGGCCCTCGGCCAGTGCCGGCGCGATGACCGCGCGCACGCGCGCCAGGTCCGGCGCCACCGGCGCGCTGCCGGCGGGCGGCGCCTGCAGCAGCTGGGCCTGGTTGCGCCGGTAGTCGAGCAGCATCGCGAAGGCCTCGACCGCGGCCTCCGGCGTGTCGTAGCAGGGCACGCCGGCGGCCTGGAAGGTCTGGCGCGCCTCGGCCACCGCGGCGCCGCCCAGCCAGCAGGCGAGCAGCCGCTGCGGCTGGGCCTTCGTCAGCGGCAGCAGCGCGGCGGCGATCTCGGCGCTGGGCACGATGGCGGTCGGCGCGTGCATGAACAGCAGCGTGCCGCTGTCGGGGTCGGCCAGCAGCGTGCGCAGCGTGTGCTCGTAGCGCGCCACCGGCGCGTCGCCGATGATGTCCACCGGGTTGGCGCGCGACCAGTTGCGCGGCAGGCCGGCGTCCAGCGCGTCGCGCGTCGCGTCCGACAGCGGCGCCAGCTCGACGCCGCGCGCGGCCGCCTCGTCGGCCGCCATCACGCCCGCGCCGCCGCCGTTGGTGACCAGCGTCAGGCGGTCCAGCCGCGGGTCGCGGTTGTCGTCGGCCGCCGCGGCGCCGCGGAAGTGGGCCAGCGTCTGCGCGGCGTCGAACAGGTCCTGCAGCGTCTTCACGCGCAGCATGCCGGCGCGGCGGATGGCGGCGTCGAAGACGATGTCGCTGCCGGCCAGCGCGCCGGTGTGCGAGGCCGCGGCCTGCTGGCCGGCCGAGGTGCGCCCGGCCTTGACGACGATGACCGGCTTGTTGCGCGCCGCCGCGCGTGCCGCGGACATGAACTTGCGCGGCGACTCGACGGATTCGATGTACAGCAGGATCGCCCGCGTCGCCTGGTCGTTGGCCAGCCAGTCCAGCAGGTCGCCGAAGTCGATGTCGGCATGTTCGCCCAGCGAGACGAACTGCGAGAAGCCGACGCCGCGCCCAGCCGCCCAGTCCAGCATCGCGGTCACCAGCGCACCGCTCTGCGAGACGAAGGCCAGCGGCCCGCGCGCCGCCGCGCGGTGCGCGAAGCTGGCATTGAGGCCCACGTGCGGCGCCAGCAGGCCCAGGCAGTTGGGGCCCAGGATGCGCAGCAGGTGGCGCCGCGCGGCGTCCAGCATGGCCTGCTTCTGCGCCGCGGTCTGGCCGGCGGTCAGCACGATGGCTGCCCGCGTGCCGCGCGCGCCCAGTTCCGCGATCAGCGGCGCGACGGTGTCCGGCGGCGTGCAGATCACCGCCAGTTCCGGCGCCTCGGGCAGCGCCGCCGCGCTGGGCCAGGCGCGGTCGCCGTCGACCTGGTCGCGCCCCGGGTTGACCGGGTACAGCGCGCCGGCGAAGCCGCCGGCCTTCAGGTTGCGCCAGACCGTCGCGCCGACGCTGGCCGGGCGGTCGCTGGCGCCGAAGACGGCGACCGAACGCGGGTGGAACAGGCTGTCGAGGTGGCGGATGCTCATGGGGCAGGAGGGCAGGGCGCAGGCGCCGGCAAGGTGGCCAGCGCCCGATGATGCCTGCGCCGCGTGACACGCCACCGCCAAGCCCTTGCGGACGCTGACCCCAAGCGCTCGTCGGGCGCTGCGCGCTACAGGTCAACGGGCGCTGCGCGCCTGGGCCCGGCGCGCGCGGGCATGATGCGCCGCGATGCGCGACTTCGCCGCCCTCTACCAGGCCCTGGACGCCAGCACCGCCACCGGCGACAAGGTGGTGGCGCTGAAGCGCTACTTCGCCGCAGCGCAGCCGGCCGATGCGGCCTGGGCCGTGTACTTCCTGGCCGGCGGCAAGCCGCGCCAGGCGGTGCCGACCGCTCTGCTGCGCGCCACCGCGTGCCGGCTGGCCGGCATCGCCGACTGGCTGTTCGACGAGTGCTACCAGGCCGTCGGCGACCTCGCCGAGACGATCGCGCATGTGCTGCCGCCGCCCGCGCGCGCCGGCGATGCGGGCCTGGCGGAGTGGGTCGAGCAGCGCGTGCTGCCGCTGCGCGGCCTGAGCCCGGCCGAGCAGGGCGAGCGCCTCGCCGCGGCCTGGGACGAGCTGGACACGGCGGGGCGCTTCCTGCTCGTCAAGCTGATCGGCGGCGGATTCCGCGTCGGCGTCAGTCGGCTGCTGGTGCAGCGTGCGCTGGCCGAGCAGTGGGGCCTGGACCCCAAGCTGGTGGCGCAGCGCCTGGTCGGCTGGACCGACGCGCGCGCGACGCCCGGCGCGGAACGCTTCGCCGCGCTGGTGGCGCCGGCCGACGCCGCGACGCCGCTGTCCGGCCAGCCCTACCCGTTCTTCCTGGCCCATGCGCTGCAGGCGGCGCCCGAGTCGCTGGGCGATGCCGGCGACTGGCTGGCGGAGTGGAAATACGACGGCATCCGCGCGCAGGTCGTGCGGCGTGCCGGGCAGGTGTGGCTCTGGTCGCGCGGCGAGGAACTCTTCACCGAGCGCTTCCCCGAGGTCGCGGCCTGGGCGGCCACGCTGCCCGAAGGCTGCGTGCTCGACGGCGAACTGCTGGCGTGGCGCGAAGGCGAGCCGCAGCCGGCGCCGTTTGCGCTGCTGCAGCAGCGCATCACGCGCAAGACGGTGAGCAAGCGCGTGCTGGCCGAGGCGCCGGTGCGCTTCGTCGCCTACGACCTGCTGGAGCAGGACGGCAGCGACCGGCGCGGCGAACCCCAGCAGCAGCGCCGCGAGCGGCTCGAGGCGCTGCTGGCCACGCAGCCGGCGCACCTCTCGCCGCGGCTCGAGGCCGCCGACTGGCCCACGCTGGCGGCGCTGCGCGCAACGGCGCGCGCCCGCGGCGTCGAGGGCCTGATGCTCAAGCAGCGCGACGCGCGCTACGGCAGCGGCCGCACCAAGGCCGAAGGCACCTGGTGGAAGTGGAAGGTCGACCCGCTGTCGGTGGACGCCGTTCTCGTCTACGCGCAGGCCGGCCATGGCCGCCGTGCCAGCCTGTATACCGACTACACCTTCGCGGTCTGGAGCCGGCCGCCGCGCGACGCTGCCGAGGCGCAGGCCGTCGTCGACGCCATCGCGCGCCGCGAGCCGGCGCCGGCGACCGACAGCGGCGCGCTGAGGCTGCTGCCCTTCGCGAAGGCGTACTCGGGCCTCAGCGACGAGGAGTTCGCCGCAGTCGACCGCGAGATCCGCGCCCACACGCTGGAGAAATTCGGCCCGGTGCGCAGCGTGAAGCCGACGTTGGTGTTCGAGATCGGCTTCGAGGGCATCGCCGCCAGCCCGCGCCACAAGAGCGGCATCGCGGTGCGCTTTCCGCGCATGCTGCGCATCCGCCGCGACAAGCCGCTGCACGAGGCCGACGCTCTGCCGGCGCTGCAGGCGCTGGCGCGCGGCGGGGGCTGAGTGCCCCTAGGGCGGGGCCGCGCCCGGCCCGCCCCTCGAGGGGGATCGAGGTGCCCGGCCAGGCCGGTTCACCTCGAGAGCCGCTGCGCAGGAATCAGCCTGCCGCGACGAGCGCGTCGCGCGCGCGCTCCAGCCTGGCCTTCGCGTCGGCCGCGACTTCGCGCACCGCGGGCTTGTCGACCAGCTGCACCATGACGTCCGGGTCCAGGAAGCCGACGCTGCAGCGGCCCGGCGCCAGCTCGCGAACGATCACGTTGCACGGCAGCAGCAGCCCGATGTCGGGCTCGGCCTGCAGGGCCTTGTGGGCCAGCGGCGGGTTGCAGGCGCCCAGGATGCGGTAGGGCGCGACCTCGGCGCCGAGCTTGGCCTTCATCGTGGCCTGCACGTCGATGTCGGTCAGCACGCCGAAGCCCTCGGTCTTCAGGGCCTCGGTGACGCGCGCGACGGCGGTGTCGAAGGGCAGGTCCAGCGCGCAGTGGAATCCGTACATGGCGTTCTCCGCAGAGTGCCGGCCGCGCCGGCACGGTGCGTCATTCTGGCAGTGTCGGCGTACCGTTGGGGGTAAAGCCCCGGGGTCAAGGCGGCGACGCCGGCGCGGTCTCGCCGCGCAGCCGCGCAACCATGAAGCCGGCCGCCTGCGTGATGTGCTCGCGCGCCAGCGCCTCGGCACGGTCCGCATCGCCGGCGGCCACCGCGTGCAGCATGGCCTCGTGCTGATCCCAGATGTCGCGCGGCGTCTCGTCGCGCAGCAGCACCTCGCCCATCACGCGCTGCGTGGCGGTCCAGTGGGCATTCATCGCGCTGGCGATCAGCGGGTTGCCGCTGAGCGCGTAGAGGAACTCGTGGAAGCGCATGTCGGCGGCGATCATCTTCGGCACCGACCCGGCCGCCACCGCCTTGCGGCCGGCCTCGATCAGCGCCGGGCCCTGGCGCGCCGCCCGCTCGGCGGCGCTCTCGGCGGCGCGCCGGGCGGCCAGGCCCTCGATCACCGCGCGCATGTCGTACATGTGCTCGACCTGGTCCGGGTCCAGCGGCGCCACTTCCAGCCCGCGCCCCGGCGCGTCGCGCAGCACGCCCTGCTTGCGCAGCAGCAGCAGCGCCTGCTGCACCGGTTGCCGCGACACGCCCAGCGCCTGCGCGATCTGCTCCTGCACGATGCGCTCGCCCGGCGCCAGGCGGCCGGCGTTGATCTCGGCGAGCACCGCGTCGTGCACCTGCTCGGTCAGGTTGGGGGGCAGGGCGAGGGTCTTCATCGGGGCGCTCGGGCGGGCCTGGACAGCCGCCAGTCTAGCCCTTGCGTGCGTGGCTGAATTCAGAGTTCGACATGCCATCGCTAGGGATCAACCCTGATGGAACTCTGAATTCAGAGTTCTATCGTCCGGGCAACGGACCGCAGCCGGCGGGCCGTGCCCCGAAGGAGCCCGCCCCATGTCCGCTTCCCCCGCCCGCAGCGTGGCCGAGATCGTCGCCCGCTTCCTCGTCGCCCGCGGCGTCGACCGCATCTTCGGCCTGCAGGGCGGGCACATCCAGCCGATCTGGGACCACCTGGCGCAGCTGGGCGTGCGCATCGTCGACGTGCGCGACGAGGGCGCCGCGGTGCACATGGCGCATGCGCATGCGGCGCTGTCGGGGCAGGTCGGCGTGGCGATGGCGACCGCCGGCCCCGGCGTCACCAACGGCGTCACAGCGATGGCGAACGCCCACCTGGAGCGTGTGCCGCTGCTGCTGATCGGCGGCTGCCCGCCGCGCCCGCAGGACGACCTGGGGCCGCTGCAGGGCATCGACCACGCGGCCATCCTGGCGCCGGTGACACGCGCCTCGCGCACGCTGCGCGTGGCCGAGCAGATCGCGCGCGACCTCGACAAGGCCTGGGCGATGGCCGAAGGCGACGGCAACCCGCCGGGACCGGTCTACATCGAGATCCCGACCGACGTGCTGCGCGAGACGGTGCCCGCCGCGCTGGTGCTGGACGAGCACCTGCGGCCCAAGCCGCGCCGCCGCCTGCTGCCCGACCCGGCGCTGGTGGCGCAGGCTGCCGAGCGGCTGCGCGCGGCGAAGCGGCCGCTGGTGATCACCGGCCGCGGCGCGCGCGGCTGTGGTGCGGCGCTGACCGCACTGCTGGACGCCAGCGGCGCCGTCTACCTGGACACGCAGGAGAGCCGTGGCCTCGTCGACCCGGCGCATGCGGCGGTGGTCGGCGCGGTGCGCGCGCGTGCGATGCAGGAGGCCGACTGCGTGCTCGTCGTCGGCCGCAAGCTGGACTACCAGCTCGGCTACGGCTCGCCGGCGGTCTTCAAGGCGGCGAGCTTCCTGCGCATCGCCGACCATGCCGACGAACTGCGCGACAACCGCCGCGGCGAGGTCGAACTGCTCGCCGACCCGGCGCTGGCGCTGCAGGCGCTGGCCGATGCGATCGGCCGCCCGTCGGCCGTGCGCGACGCTGCCTGGGCCCAGGCGCTGCGCGCCGAGCACGTGAAGCGCGCCGCGAGATATGCCGAGACGCTGGCCAGCGCGCCGGCCGGCAAGGACGGCCACATGCACCCGAACCGCATCTTCGCGGCGCTCAGGCGCGTGCTGAAGCCCGACGCGATCACCATCGCCGACGGCGGCGACCTGCTGAGCTTCGCGCGCATGGGGCTCGAGACGCGCCACTACCTGGACGCCGGCGCCTTCGGCTGCCTGGGCGTGGGCACGCCCTACGGCGTGGCGGCGGCGCTGCTGCACCCGGGGCGGCAGGTGGTCACCATCACCGGCGACGGCGCCTTCGGCATCAATGCGATGGAGATCGACAGCGCGGCGCGCCATGGCGCGAAGGCCGTCTTCATCGTCAGCAACAACGCGGCCTGGAATATCGAGCGCCTGGACCAGGAGATGAACTACGGCGGCCGCGTCGTCGGCACCACGCTGGCCTGGAGCGACTATGCCGCGATGGCGCGGGCCTTCGGCCTGCACGCCGAGCGCGTGACCGACCCCGAGCGGCTGGAAGGCGCGATCCGCGACGCGCTGGCCCACGCGCCGGCGCTGATCGACGTCGTCGTGACGCAGGACGCGCTGAGCTCCGACGCCGGCAAGGGCCTGGGCTGGGTGCCCGACCGCCAGGCACTCACCGCCTGGGACGAGGCCGAGCGTGCGCGCCGCGAGGGAGCCGCCTGATGGGCCAGCTGCTCACGATGTCCGAGATGGTCGCCACGCATGCGCGGCTGCAGCCGCAGCGCGTGGCGGCGCGCGACTCGAAGCGCACGCTGACCTGGGCGCAGTGGGACGAACGTGCCACGCGGCTGGCCAATGCGCTGCTCGGCCTGGGCCTGGTGAAGGGCGACCGCGTCGCGCTGCTGGCCTACAACACGCTGGAGTGGCTGGAGATCTATGCCGCGCTGGCGCGCGCCGGGCTGGTGGCGGTGCCGCTGAATTTCCGCCTGCGCGGGCCCGAGATCGCCTACATCGTCGAGCACAGCGAGGCGCAGGCGATCGTCGTGCAGGACGACCTGCTCGGCGTGGTCGAACCCGAACGTGCTGCGCTGGCGGTGCCGGCCGGGCGGCTCGTGCGCCTGGGTGGCGCGGGCGAACGCGAGGGATGGCGCAACTACGAGGCGCTGCTGGCCGCCGCCGAGCCCACGCCGCCGGCGCTGGCCGTGCAGCCGAACGACCTGTTCGCGCTGATGTACACCAGCGGCACCACCGGCCGCCCCAAGGGCGCGATGCGCAGCCACGAGGGCAATGCGCTGCTGGCGCTGGTCACGGCGCTGGAATTCGGCCTCTCGCGCGACGACCACGGCCTGCTCGTGATGCCGCTGTGCCACGCCAACTCGCTGTATTTCCTGCTCACCTTCACGATGCTGGGCGCGCAGATCACGGTGGACGACCGGCGCAGCTTCGACCCCGAGGCGCTGCTGGCGCTGCTCTCGCGCGAGCGCATCACCTTCACGTCGCTGGTGCCCACGCACTACATCATGATGCTGGACCTGCCGGCCGAGGTGAAGGCGAAATACGACCTGGCGGCGGTGGGCAAGCTGCTGATCTCGTCGGCGCCGGCGCGCCGCGAGACCAAGCTCGCGATCCACGAGCTGTTTCCCAACGGCCGACTGTTCGAGCTCTACGGCTCCACCGAGGCCGGCTGGGTGACCGTGCTGCGGCCCGACGAGCAGCTCACGCACCCGGGCTCGGTCGGCCGCGAATGGGCCGGCTCGGGACCGATCCGCCTGCTCGACCACGAAGGCCGCGAGGTGCCCGACGGCGAGGTCGGCGAGCTCCATTCGCGCACCGCCTATGTCTTCGACGGCTACTGGAAGAACCCCGAGAAGACCGCCGAGGCCTTCCATCGGCCCCCAGGTCTCGGCCTCGCCGAGCCCGCCCCCCGGGGGGGTGAAGGGTCGCGGGAGACCCGCGACGCCTTCCATGGTCCGTGGTGCTCGGTCGGCGACATGGCGCGGCGCGACGAGCAGGGCTACATCCACCTCGTCGACCGCAAGAGCAGCATGATCATCAGCGGCGGCGAGAACATCTACCCGTCCGAGGTGGAGGCGGTGCTCGCCGCGCACCCGGCGGTGCAGGACGTCGCGGTGGTCGGCCTGCCGGACGCCAAGTGGGGCGAGACGGTGTGCGCGGTCGTCGTGCCGCGGCCGGGACTGGCCGTCGACGAGGCGACGCTCGTCGACTGGTGCCGCGACCGCATCGCCGGCTACAAGCGGCCGCGCTCGGTGCGCATCGTCAGCGAGGGCGAGCTGCCGCGCACGGCCACCGGCAAGATCCAGCACCGGGTGCTGCGCGACCGGCTGGCGGCGGGCTGACGCGGCGGCCTCGCGTCGCCCCGCTTCGGCGGCGACGGCTGCGGCAGGCAGGGCGGCGGCCGGACCAGCGGCGCCAGCGCCCGCGCCGCCGCGTGCGAACATGCCGCACCCGCGTTCGCGCCACCGCCCATGGAACTCCGCCAGCTGCGCTACTTCGTCCGCGTCGTCGAACTCGGCAGCATGGGCCGTGCGGCGGCCGACCTGGGCGTCGTCGTCTCGGCGCTCAGCCAGCAGATCAGCCGCCTCGAGGGTGAACTCGCGACGCGGCTGCTGCAGCGCACCGCCGCCGGCGTGCGCCCCACCGACGCGGGCCTGGCCTTCCTGCGCCAGGCGCAGCTGGCGCTGCGCCATGTCGACGACGCGGCGCGTGCGGCGCGCAGCGCGCGCCTGGCCGGGCATGTCAGCGTGGGCCTCGCGCCTTCCACCGCGGCGGTGCTCGCGCTGCCCTTCCTGCAGGCCATGCACGAGCGCTACCCCGACGTGCGGCTGCGCCTGGTGGAGGCGATGTCGGGCGACGTCGCGACCATGCTCAATGCACGCCAGATCGACCTCGCGGTGCTGTTCGACGGCACCATGGCGCGGCGCTGGAGCCAGCAGCCGCTGCTGGACGAGCAGCTGTACCTGATCGCCGCGCCTGGGCTGGCCGGCGTCCCGGCGGGCCGCAGTGTGCGGCTGAAGCAGCTCGCCGCGCTGCCGCTGGTGCTGCCCAGCGCCGCGCATGGCCTGCGTGCGGTGATCGACGCCGCCTTCGCACAGGCCGGCGTCGCGCCGCGGGCGGTGCTGGAGGTCGACGGCCTGGCCGTGCTGCTGGACGCCGTGCGCGCCGGCATCGGTGCGACGCTGCAGCCCGGTGCCGCGGCGGCACGCCTGCCCGAGGGCGCGGCCGTGCTGCGGCCGGTGGCCGACCGCGGCGCGCGCCGCCACAACTGGCTGGCCAGCGTCTCCGACGACGAACTCTCGCCCGCCGGTCTGGCCGCGCGCGTGACGCTGGCCGACGTCGCGGCGCGGCTGGTGCGCCAGGGCCGCTGGCTCGGCGCCACCCTTCACGAGGCGTGAACACCGCTTGACGGCCGCCTGCTGGCGGCACGGCACCGGCCTGCCTACAGTGCGGCCCTTCCGGTGGGCTGACTAGGCGGGACTGTGCTCGACGTGCTCGTGATCGGCGGCGGCAACGCCGCGCTGTGCGCCGCGCTGATGGCGCGCGAGGCCGGCGCGTCGGTGCGGCTGCTGGAAGCGGCGCCGCGCGAGTGGCGCGGCGGCAACTCGATGCACGTGCGCAACCTGCGCTGCATGCACGACGCGCCGCAGGACGTGCTGGTCGACGCCTACCCGGAGGAGGAGTTCTGGCAGGACCTGCTGAAGGTCACCGGCGGCCTCACCGACGAGACGCTGGCGCGGCGGGTGATCCGTGCCTCCGCCACCTGCCGGCCCTGGATGGTCAAGCATGGCGTGCGCTTCCAGCCCTCGCTGTCGGGCGCGCTGCACACCGCGCGCACCAACGCCTTCTTCATGGGCGGCGGCAAGGCGCTGGTCAATGCCTACTACCGCAGCGCCGGGCGGCTGGGCGTGCAGGTGAACTACGAGACGCCGGTCGAGCGCATCGAGCTCGACGGCGACCGTTTCGTCGCCGCCGTCACGGCGCGCGGCGAGCGCATCACGGCGCGTTGCTGCGTGCTGGCCGCCGGCGGCTTCGAGTCCAACCGCGAATGGCTGCGCGAGGCCTGGGGCCGCAACGAGCGCGGCGAGTGGCCGGCCGACAACTTCCTGATCCGCGGCACGCGCTTCAATACGGGCACGCTGCTCAAGTTCATGCTGGAGGCCGGTGCCGACGGCATCGGCGACGCCACGCAGGCGCACATGGTGGCCATCGACGCGCGCGCGCCGCTGTACGACGGCGGCATCTGCACACGCATCGACTGCGTCTCGCTGGGCGTGGTGGTCAACCGCGACGCCGAACGCTTCTACGACGAGGGCGAGGACTTCTGGCCCAAGCGTTATGCGATCTGGGGCCGCCTGGTCGCGCAGCAGCCGGGGCAGATCGCCTGGTCGGTCATCGACGCGAAGGCGGTCGGCCGCTTCATGCCGCCGGTCTTCGCCGGCACGCGCGCCGACACGCTGCCGGCGCTGGCGCGTGCGCTGGGCCTGGACGAGGCCCGCTTCATGCAGACGCTGAACGCGTACAACGCCGCCTGCCGGCCCGGCCGCTTCGACCACACGACGCTGGACGACTGCCGCACCGAAGGTCTGACGCCGCCGAAGACGCACTGGGCGCGGCCCATCGACACGCCGCCGTTCTTCGCCTATGCCGTGCGGCCGGGCGTGACCTTCACCTACCTGGGCCTGAAGACCGACGAAACGGCGGCCGTGCATTTCGGCGGCCGCGCCAGCCCCAACCTCTTCGTCGCCGGCGAGATGATGGCCGGCA
>ERZ761602.5814-NODE-5814-length-14292-cov-6.327808_pt1 | contig 14292 bp, 16 predicted proteins | sample MGYA00512165_ERZ761602 | MGnify/ENA primary metagenome ERZ761602 (study PRJEB28899, sample SAMN02445085) | bioreactor sludge metagenome | biome: EBPR sludge; isolation source: Thorneside wastewater treatment plant | place: Australia: Brisbane, Thorneside...
GCGGCGGGCGTTGCGGGGCGCCATCCCTCCTGCCCCGTGGCGTGAGCGGACCGGCCATGCCGGTCCGCCTTTTTGCGTGCGCCGCGCGGGCGTCCTGCCGCCGGCCGCGCGCGTTGCCGCCGCTCGACCGGCCGACCCTGCGCCCTGACGGCGCCGCCTGAGGTGCGCTCCCTGTTCCGCCCCGAAGCCGTCGAGGCCCAGCGGCAGCACTGGCTGGGCCGTGTGCAGCTGGTGCAGCCGCTGTCGCTGACGCTGCTGACGGCCGGCGCGCTGATCGTGGCGGCGGTGGTGGTCGCTTTCCTGCTGCTCGGCCAGTACACGCGCAAGGCGACGGCCGAGGGCGTGCTGGTGCCCGACCGCGGCCTGATCCGACTCGTGCCGGCGGCGGCCGGCACGGTGGTCGAGCGCCACGCGACCGAAGGGCAGGCCGTGCGCGCCGGCGATGTGCTGTTCGTGCTGGCGCTGGAGCGTTCGCTGCTCGCCCCGCAGGCCGAGGCCGAGGTGCAGCGCAGCCTGCAGGAGCGCCGGCGCAGCCTGCAGCAGGCGGCGGCGCAGGAGCAGGCGCTGGTGCGCGCGCGCCAGGCGGCGCTGGACCGCCGGCTGCAGGCGCTGGAGCTGGAGCTGGCGCAGGCCGAGGGCGAGTCGGCACTGCAGCGCCAGCGTCTCGCCCTGGCGGAGGAGTCGCTGGCGCGGTTGCGCAGCCTGGAGTCGGCGCAGTTCATCTCGTCGGCCCAGGTGCAGGCCAAGAGCGAGGAAGTGCTGGGGCTGCGTGCGGCGGCGCAGGCGCTGGCGCGGCAGCGCGCGGCGCTGGCGCGCGAGCGCGCCGAGCTCGAGGGCGAACGCAGCAGCCTGCCGCTGGCCGCCGGCACCACGCTGGCCGGCATCGAGCGCGAACTCGCGCTGCTGGCGCGCGAGAGCGCCGAGACCGATGCCGAGCGCCGGCTCGTGATCCGCGCGCCGCAGTCGGGCACGGTGACCGCGGTGCTGGCCGAGCCCGGGCAGAGCGTGACGCCGGCCTCGGCGCTGGCCAGCCTGGTGCCCGAGGGCGCGACGCTGCAGGCGCACCTGTTCGCGCCGTCCAGCGCGGTCGGCTTCGTGCGCCCCGAGCAGCCGGTGCGGCTGCGCTTCGAGGCCTTCCCGTACCAGAAATTCGGCCACCGGCCGGGCCGCGTGGTGCAGGTCTCGCGCACGCCGCTGGCGGCCAGCGAGCTGGCGGCGCTGGCGCTGCCGGCGGTGGCCGCGACCGGCGAGCCGATGTTCCGCATCACCGTCGCGCTGGAGGACGCCGCGACGACGCCGGCGGCCGAGGCCATGGCGCTGGGCGCAGGCATGCGGCTGCAGGCCGACGTGCTGCTCGACCGCCGGCGGCTGATCGAGTGGCTGTTCGAGCCGCTGCTCGGCCTGAAGGGGCGCGTCTGATGATCGGCGGCCTGCGACTGGGCGGCGGCGCCTCGCGTGTGCCGGTGATCCTGCAGACGGAGGCCGCCGAGTGCGGCTTGGCCTGCCTGGCGATGGTCGCGGGCGCCTTCGGGCTGGACACCGACCTGCCGACACTGCGCCAGCGCTTCTCGGTCTCGCTCAAGGGCGTCACGCTGGCCGACCTGGTGCGCATGGCCGACGAGCTGCAGCTCAACTCGCGCGCGCTGCGCGCCGAGCTCGACGAGCTGGGCCAGCTGCAGCGGCCCTGCATCCTGCACTGGGACCTGAACCACTTCGTCGTGCTCGTCGCGCTGCGCCGCGGCGAGGCGCTGATCCACGACCCGGCGCGCGGCGCGCGCTGGCTGAAGCTGGAGGAGGTGTCGCGCCGCTTCACCGGCGTGGCGCTGGAGCTGCAGCCGGCGCCGGGCTTCCAGCCGGCGGCGCAGCGCCGTCATGTCACGCTGCGCCAGCTGCTGGGCCCGGTGAGCGGGCTCAGGCGTTCGCTGGCGCAGATCCTGCTGCTGGCTCTGGCGCTCGAGCTGTTCGTGCTGCTGACGCCCTTCTTCATGCAGTGGGTGGTCGACGGCGTGGTGGTCAGCGCCGACCGCGACCTGCTGCTGACGCTGGGCATCGGCTTCGCGCTGCTGGTGCTGATCCAGGCCGCGACGGCGGCGGCGCGCTCCTGGGCCGTGCTGGTGCTGTCGGCGACGCTGAACCTGCAGTGGCTGGTCAACGTCTTCGCGCACCTGATGCGGCTGCCGGTGGCCTGGTTCGAGAAGCGCCACGCGGGCGACATCTGGAGCCGCTTCGGTTCCGTGCAGCAGATCCAGAAGACGCTGACGACCAGCTTCCTGGAGGCGGTCATCGATGGCCTGCTGGTGGTGCTGACACTCGCCGTGATGCTGCTGTACAGCGCCACGCTGACCGCGGTGGTGCTGGCCGCTGTCGCCGGCTACGCGCTGCTGCGCCGCGTCTTCTTCCGCCCGCTGCGCGAGGCCACCGAGGAGGCGCTGGTCTTCGAGGCCAAGCAGTCCAGCCACTTCCTGGAGAGCCTGCGCGGCGTGCGCGCGATCAAGCTGTTCAATGCGCAGGCCGACCGCCAGTCGCGCTTCGCCAGCCTGGTCGTCGATGCGATGAATGCGCAGATCGCGATCCGCAAGCTGGAGCTGTGGTTCGCGGTGCTGCACCGGCTGCTGTTCGGCCTGGAGCGCGTGGCCGTCATCTGGATCGGCGCGCTGCTGGTGATGGACCAGCGGCTGTCGCTGGGCATGCTGTTCGCGTTCTTCGCCTGGAAGGAGACCTTCGCAGGGCGCGTCAGCGCGCTGATCGACAAGGCGGTGGAGCTGAAGATGCTGCGCCTGCAGGGCGAGCGGCTGGCCGACATCGTGCTGACGCCGCCCGAGCAGGATGCCGGCCGCGGGGCACCGGCACCCGGCGACGCGGCCGCCGGGCTGGAGCTGCGGCACGTGAGCTTTCGCTATGCCGACGGCGAGCCCGACGTGCTGCGCGACGTGAGCCTGCGCATCGAGCCCGGCGAGTCGGTGGCCATCGTCGGGCCCTCGGGCTGCGGCAAGACGACGCTGCTGAAGATCATGCTGGGCCTGCACGAGCCGGCCAGCGGCGAGGTGCTGGCCGGCGGCGTGCCGCTGGCGCGCATCGGCGCGCGGGCCTGGCGCGACCAGGTCGGTGTCGTGATGCAGGACGAGCCGCTGTTCAGCGGTTCGATCGCCGACAACATCAGCTTCTTCAGCGCCGCGCCCGACCGCGAGTGGCTGCAGCAGTGCGCCCGCGTGGCCGCGGTGCACGACGAGATCGAGGCCATGCCGATGGGCTACGACACGCTGATCGGCGACATGGGCGCGGCGCTGTCGGGCGGGCAGAAGCAGCGCATCCTGCTCGCGCGCGCCTTGTACAAGCGGCCGAGGATCCTGCTGCTGGACGAGGCGACGAGCTCGCTGGACGTCGAGCGCGAGCGTGTCGTCAACCAGGCCGTGCGCCAGCTGGCGCTGACGCGGGTGATCGTCGCGCACCGGCCGGAGACCATCGCGTCGGCGTCGCGCGTGATCGCGCTCGCCGACGGGCGCGTGGCCCAGGACCTGCGCAGCGTGGCGCAGTCGGCGCCGCTGCAGTAGCGGCGGCGCTGCGCGCCGGGATCAGGCCTTCTTCGTCGGGCAGGTACTCATGCCCAGGATCGAATAGAGCGGGCAGGTCGACAGCGCGCCGGTCGCCAGCGGCACGACGCCGATCCAGCCCCAGGCGCCGATGACGCCGCCGAGCGTCAGTCCGATCAGCGCGAGGCCGACGACGATGCGCAGCACGCGGTCGATGCCGCCGACGTTGGTCTTGAACATGACATACCCCTGTGGGTGTGAAAGCGGCAGTGTGCGCCTCGGCGCCCGGTGCCGGATTGACGCAGATCAGCCCCGCGCCGGCGAGGGGGTGGTCAGCCGCTCGAGGCGGGCGAGCCAGGCCAGCGCGTGCGTGCGGTCGGCTCCGCACATGGCCGGCGACGGGGCCAGCGACGCGCACACGGCCGGCCGCTCCGGGCGGCCGAACAGGCGGCAGCGCCACTGTTCGTCGAGCTGCGGGCAGGGCAGGCCGGCCGGCTTGGGGCCGCCCAGGCCGGGGATGGTCGAACTGATCGACGGGGCGATGCAGCAGGCGGCGCAGCCAGGACGACAGTTCATAGCATTCTGATTATCGACAGGCTTGATTCAATTGATCCAGCCAAGCGCCGATCGATGACACCATGCAATCGAGAACCATTCGCATTGGAGTCGCTCATGGCCAAGTCTGCCACTTTCGGCGTGATGCACCTGGGCATCGCCTTCGGCATCAGCTTTGCGCTGACCGGCGACATCGCGATCGCCGGTGCCATCACCTTCCTGGAGCCGGTGGCCAATACGGTCGCCCACTACTTCTTCGACCGCTGGTGGACGCGTCGCCACGCCGCGGCCGCGGCGCCGGCAGGGCAGGTGCCGGCCACCTAAAATCGGGCGATGCTGCACCCGCGCGAATTCGACGTCATCGTGGTCGGCGGTGGCCATGCCGGCACCGAGGCCGCGCTGGCCGCCGCGCGCATGGGCTGCGCCACGCTGCTGCTGACGCACAACATCGAGACGCTGGGGCAGATGAGCTGCAACCCCAGCATCGGCGGCATCGGCAAGGGCCACCTGGTCAAGGAGGTCGACGCGCTGGGCGGCGCGATGGCCGCGGCCACCGACGAGGCCGGCATCCAGTTCCGCATCCTCAACGGCAGCAAGGGCCCGGCGGTGCGCGCCACGCGCGCCCAGGCCGACCGCGTGCTCTACCGCGCCGCGATCCGCGGCCGGCTGGAGAACCAGTCGAACCTGTGGCTGTTCCAGGCCGGCGTCGACGACCTGATGCTCGAGGGCGACCGCGTCGTCGGCGCGGTGACGCAGCTCGGGCTGCAATTCCGAGGCCGAGCGGTGGTGCTGACCGCCGGCACCTTTCTCGACGGCCGCGTGCATGTGGGCCTGCAGAACCACAGCGCGGGCCGCGCCGGCGACCCGCCGGCCGTGCGGCTGTCGGCGCGGCTGAAGGAGCTGAAACTGCCGCAGGGCCGGCTGAAGACCGGCACGCCGCCACGGCTGGACGGCCGCACGATCGACTTCTCGCGCTGCACCGAGCAGCCGGGCGACATGGATCCGATGCCGGTCTTCAGCTTCCTCGGCCGGCCCGAGCAGCACCCGCGCCAGCTGCCGTGCTGGATCACGCACACCAACGAGCGCACGCACGAGATCATCCGCGGCGGCTTCGACCGCAGCCCGATGTTCACCGGCGTCATCGAAGGCGTCGGCCCGCGCTACTGCCCGAGCATCGAGGACAAGGTCAACCGCTTTGCCGACAAGACCAGCCACCAGATCTTCCTCGAGCCCGAGGGGCTGACGACGCACGAGGTCTACCCGAACGGCATCTCCACCTCACTGCCCTTCGACGTGCAGTTGGCGGCCGTGCACTCGATCCCGGGACTGGAGCAGGCGCACATCCTGCGCCCGGGCTACGCGATCGAGTACGACTATTTCGACCCGCGCGAGCTGCGCCCCGGTTTCGAGACGCGTGCGGTGCGCGGGTTGTTCTTCGCCGGCCAGATCAACGGCACCACCGGCTACGAGGAGGCGGCGGCGCAGGGCTTGTATGCCGGCGTCAACGCCGCGCTGCAGGTGCTGGGCCGCGAGCCATGGACGCCGCGCCGCGACCAGGCCTACCTCGGCGTGCTGGTCGACGACCTGCTGACCAAGGGCGTCACCGAGCCCTACCGCATGTTCACCAGCCGCGCCGAGTACCGGCTGCAGCTGCGCGAGGACAACGCCGATCTGCGCCTGACGCCGGTCGGCCGCGAGCTCGGGCTGGTCGACGACGGGCGCTGGACGGCCTTCGAGCGCAAGCGCGAGCGGCTCGAGCGCGAGCTGCAGCGCCTGCGGGCTACGTGGCTGCGGCCGGCGACGCTGCCGGCCCAGTCGGCCGAGCGGCTGCTGGGCAAGGCGCTGGAGCGTGAATACAGCCTGGCGGACCTGCTGCGGCGCCCGGGCGTGGACTTCGACCGCGTCTGCGAGGCGGCGGCCGTCGCCGGCCATGCGGCCGCTGTTTCACGTGAAACGCTGCGCGCCGAATACGGCGCCCGCGAGGCCGATGCGGTCATCGAACAGGCCGAGATCGCCGTCAAGTACGCCGGCTACATCGACAAGCAGAACGACGAGGTCGAGCGTTCGCAGGCGCTGGAACACCTGAAGTTGCCGGAGGACCTGGACTATGGCCAGGTCACGGCGCTGTCCTTCGAGGTGCGCCAGAAGCTCGCCCGTCACCGGCCGGCCACGCTGGGCCAGGCCTCACGCATCTCGGGCGTCACGCCGGCCGCCATCTCGCTGCTGCTGGTGCACCTGAAGAAGGGGCGCTTCCGCGGTTTCGGTGCCGCGGCCCCGGAGACCGCGCCGCAGGGAGTCCAGGGAGAAGCAGCCTGAGCGCAGGCGTGGAAGGCCCGGCGGCCGCCGAGGAACTGGCGGCGTTGTCGCGCATCGCCGACGCGCTGTCGCTGCCCATCGACGACGCGCAAGCCCGGGCGCTGCTGCACCACCTGGCGCTGCTCGAGCGCTGGAACCAGACCTACAACCTGACGGCCGTTCGCGACCCCGCAGCGATGCGTGCCCAGCACCTCGCCGACTGCCTGACGGCCGTGCCGGCGATGCAGCGCTGGCTGGCGGAGCGACCGCCGGGTGCGGCGCCGGCCCGACTGCTGGACGTCGGAAGCGGCGGCGGCCTGCCGGGCGTGCCGCTGGCAGTGATGCTGCCCGGCGTGCAGGTGACCTGCGCCGATGCCGTCGCAAAGAAGGTCGCCTTCCTGCGTCAGGTGGCCGGTGCATTGCGCCTGCCCAACTTGCACGCGGTGCACGGGCGCGTGGAGACGCTGCAGTTGCCGCCCTTCGACGTCGTGACCGCGCGCGCCTTCGCCTCGCTGGCCGATTTCGTGCGCTGGACGACGGCGCTGCGCGCCCCGCAGGGTGTCTGGATGGCGATGAAGGGCCGGCGCCCCGACGACGAGATCGCCGCACTGCCGGCCGAGATCGAGGTGTTTCACGTGGAACCCTTGTCCGTGCCCGGCCTGGATGCCGAGCGCTGCCTCGTCTGGATGCGGCCGAGGAGGGCGCCTTGATCCACCGCAGCCGCTGGCTCCCGGCATCGCTGATCGCCGCCGCCGGCTTGGCGCTGGCAGCACCAGCGCCGGTCGAGCCCTTGCCGTCGCTCGACGTGTCCTCGTACATGGGCACCTGGTACCAGGTGGCCTGGTTCCCGAACCGCTTCCAGAAGCAGTGTGTCAGCGACACGGCCGCGAGCTACCGCCGCCTGGAGCAGGGCATCGAGGTCGTCAACCGCTGCCGCACCGCCGACGGCAGCATCGAGAGCGTCACCGGCCTGGCACGCCCGGCCGACGCGGAACTCCGCGGCGATGCGCTGTCCCCGGCCCGGCTGGAGGTCAGCTTCCTGCCCGCCTGGCTGCGCTGGGTGCCGGCCTGGGGCGACTACTGGGTGATCCGCCTGGCCGACGACGGCCGCTATGCCGTGGTCAGCGAAGGCACGAAACAGTACCTGTGGGTGCTTTCGCGCACGCCCACGCTGTCGGCGGCCGACGAAACTGAGATACGCTCGTTCCTCGGCGAACAGGGCTTCGACCTGACACGCTGGCAGGCCCATCCCCATACCCGCTGACCCGCTGACGACGAACGAGACCCGCGAACGACGGGTCGCCCCGGAGGTCCACGTCCATGCTCGGCATCGCCGACTACGGCGCCTTCTGCGCCGCGATCCTGCTGTTTCTGGCGCTGCCCGGTCCGGGCACCTTCGCGCTGCTGACTTCCACCGGCAAGGGCGGCTTCCGCGCCGGCGCCGCCGCCACCGCGGGGCTGATCGCCGGCGACCAGGTGCTGCTCTGGCTGGCCGTCGCCGGCGTCGCCGCGCTGCTGGCCGCGCACCCGGCGCTGTTCCAGGCCGTGCAGTACGTGGGCGCGGCCTACCTCGTGTGGATCGGCCTGCGTCTGGTCTTTGCCCGCCCCGGGCAGGCCGGACCGATCACGATCCAGCCGCGGCACTTCGCGCGCCAGGCCTTCCTGATCACGTTGCTGAACCCAAAGGCCATCGTCTTCTACATGGCCTTCTTCCCGCTGTTCATCGACCCGGCGGCACACCGCGGCCTGGTCACCTTCGGCGCGATGGCGCTGACCATCGCGCTCATCACCGCCGTCTACTGCCTGCTGCTGTGTGCTTTCGCCCAGGCGGTCAGCGAGCGCGTGCGCGCCCACCGGCGGCTGGCGCAGGGGCTGGAGCGGCTGGCGGGTGTCTTCCTCGTCGGCTTCGGCATCAAGCTGGGAACGCAATGAGAACCAAGCTCCCGATAGCTTCGGTGCCGAGGCCTTGAGCGCCATGCGCATCTTCTGCATCGCCAACCAGAAGGGCGGCGTCGGCAAGACGACGACCGCCGTCAACCTGGCCGCCGGGCTGGCGCAGGTCGGCAAGCGCGTGCTGCTGGTCGACCTCGACCCGCAGGGCAATGCGACCATGGGCTCGGGCGTCGACAAGCGGCGGCTCGAGCGCACCGTCTATGACGTGCTGCTCGGTCAGGCCGACCTGGCCGAGACCCGCCAGCGCAGCCCGCAGGGCGGCTACGACGTGCTGGGCGCCAACCGCGAGCTGGCCGGCGCCGAGGTCGAACTGGTGGACCTGGATGCCCGCGAGCGCCGCCTCAAGGCCGCCCTGGCCACCGTGGCCGCCGACTACGACTTCGTGCTCGTCGACTGCCCGCCGTCGCTGAGCCTGCTCACGCTCAACGGCCTGTGCGCCGCGCATGGCGTGGTGGTGCCGATGCAGTGCGAATACTTCGCGCTCGAAGGCCTGTCGGACCTCGTCAACACGATCAAGCAGGTGCATGCCAACCTGAACCCCGACCTGCAGATCATCGGCCTGCTGCGCGTGATGTTCGACCCGCGCATCACGCTGCAGCAGCAGGTCAGCGAGCAGCTCAAGGCGCACTTCGGCGACAAGGTCTTCAACACCGTGATCCCGCGCAACGTGCGCCTGGCCGAGGCGCCGAGCTATGGCCAGCCCGGCGTGACCTTCGACCCGGCGAGCAAGGGCGCGGTCGCCTTCGTCGAATTCGCGCGCGAGATGGTCAAGCGCCTGGGTTGAGCGGCATGGCGATTCTGCCCGACGCACTGCTCGCGCGCATCGAGGACGCCGGCCTGAATGCCAGCGCGGTGCCGCAGCAGCGCTGGCTGGACGGTTGGCTGCTGCGCCTGTCGCCGGGCAAGATCAAGCGCGCGCGCTGCATCCATGCGCTGGCCGAGGGCCGGCTGGAGCTGGACGAACGCCTGGGACTGGCGCAGGCGGCCTACGCCGAGGCCGGGCTGCGCACCATGTTCCGGCTGACGCCGTTCACGTGCCCCGCGGCGCTGGACGCCGAACTGGCCGCGCACGGCTTCGTCGCCGAGGACGACACGCGCGTGATGGTGCGGCCGTCGCTGGCGGGCGCCCGCCCGCCGGGGCTGCCGCCCGGGCTGGCGTGGCGGTCGCTCGACGCCACGGCCTTCGCCGAGACGGTGGGCGCGCTGCGTGGCTCACCGCTCGAGCACCGCCGCGTGCATGCCGAGCGCCTGGCGCTGTCGCCGGTGCCGTACCGCGCCTTCGCGATCGCCGATGCGGCGACCGGCGCGGTGTTGTGCTGCGGCCAGGCGGCGCGCGAGGGTGCGCTGGTCGGTCTCTACGACATCTTCACGGCGCCGCAGGCCCGCGGCCAGGGTCTGGCCAGCCTGCTGTGTGAGCGCATGCTCTCCGATTCAGCCAGCGAAGGCGTAGAGGTCGCCTACCTGCAGGTCGATGCGGTGAATGCGGCGGCGCGTGCCGTCTACCGCCGGCTGGGCTTCGCCGACGCCTACGCCTACCACTACCGCGTGGCGGCGGCCGGCGTGCGCTGACGAGCTACAGCCCCAGCCCTTCGTCGACACCCAGGTGCACGTTCATCGCCTGCACCGCGGCGCCGCTCGCGCCCTTGCCCAGGTTGTCCAGGCGCGCCATCAGGATCGCCTGACCGGCGTCGTTGGCGAAGACGAAGAGTTCGCAGCGGTTGCTGTCGTTGCAGGCCTGCACGTCGAAGAAGCCATGCTCCAGCGTGTCCGGGTCGCGCAGCGGCATGACCTCGACGAAGCGCTCGCCGGCATAACGTGCGGCCAGCGCCGCGTGCACCGCCTCGGCGGTGGTGCCCAGGTCCTTCAGCTCCAGCGGCACGCTGACCGCCAAGCCCTTGTAGAAGTTGCCGACGATGGGCATGAAGATCGGCGCGCGCGCCAGCCCGGTGTGGGCCTTGATCTCCGGCAGGTGCTTGTGCACCAGCGTCAGCGCATACGGGCGTGGTGAAGTGAGCGCCGGCTGCAGCGGAACGGCCTGGTATTGCTCGATCATCTTCTTGCCGCCGCCCGAATAGCCGGTGATCGAGGTGGCGCTCAGCGCCGCCTCGCGCGGCACCAGGCCGGCATCGACCAGCGGCCGCAGCAGCAGGATGAAGGCGCTGGCGTGGCAGCCCGGGTTGGCGATGCGCTTCGTCGCGCGCAGCGCGTCGCGCTGGCCCGGCGCCAGTTCCGGCAGCCCGAAGACCCAGCCCGGCACCGTCCGGTGCGCGGTGCTGGCGTCGATCAGGCAGGTCTTCGGGTTCGTGACCATCGCCACCGCCTCGCGCGCGGCGGCGTCGGGCAGGCACAGGAAGGCGACGTCGGCGGCGTTGAGCAGGCGCGCGCGCTCGGCCGCGTCCTTGCGCTTGTCGGGCGCGATCTTCAGCAGCTCGATGTCGCGGCGCGCCGCCAGCACCTCGTGGATGCGCAGGCCGGTGGTGCCTTCCTGGCCATCGACATAGACGGTGGTGGTCATCGCGAGCCTCTCTCGGTGCAGCGTGCCCGGCGGGCACGAGAGGCGAAGGATAAGGGAATGCCCGGAGGGCCGCAGCCGCGCCGCGACGAAACGCCGGCGCGGTGGCACGAAAGCCCTCGGTGACAATCGCCGCATGGTCACCAAGAAACCCAAGGGCCTGGGCCTGGGCCTGGAGGCGCTGCTCGGCCCCAAGGTCGCCGATGCGCCGGCCGCGGGCGACGCCACGCCGTCGCAGCTGCCGCTGGAACGCCTGCAACCGGGCAAGTATCAGCCGCGCACGCGCATGGACGAGGGCTCGCTCTACGAGCTGGCGGAGAGCATCCGCAGCCAGGGCGTGATGCAGCCGGTGCTGGTGCGCCCGCTGGAGGGCGGCCGCTACGAGATCATCGCCGGCGAACGCCGCGTGCGCGCCGCCCGGCTGGCCGGGCTGGAGCAGGTGCCGGTGCTGGTGCGCCATGTCGCCGACGAGGCGGCGGCGGTGATGGCGCTGATCGAGAATATCCAGCGCGAGGACCTCAACCCGCTGGAAGAGGCGCAGGGCCTGCAGCGCCTGGTCGGCGAATTCGGCCTCACGCACGAGCAGGCCGCGCAGGCGGTCGGCCGTTCGCGCAGCGCGGCGAGCAACCTGCTGCGCCTGCTGCACCTGGCCGAGCCGGTGCAGCAGCTGCTGCTGGCAGGCGACCTGGACATGGGCCATGCGCGGGCGCTGCTGCCGCTGGGCAATGCGCAGCAGGTGATGTGCGCGCAGGAGATCGTCGCCAGGCAGCTCAGCGTGCGCGAGGCCGAGCGCCTGGCGGCGCGTGCCGGCGCCGGCGGTGGCGCGGCGCGGTCGGCGAAGCCGGCCGCCGCGCCGCGCTCGCGCGACCTGCAGCGCCTGGAGGAACGCCTGTCGGACCTGCTCACCGCGCAGGTCGAGATCCGCGTCAGGAAGCGCACCAAGCGCGGCGAGCAGGGCGAGGTCGCGATCGCCTTCGGCTCGCTGGACGAACTGCAGGGCCTGCTGCAGAAGCTGGGCGTGGCCGAGGCCTGAAGGTCGCGCGCGGGGCCGGCGATGTCCTCGCATGTCACGCTGCGCCAGTTCCGCTACTTCATCGCCGTCGCCGAGACCGGCTCGGTGGCCGCCGCCTCGCGCATGCTGGCGATCGCGCAGAGCGCGGTCACCAAGAGCCTGCAGGAGCTGGAGGACGAGCTCGGGCAGACGCTGTTCGAGCGCAGTTCGCGCGGCATGCAGCTCACGCCGCAGGGTCACCGCTTCCTGGCCGGCGCGCGCAAGGTGCTGGGCGCGGTGGCCGACGCCACGCGCGTGGTCGAGACCGGCGCCGACAGCGGCCCGAGCGGCACGCTGGCCATCGGCGTGACCAGCCTGGTCGCCGGCTACTACCTCAGCGAACTGTTCAGCCGCTTCCGCCGCAGCTGCCCGCAGGTGGAGCTGTTCGTCGCCGAGGACACGCCGCGCTTCCTGGAGCACCTGCTGATCAACGGCGAGATCGACGTCGCCATCATGTTGGCCAATGCGCTCAGCGAGCCGCAGGCGCTGGTCGCCGAGACGCTGACGCGCAGCGCCAGCCGCGTCTGGATGGCGGCCAACCACCCGCTGGCGGAGCTGGAGGAGGTCACGCTGGCGCAATGCGCCGCGCACGACCAGGTGGTGCTGGAGGCCGACCGCATCGACGAGCTGATGCACGCGGCATGGGCGCGCCACCAGCTCAAGCCGCGCACGGTGCTGAAGACCAGTTCGCTGGAGGCGGTGCGTTCGCTGGTCGGCGCCGGTGCCGGCATCGCGGTGCTGCCCGACTTCCTGTACCGGCCGTGGACGCTGGACGCCGAGCATGTGGACGTGCGCCGGCTGCGCGACGAGCTGCCGACCATCGACGTCGGCCTGGTCTGGCGCCGCGGCCTGGCGCTGAAGCCGGCGGCGCTGGAGTTCATCGAGGTCGCGCGCGAGCAGTCGCGCAGCCGCCGCGCCTGATCAGCGTGCGCTCGAGGGGTCCGGCGCGCCCGCCGTGGCCGCCGCAGGGCTGGCGGTCGTCGCCGGCGCCGCCGTTTCGCCGCGGCTGAGCCAGCGTGCGCACAGCGCCTCCGCCTCGTCCAGCCAGGCCTGCAGCGGGAGCGGGAAGCTCTCGCCGGCGGCGAGCTGCCAGCGCCGGCGCGCCTGGCGCGTCACAGCTGCCAGGCCGCGTCGCGCGCGATCAGCGCCAGCTCGCCGGCGCTGTCGGCGTCGGCCTCGCCCAGCATCGCGAGCTGCGCCGCCGTCGCGCCGCTGGCGGCCAGTGCCTTGCGTTCGGCGTCGCACAGTTCGGCCACGCGCTCGACGGCGGCACGTCGCGCCGCCGACAGGTCGCTGGCCGCCGCCGTGGCCGTGCGCCAGGCGCCGAGCAGCTGCTCGATCTGGCGCAGGTCGTCCGCCGCGTGGCCGTCGCCGGCCGCCGGCGCGGCCTCGCGCAGCGGCGCCAGCAGGCGCATGACCTCGCGCGCCAGCGCCGGATCGTGGCGCGGCGCGGTCATGCGCAGCGCCAGCGACAGGCGCAGCGCCGGCGCCTCGCGGCCGTCGGCCGTCATCGCCGTCGCCAGCTCGGTCAGCGCGAGCACGCGGCCCCAGGGGCTGAGCTCGGCGCCGGCGACGTTGCGCGGGTAGCCCGAGCCGTCCAGCGCCTCGTGGTGCTCCAGCACCGCGCGCAGCAGTTCCTTCGGATACTCGTGGTGGCGTTCCAGCAGCATCACGGTGACCAGCGGGTGCGTGTAGAGCTGGCGGCGCTGCTCGCGCGTGAGCTGCACCTGCGGGCGCAGCAGCACCGGGTCCAGGTGCAGCATGCCCAGGTCGTGCAGCAGGCCGCCGGCGGCGAGCAGGCGCTGGTCGTAGCGGGTCAAGCCGCTGCGCGCGGCCAGCCAGCCGGCCGTCAGCGCGCTGCGCAGCGCGTGCTGCCACAGCTCGGGCTGGGTCTCGCGCAGCACCGTGAGCTGGAAGCCGATCTGGCGCGGCAGCGGCACCAGTGCCAGCTCCTCGAACAGCGTCTCGCCGCCCTTCAGGTCGGCCACCATCGCGGCACAGAAGCGGTCGTGGGCGGCCAGCGCGCGTGCGTCGTCGCGCAGCCCGGGCCCGCTGACCGCGGGGTCGCTGTCCAGGCAGTCGTCCAGCGGCGCCTTGAGCTGGTGCTGGGTCAGGCGGTCGTAGAGCCGGGCGTCGATGACGACGCCCTTGTCGATGATCTTCAGCCCCTGCGCGTTGTAGATCGCGCTGCGTGCGACGACCGGTCGCTTCTCGCCGAGTTCGGTGACAGCGCGCGCGAAGTGGCGCGGATCGGGCGACGGGGACTGCGGCGGCACGGGAACGACGACTCCGGCCCCGATTCTGGCCGGTCGCGCCGCCGCCTGCCTTACAGCTTGACCATCACGTGCCGCGGCACCGTGTAATCCTCCAGCGCATACAGGCTCATGTCCTTGCCG
>ERZ761602.5815-NODE-5815-length-14292-cov-4.713633_pt1 | contig 14292 bp, 14 predicted proteins | sample MGYA00512165_ERZ761602 | MGnify/ENA primary metagenome ERZ761602 (study PRJEB28899, sample SAMN02445085) | bioreactor sludge metagenome | biome: EBPR sludge; isolation source: Thorneside wastewater treatment plant | place: Australia: Brisbane, Thorneside...
TCTCCGAAGGGACCATCTTGCGCCAGTTGCCGCTGCCCGGCCATCCGCTGCGCCCGGATTGCGGCGGCACGGACGCGATCGGGCCGGTTTCCGCGGCGCCCTGGGGCAGCCCGCTGATCCTGCCGATTCCGTGGGCCTATATCCGCATGATGGGCGCGGCCGGCCTCGCGCGCGCGACCGAGGTGGCGATCCTGAACGCCAACTACGTCGCCGCGAGGCTCGCGCCGCACTTTCCGGTGCTCTACACCGGCAAGAACGGCCGCGTCGCGCACGAGTGCATTATCGATCTCCGCCCGATGAAGGATTGGGCCTCGGCCGAAGACGTGGCGAAGCGGCTGATGGATTTCGGCTTCCACGCGCCGACCATGTCGTTTCCTGTGGCCGGCACCTTGATGATCGAGCCGACCGAGAGCGAATCGAAGGCCGAACTCGACCGATTCTGCGACGCGATGATCAAGATCCGCGACGAGATCCGCGCGGTGGAGCAGGGCCGCTGGCCGAAGGACGACAATCCGCTGGTCAATGCGCCGCACGGCGCGGCCGACCTGCTTGCGGACGAATGGAAGCACCCCTATACCCGCGCCGAGGCCGCATATCCGCTTCCCTGGGTGAAGGGCGCCAAGTACTGGCCGCCGGTCGGGCGCATCGACAACGTCTATGGCGATCGCAACCTGATCTGCGCCTGCCCGCCGATGGAGGCCTATGCGGCATGATGCCGGGGAGGCTCGCGATGCCGCACCGTGAACTGCGAAAGAGGTCGGGCCTGATCGCGGCCGCGGCGGCGCTCGCGCTGCTGCTGGCGGCGCCGCCCGCGCGCGCGCAGGCCGATCCCGAGTTCGCGGCGGCGAAGCGCGCCTACGACGCGTCCGAATACGTCGAGGCGGCGAAGCTCGTGCGCCCGCTCGCCGAGAAGGGCGACCCCGGCGCGCAGTTCCTGATGGGGCAGATGCTGTTCTTCGGCCTCGGCATGGAGCGCGACGACGCCAAGGCGGCGCAGTGGTACGGCATGGCCGCCCAGGCCGGCAACACCGAGGCGCAATACCGGCTCGGCTATCTCCACGCGACCGGGCAGGGCGTGGCCTACGACGCGGCGTCGGCGGAGCGGTTCTGGATCGCGGCGGCGGGCCGGGGCCATCGCGGCGCGATCGTGGCACTCGCCGATTTCTATCACGAGGGCCTCTACCGCACCGAAGACGAGACGCTGGCGCGCCGCTGGCTCAATCGCGCGGCGATGACCGGCGACATCGAATCGATGTACAAGCTCGGCCGCCGCCTGATGACGCCGGAAAAGGTCGCCACCGATTATCGCCGCGCCTATGCGTGGCTCTACATCGCATCGAACCGCGGTCACTCGGCCGCGAAGAGCTTCATCGACAAGAACAAGCGCTTCTTCGCCCCGCACGAAGTCCGCCGCGGCGAGGCCTGGGGCAAGGCATTCATCCAGAAGGGCACGCCGGTGCCGGCGCCGCCGGGCGAGAGCTGAGCGCTACTTCAAGTCTGCTGCTCTTCCACATCGTCATCCCGACCGGAGCGCGGCGCTCTTGCGCCGTGCGGAGCGGAGGGATCGTGTGACGCCGGCCCGCGATCCCTCCGCTACGCGAAGCCAAGACGCGCCGCTCCGTTCGGGATGACGTCGTTTGAAACGAGAAGGGCGCCGGTAAGGGCGCCCTTTGCATTTCGGTTTTCGCCTCTGGCTACTGCAGCCGGCGCGGCAGCTCGGCGATCGCATCACCGATCAGCGACTGCGCCTTGGCCGGATCGAGCTTCTCGGTGAGGATCTTCTGGGTCGCGGCCACGGCGAGGTCGGCGGCGAGATTGCGCACTTCGGCGAGCGCCTGCGCCTCGGCCTGGGCGATGCGGTCGAGCGCCTGCTGCTCGCGGCGCTTCAGCGACGCGGCCAGCTCGGTCTCGGCCCGGGCCTTGAGGCGCTTCGCCTCGTCTTCGGCCTGCTTGACCATCGCCTCGGCCTCGCCGAGCGCCTCGCGCTGCTTCTTCTGATAGTCGGTGAGCAGCGCCTGCGCTTCCTCGCGCAGCCGCTGCGCTTCGTCGATCTCGGCCTTGATGCGCGCGGCGCGCGCGTCGAGGCCGCCGACCAGGGCCTTGCGCGCCTTCCACACCATGAAGGCGACGAACAGCACGAAGGCGACGAGGACCCAGAATTCGCCGCCGTGGATGTCGAACAGGCCCTTGAGCCAGCCCGAGATCGTGCCGGGCTCCTGCTGGCCCTTGCTCACCGCCAGCAGCAGCGCGAACGGATCGCGGAAAAGATCGCCGGTCATACCCCGCGCTCCCGCGCCACGGCGCCGACGGCGCTCGCCGCCGTTGCCGTATCCACCTTGAGGCCGATCAGGCGCTCGGCCGCGGCCTGCGCGATCTCGGCCGAGACGCGCTCGACATTGGCGACCGCCGCCTTGCGGGCGCCGTCGATGCGCTCTTCGGCGCTCTTGATCCGCTGCGCCAGCGTTTGGCCGAGCGCATCCTGCGCGGCCGTGGCCTTGGCCTGCGCCTCGTCGCCCACCTTGCGCAGCAGCGCCTGCGCCTGCTCGCGGCCCTTGGCGACGGCCGCCTGGTATTGGGCCAGCGCCTTCTCCGCGTCGGCCTTGAGCGCCGACGCCTTCTCGAGGTCGCCCTCGATCTTCCGCCGGCGCGCGTCGAGCACCTCGGTCACCTTCGGCAGCGCGACCGCGCGCAGGAAGAGGAAGAGGCCGACGAACGTCACCACCAGCCAGAAGATCTGGGACGGGAACGTGTAGAGCTGCTCGAGTTGCGGCATGGCTTGCTCAATCCTGACAAGGCACGCCGAAGCGTTCTTCGCGCTTCGGCACGAACTCGGGGCGGAAGCCCCGAGCGGCCTAGCCGAACAGGATGATCAGCGCGATGACGAGCGCGAACAGCGCGATGGCTTCGACGAGCGCGAAGCCCAGCATCGTCATCGTGAACACGTCGCCGCGGGCCGAGGGGTTGCGCCCCACCGCCTGGATGAACGAGGAGAAGACGTTGCCGATGCCGATGCCGGCGCCGATGAGGCCGATCACGGCGAGGCCGGCGCCCACCGCCTTCATGGCGGAGAGGAAGGTCGCAGCGTCCATAGGAAGATCCTTTCGTCGGGTTGAGGGTCGAAGCTCGGTGCGCCGATCAGTGCAGATGCAGCGCGTCGTTGATGTAGAGGCAGGTGAGGATCGCGAACACGTAGGCCTGCAGGAACGCGATCAGGATTTCGAGGCCCGTGAGCGCGGTCACGAAGGCGAGCGGGATGATGCCGGCCACGCCGAGCGCCGGCACGAAGCCCGCCAGCACCTTCAAGAGCGTGTGGCCGGCCAGCATGTTGGCGAACAGCCGGACCGAGAGCGAAATCGGGCGCGAGAAGTAGGAGATGATCTCGATCGGGATCAGCAGCGGCCACATCGCGATCGGAACGCCCGGCGGCACGAACAGGCTGAAGAAGTGCGCGCCATGCTTGACGAAGCCGAGGATCGTCACCGCCACGAACACCACCGCGGCCATCGCGAAGGTCACCGCGATGTGGCTCGTGAAGGTGAAGGTGGAGGGGATCATGCCGATCATGTTCCCGACCAGGATGAACATGAACAGCGTGAAGATGAGCGGGAAATACTTGCGGCCCTCGGCGCCCACCGTCTCCTTGATCAGGTTGGCGACGAACTCGTAGGCCATCTCGGCGATGGACTGGATGCGCCCGGGCACCAGGCCGCGCTTGCCCATGCCGGCGGTCATCAGCAGCGCCACCAGCACCACCGCCACCACCATGAACAGCGCCGAGTTGGTGAAGGAGAGATCGACGCCGCCGATCTTGATCGGGATCAGCGGTTTGATCAGGAACTGCTCGAGCGGCGAATGCTTTTCCGCTGCCACGTGACTCCCCTCGGGCGATCAGCCCGCTTTCTTGCCGTTTCCGGCCTTGCCGTCATCGGCGCGCTTCTCGCGCGCCGCCTTGTAGCCCACTTGGCCGCCGAGCCCGGCGACCGCGCGGAAGACGTTCATCATGCCCGCCGCCGCGCCCAGAACGAAGAACGCGATCATCAGCCACGGCTTGGTGCCGAGCCAGCGATCGAGCGCCCAGCCGATCCCGACCCCCACGGCGATGCCGGCGACGAGCTCGGTGCCGATGCGGAACGCGAAGGATAACCCCTTGCTCCGCTCGCTCCGTGTGTCCTCCGGCGGCCGCCGCGACTCGGCCTCCTTCAGCCGGGCTTCGAGCCGGGCGATATCGGAGGGTTTTTCCGTGTCGGACATGGCGGGCCGGCGACGCTATCCCCGGCGCCCCGAGGGGCATGAATGGCTGTGGCCGGGGCGAGCCCCGGCCACGACCGGGCCGCAAGTTACGGAAGCGACCGCCGGGGGTCAAGCCGAACGCGCAGCCGAAAATCCGCGGCAAAACGCTGATTCGCGCCGCTTTTCGCGGGTGCGACGTTTCGGCGTCGGGCGGCTCTCGCGACACGGCGAAAGCCGCCAAGGCCGGGACGGCTAGGCTGCGTCGAGGAACCCCGCCACCACCGGGTTCACGAGCTCCGGCCGGGTCAGCGGGGCCATGTGCCCGCCGCTGGCGAGGCGCGCGAAGTCCCAGCCGGCGCCGGCCAGCGCGAGCAGATCGGCGATCTCGCGCGAGGGCCGCGTGGTGTCGGCCGCGAAGGCGACGAGAGTCCTCCTCGGCAGCGCGTCGCGCCAATCGTCGAGCGCCCGGCGCGCGCCGAACGCGGCGGCGAACTCGTTGCGCACCAGGCCGATGCCGCGCCGGTAGGCGGCGCGGCGCGGCTCGGGCCCGACCAGTAGTCGATGAAGCGCTCGGCGGCCCGGTCGGGCGGATCGAGCCCGGCGTCTCGCGCCAGGGACCTGATCTCGGCATAGGCCTCGCGGCGCCCGCACATTTCGAGCAGCGCGAAGATGCTCGGCTCCAGCAAGACGAGCTTCGCGGCGCGCGCGCCCAGGCGAAGCGCCGCCTGCATAGCGACCGCGCCGCCGAACGAATGGCCGATCAGCGTGACGTCCTCGGCGCCGGCGGGAATCGCCGCCAGCACGAGATCGGCGTAGTCGTCGAGTGTCGGCACCGCCGGCGCCGGCCAGGCCGGCGTGCGCCCATAGCCGAACAGGTTGAGCGCGCGAGTGCTGTAGCGCTGCTCAAGCGCCGCCGTGAGCGCGCCCCACTGGCGCGCATGCGAAAGGCTCGCATGCAGCATGACGACCAGCGGGCCGGTGCCGGCATCGGAATAATCGGGCGCGAAAAGACGTCGAGCGGACATGAAATTACCGTTTCCTGGGTGAAAGGCGGCCCCCTCTCCCGTATCTCCAACGCGTTTCTTGGCGCGAACCGACCACGGCGGACGGGCGCGCAATAGTGCGAAATCTGTACCGGGCGCGGGGGCGGCGGCGCGCCGCTCCCGCGTCCTTGCCGTTCAGGGCCGCGCTTCGAGGATCAGGTTGAACGGCGTCTCGGTCGCGCGGCGGAAGCGCGTGAAGCCGGCCGCCGTCACCACCGCGCGCAGCCGCGCCTCGCCGGCCTGCGCGCCGAGCCCGAGCCCCACTTCCTGCGAAAGCGAGGCCGGCGTGCAGATCATCGTCGATCCCGAATAGTAGAGCCGCCCGACCGGGTTGAGGTTGTCGGCCACGTCGTCGTGCGCGAACGGCTCGACGAGCATGAACGTGCCGTCGGGCTTCAGCGCCGCCCGGATGTGGGCCGCGGCGCCCTCCGGATCGCCCATGTCGTGCAGCGCGTCGAAGCACGCGATCAGGTCGAAATCGCGGCCGGGGAAGTCCTTGGCCTTGGCCACTTCGAACGTCGCGTTGGCGAGCCCGGCCTCGGCCGCGGCCGCCCGCGCACGCGCGATCGATTCCGCGTGGTAGTCGTAGCCGACGAAGCGGCTGTTCGGGAAAGCCTTGGCCATCAGCACGGTGGACGCGCCGTGTCCGCAGCCGACATCGGCCACCTTGGCGCCGCGCTCGAGCTTGACCGCGACTCCGTCGAGCGCCGGGATCCACTCTTGCACGAGGTGCGCCTGATAGCCCGAGCGGAAGAAGCGCTCGACGCCGCGGAACAGGCAGTCGTGGCGCTCGTGCCAGCCGACGCCGCGCCCGGTCTTGAACGCCGCCGTGACCTTGGGCTCGTCGATGTAGCCCGACTTGATCACGTCAAACGCCGCGGCGACGTAGACCGGGCTGTTCTCGTCGGCGAGCGCCATCGCCTGCTCGGGCGTCATCGAAAAGCGGCGCGTCGTGCGGCTGTACTCGACGTAGCCGGCCGCCGCCTGCGCGGCGAGCCACTCGCGCACGTAGCGCTCGGCGGTGCCGGTGCGCCCGGCCAGTTCGGCCGAGGTGGCCGGGCCGCCCTCGGCCAGGGCCTTGAACAGGCCGAGCCGTTCGCCGATCAGCACCATGACGCCGCTCCAGGCGGCGCCAATGTCGCCGACGAGCTTGCCCATGAAGGACTGGAGCTTTTCGGCATCGACGGCGGGTTGCAGCGTGTCCATGTTCGATCTCCGGGAAATGTGAGAACGGTCACTGACGGGCGGCCGCGCGTCCGGTATGCAGGCCCCGTCAAGTCGGGCGCGCGATATGCCTCCGGGCCCGGCTTGACTCAATGCTCGCGGCTCTGCGAGTCTTGACCGAGACGCCGGGGCGGGCGTCTTCCGACAGGACAACACGACCACGAAGGGTGGACCGATGGATGTCCTAGCCGATGCCTTGCGCGTGATGCGCGTCGCGTGCGGCGTGTTCTTCACGGCGAAGGTGACGTCGCCCTGGGCGGTGACATCGCCGCCGGCCGCGCGCCTGCGCCCGCTGGTGGCGCCCGAGGCCGAGTGCCTCGCGCATTTCCATATCCTCGTCGACGGCGAGCCGTGCTGGGTGGCGCTGCCGGGCCGCGCGCCGATCGCGATGGCGCCGGGCGATCTCGTCATCCTGCCGCAGGGCGAGCAGCACGTCATGACGAGCGATCTCGCGGTGGCGCCGGTGCCCGTGGAGCAGACCCTGCGCATCATCCCGACGATGTTCGCGAACGTCGCGCCCGGCCGCCTGCCGCACATGGGCTATGGCGGCGGCGGGGCCGCGTCGAACCTCGTCTGCGGCTATCTGCAGTGCGACCAGAGCTTCAACCCGCTGCTCGGCGCGCTGCCGCAGGCCGTGCTCGTGCGTACGAGCGCGGGCGCCGCGACCGTCTACACGACCGCGGGCGCGGCCGAGCTGCGCGCGCTCGCGATGCCGTCCGAGGCCGCGTGCTGGATCGAGACGACCCTGCGCTACGCCGTCTCCGAAGCGCATGCTGCGAACGCGGCCGGCACGACGATGCTGGCGCGGCTCGCCGAGCTGGTCTTCGCCGAAGTGATGCGCCGCTACATCCAGGCGGTGCCGGAGGGCGAGCAGGGCTGGCTCGCCGCGCTTAACGACGCGCAGGTCTCGCGCGTGCTGAAGCTCATTCACGGCGAGCCCGCGCGCGACTGGACCGTGGCCGCGCTGGGCAAGGCGGCGGGCATCTCGCGCTCCGCCTTGGCCGATCGGTTCGCGGCGATGGTGGGCGAATCGCCGATGCGCTACCTCGCGAACTGGCGCATGCAGATCGCCAAGCGGCTGCTGCGCGAGAGCGGGCAGAACATCGCCGAGATTGCGGCGCAGGTCGGCTACGAATCCGAGGCCGCGTTCAACCGCGCGTTCCGCCGCCTCGTCGGCAAGCCGCCGGCCGCGTGGCGCGACGGCGGCCGGCGCAAGGCCGCGCGCACACCGTTCGTGCCGCCGGGCCTCGTCGGCGAGCTTCCGGCGGCGCCGGCCCAGTGAGGGCGCGCGGCGTCGCTTACGCCGCTTCGCGCAGGCGCTCGGCCTGCTCGAGATCGACCGAGACGAGCTTCGAGACGCCGCGCTCGGCCATCGTCACGCCGTAGAGCCGGTGCATGCGCGCCATCGTCATGCGGTGATGCGTGACGATCAGGAAGCGCGTCCCGGTCTGCCCGGCGATCTCCTCCACCAGCGAGCAGAAGCGGTCGACATTGGCGTCGTCGAGCGGCGCGTCGACCTCGTCGAGGATGCAGATCGGCGCGGGATTGGTGAGGAACACCGCGAACAGCAGCGAAAGCGCGGTCAGCGCCTGCTCGCCGCCCGAGAGCAGCGAGAGCGACTGCAGCTTCTTGCCGGGCGGCTGCGCCATCACCTCGAGGCCCGATTGCAGCGGGTCTTCGTTCTCGACGAGCTGCAGATGCGCGCGCCCGCCGCCGAACAGGCGCACGAACAGCTTCTCGAAATGCGTGTTCACCGCCTCGAACGAGGCGACGAGGCGCTCGCGGCCCTCGCGGTTGAGCTCGGCGATCGCGCGGCGGAAGCGGTCGATCGCGCCGACGAGGTCGGTCTTCTCGCTCTCGTAGCCGGCGATCTGCTGCTCGAGCTCGGCCGCCTCCTGCTCGGCGCGCAGGTTCACCGGGCCCATCGTCTCGCGCTCGTGCACGAGGCGCTCGAGGCGGCGCTCGACGTCGGCTTGCGGCGGGATCTCCTGGCCTTCCTTGAACTCGGCGAGCGCCAACGCGCCGTCGGGCTCGACGGCGAGGCGCTCCTGGATGCGCTGGGCGATCTCGGCCAGCGCGTGCTCCGCCTGCGCGACGGCGCCCTCCGCCCGGCCGCGCGCCTCGCGCTGATCGGCGAGGCGCGCTTCGAGCGCCTTGAGCGTCTTGTCGTGCTCGGCCTGGCGCGCTTCGGCCTCGGCGAGCCGGTCGGCCGCCTCGCGCCGGCGTGCCTCCGCCGCTTCGGCGGCGGCGATCAGCGCGTTGCGGCGCTCGACGAGCGCGGCCGGCCGCGTCGCGAGATCGGCGAGCTCGGCTTCGGTCGCGGCGCGGCGCTCGGCCAGCGCCTGCATCTGGCGCTCGCCGCCGGCGCGGCGCGCGGCCCAGGACTGGTCCTCGCCGGCGATCGCGGCCATGCGGCGCGCGCGCGCCTCGGCCTCGGCGGCGAGACGGTTGGCCGCGTGCTGCTGCTCGGCGAGCGCGGTGCGCAGCGTCTCGAGCGCGCCGCGCCGCTCGGCCAGCGCAGCCTGATCGGCGTCGGACGAGGGCAGCGCAACGGCGGCGGCGCGCGTCTCGCCGAGATCCGCCTCGGCCGCCGCGTGATCGGCGGCGCTGCGGTCGCGCGCTTCCACCAGCGCGGCCAGGCGCGCATTGCGTTCGGCGGCGACGCGCAGCGCGCGCGCCTGTTCCTCGCGCGCGAAGGTGAGGCTCGACAGCGCGCGCTTCGCGGCGTCGCGCAGCAGGCGCAGCTTCTCGAACGCCACCTGCGATTTCGCCTGGGCGTCGGTCGCGAGGTCGCGCGCGGCGCGAGCCGCCGCTTCCTGCGTCGCGATCTCGGCCTCGAGGTCGCGCAGGCGGCTCATCTGAAGGAGCTGCGTCACCTCGGCGGCCGGCGCGTCGGCCGATTTGCGGAGGCCGTCCCAGCGCCAGAGCGCGCCCGTCTTCGTCACGAGGCGCTGGCCTTGCGCGAGCAGCGGGATCAGCGGCAGCGCCGCGGCTTCGTCGGCGACGACGCCGATCTGCGCGAGGCGGCGCGCCAGGGCCGGCGGCGCCACGACGAACGTGCCCAGCGGCTCCGCGCCCTCGGGCAGCGGCGGCTGCGGCTGGTCCGGCGGCGCTTGCCAGCTGCGCGGCGCGTCGGCGTCGAGCGACGCTTTCAAATCTTCGCCGAGGGCAGCGCCCAGCGCCGCCTCGTAACCGCCCTCCACTGCGATGCGGTCGAGCACCGGCGGATGCTGGCCCTGCGGCGTCTGCGCCATCGCCGCGCGCAGCCCCTGTTCCTCGGCGCGCAGCCGCGTCAGCGTTTCGCCGGCGGCGTCGGCCGCCCGCCGCGTCTCGGCCGCGTCGCCCTCGGCGGCGGTGCGCGCCTGCTCGGCAGCTTCCATGTCGGCCTGGGCGCCGTCGTAGTTCGCCTGGGCCGCGGCGACGGCTTCGTCCTCGCCGCCGCCGGCAGCAGCGCGCAGCTGATCCTCGATCGCCGCCACCTCGCGGGCGATGTCCGCGCCGCGCCGCGCGATCTCGGCCAACCGGCGCTCGGCCGCTTCAATGCGGCGCGCGAGTTCGGCGCGCTTCGCGTCGTCCGACGCGATCTTCCGCGTGAGTTCGGTCACGGCGCCGTCGAGCGTCTCCACCTCGGCGCGCGTCGCGGCGGCCCGGGCGCCGGCTTCGCGCAATTCCTCGGCCGCGCCGGCGGCGACGGCTTCGAGCTCGGCCCGCTCGGCGGCGAGCTTCTCGAGCGCGGCGGCGGCGTCGGCCAGCAGCGTCTCTTCGCGCGCGCGGTCGGCGCCGTTCTGGGCGAGCCGCGCCTCGGCGTCGCGTGTCGCTTGCGCCACGCGCTGCTCCTCGGCGGCGACCGCATCGCCCTCGACGACGGCGCGATGGCGCTCGGCGGCGGCGGCGGCCTCGTCCTGGCGCAATCCCGGCAGCACCGCGCCGGCTTCTGCCAGCGCCGTCGAAGCCTGCGCCGCTTCGAGCGTCAGCGCCTGGATGTCGGCCTCGATCTCGGCGAGCCGCACGCCGGCGGCCACGCCCTCCATCGTCGTCTTCTGCCAGCGCAGGTGATAGGCGAGCGCCTCGGCGCGGCGGATGTGGTCCGAGAGGTTGCGGTAGCGCGAGGCCTGGCGCGCCTGCCGCTTCAGGCCCTGAAGCTGGTTCTGGAGCGCGAGGATCACGTCGTCGAGGCGCGCGAGGTTCTGCTCGGCCGCGCGCAGCTTCAGCTCTGCCTCGTGCCGGCGCGAATGCAGGCCGGTGATGCCGGCCGCCTCTTCCAGCAGCAGGCGGCGCTCTGGCGGCTTGGCCTGGATGATCGCGCTGACCCGCCCCTGGCTCACGATCGCCGTCGAGCGCGCGCCCGAGGAGAGATCGGCAAAAAGCAGCTGAACGTCGCGCGCGCGCACGTCTTTCCCGTTCACGCTGTAGGCCGAGCCGCTCTCGCGCTCGATGCGCCGGCAGATCTCGATCTCTTCGAGTTCGTTGAACGCCGCCGGCGCGGTGCGGTCGCGGTTGTCGAGGTGCAGGATCACCTCGGCCACGTTGCGCGCGGGGCGCTCCGACGTGCCGTTGAAGATCACGTCGTCCATGCCGCCGCCGCGCATCTGGCGCGCCGAGCTTTCGCCCATGCACCAGCGCAGGCCTTCGAGCAGGTTGGACTTTCCGCAGCCGTTGGGACCGACGATGCCGGTCAAGCCCTTCTGGATCTCGAACTCCGTCGCATCGACGAAGGACTTGAAACCGGCGAGGCGGAGCTTCGTGAAATGGACCACTGCTGCGTTTCGTCCCAAGTTGCTTCGCTATTTCTTCGGCAGCTTCTCGACGAGGGGTTTCAGCACCCGGTCGAATTCCTCGATCGGGCGGTTGCCCGAGATGCGCGCGTCGCCGATCGCGAAGTGCGGCGTGCCTTCGACGCCGTGCTTCTCCACGCCCTCGCGCCAGCGCTCGGCCATCGCGCGCAGCATCTTCTCGTTCTTCATGCAGGCGTCGAACTGCTCCTTCGTCATGCCGGCGAGGCGGCCGTAGGCGGCGACGTTGTCGAGCAGTTGCTGGCCGGTCTCGGCCTTCGTCCACTTCTCCTGGTCCTTGAACATCAGGTCGAGCATCGAGAAGTAGCGGTCGGGGCCGAGGCAGCGCGCCATCATCGCCGGAATGCGCGCCCAGGGCTCGCGCGACGTGCCCGGATATTCGCGGAAGACGATCTTCACGAGGCCCTTGTCGACGTATTGCTCCTTGAGCTTCGGCAGGGTGCCGGCGTGGAACGACGCGCAGTGCGGGCACAGCAGCGATTCGTAGGCGATGATCGTGATCGGCGCATCGGCCTTGCCGATGAACATGTCGCCCGTGCCGTCGTTGGCTGCCGGCGTTTCCGCCAGAGCCGGGCTGCCCAGCGCGAGCGCGAGGCCAAAGCCGAGAGTTAACAAGATGTTGCGGCGGTTCATGAGGTCACCACTATGGTTGGGATGCTAGACCGTCGAAGGCGGAATTCGCAAGGGAGACGGCGCGGCTTTTACACAGGTTTTCGGGCCGGGCCAGACAACTTGTTCGCGACCGGTTTGGAGACGCGCGCGGCGCGCCGTTCCAGCGCGCGGCCGAGCGCCAGAACCCGCGCGCGCAGCTCGGGATCGTCGATCTTGGCCGTCATCGCGGCGAGGCGCGCCTCGGCCGCCGGCGGCAACGGCGCGGGCGGGGCGGGCGCGCGTTTCGCGGCCGGCAGCGGCGCCTGGACGAACTGGATGCGCGCGACGGCCGGGTAGCCGAAGAAGCCGTTGATGCGCTCGATGAGGCCGGGCGCCATATGCTGGAACTCCAGCGCCCAGACGCCGGCCACGCGCAGGCGTAGCGTTCCGCCGGGCACGGCGCCCGGCGCCGCCCGCCCGCGCAGGAGCCGTTCCGGCGCCGATCGTTCGGCGACGGTATCGCCCACGATCGCGCGCCACTCGGTCACGATGCGCGCCTCGGCAAGGCCGCGCTTTTTGAGGATCGGCGCCGCCACGCGCGCCGCCGCCGCTGCCGCCGGCGCGAGGCCGCGCCGCTGTACTTCGGTTTTCGCGCGTTTTGGCGTTGCCGTGGGCGGCATCTCTCGCTAGAGCGGGACGAGGGGAGAAAGCCTTGTGCCGAGCGATCGTGGCATAAAGAAGAGGCGTCTGGATAGCGCCGACTCCAAGGCTGCCGCATCGCGCGACGGCGCCGCGCTCGCCGCTTCGCTGCTCGCCTGGTACGACCGCCATCGCCGCCGGATGCCATGGCGCGCCTTGCCCGGCGAGCGCGCCGATCCCTACAAGGTGTGGCTCAGCGAGATCATGCTGCAGCAGACGACCGTCGCCGCGGTCGGCCCCTATTTCGCGCGCTTCCTCGCGCGCTTCCCGTCGGTCCGGGCGCTCGCCGCGGCGACGCTCGACGAGGTTCTCGCGCTCTGGCAGGGCCTCGGCTACTACGCGCGGGCGCGCAACATGCACCGCGCCGCGCGCATCGTCGCGCACGAGCACGGCGGGCGATTCCCCGACACCGCCGAGGCGCTGCGCAAGCTGCCTGGCATCGGCGACTACACCGGCGCCGCGATCGCGGCGATCGCGTTCGGCCGGCCGGAGGCCGCGGTCGACGGCAACGTCGAGCGGGTGATGGCGCGGCTGCACGCGGTCGAGACGCCGCTGCCGGCGGCGAAGCCCGCGCTGCGCGAATGCGCGCGGCGGCTGGTGCCCGCGGTGCGCTCCGGCGATTTCGCGCAGGCGCTGATGGACCTCGGCGCCACGGTGTGCACGCCGCGGTCGCCGCGCTGCCTCGTGTGCCCGTGGAGCGGCGGCTGCGAGGCCCGCGCGCGCGGCATCGCCGAGACGCTGCCGCGCAAGCTCGCGAAGCCGGCGCGCCCGGTGCGGCACGGCGTGGCGTTTTTCCTCGTCGACCGCGATGGCGCCATCCTGCTGCGCCGGCGGCCGGAAAAGGGGCTGCTCGGCGGCATGATGGAGGTGCCGTCCACCGGCTGGGCAGAGGAGGCGCCCTCGGCGCGCGATGCGGCGGCGGCGGCGCCGGCGCCGGCCTCGTGGCGCGTGCTGCCCGGCACCGTGCGGCACGGCTTCACGCATTTCGAGCTGCGGCTCACCGTTTGGGCCGCGCGCGTCGAACGCCGTCCGCGCGCCAAGGGCGTCTGGTGCCCCGGCGAGCGGCTGTCCGAGCAGGCGCTGCCCACCGCGATGAAGAAGATCCTCAGCCATGCGCTCGCCGGGATCGGCAGGAAAAACGGCCCGCCGCGCGAGCGGCGGGCCGCCAGAGTTCGGCCGGCGTGAGGGGAGGACGAGCCGGCCGTCAGCACGTCGTGCGCGGCGGACGCGCGGTCAGCGCCCGGGCGATTCGTAGGCCGGCGCGGAGTTCCACACGTCGGTCGGGTTCCGCGGATTGTGGAAGCGGTTGTAGATCGGATCGCGGTAATTGCGCCGGCGCCAGCCCTGGTCGTAGTCGGGATTGTCGTAGGCGCTCGGCGGATACTGATAGGCGCGATTGTATTCGGGCATGTTGGCGTGATAGCCGCGCCGGTATTGCCCCGGCGGCGTGTAGACGTAGCCGGGCGGCTCGTAGCCGTAAGACGGCGGCGTATAGCTGTAGTGCGGCGGCTGATAGGAATAGGGCGGGCGGGTATAGGAATAGCCGGGGCTCTGATAGCCGTAGCCCTGCGCCAAAGCGGGCGCGGCGGCGGAAAGGGCCAGCGCCGCGGCGGCGAGCGCGATCTTCATGGTCGAAACTCCCTGTGCGGGCGCGGCATAGCAGGCGCGCGCTGAACCCTGGCTGACGCCGGCATTCATGCGCGGTTCAGACA
>ERZ761602.5816-NODE-5816-length-14289-cov-10.466489_pt1 | contig 14289 bp, 10 predicted proteins | sample MGYA00512165_ERZ761602 | MGnify/ENA primary metagenome ERZ761602 (study PRJEB28899, sample SAMN02445085) | bioreactor sludge metagenome | biome: EBPR sludge; isolation source: Thorneside wastewater treatment plant | place: Australia: Brisbane, Thorneside...
TCGCCAGCGCCAACGCGTTTGCCGGCAAGACGATGTAGGACTGGATCAGGTGAGAGCTCGCGGGGCGAGGGTCGGTGGCCCTTGCTCCGCACGTCCGTCTGCCGTTGTACAACCAATCCGCACGGCGCGAGACCACCAGACCATGCCAAACGCCGCGGCCAGCCCGAGAAAGCGCGGCATCGAGACGGAGCCCATCGTCGACCCGGAGGCCAAGGTCTATCCACGCTCAACAGAGGTTGTGGTGGGAGGGATCATCGGCTGGAACCGGCGATGCCAACGGTCAAAGGTGCCAAGAGCGCCTAGGGTAGGGCCGTGGCGGGCACCGGAGCCTGTTCCTGCCCTACCAGTATTTTTCGAAAGCCATCTCACCGAGCACCCCACGCCGCGTGGTTCGAAAGCCGCGCTCGCTGAACAGAGCACGCAGCTCGCGAGACATTTCCGGGTTGCCGCAGACCATGACCCGTGAGTGTTCCGGATCGAGGTCCACGCCGGCGGCCGTGGTGAGGCTGCCGTCCGCCAGCAAGGCGGGAATGCGTTGCGACAAGTGCGTTACGCCGGGCTCGCGAGTCACCACTGGCAGGTACTGCAAGCGTGCAGCTGCGGTCGCCGCCTTGCTCTCCCGCGCCAAGCGCTCGAGTTCTTCGGCATAGGCGAGCTCCGCAGCACGGCGGACGCTGTGCACGACGACGATCCGGGAAAAGGCGGCCCACACGCCCGCGTCGCGAAGCATCGACAGGTAGGGACCGAGCCCCGAGCCGCTGGCTATCAGCCAGAGATCGCTGCCGGGCGCGAGGGCGTCGAGCGTCAGGAAGCCATAGCTTGCCTTTTCGACTTCCACGGGATCGCCAACTCGGCAGTCGTCCAGCCGGCGGGAGAAATCGCCGCCAGCCACCAAGGTACAGAAGAACTCGAGATGCGCGTCGGCCGGCGCAGAGGTGATCGATAGGGGTCGGAATATCGTCGGACCCGAGGGTGCCGGCAGGCCCAGGCGCGCGTAATGCCCGGGAGTAAAGCGGAATCGACTGTCTCGCGTCACTCGAAGCGACAGCAAACTGGGGGTCCAGCGGTGTATCCAGACAACTTCCTGTGGCGTGGCTGCCGCTGGCGCTCGTGCAGCCGTTCCGCTCGGCGCGGCACTCTCGGCGACGGGTGTGCTGGAATTCGAGGGGTCAGCGGGAGAAGTCATTGGCTCAGGGTTCCGTATGGCGCTTGCTCGTGCTTGGCGAGGGTGAAGGAAGCCTTGCCGGCCGACGCAGCCGCCGTGTTCAAAGTGGCTGTCATGACAGAAACTGTGCGCGATATTGGCAAGCTTGTCGACAAGATCCCTAGGAGGTGGGCTACGTCGGTCTTGATCCTGGTGCCGTCCGTCCATCCGGTGAAGGAATATCCCGATCCTACGCTTCGCCCTGTACAGCCACGTCGGCCGTCCTTCGGATCCGTCGACAAGGCGACCAGCAGGCGAAGGATGCGGAGAACGCATGCCGGGCAGTTAGTGCTGTCGTAGATTCGTGCACCTAAATAGCAAAGTCGACCGCTCACGAAGCAAAACCTGCGAATAGTTGACCTTTGTCAACAACTATTCCCCGGCCGAGGCGTAAACCGTCACCACAGTTTGGCGTTTTGCCGGCTGCATGGACAAGTTGGAGGATCCTAGAAAATGACGACTCATCGCAAATTGGGTAGTGCCGGCATATTGTTTGCCGCCGTTTTGCCATTGGCATTGAGCAATGCCTTCGCACAGGAGGATGCCAAGAAACCGATTTCACAGGTCGAACAGAGCTATCAGGCCGGCGACTCGTCGCCGGTCGGCAAGGCCGACATGCATCAGAACATCAACCCGAAAGCACCTCCGATGACCAAGGAGGAATTCGAGAAGGCCAAGAACATCTACTTCCAGCGTTGTGCCGGTTGCCATGGCGTGTTGCGCAAGGGCGCGACCGGCAAGCCGCTGACTACCGACAAGACGCTGGCCAGTGGTACCGAGTACCTCAAGGTCTTCATTCAGTACGGTTCGCCGGGCGGGATGCCGAACTGGGGTACGTCCGGTGAACTGAGCGAAGCTGAAGTCGATATGATGGCGCGCTACGTGCAGCAGGAACCGCCGGTGCCGCCGGAATGGGGCATGAAGGAGATGATGGCCTCGCTGAAGGTCAACGTCCCGCCCGAGCAGCGCCCGACCAAGAAGATGAACAAGCTGGACCTGGACAACCTCTTTTCGGTGACCCTGCGTGACGCCGGAAAGATTGCCCTGATCGACGGCAAAACCAAGAAAATCGTCAAGATCCTGCCCACCGGCTACGCCGTGCACATTTCGCGGATGTCGAAATCTGGGCGCTACCTGTACGTGATCGGTCGCGATGCGCGCATCAACCTGATCGACCTGTGGATGCCTGAGCCGACCAACGTCGCCGAGATCAAGGTAGGCCTCGAAGCGCGCTCGGTCGAAACCTCGAAGTACAAGGGCTACGAAGACAGGTACGCGATTGCCGGTACCTACTGGCCGCCGCAGTTCGTGATCATGGACGGTGATACGCTGAATCCACTAAAGATCGTATCGACGCGCGGTTCAACGGTCGATACGCAGGAATACCATCCGGAACCGCGCGTAGCGTCGATCGTTGGCTCGCACTACAACCCCGAGTTCATCGTCAATGCCAAGGAAACCGGCAAGATCATGGCGGTTAACTACTCGGACCTCAAGAATCTGAAGATAACGATCATCGACGCTGCACGCTTCCTGCATGACGGAGGCTTCGACTCGACGGGTCGCTATTTCATGGTTGCCGCCAACGCCTCGAACAAGATCGCCGTGGTCGATACCAAAGAAGACAAGCTGGCGGCGTTGGTCGATGTCGGCAAGATCCCGCACCCTGGACGCGGCGCCAATTTCGTCCATCCAAAGTTCGGTCCGGTATGGGCGACCAGCGATCTTGGCGACGAGTTTATCAGCCTCATCGGCACCGATCCGGTCAAGCACAAGGCACAGGCCTGGAAGGTTGTGCAAACGCTGACGGGGCAGGGGAGCGGCTCGTTGTTCCTCAAGACGCATCCGAAATCGACCAACCTGTGGGTCGATACACCGCTCAATCCGGAAGCCAAGATCAGTCAGTCGGTTGCCGTCTTCGACATCAAGAACCTGGACAAGGGTTTTGAAATCCTGCCCATCGGCGAGTGGGCCGACCTTGGCGACGATGGTGCCAAGCGCATTGTTCAGCCCGAGTACAACGTGGCCGGCGACGAGGTCTGGTTCTCGGTGTGGAGTGCCAAGGACAAGCAGTCGGCACTGGTTGTCGTGGACGACAAGACCCGCAAGCTGAAAGCGGTGATCAAGGATCCGGAGTTGATCACGCCGACCGGCAAGTTCAACGTGTTCAACACCCAGCACGACGTCTATTGAGTTAGTCTCCAGCGACAATGGCGCAACGGGGGCTCGCACAGCCCCCTTTGCCTTTGTTGGGTCCTGGCGTGTTTTGCCGGCCGGCCGTCATTCGAGCCCTTGGGCGCATCGGCTACAATGCCCACCAACTGACGACAGGCGTTTGCCTGATGGTCGCCACGTGCACAGGCGCCGCACAATACTGCAGACATCGCCTGCCACTTGCCATCAGCCGCCCTGTCCCTGCCATGCTTGTTGCCGGTGTTTCATTGCCTGGCAGATGCGCTGCTGCAGGCGTTGAGGCAGGCATTTACGTGCTTATTTTGGTACGTCTCCCAAAATAAATCAGGCCAACGGTGAGCGCTGCAACAAGTAGCATCATCGGCTCAAGCGATTCGCCCAGTAATAACGATGAAAATCCTAGCGTAAGAAATAGTTGAAGCAACTGAACCTGACTAACCTTCGCAATTCCGCCCATGAGCAAGCCGCGATACCAGAAGAAAAAACCAATCCACTGGCTCATCAATCCCAAATAGACAAAAGCAAGCCATCCTGTTACGGGAACTGCGGTCAAGCTGACGGGGCTTACGGATAGCATTAACGGCAGCGTAATGGGCAAGCCAAAAATAAGCGCCCAGGAAATCGCTTCCGGGCCGCTTATATACTTTGTTGCGATTGCCCCACAGGCATAACCAAGTCCTCCGAGAAAAACCCCCGCCAGCAGTAGCGCATCAGGGATGTGTAATCCTCCCGAGGCGCGAATCCACGCGTATCCGCAGACCAGACCGGTGCCAACTGCCGCACAAGCCCAGAAGGCGCGTGGCAAGCGTTCGCGGTTCAGCGTTGCTCCGATAACGGCTGTGGCGAGAGGAAGAATGCCGTTGATGACCGCCGAGTGGCTCGATGACACCCATTGCAGCGCAATGGTATTGAGCAATGGCCAGCCAAAAACAACGCCCACCGTCGTGCCAATCAAAGGCCACCAAGCCTCACGGGGAGGCGGTTTCTTGTTCGCCAGAAGCAGGTAGGCAATTCCAGCGACTGCGGCCAATACAGCGCGACCGGACCAGATAAACCATGCCGACATAAGGTCGCCGGAAAGTGCGATTTTAGTCACCGGCATTGTCAGACTGAAAATGAGTACGCCAAGAGCGCCCAACATCAAACCACGGACAGACGGCGTCATGTAGAATTAATTCCCGAGTTAAGATCATAAAATTATTATGAAAGCGATTATAGCACTCGTCGCCTGAGTTGTTTCTCGTCGCCGTGGAGCTGTTGTTAAAAAACAGGAGCGACTCGATTGAGTCGCAAGCCGCTACTTCTGGACGTTGCTGAACCTGACGATGCTGAAGGCCGTTCTTGATTTTTCCGCATGGCTTTTGGCGACCCACTAGAGACGGTCAACATTGCGAGGAGAAAGTCGTAGAAAGACAAGTCGAGCGGTCGCATCCTCGTGGTCCTGACGCCATGCTTGGAATCGAAGGTCCGCCCGCTGGTGTTCCATTGAAACGCTTCGACTGCAAGTGCGCCCCGCAACTCTAGAGCGTTGCGTGGACGTCCTTGGCGGCAGTAGTCAGCTTATCGAGGGATTCCTCGAGGCAATCGCTTTGATTCAGTGTCTGCAGCCACAAGGGAAGGGCGGGGCTCACGCTCTTCCAGCAGAGAGGGATCAGCAGACCGAAGCCAGCGCGCTTGTTGCGTAGCCGGGCAATGTTCAGCTCTTCCTGGCATTCTGGCGATGCAAAGTATGCCGGGCTGAGGATGGAGACGACCTTTCGGCAGCTCTCGATCGCCCGATCGATGTCGTCCTGGTACGACTTTCCTTTCTGAATCGAGAGGCGGAAGTCGAACACCGTGGTGGACTGACTGATCGCCGCGAGTTCGCGCTTGAACGCGTCAGCGGCATCTGCGTTGTGACTGCTGAAGCTAAGGAACACATCGTAATGTGGGGCAACTGGCGGAGGCGCACTGAGCGAGGCGCCTCTTGTCCGCGAGCCCTCGCCATTCTCGGCGAGCGTTTTCATCAACGTCAGCAACGCGGGGGCGCGACCTGGATCGCGCTCGAAGATCATCAGCTGGGAGACGGGAAGCCCACGGCGCATCCATTGGATGGCTGCGCTCACGAGTGCCTCCATCATCAGCAGCGCTGACCAGCGTTGATCCCCAGAGGCAAGGATGGGCATCGCAACGCGTCTATCTTCCTGGTCGGACAGGAAGGGGAAGAGGCCGCGAAAGAGGGCGCTTACCGTTTCGGGGGGACTGCCGAGCTCGTGGGGCTCGAAGACGGCGAGACGCCGCGCACCGCGCCATGCGGAGTGATCGTCGATTTCGCGAGAAAGCCAGAAGCCGGATGTGTTGCGTAGATCGACGGCTTTGTCCAGCGCCAGTTCTGCCACTGACAGGCCACTTCTGTGTAGGGCGCCGATCAGGGATGTGGGCGTCGGAACGTAGTCGTCGGGGAAGGCGGATGCCACGAGAAGGTCGACCGCCTCGTGGCGTCCCAGCTCGGTGATGTCGCCGAGAAACAGCGATATCAAGTGCTCGGTTTGACCGTCAAACACCTGGATTTCATATATTTTTTCCATTGCAGTCTCCTGGCTTGGTGCTGCTCTGAATCAGTCCTCTTGCTTATCGGCCACGGCCGTGGGGTCGCTAAACAATCTCCCTGCCTTGGTCGGGCAAGCGCCCCCAGGCAGGCAGGAGAGCTTGTCATGCACTTGCTCACGGCGGGGCATTTTTTCGAGCAGTCATTATCGATTGCTTGCCAATCCGTTGCGCCTTAACGGTCATGACAGTCGAGACGCCCCAGATGATGAAAGTCATGACCGCTTCACCTCTTCCCCTGACCCTTCTCCCGCAGGGGGGAGAAGGGAGTTTCGTGAGTCGCTAGCGCGACTTTCACATTAACGGTCATGGCGCTTAGGCAGTAATGGCCAGCAGATCGTTCGCTGGCCAACATCGCTGCGGCTGATCAGCAGGCGCTCGGCTCGGCAGCGCAAAACGCTTGCGCCAACTCCTTTCGCAGCTCGGCTTCTCGGTCCGCATAGCGTGGCGAGAAATGAAACGGGATCAGCTGGCGGGCGCCAGCCGCGCGGGCGATGCTTCCGGCCTGCTTGGCGGTGAGGTGGAACTTGCGCGCCGCATGCGCGGCGTCCTCGTCGAGGAAAACGGCCTCGATGAACAGCAGGTCGGCGTCGCGGGCCAGGGACACGATGCGCTCGACGTTTTCCGGGTGATGAACGACATCGGTGACATAGGCGATGCGGCTTCCGGGCACGATCCTGAGCGCCGGTCTGAGCTCGGCCAGGGTGAGCGTCCGCTCCTCGCTGCGGCCCACGCTGTTCCAGAACGCGCGTATTGGCGTGTCGTCGCTGGCACCGGCAAGAACCGCCTGCTTGAGTCCTTGCAGCCACGGGCCGACCGGCAGCCCCATCTCATCCAGGCGGTTCTTCCAGAGGTTGACGTGCCGCGGTTCATCGAGCGCAAAGCCGAGCACGGGGATTTCGTGATCGAGGAAGCTGGCTCGCACCTGGAAGCTTTTCTCGGCGACGAGCAGGCCGTCGGGGCAGTGGGTCGTGACTAGGGGATCGCGCTGGAAGCGCTTGCGGCAGGCGAAGCGCGCGCGTTCGAGGCGGCCGTCGGGATGCCATTCGCTGACCACCAGGGTGAAGTTTCCCGCGTAGTTGTGCACCAGGTTCCAAGTGTAGGCCGAGAGCTTCGCTTCCACCTGCGCCAGGATGCCGGGTGGCCCGAAAAGCTCGATGGCGTTCGGCCGGCCGAGCGAGATGCGCAGCAGCCAGTCGAAGCCGAAGAAGTGATCCATGTGCGTGTGCGAGACGAAGACATGGCTGATGCGCAACAGCTTGCGTGGCGGCAGCGCACGGATGTCGCCGAGATCGAAGAGCAGGGCGCGCTTTTCGAACGGGAAGTCGACGTGCAGGCCGGGGTCGCCGAAGGGCGGATTGACGAGCTGGGGATGGAAGGAGGGGCGCATTGCGGAGGGGATGAGTGGTGGGGCGGGGGTTGGTTTTTCCCCCTCTCCCCAACCCCTCTCCCGCGAGGGGAGAGGGGCTAATTGGAGCTCTCCTGCGCGGGGCAGGGGGCGGTCGGGTGGCGTGCTCAGGTGGGCGCTACCTGGACGAGGAGTTTGCCGAAGTTGCGACCTTCGAGGAGGCCGATGAAGGCTTGCGGGGCGTTTTCGAGGCCGTCGACGATGTCTTCGCGGAACTTGATTTGTCCGGCCTTGAGCCAGACACTCATTGCGGTGAAGAACTCACCGTAGCGATCGCCGTAGTCGTCGAAAATGATGAAGCCCTGCATTCTGATGCGCTTGACCAGCAGGGTGCGGGTGAGCAGGCCGAGGCGGTTCGGGCCGGCGGGCAGCGACTGGTCGTTGTAGTGGGCGATCAGTCCGCACAGGGGGATGCGTGCGCGGACGTTGAGCAGCGGCAGCACGGCGTCGAAGACGGCGCCGCCGACGTTCTCGAAGTAGACGTCGATGCCTTGCGGGCAGGCTGCGGCGAGTGCCTTCGGGAAGTTCTCGCCGTGGTGATCGATGCAGGCGTCGAAGCCGAGTTCTTCAAGCACATAGCGACACTTTTCGCTGCCGCCGGCGATGCCGACGACGCGACAGCCCTTGAGTTTGGCGATCTGACCGACCACCGCGCCGACGGCACCGCTCGCCGCGGCGACGACGACGGTCTCGCCGGCTTGCGGGCGGCCGATGTCGAGCAGGCCCATGTAGGCGGTGAAACCGGGCATGCCGAGCACGCCAAGCGCCAGCGACGGACGTGGCCTGGCCGGATCGAGCTTGACCAGTCCGCGGCCATCGGAAAGCGCGTAGTCCTGCCAGCCGGAGTAGGCGAGGACCAGGTCGCCCGCACGATAGTCGGCATGCCGCGAGGCCTCGACCCGCGCGACCGTGCCGCCCGGCATGGGCTCGCCGATGCCGACCGGCGCGGCGTAGGACGGCGCCTCGCTCATGCGGCCGCGCATGTAGGGATCAAGCGAAAGATAGAGCGTGCGCAGCAGAAGCTGCCCTTCGGCGGCTTGCGGAACTGGCGCTTCGTCGAGCCGGAAGTTGTCGCTGCGCGGGGCGCCGACAGGGCGCGACTCGAGGACGATGCGCCGGTTGCGGCTGTCGTTCTGGCCAGATGGCTTGTTCATTCAGAGGGCTCCTTCGAGGATTTTCCGGCTCACCGCCAGGTCGATGTTGTGGTGCTCGCCGATGGCCGTCATGCCGTGCGCTTCGAGTTGGGCGAGCAGCGGATCGATCGCCTCGCGTCCCAGGCCGTAAGCGGCGAGGCGGGTGTCGACGCCGAGCGACTCGAAGAACTGCGCGGTACGGTGGATCGCTTCGTCGATGCGTTGCTTCTCGTCGCCATCCGTAATCTGCCAGACGCGGGCAGCGTATTGCAGCAACTTGGCGCGCTTGTGCTCGCGCTGCACATTGAGCAGCGAAGGCAGCACGATGGCCAGGGTGCGCGCGTGGTCGATGCCGTGCGCGACGGTCAACTCGTGACCGATCATGTGCGTCGCCCAGTCCTGCGGCACGCCGGCACCGATCAGTCCGTTCAGCGCCAGCGTGGCCACCCACATCAGGTTGGCTCGCACCTCCGCATTCTCCGGTGTGGCCAGCGCCTGCGGCCCGATCTCGATCAGCGTCTGCAGCAGTCCTTCGGCAAAACGGTCCTGGGCCATGCCGCCAACCGGGTAGGTCAGGTATTGCTCGATGATATGCACGAAGGGATCGACGACGCCGTTGGCAATTTGCCGTGGCGGCAAGGTATAGGTCTTGGTCGGATCAAGAATGGAGAACTGCGGGAAGACATGCGGGCTCATGAAAGCCAGCTTGGCCTGCGTTTCGCGGCGTGTAATGACCGAGCCGCTGTTCATTTCCGAACCGGTGGCCGGCAAGGTCAGGACGCTGCCGAAGGGCAGGGCGTTGTCGACCTTGCGACCATGGCTGAGCAGGATTTCCCAGGGATCGGCAGGGAAGTTCACGGCCGCGGCGACGAACTTGGTCCCGTCGATGACCGAGCCGCCCCCGACGGCGAGCAGGAAATCCAGCTTTTCGCGGCGAACCTGCTCGACGGCGCGCATCAGGGTTTCGTAGGTCGGATTCGGCTCGATGCCGCCGAATTCCTGCACCGGCCGCTCGCCGAGCGCCGCCCTGACTTCGTCGAGCGTGCCGTTCTTCTCGGCGCTGACGCCTCCGTAGAGGATCAGCACGCGCGCGTCGCCGGGAAGGAGGTCGGCCAGGCGCGGAATGGTTTCGCTGCCAAAGACGATTTTCGTCGGGTTGTGAAACTCGAAGTTGTGCATCGATTTCTCCATCAATGTGAAAGTCGCGTACGCGACTCACGAACCTCCCTTCTCCCCTCGCGGGAGAAGGGTCGGGGAAGAGGGGGGACGGTCGTAAGCGTTAGCGGTCGTCACCTTTCTCGGCTTTCGCCTTTCGCCCGACAAATCGGGCGAGCCGGCAGCTCACGAGGCGTCGATATTGGCCTGCTCACCGCTGATGCCGAAGACCTGCTGGCGAATGCGAAACAACTCGTCGCGGGCGGCGGCGGCTTTCTCGAATTCGAGGTTCCTGGCGTATTCGAGCATCTCTTTTTCGAGGCGCTTGATCTCGCGTGCCAGCTGCTTCTCGCTCATCGTCTCGTAGTTGGCCTGTTGCTGGGCGGCCTTGAGTTCGCGGCGTGCGTCGTCGACGTCGTAGACGCCGTCGATGATGTCGGTGATGCGCTTGCTGACGCCTTTCGGGATGATGCCGTTCGCTTCGTTGAAGGCGATCTGCTTGATCCGCCGCCGTTCGGTTTCGGCGATGGCGCGGCTCATCGAGCCGGTGACCCGGTCTGCGTAGAGAATGGCGGTGCCGTTGAGGTGCCTGGCGGCGCGGCCGATGGTCTGGATCAGCGAGCGTTCGGAGCGCAGGAAGCCTTCCTTGTCGGCGTCGAGAATGGCGACCAGCGAGACTTCCGGAATGTCGAGACCTTCGCGCAGCAGGTTGATGCCGACCAGGACGTCGAACTTGCCGAGGCGCAGGTCGCGAATGATCTCCACGCGCTCGACGGTGTCGATGTCCGAGTGCAGGTAGCGGACGCGCACCTCGTGTTCGCTCAGGTACTCGGTAAGGTCCTCGGACATGCGCTTGGTCAGCGTGGTCACCAGCACCCGCTCGCCGCGCCCGAGGCGCAGCCGGATTTCGGAGAGCAGGTCGTCGATCTGGCTCGACGCCGGACGAACGATGAGCACCGGGTCGATCAGCCCGGTCGGGCGCACGACCTGCTCGACGACCTGCCCCTGATGCGTCTGCTCGTAGTCCGCCGGCGTCGCCGAAACGAAAATCGTCTGCCGCAGCAGGGCTTCGTACTCCTCGAATTTGAGCGGCCGGTTGTCGAGCGCCGAGGGCAGGCGGAAGCCATAGTTGACCAGGTTCTCCTTGCGCGAACGGTCGCCCTTGAACATGCCGCCGACTTGGGGAATGGCGACGTGCGATTCGTCGATGAACATCAGCGCGTCGGCCGCCAGGTAGTCGATCAGCGTCGGCGGCGGCTCGCCGGGCTGGCGCCCGGACAGATGCCGAGAGTAATTCTCGATGCCCTTGCAAAAGCCGAGCTGGTCGAGCATTTCGAGATCGAATCGCGTGCGCTGCTCGATGCGTTGCGCTTCGACCAGGCGACCTTCGGCGTGAAAGGCGGCCGTACGCTCGCTGAGTTCACGCTTGATCGCCTCGATGGCGCGCAGCACGGTGGCGCGCGGTGTCACGTAGTGCGACGAGGGGAAGACCGTGAAACGCTTCAGCTTTCCCTGCAGATGGCCGGTCAGGGGGTCGAAGAGCTGCAGGCCGTCGATCTCGTCGTCGAACAGCGAAATGCGAATCGCCTGCTCGGCGTGCTCGGCGGGAAAGACGTCGATGACGTCGCCGCGAACGCGAAAGATGCCACGGTGGAAGTCGGTCTCGTTGCGCTCGTACTGCATCTCGACCAGGCGCTTGATCACTTCGCGCTGGTCGATGCGGTCGCCGACACGCATGGTGAGGATCATCTTGTGATACTCGTCGCGGTCGCCGATGCCGTAGATGCACGACACGGTGGCGACGATCACGCAGTCGCGACGTTCGAGCAGGCTCTTGGTTGCCGACAGACGCATCTGCTCGATGTGCTCGTTGATCGACGAGTCCTTCTCGATGAACAGGTCGCGCGCCGGGACATAGGCTTCCGGCTGGTAGTAGTCGTAGTAGGAAACGAAGTACTCGACGGCGTTGTCGGGGAAGAATTCGCGAAATTCAGCGTAAAGCTGCGCAGCCAGCGTCTTGTTCGGTGCCAGAACCAGCGCCGGCCGGCCACTCCGGGCGATGACGTTGGCCATGGTGTAGGTCTTGCCCGAGCCGGTGACGCCGAGCAGGGTCTGAAAGGAGAGCCCGTCCGCCAGGCCGGCAAGCAGTTGCTCGATCGCTGCCGGCTGATCGCCGGCCGGCAGGAAGGGCTGATGGAGGAGGAAGGGACTGCCCGGGAAGGTGACCATGGGGTGCTTCTTTTCGGGCGAACGGACGGCAGCTGTCATGCTAGAATTTTACGTTGTTTCAGGACCCCCCGGCGCTCGGCGCGACGCTTGGCCGAGTGGTCCGGAAACAAGGCTTTGCAAGCACGCTTTTTTCCCCGACGCTTCGTTTTTCCCCGAAAGCTGATGCCATCCCCGAGCTCCCGGCGCCGCTGACCGGGGAGACGCGCAGCCCAGCAACCGGCCAACTTAGGAAACACCATGACCGCCTCGCTTTTCGCCGCCGTTGAAATGGCTCCTCGCGACCCGATTCTCGGCCTCACCGAATCATTCAACGCCGACACCCGCTCGACCAAGGTCAACCTCGGCGTGGGCGTGTATTTTGACGACAGCGGCAAGATTCCCCTGCTGGCGGCCGTCAAGGCGGCCGAGAAAGCGCGTCTGGAAGCCATGCCGCCGCGCGGCTACCAGCCGATTGACGGTCTTGCTGCGTACAACCAGATTGTCCAGAAGCTGCTCTTCAGCGCCGATTCGCCTTTGCTCGAAGCGGGCCAGGTGGCGACCATCGAAGCGCTCGGCGGCACTGGCGCACTAAAGGTCGGTGCCGACTACCTGCGCCGGCTGCTGCCCACGGCCAAGGTTTACATCAGCGATCCGAGCTGGGAGAACCACCGCGCGATTTTCGAATTCGCCGGTTTTGAAGTCGAGTCCTATCCCTACTATGATGCCGTCAGCCGCGGTGTCGATTTCGCGGCCATGAAGAGCGGCCTGAACGCACTGCCCGCGGGTTCGATCGTCGTCCTGCACGCTTGCTGCCATAACCCGACCGGCGCCGACCTCAGCCAGGCGCAATGGCGCGAAGTGATCGAGACGCTCAGCGCCCGCGGTCTGGTCGCCTTCCTCGACATGGCTTACCAGGGCTTCGCCGACGGCATCAGGGAAGACGCCCAGGTGCTGCAGATGTTTGCCGCATCGGGCCTGCAGTTCCTCGTCGCCAGCTCGTTCTCCAAGTCCTTCTCGCTCTACGGCGAGCGGGTCGGCGCCCTGTCGGTGGTCACCGCCAACCGCGATGAAACGGCACGTGTCCTGTCACAGATCAAGCGCCTGGTGCGCGCCAACTACTCCAACCCGCCGACCCATGGCGGCGCCATTGTCGCGGCGGTGCTGGCCAGCGCCGAGCTGCGCCAGATGTGGGAGGCAGAGCTCGCCGAGATGCGTCAGCGGATTTTCGCCATGCGCGTCAGCCTGGTCGACAAGCTGCAGGGCAGGGGGGTGACTACGGACTTTTCCTTCGTCACCCGCCAGCGCGGGATGTTCTCCTACACCGGGCTCGACGTCGCCCAGGTCGACCGCATGCGCGACGAGTTCGGCATCTACGCGGTGAGCACCGGTCGCATCTGTCTGGCTGCGCTGAATACCAAGAACATCGATTACGTCGCCGACGCCATCGCTGCCGTTCTCTGAGGCTTGCTCTGCTCCATGAACAACGCCGGCATCGCCGGCGTTTTTCATGTGAAAGTCGTGCAGGCGACTCACGAAGCTCTCTTGTCCCCGCCTGCGCGCACTGCAAGTGGAGGGGGCCGGCCATGACTTGCATGATTTGGGGTGTCTCCCGGTGTCATGAACCTTAGTTGGCCCGCGAAGGCAAGGCGTCCCGTGTCGGTCATGCCGGGTAGCAGGGCGAGCGCGAGGCCACCACCGCGTGCGCGTCCGACTCCAAGCCGTTCGGCGCCTACGACCAGAACCTGATGACGGGATGGCTCGCGCGCTAGGGCGGGCGCGGCATCATGATCTACCGGCACGTCGACAAGAACTCGACCTGCATCTATTCGCAGATCAGGCGCTGCCCATCGTCTGAAGTGGCGGCGATGATGGAGGGCGTGCTGCGCCACTGCACGGCCATGGACATCGAACAGCAGTATGTCGAGAACCACGGCCAGAGCGAAGTCGCGTTCGCCTTCAGCGAGATCCACGAAGACTTGAACGTGGTCGAGAACTGGAACAGCGCGAACAGCTTCCTCTTCTTCGGCGAGAAGGGCGAGATCGCCACCAAAAGCGTCGAGGACCAGGAACTGGCGATGCTGTCACCGCACCTGCTGCCGGCGGCGTGCCTGGTGTATGAGAACACGCTGTTCATCCAGGAGGTACTGGTCGAACCGGTGTGGCGCGAGCGCATGACGACCGACGACTGGCGAGCGCTGTCGCCGCTGATCTATCACCAGGTCAATCCGTACGGGCCGATCGAACTGGATATGAACCGGCGGCTACCCATGGCCGCATAAGCTCCCGGAAATCCTCGTTTGCGGGATGGTTCCCGGCAATCGACAACATGGAGGCCAATGAACCCAAGATTTCTCCCGTAACTATCTCTTGATATGTTCTCCCGAAACGACCATCATGCGGTC
>ERZ761602.5817-NODE-5817-length-14288-cov-4.589897_pt1 | contig 14288 bp, 13 predicted proteins | sample MGYA00512165_ERZ761602 | MGnify/ENA primary metagenome ERZ761602 (study PRJEB28899, sample SAMN02445085) | bioreactor sludge metagenome | biome: EBPR sludge; isolation source: Thorneside wastewater treatment plant | place: Australia: Brisbane, Thorneside...
CATGCCACTGCGGCGCTGACCTTCCTCGGTTGGTTGATCGCCGGAATGGCCTGGAAGCCGGCGCTCCTGATCGCCATCACGGTGCTGATCATCACCTGCCCCTGCGCGCTCGGCCTCGCGGTGCCTGTGACCCAGGTGGTCGCCGTCGGACGGCTCTTGCGCAGCGACGTCCTGGTGAAGTCGGGCGACGCCCTGGAGCGGCTGGCCGAGGCCGACACGGCGGTGCTCGACAAGACCGGAACCCTCACCTTCGGGCGTCCGGCGCTCTGCGGCGCGCCCGAGGCGCGCGATCTCGCCGACGCCGCCCGGCTCGCCCGGGCGAGCCGCCATCCGCTGGCGAGGGCGCTCACCGCCGCCGCCGGCCCCGGCATCGTCGAGGCCTCGGCGCGCGAGGTGCCGGGCTTCGGCGTCGAAGCCGAGATCGGCGGCGAGACCTGGCGGCTGGGCCGCGGCAGCTGGACCGGCGCGGCGGCGGCCGGGGACGGCGGTATGGAACTGTGGCTGCGGCGCGGGACGGCCGCGCCGGTGCGCTTCGCCTTCGAGGACCGGCTGCGGCCCGACGTGGCGGTCCTGGTCGAGGGCCTGAGAAGCCGCGGGCTTGAGGTGCATCTCCTCTCCGGCGACCGTCGCGCCGTCGCCGAGCCGCTCGCCGCCATGCTGGGCATCGCCGAGTGGCGCGCCGACACGACGCCCGCCGACAAGGTCGCCTATCTCGCGGGTCTCGCGAAGGCCGGGCGCAAGGTGCTGATGATCGGCGACGGCCTCAACGACGCGCCCGCCCTCGCCGCCGCCCATGTCTCGATCGCCCCGGCCTCGGCGGCCGACGCGGCCCAGGCCTCGTCGGACTTCGTTTTCTGCTCGGAACGCCTGGCGCCGCTCCTGGAATGCGTTGATGTGGCGCGCAAATGCCGTCGCCGCGTGCTGGAAGGCTTTGGTTTTGCAGCCATTTACAACGTCTTCGCCATCCCCTTCGGCGCCGCCGGCCTCGTCACGCCGTTGATTGCAGCCATTGCGATGTCCGGATCTTCGCTCGTGGTGACGCTGAATGCGCTGCGACTCTTGAAGGGCAAGGCCGTATGAACGCACTGGTCATCCTGATCCCGGCCGCGCTGGTGCTCGGCATCGGGGCGCTTGTTGTCTTCATGTGGACGCTGCGATCGAACCAGTACGAGGATCTCGATGGCGCAGCCTGGCGAATCATTGAGAACGACAACGAGAATGACGCGGCCTGAACTCAGGCGCGGCGGCGCATCCAGACAGGGCGAATCGCAAAGGCCAGACGGCGGCGCATCTGGCCCGCCGCGCGGCGCGATCTAGCACGCCGAGGATTGTGTAGGACGCAGGCGCCGGCCATCGTCGCACCCGTGCAGTGGCCTGCCATCTGTCGATCGTCCGGGCGCGGGGGCTGGCCTGCGGGCACGTTTACCGCGCCGGCGATTGTACATACCACGTCCATGAACCCGCTTCCGGCGGCCGTCCCGGCGGGGGAAAGACCAGTCAGCAGGGCCGCATAGAGGCACAGTGCCAGTCTCATTCCCGACTGTCGCTGGCACCGGCGGCTGAGGGCAGTCATGCACAAGGCTCCATCATTTTCTTTTTGCAGTGCAGGAGAACGCGCGCTTTGACCAAGGTCAATCGCGCAAGCTTGACGCTAGGGAGGGATTGACCTCCCGCGACAAGGATTCCCTCATGTCGCCCGCAAGAAGGCCCGAGAAGGGGCATCCGAGGGGAAACGCATGGCCGCCACCGATACGCCAGAGCTTGCCGCCTTTCGCGCCGAAGCGCGGGAATGGCTGGCGACGAACTTTCCGGCGTCGCTAAAAGGCCGCGCGGCCATCATGGTGAACCTCAACGTCGAAACCGACGAGCCCGACTTCCTCGCCTGGAAGCGGGCGATGGGCGCCAAGGGCTGGGGCGTTCCGACCTGGCCCAAGGCCTATGGCGGCGGCGGGCTTTCGAAGGACGAGGCCCGGGTTCTCTCCCAGGAGATGGTGAAGATCGGGGCCTTCAGCCCGATCGGCGGCATGGGCGTGATGATGTTCGGGCCAACGCTGCTGGAGTACGGCACCGAGGCCCAGAAGCAGCGCTTCAGGCCGGGCATCGTCAACGGCACGACGCGCTGGTGCCAGGGATTCTCGGAACCGGGTGCGGGGTCGGATCTCGCGTCGCTGGCGACGCGCTGCGAGGACAAGGGCGACCACTATCTGGTGAACGGGCAGAAGATCTGGACTTCGGGCGGTCAGTACGCCGACTGGAACTTCTGTCTGGTGCGCACCGACACGACGCGCAAGCACGAGGGCATCTCGTTCCTGGTGTTCGACATGAAGTCGCCCGGCGTCGAGGTGCGGCCGATCCAGCTCATCTCGGGCAACTCGCCCTTCTGCGAAACCTTTTTCACCGACGTGAAGGTGCCGAAGGATCAGCTGGTCGGGCCGCTGAACGGCGGCTGGTCGATCGCCAAACGGCTGTTGCAGTTCGAGCGGCAGAGCCTGTCGGGCGCGGGGGGCGGCACGGGGGGCGGCACGGCCCGCTTCGGCGCGCCGGACCTTGAGCGGATGGTCGACAAATATGTCGGGCGCGACGAAGCGGGCCGCGTCGCCGACGCCGATCTCCGCCAGCGCCTGATCGCCCATCACATGGAAGCGCGGGCCTTCGCGCTGACGCTGTCGCGGGCGGCGGCGGAAGCGAAGTCCGGGTCGGGACCGAGCGCCGCGACCTCGATCATGAAGAATGTCGGCGCGAAGATCGCGCAGGATCGCGCCGAACTCTCCATGGAGATGATGGGCCATCAGGGCCTCGGCTGGGAAGGCGAGGGGTTCAATGCCTATGAGTTGGGGATGGTACGGGGCTGGCTGGGCGGAAAAGCGGTCACGATTTATGGCGGCAGCACCGAAATCCAGAACAACATCGTCGCCAAGCGCATGCTCGGCCTGCTCGACCACCAATAAGACGGGAAAACGCCAATGGCCGTGCTGAGCGAAGAGCAAACCATCCTGCGCGATTCCGCGCGCGAATGGGTGAAGGACAAGGCGCCGGTGCAGGCGCTACGCAAGCTGCGCGACTCGGGCGCGGCCTTCGGTTACGACCCCGCCCTCTACGCCGAGATGGCGGCGATGGGCTGGGCCGGGATCGTGGTGCCGGAAGCCTATGGCGGGTCGGAGTTCGGCTATCTCAGCCTCGGCCTGGTGCTGGAGGAGACCGGGCGGACGCTGGTCGCCTCGCCGCTCGTCAGTTCGGCGCTGGGCGCGGCTAGCGCGCTGATGCTGGGCGGCACCGCGGCGCAGAAAGAGGCCTGGCTGCCGAAGATCGCCTCGGGCGATGCGGTGGCGACGCTGGCGATCGAGGAAGGGCCGCGCCACGAGCCGCTCAGTACTGCCCTGGCGGCGAGCCGCACCGGATCGGGCTTCACGCTGAACGGCACCAAGAGCTTCGTCCCCGACGGCATGGCCGCCGACGTCTTCATCGTCGCTGCGCGCAGTTCGGGAAAGCCCGGCGAGGCGGCGGGCATCAGCCTCTTCCTCGTCCCGGCGGACGCCAGGGGCGTTACGCGGACGGCGCTCAAGCTGATGGATTCGCGCGGCGCGGCCGTCATCGCCTTCGATGGCGTGGCGGTCGGCGAGGAGGCGCTGATCGGAGCGCCCGACAAGGGCTTCGAGGTCCTGGAGCCCGCGCTCGACCGCGTGCGGGCGGGGCTGGCGGCCGAAATGCTGGGCACGGCGCTTCAGGCATTCGAGACGACGATCGACTATCTCAAGGTCCGCGTGCAGTTCGGCCAGACGCTGGGCAGCTTCCAGGCGCTCCAGCATCGCGCCGCGAAGATGTTCACCGAGCTTGAGCTGACGCGCTCCTGCGTCGAGGCGGCGCTGTCGGCCATCGACACCGGTACCAACGACATCCGCGAACTCGCCTCGCTCGCCAAGGCGCGGGCGAACGAAACGCTGCATCTGATCTCCAACGAGATGGTGCAGATGCACGGCGGCATCGGCATGACCGACGCGCACGATGCCGGACTCTATCTCAAGCGGGCGCGCGCCGCTGAGGCGGCCTACGGCAATGCCGCCTATCACCGCGAACGCTTCGGCCGCCTGCACGGCTTCTAGTTTTTCAACCGAACCCCTTTCCCCCAGGAGACGCATCATGGTGGCGATCAACAACGTGACCACGCTTGAGGTTCAGGACGGCATCGCCGTGCTGACCATCGACTCGCCCCCGGTGAACGCCCTCTCCGGGCCGGTGCGGCAAGGCCTTTATGACGGCATCCACAAGGCGCTGGCCGATGCGGAGGCCAAGGCAATCGTCCTCATCTGCGGTGGGCGGACCTTCATCGCCGGGGCCGACATTTCGGAGTTCGGCAAGCCCGGCGGCACGCCGACGGTCGGCCTCAACGAAACCTTTGAGGCGATCGAGAACGCCACCAAACCGGTCGTCGCCGCCATTCACGGTACGGCGCTGGGCGGCGGCCTGGAGGGCGCGCTGACCTGCCACTACCGCGTCGCGGTGCCGAGCGCCCGCGCTGGCCTGCCGGAGGTGAAGCTCGGCCTTCTGCCCGGCGCCGGCGGCACGCAGCGCCTGCCGCGTCTGGTCGGGGCCGAGAAGGCACTCGCCCTGATGACCTCGGGCGACCAGATCTCCGCCGCCGAGGCGGTGAAGTCCGGCGTCTTCGACGCGGTGGTCGAGGGCGATCTGAAGACGGGGGCGATCGCCTTTGCCAAATCGGTGGTCGGCAAGCCGTCGCCGCGCGTGCGCGACCGTGACGAGAAAGTCGCTGCCGACCGCGGCAACGCGGAACTGTTCGCCGCCTTCCGCAAGAAGAACGCCCGCGCCTTCCGGGGCCAGAAAGCGCCGGAACTGATCATCCAGTGCATCGAGGCCGCCGTGAACCTGCCCTTCGACGAGGGCATCGCGGTGGAGCGGACGCTGTTCGGCAAACTGATCGTCAGCCCGGAATCGGCGGCGATGCGGCACATCTTCTTCGCCGAGCGTCAGGCCGCGAAAATCCCCGACGTTCCCGACCAGACGCCGGTCCTGCCGGTGAAGAAGGTCGGCGTCATCGGCGCGGGCACCATGGGCGGCGGCATCACGATGAACTTCCTCAACGCCGGCATCCCGGTCGCCATCGTCGAGATGAAGCAGGAGGCGCTCGATCGCGGTATCGGCGTGATGCGCAAGAATTACGAGAACACCGCCAAGAAGGGCCGCATTACCGAGGCCGACGTCGAGAAGCGCATGGGGCTGCTGACCGGCTCGCTGGAGCTTGAGAGCCTGAATGACTGCGACCTCATCATCGAGGCGGTGTTCGAGAACATGGCGATCAAGAAGGATGTCTTCGCCCGGCTCGACAAGGTCGCCAAGCCAGGCGCGATCCTCGCCTCCAACACCTCGTATCTCGACGTCAACGAGATCGCCTCGGCGACGGCGCGGCCGGAGAGCGTGATCGGCCTGCACTTCTTCTCGCCCGCCAACGTCATGCGGCTTCTGGAGATCGTGCGCGGCGACAAGACCTCGAAGGAGGTCATCGCGACATCGATGAGGCTCGCCAAGACCATCGGCAAGGTCGGCGTACTGGTCGGCGTCTGCCCCGGCTTCGTCGGCAACCGCATGCTCTCGCAGCGCCAGCAGCAGGCGAACGCGCTGGTCAATGAGGGCGCGATGCCATGGGACGTGGACCGCGTGCTCTACGACTTCGGCTTCCCCATGGGTCCGTTCGCGATGAGCGACCTCGCCGGCCTCGACATTGGCTGGTCGAAGGAGGCCTCCAGCAGCTCCACCATCCGCGAAGTGCTGTGCGAGATGGACCGCCGCGGCCAGAAGACGGGCGCCGGGTTCTACGACTACGACGAAAACCGCAACGCCAGGCCCTCGCCGGTGACCGAGAAGATCATCCGCGAGTTCGCCGCCAAGAGCGGCGTCAACCCGCGCGAGATCACCGACCAGGAGATCCTGGAGCGCACGATCTATCCGATGATCAACGAGGGCGCGAAGATCCTTGAAGAGAAGAAGGCGATCCGCGCCTCCGACATCGATATGGTCTGGGTGACCGGCTATGGCTGGCCGATCTATCGCGGCGGCCCGATGCACTATGCCGACCATGTCGGCCTGAAGACCGTGGTCGAGCGGCTGAAGGCCTATCAGGCGCAGATGGGCGACTTCTTCAAGGTCTCGCCGCTTCTTGAGAAGCTGGCGGCCGAGGGCGGGAAGCTGTCCTCCGTGTCGAACTGAAGGGAGAGCGCCCGGCGCTTGTGGCGCGCCGGGCGCACTCTCATCTCGATAAGCACAGCGACTAAGGCCCCGACATGACCGATCTCGCGACGCCGCTCGCCTTCATGCGTGGGCCGGCAATGAGCAATCGCTTCCTGCTCGCTCCGCTGACCAATACGCAGAGCCATGCCGATGGCACGCTGTCAGACGCGGAATTTCACTGGCTGACGATGCGTGCAAGAGGTGGCTTTGGGCTCACCATGACCTGCGCCGCCCATGTGCAGGCTTGCGGGCAGGGCTTCCCCGGACAGCTTGGCATTTTTGACGACAGGCACCTCGCGGGCCTCGCGCGTCTCGCCGGGGCGATCAAGGAGGCGGGCAGTCTCTCCTCCGTTCAGCTTCATCATGCCGGCCTCCGCGCGCCGGCCGGCCTGATTGGCCATGCGCCGGTCGGTCCGTCGGAGGACTCGGAGACCGGGGCACGGGCGCTCACGACGGCCGAAGTCGAGCGGCTGACCGAGGATTTCATCGCCGCTGCCCTGCGCGCCGAGCGCGCCGGTTTCGACGGCGTCGAGATCCACGGCGCGCACGGCTACATCCTCTGCGCCTTCCTCAGCCCCGAGCTGAACCGGCGCACCGACCGCTACGGCGGTTCGGCCGGGAACCGCGCCCGGCTCATTGTTGACATCGTGGACGGCATCCGCGCGCGCTGCCGTCCGGACTTCCAGCTCGGCATCCGCCTCTCGCCCGAACGTTTCGGCTTGCGCCTCGCCGAAATTGTGGTGCTGGCGACCCGCCTGACAGCCGCGGCGAAGATCGACTACCTCGACATGTCCCTGTGGGACGTCTTCAAGGAGCCGGTCGAGGACGAGTTCAAGGGCCGCACCTTACTGTCCTACTTCAGCGGCATCCCGCGCGGTGGCGTGCGCCTCGGCGCGGCGGGCAAGATCACCAGCGGCGGCGCGGCCCGCGCGGCCATGGCGGCCGGCCTCGACTTCGTCGTGATCGGGCGCAGCGCGATCCTGCATCACGACTTCCCACGCAAGGTGATCGCGGATCCGGACTTCACGCCTGCCGTGCTACCGGTAAGCGAGGCCCATTTGCGCGCCGAGGGTCTGAGCGATCACTTCATCGCCTACATGCGCAACTGGAAGGGCTTCGTTGCGGATTGAGGCGGCGGGGGAGAGCGAATGATCGAGCCTGAGTTCAAGATGGTCGAGGGCTGCGGCGTGCCGCTGCGCGTTGCGGCAGCCGGGACTGGCCCTCTGGTCCTCATGGTCCATGGCTTTCCCGAGTCCTGGTACTCGTGGCGGCATCAGATTGGCCCGATTGCGGCGGCGGGCTTCACCGCCTGCGCCATCGATGTGCGGGGTTATGGCGGCTCCGGAAAGCCGCACGCGATCGAAGCCTACGACATGGCGCACATGATCGCCGATGTGATCGCTGCCGCCGACGCGGTGCAGCCGGACGCACCGGTGATTCTGATCGGCCACGATTGGGGCGCGCCGATCGTCTGGAACACGGCGCTGACGCGGCCCGATCGCATCGGCGCGGTAGCGGCCCTCTCGGTTCCCTACACGGGCGTGCCGGATCGACCCTTCAACGAGGTCTTCGAAACGCTGTTCACAAGAAAGAACCGCTTCTTCTACCAAGCCTACTTTCAAGAGCCCGGCGTCGCTGAGGCCGAGCTGGAGGCCGACCCGCGCCGCTTCCTGCGCTGCTTCCTCTATGCGATCTCGGGCGACGCGAAGGCGGACAGCTGGCCGCGCAACAAGACTGCCGATGCGACACTGCTTGAGGGTCTGGAAGACCCCCAGCCATTTCCCGCATGGCTGAGCGAGACCGATCTCGACTACTATGTCCACGAGTTCGAACGCTCGAGCCTACGTGGGCCGATCAACCGTTATCGCAACCACGAGCGCGACTGGCGTTTCCTCCTTCCGTTCAAGGGCCGCACGATCGGCCAGAAGGCGCTGTTTATCGCGGGCGACCGCGACCCCGCCTTCAACATGATCGGTGGCGCCGACCCGGTTCCGGCGATGCGCGCCGCTGTGCCCGGCCTGCAGAGCATGCATGTCCTGCCCGGATGCGGGCACTGGACGCAACAGGAACGCCCCGGCGAGGTGACGGCGCTGCTTCTGGAGTGGCTCAGGGCGCTCTAAGCGCAAGTCTTCGGCGGATGGTATCCTCAAGCCGCTGCGGTCGCAGCGAGCGGCGCCGCCACCAGCCCGTGTTCAGGCTCTCGATGCGGCGCGTCTAGGCGGTGCTGGCGGGCCGGCCGATCACCCCGCGCGCCGCCAGTTCCTGCAGCCGGTCTTCCGCATAGCCCAGCATATCCCTCAAGACCGAATCCGTATGCTGTCCTACCGTGGGCGGCGCCGCGAAGACGTCGCCGCGGCTTGAGGACATCTTCACCGGGTTGCCTGGTTCCTTGATGGTTGCGCCGCTGGGAAGCGCGACGGTGACCTTCATGTTCCGCGCCGCCGTCTGGGGCTCGGCGAAGGCCTGCGCCACGTCGTTGACGGGGGAAGCTGGAATGCGGGCCTCGGCCAGAACGGCCATCCAGTGTTCGCAGCTTTCCCGGGCGAAGGCGCGTTGTACGCGCTCTTCGATGAAGGCCTTTGCCACGAGCCGGCCGGGCTGACTAACAAATGCCGGATCGCGCAGGGCCTCGTCGTCGAGAATATCGACCAGCGCGGCCCAGAAATTGTCTGTAATGACCGCGACGATGATCGGCCGCGTTGTCGTGCGGAATGTGTTGTAGGGCACATGAACGAAGTGACCGTTGCCGTTTCGCTCGGTCAACTTGCCCGACATCAGGTTCATCGTGCCGATGTAGTTCAGCAGCGAGAGCTGGCAGTCGAACATGGATATGTCGATATGCTGCCCTCGGCCGGTGCGATTGCGTGCCTGCAGAGCCGAAAGGATGCCGATCACCGCGAACAGTCCGCCCCCCAGATCGCCGATCGGAATGCCGGCGCGGAGGTACTCGCCGCCCTCGGTGCCGGTCAGCGACATGCCGCCGCCCATGCCCTGAGCCACCAGGTCGAAGGAAGGCCAGTCCCGGCAAGGTCCGGTCTCGCCGAAACCCGAGATGGCGCAGGTGATGATGCCGGGGTTGCGCGCCGCGAGGCGCGGATAGTCGATCTCCAGCCGCTCGAGCACGCCGACCCCGAAGTTGGATACGACCACGTCGGCGTGAGCGACGAGATCGTAGAAGACATTTCGACCAGCCTCTGACTTGAGGTCGATCGCCACGCTCTCCTTGTTGCGGCACAACGTCACGAAGTAGGCGCCCATGCCGTCTCGGGCATAGTCGGGATCGGTTTCCAGAAGACGACGCGTTCCTTCACCCTTCCCAGGCGGTTCCACCTTGATGGTGCGCGCGCCGAGATCGGCCATCAGCATCGTGCCGTAGGGTCCTGACAGCATATGTGTCAGGTCCAGCACGGTGATGTCGTCGAGCGCCCGCGGCGCCGATGTGGCGCCTTCGCTTCCGGTCAGTGTCATGGAGTGCCGCCTGTCTAGGCCTGAGACGGGGCCGGAGCCGCAGGATCCAGGAAACTGCGACCGGTATAGCTATCCGGTGCGGCGACCTCGACAATCGGATCGTCGCGATCATCGAATTCCAGCCGCAGCGCACGGCTCATTACCGCGTGCATGTCGTAGAGGCACGTCGTGTAGGTCAGCTCTAGGATCTGCTCATCGCTGAGGAAGCGCTTCAGGTTCGACATGACCGCTTCCGGCATCCGGCCGCGCATCAGGACGAGGTAGTCGACATAGGCCAGGATGGCGCGCTCATGCTCGTCGAAGAGCGGGCTGACCTGCCACTCCTTGATCGCGTCGATCTTGTCCTCGGCCATTCCGAGGCCCCGGCACGACTTGCAGTGCTGTGAGTAGACGAACTGGCTCCCGATTGCCCATCCCGCGCGTGTCTGCCCGAGTTCTCGCAGCCTAGGATCGAGCAATCGCTGTGGATTGGCGTAGTAGCGAAACCCCCGCCCCGCGTGGTCGAGAATGTCAGGCACCAACGCGAACACGGTCCACCAGTTGCCGGGCGTGCCGGTGCGGGTGCCGGGCTCGGCAACTGGATCGCGGTCCGGCCCGAAAAGGAGATCGTACCACTCCGTAACGATCGACGATTTCGCTTCGCTGCGCGGCACTTGGCGAAGTCTGGGCATGGACGTCTCCTCTTCTCTTCCGCCTTGTCTGACTCACAATTGCATGCAAAGCAATCGAGCAGTATCAGATATTGAGTTGATTTCGGCGTATTCCCGGTGACTATGCATCCAAAATCCTATTGGAGCGCTTGGGATGGCCCAGCCCATACAAATCGTTGAGGTCGCTCCCCGCGACGGGCTGCAGAACGAGAAAGTCCTGCTCTCCGTCGACGAGAAGCTTGCCTTCATCGCGCGTCTGGAGCTGGCTGGGGTGACGCGCATCGAAGCCGTGTCCTTCGTAAATCCCGCCCGGGTCCCCCAGATGGCTGACGCCGAGGAAATCATGGCAGGCCTCTCCGCCCCGCATACCGGTTGCGTGCGCATCGGCTTGGCACTTAACCGTAAGGGTTGGGATCGTGCCGCTGCGTCCGGATGCGAGGAGGTCAATCTCGTGGTTTGCGCAAGCGATAGCTTCGGCATCCGCAATCAAGGAGCTACTGTTGCAGAACAGCTTGAAGGACTTCGCTTGATCGCTGCGCTGGCGACCGCGTCCGCGCCGCGCTTGACGGTGACGATCGCCGTCGCCTTCGGTTGCCCCTTTGAGGGCGAAGTTGCCCAACATCGCGTGGCTGCCATCGCCGCCGCCTGTGCGTCAGCAAACGTCGCCGAGATCGCGCTTGCCGATACCATCGGCGTTGCCGATCCGTGGTCTGTGCGCGATCGGCTAGCGGTTGTCCGCCGCGAGGCGCCTGCGACGCCCTTGCGCGTTCACTTCCACGATACCCGCAATACCGGTCTTGCCAATGCGGCGGCCGCGCTCGACGAAGGGGTTACGATTCTGGATGCAAGTTGTGGCGGCATCGGAGGCTGCCCGTTTGCGCCCGCCGCCACGGGCAATATCGCGACCGAGGACCTCGTCTACATGGCCGAGCGTGGCGGCTTTTCGACCGGGCTCGACCTCGAGGCTCTGATCGAGACCGCTGAGTGGATCGGCACGAAGCTCGGCCGGCCGCAACCGTCGGCCCTCGCACGCGCAGGCCGATTCCCATGACGGGGCCGATTGAGCTGTGTCGCAGAGCGGACTAGACACAGGACATGCAGGCTCTCGATCCATTCCACCTCGCATTTCCGGTGCATGATCTTGAGGCCGCGCGACGATTCTACGGCGGCTTGCTCGGCCTGCCCCAGGGCCGCTGCTCGGAAACCTGGATCGATTTCGATCTCTTCGGTCACCAGATCGTCGCCCACCTCAATCCCGCGATGAACCCGGCTCATCTCAGTCCGGTCGATGGCCACGATGTACCCGTGCCGCACTTCGGCGTCGTTCTGGAGTGGGATCGGTTTCAGGATTTGGCCCGGCGGCTTGCCGAAGCCGGCGTCGAGTTCGTCATTCCGCCCCATGTGCGGTTTGCCGGCCAGGTCGGCGAGCAGGCGACGATGTTCTTCTGCGATCCGTCCGGCAATGCCCTGGAGTTCAAGGCTTTCAAGGACCGTGGCGCTCTATTCGCGGTAGCGCCGCCCTCCTAGAGAATTTCCCGCACATCGGCCCATGAGAAGGTCCGCGGAAGCCGGCCGGAATAGCGAAGCGTGATGATCTCGGTGATCATTGCATGCAGATCTTCCACGGCACGGGTCGCCGCCACGCAGTCGCAGGCGCCGATGGCGCTACGGATGCGGTTGCACAACATATGCGCGCGCCTGCGCCCGTCTTCGGTGGATGCAAGGCCGCCCGACCTGCCGATAGCGGCAAGCGCTGGTATCGGAAGTCCAAACAGCGCATTGCCCGACGCCGCCGCCACGCCGACCCAAAAGTCGTGATAGGCGGCGAGAAACGCGCGGCCGTCGTGAGCAGCGTTGATGTTGGCGACGGCCTTGTCGAGGCCCGCCATGTTCATCGCCGAGCGTCGCATTGCGGCCTCGCCCGCGATGGCTGGTTCGATGATGCGCCTTCGGTCGCAACGCTGTCACATCGCGTATGGGATGCAATGGAGCCCTGCGAGTCGAGTTTGGCGGCGAGTCAATGTGTCGCCGTTCGAGAGTTTCCCAGACTTCCTCTTCGGCCTGCGCTCAAGGCGGATCGAACGGGGACAGGTGGCTGTGTTGTTCACGAACGAGGCGCCTCAGCCAAATCCTCAAGGATTTGATGCGGGAGGTGGCGGCGATGTCGCGGTGGATACACAGCCAAAGACGGCGGGTTAGCAGGACTTCATCGCAGCAGACACGCGTCAATCCATCGGCAAGGAAGCACGGAAGTATGCCGATTCCGCCGCCTGCCGCGATGATTTCGCGCTGGGCCCTGATCGAGGTGCTGGCGAGCGGCGGCCGGCCGCGGAGGCCGATTTCGGCCAGATAGTCCAGTTCCGGGGCGAAGATCAGGTCCTCGACATACCCGACCGCATCGCTGTGACGCAGGGCCCCGATCGATGACGGCTCGCCCCGCCGGGCGAGATACCCGGGCGCCGCATAGAGCGCCAGCTGATAGTCGCAGAGCGGCTCGACGGTCAGCCGGCCCTCGCTCGGCGGCGAAAGCGTGACGGCCATGTCAACTTCCCGCGTTGCAGGAGACAGGAGGCCGGGATTGGCGACGAGTTCGATCTTCAGGTTGGACCGTTCGGCCCTCAGCCGGGGCAGGGCCGGCGCCAGTATCGCCGTACCGAAGCCCTCGGCGACGCTGATCCGGACCGTGCCGCCCGCGGCGTCCCGCAGGCCCTCCTCCAGCGTCGCCAGCATGGCCGTCTCGGCAGAGGCGGCCGAGCCCTGAAGCCTTGTCCCGGCGGCGGTGAGCGTCAGCCCCGTCGCCGACCGGACCATCAGCGTTGCGCGCAGCACGGTTTCCAGCCGGGCGACCCGCCGGCCGACCGTCGCCGCGTCGATGCCCAGCCGCCGACCGGCCGCGGTCAGCGACCCGGCCCGCGCCGCCGCCAAGAAAACCCGAATGTCGTCCCAATCGACCGCTGCCATTGCATTTCCGCAAGACAATACCCGCAAGAACGCAATACCTCGCCCCGCCCGGCGATGATAGCGTCCTGCCAACACCTGCGATCAACGAACGGGAGCGGCGCCCTATGCGCGACATTGCACACTACCTCTCCGGCAAGACCTTCGTGGGCGGCGGCAACCGCTATGGCGACGTGTTCGACCCCAATACCGGCAAAATGCAGGCTCGTGTTCGCCTGGGCGGGGCAACCGAGGTCGCCGCCGCCGTAGACGCCGCCAAGGCGGTTCAGCCGGAGTGGGCGGCGACCAATCCGCAGCGGCGGGCCCGGGTCATGTTCGAGTTCAAGCGCCTGCTCGAAGCCCACATGGACGATCTCGCCCATATGCTCTCCGCCGAGCACGGCAAGGTGATCGCCGACGCCAAGGGCGACATCCAGCGCGGCCTTGAGGTCATCGAGTTCGCCTGCGGCGCCCCCCATCTCCTCAAGGGCGACTACACCAGCAATGCCGGCTCCGGCATCGACGTCTATTCGATGCGCGTCCCGCTCGGCGTCGTCGCCGGCATTACGCCGTTCAACTTCCCGGCGATGATCCCGATGTGGATGTTCGGGCCCGCCATCGCGGCCGGCAACGCCTTCATCCTCAAGCCGTCCGAGCGCGACCCCTCGCTGCCGGTGCGGCTCGCCGAGCTGATGACGGAAGCCGGCCTGCCGGACGGCGTGCTGAATGTCGTCCACGGCGACAAGGAAGCGGTCGACGCCATCCTCGATCATCCCGACATCAAGGCGGTCAGCTTCGTCGGCTCATCGGACATCGCCCACTACGTCTACCAGCGCGGCGTCGCGGCGGGTAAGCGCGTCCAGGCGATGGGCGGGGCCAAGAACCACGGCATCGTCCTGCCCGACGCCGACCTCGACCAGGTGGTCAAGGACCTGTCGGGCGCGGCCTTCGGCTCGGCCGGGGAGCGCTGCATGGCGCTGCCCGTCGTGGTTC
>ERZ761602.5818-NODE-5818-length-14285-cov-5.825158_pt1 | contig 14285 bp, 8 predicted proteins | sample MGYA00512165_ERZ761602 | MGnify/ENA primary metagenome ERZ761602 (study PRJEB28899, sample SAMN02445085) | bioreactor sludge metagenome | biome: EBPR sludge; isolation source: Thorneside wastewater treatment plant | place: Australia: Brisbane, Thorneside...
TAATAAGTGGTTAGACGTTAATACCGATCCTGATAATCCCAATAATCAAAGTGTATTAGTTCAAAACAGGTTGCCTTGGATTGAGCATTTCTATATGTATTCTTCGGGCGTTACCAACTTTCGTACTGCGTGCCAGGCAGGCGTTTTTTATAGCAACTCTGCCAACCCTAATTCGTTTACAACAACATGGAAGTGTTCATCCGGTAACTCAACTACTCCCTATCAAACATGGTTTGTAGCTACATCTTCCAATGTTTTGGATATGTATAATTCAGCAGTAAAACAAGGCGCCTATCACTATATGGCAGCAGCTAACGTATTCCACGCGTTGGGATTCATGCAAATGCTGGACATTTATGGCGAAATGCCTTATACACAGGCGGCAACAGGAAATCCAAGTCCGGTTCCTGACGACGGGAAATCAATTTATTATGGATGTATGAATAAGTTGAATGAGGCCATTAGTCTGTTTAGTAAAGCACAAGAGGTTGGTGCTCCTGCTCTTTCGAATGGGGATTATATGAATAACGGCGACGTTAACAAATGGATAAAATTATGCTGGGGGTTAAAGGCCAGGTATATGCTTAAACTGTCAAAAAAGTCGGATTTGTATAATGCAGATTCTATTCTCTACTGTTTATCTCAAGGCCCTCAATCAATAGTTGATAATACGGTGGTACCTTGTTACAATAATAGTACTGTGACCGATTATCTATTAGGCGACCCCGTTGTTACAAACGGGAACTTCAACTATGCAGGATATGGAAGCGGGCAACGCATTTCTCAATATTACTACAACATGCTGACAAATCTGCGTGGTGCAGGTGTAATAGACCCCAGAATGACAAAAATTGTACCTGCATCCATGGCCGGCGTTACATTAGATGCCAGCGGGAAAGTAGCGTCTTTTAAGTGGAATCGTTCAGTAGGCGTTGATTCTTACGGTCCCGCAACCCGATTAATAAAAGGTGGGGGTGCCACTTCTATAGCCACGGTGTCTTATGCAGCTACAAATACAGAAATAAAATACACTATTGCGGATGCAACCGACCGTGCCAATTTTATCGCAGATCAAGTGGCTGCGGGTCGTACACATTCTGTTACCGGAAACGTGGTTGCAGTAACCTACAAGCCGGGGTCACTATACGTAAACAATCCTAACTATGTGTTGTCCGGCGATACCATTTACGTGAATATGCGTAGTACAGCGTTGGCTACTGCGGGTACAATTCCACAAACAGCAACAGATCTTAACTGGTATCCTTCATTGGCGGCATATAATGCGGGCATTGTAGGTTCTACCGGCTCCTTCCAAATTCGCCCTGTTTCAGATCAGGAGATTGTGACGTACCACGAAATGTGCTTTATTAAAGCTGAAGTATATATGAGAAAAGGAGATAAAGCAAATGCCTGGACGGCTTACAGAGATGGAATCAGAGCTCATCTGGATATGATGCAGGGCAAACTAACCGAATGGAAGGCTGCTGGTTTCGCAAACACCAACCCCGACATGGGGCCTATGGATGCAGGAGCGATCAACACCTATCTCGCTAGCAGCGCAGTTTGTCAGAATGCAGGAGAGTTAACCATGTCAGATATTATGCTGCAAAAATATATTGCAATGGGATGCAGCATTGAGAACTGGAATGATATGCGCAGATTCAATTATAGCGCTGGCAATGTGGGTAGCTTTGGCATTGTTTACCCCGGTTATCAGCGCGGCGGGTTATTTGCGGGAGGATCTGAACTAACTGGCACTTCTCCAACTGACCCACGGTATTGGATGCGCCGCTGGATGTTACCCCCCGTTTATGAAATTAATTACAATTCAATCAATACTCTTGCCTTAAATGCCCATGCGGCCGACCCGAATATTTGGAGCATGCCAATTTGGTGGGATTGCGCAACCGACGAAGAATATTTTAATTATCTCAAAAAATAGTTCGAGTACTTTTTCTTAATACATCAAATCAAGAAGCCGCCTCAATTTTTCTGAGGCGGCTTCACTTTTTATACTCTGCTTCTGGTTATCCAAAGAAAATATACGCCAGCGCAATGGAGGTGAATATTCCCGCAAGGTCGGCCAAAAGCATCGCGCCAACAGAATATCGTGTGTTCTTAATTCCAACAGCGCCAAAATAAACAGCTATAATATAAAACGTTGTATCGGCTGAGCCACGAAAAACTGATGTAAGGTTTCCTACAAAAGAATCCGCCCCGTGAACTTTTAGAGTATCTATCATCATCGCACGGGCGCCGCTGCCGCTAAACGGTTTCAGTAATGCGGTGGGCAATGAGTCCACAATTCTTGTGTCCCCGTTTAAAAGCACAAAAATGTGTTTAATGCCGTTCATAATAAAGTCAAAAGCGCCACTATTGCGCAGCAGGCTAATGGCAACCAATAGACCCACCAGGTAAGGAATGATCTTAATGGCAACGGTAAAACCCTCTTTGGCTCCCTCAATAAAATCATCGAAAATTGCACTCTTCTTATAAATTGCACCCAAAATAATCAGTATAAAGATTAAAAGGATTAATCCATTGCTCAAGGTGGTGGAAAAGAGTGTAACGCCTTTGGCATCCAATGTTCTCACATACAGAATGAGCGCGGTAAAAACGGCGGTAATTCCCAAAACCCAGGCCAGAATGACGGGGTTAAACAACCGGATTCTTTGCTTTATTGATACAATAGTGAGTGCAGCAATGGTTGCCACAAATGTGGCGATCATACAAGGGATAAACACTTCAGTGGGAAACTGCGATTTCAGCGCTACACGGTCGGCAATAATGATTGTAGGAATTAGGGTAAGCCCCGAGGCGTGAAGACAAAGAAACATCACTTGCGCGTTAGTGGCTTTTTCTTTACTGGGATTTAGCGTTTGCAGGCTTTCCATCGCTTTAATGCCAAAAGGAGTTGCGGCATTATCCAGCCCCAAAAGGTTTGCAGAAAAATTCATAACCATGTGGCCCATCGCCGGGTGGTCTTTCGGTACTTCAGGGAAAATTTTGGAGAAGAATGGCCCGATGATTCGCGATAGAAATCTAATACCCCCTGCCTTTTCGGCAACGTTCATAAAACCCAGAAACAGCGCCATAATGCCAATCAGGCTGATGCAGAGGGTTACTGCATCTTTAGATGTTTCAAACACACCATTGGTGCTTTGTGTTTTATAAACTCTATAACCAGTATCTGTTTTTATCACGTTATTGCCGTCCCAGGCAGCCGTTTTCTGGCCTGATAAAAATTGAGCATTTACTGCGGCAGGTACTGCAAGCGAATCAATGTTTTGAACATAGGTGGTATCCCCGTTTTTGCCGGTAACCATCCGGCTGAAAATTTCTCTTTCGCCGTCCTGAAATAAAAACCTGCCTAATGCAACTGCCAGTGCAATAATGATGAACGCTGACCAGATTCTGCTTAAAACCATGTCATTAAGTGTAAAATATTCAATCTAAAATATTCAATTTCAAACAAGACGGAAAGGTAATGTATTATTCCAAAAATTATGAAATGAAATTGTACCTTTGCGACCTTTTAATTTATAGGTCAAATACAAAAAATCGCAAATCTTAAATAGATATGGCTTTACAGGCAGGCATCGTAGGATTACCAAATGTAGGAAAATCAACTCTTTTTAACGCGGTGAGCAATAGCGCCAAAGCGCAGGCAAGCAATTACCGCTTTTGCACCATTGAACCCAACACGGGTTTGGTGGATGTGCCAGATGAGCGTTTGAATAAATTAGCCGAACTCGTGGTTCCTGATAGAATTGTACCCACCCAAATTGAAATTGTGGACATTGCAGGCCTGGTAAAAGGAGCCAGCAAAGGAGAGGGGCTCGGAAACAAATTTTTGGCAAACATTCGTGAAGTAGATGCTGTCATTCACGTGGTACGCTGTTTTGAAGATGAAAATGTATTGCGCGAAGAAGGCGCAATCAATCCCGTATCAGACAAAGAAATTATAGATACCGAACTTCAATTGAAAGACCTTGACAGCGTTGAAAATCAGCTTCAAAAAAAAGAAAAGCAATCAAAAAGCGATCCAAAGGCGAAGGCTGAGGTTGATATATTGCAAAAATGTAAAGCACACCTGGAGCAGGGCAAAAGTATTCGCTCTTTAGATTTGAGTAAAGAAGAAAGAATTGCTGTGGCAGGTTTATTTTTACTGACGGACAAGCCCGTTTTGTACGTTGCTAATGTAGATGAGCCATCAATGCACACGGGCAATAAATATTCTGATGCATTGGCTGCCGTTGCGAAAGAAGAAGGCGCGGAGATTATCATAATGAACAATTCAATCGAAGCGCAAATCAGCGAAATGGAAGACCCCGATGACAAGGCCATGTTCATGAATGAGTATCACATGGAAGAACCCGCGCTTAACCGGCTCATTCGGTCTGCCTATAAACTGTTGGGTCTTCACACTTATTTCACGGCCGGGGTACAGGAAGTTCGTGCCTGGACTTTTCACGATGGTTGGAAAGCGCCGCAGTGCGCGGGTGTCATTCATACTGATTTTGAAAAAGGATTCATCAAAGCCGAAGTAATCGGTTACGGCGACTATATCACTTACAAATCAGAAGCCGCTGCACGGGATGCCGGTAAACTTCGTATTGAAGGAAAAGAATACGCAGTAAAGGATGGAGATGTCATGCATTTCAGGTTTAATGTGTAAGCCCCGAACCATGTGAGGGTTGAAACACTACTATTCCATCGTTGTCATGTAATGAATTAGCTTGCCATCGGCTGTCATTCCCTGAATAATCACCCTGAACGCATCTGTTACATCGTTGTTATAAAAAGATAAAAGAATTTCTTTTTTGTTTGGCTCAATGGCAACGTTGGGGTTCCAATAAATAGTGGTACGTACGTCCCTGTCGCTTTCGGGCGGCACTTCCATTGAGTAATATTTTGGCACATAAAATTCTTTAATTGGCGTATAACCCTCTATCCTCGCACTATTCAGGCTTTTTGTTGGCTCGCTTTGCATATCGCCACCGCGCCGGGTATAGATTGCGATTGCTCCATTGGCTCCGCCAAAACCGCCCATAAACGGTGGCCTGAACGCTTTGATGTAAGCCACATCTCGCACGTTAATGTTTGATACAAAACTCACATCAGCAGGCATTTCATCAATATACAATTGTGGTGCACCGCCGCGCCAACTGAGGCTTGCATTTGCTCCCTGACCAGTAATTTGCAATCCTGCTACTTTTCCCTGCAAATAGGAAAAAATATCCAGCGTGGCGCCTGCAAACGGATCACTTATAAGGTCAAACTCAATGGCATCGCCTGAAAACATTCCGCTGGCGTACCTCTCATTCAACAATTGCACCTGGGTTTTTCCTCTTGCCTTTACGATTACTTCTTCCAGCTCTTTGTATTTTGTTTTTTCTGTATTTGCAAATGCTTCGGCATTTCGCATTAGGTGGTAACTATAGCCGGTGGTATCAGGGAACAATGAATGAATCCAGCCAGTACCGGCAGCCGGCACGCGGAGTTTGTAAGGCATGAACTGCACGAGCGAGCCGTCAATACCTTTATCCTGCAATTGGTAATGTACTTTCGCTGTGTCAAAAAGAATAGAATTCGGATCATTGAAGCTCCCGTCTTTCATAACAGGCAGCATCAATACCTGCCCTTCCTTGTCCTTTTGCTTCAGCATTACAACAATTGTTGATGCGGGACTGATAAGGGCGGGTGCTACACCTGCAAGTTTGCCGGATACAGAAAGAAATGTTGTGTCTTTCGGATAGATTATTTTAGGTAATTTTCCACTAAATACATTGTCCCAGTTAAACCTACGCCAACCGTTTGTGAGCATGACCAGGTCAAGATGGTGCTGCGCTTTATTAGATGTGTCAAAAAAATAGTAAGCCGCATTATGCACCCTGCCTTTTAATTCGCTGGTGAGCATCATGTACGATAAAATATTTTCGCTGCTGTCCGTCCCAATCGCCAGGTCGGTAACCGCAATTGACAAGGATGCAGATGCTGTAAGGTCTGGTAATTTTAATTTCACCTCGTCACGCGCCCGGTAACTAAGGCCCCAGCGTTCCACTTCAAAGTCGGCTTTTGCCGTGTAGGGGGTATTGTTATTGATAAATGTCACACGTTCGGCAAGCGGTTTCCAGTTTTTATCAAAAACCGTGATAGTTAAAGGACCGTAAGGTAAACTATTAGTGGGAACCACACTCCCTATTGCAGCCGATGTTGGCTTTGATGTTTTAAAGATTGTGTGTTGAAACATTGTGCCAACAATGTGCAACGAGTCTGTTTTAGCGGCGAAGCTTGCAGGTATATTTACGGCAAAAGTGCGCCTGTTGTCGCTAATAGTTACATATAAAGAAACGCCGTCAGCTTTTGCAATTGGCAGATTGGTTGTTTGTTCTGCATTTTTTTCAAATTTCCATTTTGCTTTATAAGAGTTTCCCGCCTGAGGTGTTAGCATCACAAAACCCATACCGTCATGCAATACACGCAGGCTGTCAATGACGGTGCCTTTGCTATCCACCACCACGCCTTTGATATTTGCGGGCCGCCCCCATTGGTCTGTTGCTTTGAAAGCGATCTTATTGCCCACGCCTACGATTGCATCACCACCTTCGGGAAAAAATTCAAGAGTTGGAACGATTGAAATCTTTTGAGGCTTTGCGACAGAATCTTTAATAATAAGCGGGATGGTTTTGTTAAAGATGAATGCAGAGTCGAAATTAAGCATCCATCTTGTGTAAGCTCTCACAGAAATATTTCGGCCCTTGTAGGCAGATGGTATTTCAAATTGCCCATTTGTTACTGCATTAAGCAAGGGGCTTACCGTGTGATGTAAAACATTTCCCTTGTCATCAATCCAGTCAACGTAAAAGGTTTTGCTGTCGGAGGCGGGCAATAATTCATTCATCACATACGCTTTGAACCAAATGGTTTCACCGGCAGTATAAACGTGCTTGTCGAAATGGAGGTAGGCCCTTTCGGGGCTGAATTTTTCAGCATAGGTTTCAATTCTTGAAGTGATAATATCTTGCGCCGCTATTTTTTGATAACTAAGAATAGATGCGCAGAACCAAAATAATACGATACCGTTATATTTCATTGTTACTTTTTGCAGTGTCGAAAATTAATGATTGTGGCGGGTTTAAAAAAATCAATAGAAATTTTTTAGGGAAAATTTATTGATTGACGGAATTTTTATGGCGATGCCGTATGAGAATGTCATTCGATCAGGAAACTGGGATGGGCAGATATTTTGTTATCGCCACCTGCCGGCCCTTGACCGGGGGGGAGTGTTTTAAAACAATGCCGTGAGCGTTGCCCTTCCCGTATGAACCGTTCGGCCCGTACCTGGCTTGCGGCCATCGTATTGGAAATTTAATTCCAGGTTGTTCATTAGTCTTTTTGTAAGCATAATGTTCCACAAATAATTTTTGCCTGGCATTAAACCATCAAGCATGACGTAACTGACAGTGGTTTGCCCTGCTTGTTGCGTTGTATATTTAAAGTTTTCAAAAGTAAATTTTGCTGTTGCCGATGCGCTTTGCAGTATATTATATTTTGTTTCGGTAAGGAGGGAATGAGATACCGCTTTCTCGCCGCCAAAGCGAACTGCATTATGCTTATTTTCGAATTTGTAACCTCCGGTCACTCTAAAATTTGTACCTCGAATGTAGGAAAGGCTGGGCTCAGCGCTTTTTTGACTGATCTCGTAGTTGCGGTTTTCAAACTGATTATTATCTGTGTAAAGCGCAAGTAAACCTGAGATAGCATTTAGATTAAATGTTACCGATCTTGAGAGGAAATGCCGGTACTTAAATGTCCAGTCATTGTTCTTTCGGCTTTCGTATCCGTACATGAGCAGCGTTTTTGCATTGTTTCTAAGGTTGGTAATATCAAATCCCCATACCGTGCTTTGCCGGTTGAAGGATGCTGTATTTGCGATAACGGTGTTTAACGTTATCAGGTTATTGTCATTTAAATTGTGCCCAAAAGGATTGAATGCGAACAGCGCCTGGGATTCTGCTTTTTTGTTGATCTGCATCGAGGTCATCAGGCTGATACGCGACAAAAATTTTTGAGTTTTGGTAGCGTTCTTTTCATCCCAAAGCATTTTTGGTGTGAGGTTGATACTGTAATTGAGCGTAACATAATTAGCCTTCACATATTCATTAGTTGGTGTGAAGATTCTTATAAATTTTGCCTGATCCTGAAAGGCGGCCAATTCAAATTCATTCAATTGTTGTACGCTATCATTGTTGTAGTCTATCCAGGTGTACTGGCCTGTCCCTTCCGGAACTTCAAGATAAGAATACTCGCGTTTCTGTTCCTGTCCGCTGCCAACTTCGTACAAAACATTTCCTGTCAAAAATCCTTTGAATTCATTCATCACATATTCAATGCGGCTGAGGATTGTGTTGTCTTCGGATTGATTGCTCACGGTGCTGTCATAAATTTTCAGTTTGCGCAAAGTTGTGTTTAAATAGAATTGTCTTTTGGTACTGGATAGTATTTCTGTTTGCAGGTTCAGATTATAACTTCTGTCGCCGCGGATAAAATCTCTGTATACCGGATATTTGTCGCTCCTTGTATAAAAGGTTACACCGTAGCGATTTTTTTTTGCCTCATCTGATTTTAAGTATAGGCTGTATGTATCGAATGAAAATGCCGTACGGTTTAACGTGTCGGATGCTTTGTTACGACTGTTATTTTCCTCAAGTGTGTAGCGTGCGCCGATCCGCCAGTCATCCAGCCATGTTAGTTTTTTAGTGATGTCAACAATTGGCCGTAAGAAATATCCCCTGTCAATGGCGCTTGTGTAATGGGTCATCACAAACTCGTTGTTCAAAATAAAATTGTTCCAATTGGAGTAGAGATACAGCCCGTTTTGAAAACCGTTATACTGGTCATCACGATTATAATTTGTGAAGTGATACGAAAAGTTATTGCCTGTTTTAGTTTTTAAACCTGCTGTGGCTTTAATAAGGTGTTCGGTGGCTTTTTGCGTGTTCAAAGAAAGCCCCCAATCTCTTGTGAACTCTACGTTTCTGAGTCTTTCGAGCGGTTGAAATTTTTTATGCACAAATTCGTAATCAACAGATGATAGTAACTGCAACTCATTTTTTTGCCGTAGTAATTTGGTGTTGGTCAAACCAATCTTTGCGGCAAAGCCTTTATCATCGCCATTATTGAGTGTTGAAAAGGTATTCACATCGTAACTGCTTGCGGCAATCTCCGTCTTGAGCAAAGTATTTTTCCCTATATCGTAGTCAATTCCAAGGTTCATGAGTTGCTGTCGCCGGGGCGTGATTAAAATCATTACCGGTTCAAAGTTTCCCTGCTTAACACCATTGACCGGCGCGACATAACTGAAAACTTTTCCGTTTGCGTTGTTTGCATCAGATATATAGTTGCCTCGCCCAAAGCCAACCTCAGTAAATCCCAGGTTGTACAAAGTTTTTGTTGCATCGGTTGAGTAGCGATAAAACGAATCAGCCACTACGCCATTAATGCTATCATAAATTTTTTCATACAATACTTTACCGGCAGCGAAAGTGTCAATCACAACTGAAGGGTAGTATGCGTTTTGAATGCTGTCGCCGATCTGGTATAAAAACTGTTTTTGGCGATTGTCGAGTACCTGGTTGATGGAAGAGTTTTTTGCATCGCTATTGTTAAAATATCCAACCCTTAATTTTAGCTTTTTATTGAATTCGAGTTCTTGCGTGGCAAATATATTTGTGTTCAGAAAGTTTCTGTCAGAGTATTCAAATTCAATCTGGATGCGGCTGTCCTTAGTAATCATTCGTTTTGGAGTAAAAGTGACCTCAGCTGTGTTGTAATTGATTACATAGTCCTGGTCTTCGCCGCGCTGTAAAAGTTGTCCGTCAATAAAAATACGTTCGGTATTGGCGAGGACAATAAAAAAAGTTTCATTGTTGGCACCTGCAAGCCGGTATGGCCCTTGGTTCCCTTCTAACCCGGTAAAAACATTTCTTGTAAATTTTCCTTTTGCAACCGATCCGCTAACAAGCGTGTTCGAGCGAATATTTTTTGATAGATTGTTAGATGTTTGAAATGACAGGCCCTGAAGACGTTTATAAAAATTCAGAAAGTAGCTTCTGTTCTCGCGAATGTCCATATCGCCAATATTCAATTGCCAGTTGTTTTTTTTAAAACGTATATAAACCTCGTCAAATTCATTTAACTGCTGTGTGTTGCCGTCGGGCTGAATGGGAATATTATTATCGGTGATGGCGGCCTGTAATTCAATGCTGTCAGCGAGATAGCCGTTCAACTGAATATTCATGTTTGAATTGAGTACGGCGCTTTGATTATTACCAAAGCCAATCTGCCTTCCAAAGCTGCCTTGCGCATTAATATTGCCAAATTCAAAAAGATTTCTTTCCGCTGCTTTTGGCGTGACCGGCACAGCACTGGGGGCTGCAGAATTCATCAGAAGGCTATCAAAACTCATCCGTTGTGCGCTTGCATTCAATTTTACCGGAAACACGCGGTAACTTGCCAAGATCGTCATAGGTTTGATAACAGAGTCGTGCCGGGAGTTTCCCGCACTGTCAGTGAAATTGTTTTTTACTAAATTGAACGGATTTGTTTTCCAGCGCAGTATCGCATTTACATAGTCAATACTGTAAGCGCCGCTGTCTATTCCTACTATTTGAAAGGTGTAGGGGATTATGCTCAGGGAATCTAGAAAAATACTTTGGTCAGAAGCGATGGTAATGGTTTTTTGGCGCAGATTACTCAATGGTTGCGGATACCCGATAATCTGTCCTTTGCTTTCTGCAAAAAACAATGCGAGTACAACGATAAGTATGAGCCTGAAACGCAATTGCAATAGCCTATGTTTTAGTGAGCAAAAGTCGGGAATTATTAATAAGAATGGGTTTGTTTCACGCAAAGAAATACAGGTCGCAAAGAGCGCAACGGATGGTTGAATCTGTTACCGCAGGTGAGTAAAAGGGGCTATTAATCATTTGTGCTCACAGTTTTATTTGTACCGTATTATTACCCATCGGGAATTTTAAAGGAATGTTAAATAAATCCTTTTACGGCTTTAGCCTTAACCTTCTATCTTTGCCCACATGCCTGTTTTACAAGTAAAGATCGTCAATCAGTCAAAGCATGCCTTACCTGCTTACGCCACTAATGGTGCATCTGGTATGGATTTGAGGGCGTCTTTACAAAATAAAATAACGCTAAAGCCGTTGGAGAGAACTTTAGTGCCAACAGGTTTGTTTATTGAATTACCCCAGGGTTTTGAAGCGCAGGTACGACCACGGAGCGGTCTTGCAATTAAACAGGGTTTAACTTGTTTAAATTCGCCGGGCACAATTGATGCGGATTATCGCGGAGAGATTAAAGTAATCGTCATCAATCTTTCTAATGAGGAGCAAACCATTCATGATGGTGACAGAATCGCTCAAATGGTCGTTCAGAGGGTTGAGCAAATTGAATGGGAATTGGTGCAGGAACTAAATGACACCGGAAGAAGTGTAGGGGGCTTTGGACATACTGGTAAAAAATAGAAGGGGGCGAATACGTGGGATGGGGAAGTCAAAACGAACTCCCAAGGGAATGAACAGAAAGCTAAAAGAAGCTCATGTTCATTGTGAGGCTAAGGAAAAGAGGCAAGGTCTAAAAGCAGATATATATTTCACTAACAATTAATTATTTACAACAAAGGATGAAATACTTTTCAGTAATACTTTTCTCGACAATCATTTTTGTATCGTGTGGCACTACCCGTAAAACCCAAACCTCTAAGCCGCCCGTTGATTCTCAACTTGGGCGACCCAAAGTTGATAGTCTTGAAACAATGAGTTCTGTGCTCAACAATATGAACAACCTTGAGTACGCTACTTTTTCAGGGAAAATTGATGCGTCATACAAAGACAATAAAGGAAAAGATTACAGTTTTGATGTGAAACTGAATATGAAAAGAGATGAATTGATTTGGTTGTCGGTAACCGGACCTTTGGGAATAGAAGTTGCCAGAGGCATGATTACACATGACTCTGTAAAAATTTTAAACAAACTCGAAAAAAGCTATCTCACAACCAGTATTTCATATTTGCAGGATAAGCTTGGGCTCCCTTTAGATTTACCAACGATGCAGGATCTTTTAATTGGCAATCCGGTGTTCATTGATAAAGCAAGCAGCAGTTATGTAAAAGAGGGGGATAATATCGTCATTAGCAGCCAGACACGATATTTTAAAAACCTTACTAACTTATTGATGCCCGGCTATTTGCCGGAGTTGAGCCAACTGGAAGACGTAGATGCAGAAAGAAACCGTTCTGCAGAATTAAGCTACGCAGATTACAAAGCCCAGGATGATAAACAATTTTCACAAACAAGAAAAATAAAAGTGAATTACAAAACGAATATTGAACTTGACCTGAAATTTAAATCCTATACCTTTAACGGGCAAATATCAAATCCGTTCTCCGTGCCTTCAGGGTACAAAAGACAGATAAAATAGAAAGAGCGGCACGGATTAATTAGCATTACGAATGATGTAAATATTGAATGAATTTTCAGTGTAGAAAATGATCAGAACACTATCTTTTATATTTTTAACAGTTATCGCGCTATCGCAAGTGCATGCGCAGCGAACCAGCGATAAAAGCACCATGGATAATGAGCGCAGGCAAATTCAGCGCGAATTACAACAAATTGAGCAGGCTTATGATGCGGTAAAGGGCATGTCGAAAGAAAACCTTGCGCAACTGGCCGCGCTCAACCAAAAAATTGAATTGCAGGAAAAATACATCAGAAATATAGGCAGGGAGGTTCGCTTACTTGATGACGATATTTACTACAGCGCCATCGAAATAAAAAGGCTGAAAGGGCAATTAGATACACTCAAAGCGCATTACGCCCGTACCGTTGTGTATGCCTACAAAAACCGAAGCAATTACGACTATCTCAATTTCATTTTTTCGGCCAACAGTTTTAACGATGCGGTAAAGCGCGTAGCATATCTAAAAAGTTACCGCAATTACAGGCAAAAACAAATGGGCGATATTTTAAAAACCCGCGATCTCATTTCCAAAAGATACGACTACCAGGTAGCTACAAAAGCAAAAAAGAAATCGGTTCTCGACACTAAAGAAACTGAGTTTATTGTACTTGAAAAGCAAGTAGTTGAAAAGGATTCTGTTGAAAAAATACTGAGTTCCCGGGCTGGCGATTTACAAAAGCAAATCTCGAAAAAGAAGCAACGCGATTCTGAATTGCGTAGTAGTATAACCGCAATTGTGAGAAAAGAAATTGACGAGGCTCGAAAAATTGCCCGGGAAGAAGCTAAGCGTAAGGCAGCAGCAGATGCAAAAGCCCGCGCCGAAACTATTGCAAAGCAACAAGCCGAGGCCGAAAAAAGGGCGCTCGCAGAGGTTAAGCCGAAAGAAGTTTCAGTTCCTGCTCCGCCGGTGCCGGTTCCGCCATCGGCGCAGCAACCTGCCGAAAGCAACGAGGTAGCAACAATAAAACCAACAAATCTTCCGAAATCCACAAAGGCGAGCGCCGGGTCCTCGGTTAATACAAGGGCTGTTCCGAACACAGGCAACAGGTCAATAGTGGCAAACAAAACCGTAGCAGTCAACAGGCCACAGGCTCCACCGCCCACTGTGGTCGAAAACAAGGCACCGGAGGGAGGCTATCTAAATTATCAGGCCGCAGACATTGCCCTGAATGCAGATTTCGCCCAAAACCGCGGACGTTTGCCGCATCCCGTAGATGGTGTGATAACACTAGGGTTTGGCCGCTACAAAATTGAGGGTGTGGGGCCAACCATTGTTGGCGATAACCCCGGCGTCACCTACACTACTTCAGTTGGAGCCCCCGTGCGCGCTGTGTTTGGTGGCGAGGTAGTAAGCATTTCCCGCGTTGGCGGAATGTCGTTTGTGGTAATTCGCCATGGAAAATATTTCACGGCTTACAGCAATCTGGCTTCTGTAAATGTTTCAAAAGGCGCAACCGCTAGTCGCGGACAAACCATTGGAAGCGTGGGCGCCGATGAGGAAACAGGCAGCGGTAAATTCGATTTCATTTTAATGATAGAGGAGCGTAATGTTGATCCACGAAGTTGGCTCAGGTAACACCCTGTTTATTGCCCCGACTGTTGAGCTACTATCAGCTTCGTTGCCACGCTCGGTTTATCGTCCCGATCATGTGGCATCCTATAAACGAGGAAGCGCAAAATCTACTTATGAGGGTCATCCTGAAAAATTAAACTAGTTATTCACAAAGGGTTTGAGAGTGTTAGT
>ERZ761602.5819-NODE-5819-length-14284-cov-5.875184_pt1 | contig 14284 bp, 15 predicted proteins | sample MGYA00512165_ERZ761602 | MGnify/ENA primary metagenome ERZ761602 (study PRJEB28899, sample SAMN02445085) | bioreactor sludge metagenome | biome: EBPR sludge; isolation source: Thorneside wastewater treatment plant | place: Australia: Brisbane, Thorneside...
GTTCCTCAATTACTGTAATTGTTTATTAAGTGCCGAAACTGAAATTTCTTTTATAAGTTGTCCTTCACCGGAAACGAGTTCTTCATCAATATTTACCTGTTTGATTCTAAATAGTACCGATGGCATGTACTTTCCACCTAAGGTTCCCCATAAATGATTAATTTGTTCAAAACTCAGCGAATAAATATCTGCGATCAACTTCTGAATTCTTACATCCATAGCAGGGTATATTTGCGGCGTAAAAACGCTTTGATGCTGAAAAAACTGAATCACCAATGAAAGCCATTTTAAACAATCGTTATAATCGGTTCTGTTTGCCGAAAACAACACGTAAAGATTTAAAGGCACCGGGGGGTTTTTATAAATCACGCCCTGGTTGGTTTTAATGTAGTTTTCCTGTAGCTTCGACACCCGGTCTTCCTCTACATTTACCAATGAAACTACCAGGGTTCCTGCAATGCCTGAATTACCGCCCGAATCATTATCGTAGGCCCGTGCGATATTCCCTAACACAACCCTTTTTTCGGTGGTGGCTCCTAATTTAATCGAGAAATATTGGTTTAATTCATCCACAAGAAATTTCAGGGCTTCCTGTATCATGGCGTTCTTGCGCTAGCTTTTAAAATCTGGTGAACACAATTTGTAAAACCTTTTATTCCTACTATGAGGATGTAAGGGCTATTGGCGTTTTACTTTTTATTACTGGCTAACTGCAAAACAAATTTAGCATATAGCCTAAGTAATTCAAAAATGTTGAATATCGCTAATTATAGTGATGCCGTAACTTTTGCGCAAATTAAATCTCAATTGGCAGGCTGTACAAGGCAGAATTCGCTTTTTAATCATTCAAAAAGACCGGAGGACAAATAACGGTCGCCGCGATCGCAAATGATACAAACTATAACACCACTTTGCAAAGAAGAAGCGAGTTCTACAGCTGCATGCACCGCGCCACCACTACTCATACCACAAAAAATACCTTCTTCTTTTGCTAACCGCCTGGTCATTTCTTTTGCCTGCACATCGCTCACATTTATGTATTGGTTCACTCTTGATCTGTCAAAAATTTTCGGTAAATACGCTTCTGACCATTTCCTAATACCCGGTATCCTGGAACCTTCGGCCGGCTGGCAGCCCACGATTGTAACATGAGGATTTTGCTCCTTTAAATACTTTGCAACACCCATGATTGTTCCTGTGGTTCCCATTGCCGATACAAAATGAGTGATAGAGCCATTTGTCTGTTTCCAAATTTCTGGACCGGTAGTTTGATAATGCATTTTTGGATTATCAGGATTGGCGAACTGATTGAGCATCATGCAATCGCCATTTTTCAAACGCTCATTTGCATAATCAATGGCGCCTTCCATGCCAGCTTCTTTAGGCGTGAGCGTCACTTCGGCACCAAATGCGCACATTGCCGAAACGCGCTCATACGTAGCATCTTCGGGCATCACGAGTTCGATTTTTATTGCAAACAAACTTGAAATCAATGCCAGCGCAATACCTGTATTACCGCTGGTTGGCTCAATCACCATTTTTCCATCACTCAATTCGCCGCGATCGAGCGCTCCTTTTATCATACCGTAAGCAGCGCGATCTTTTACGCTTCCGCCGGGATTGTTGCCTTCGAGCTTACAAAATATTGTAACATTTTTATTGGTGTTGATGGTTTTGAGTTGCACCACCGGAGTGTTGCCGATTAAACTGAGAATATCTTTCATAGTTGATTTGATGATTTGAAGATGAACAAATTTAGAGAAAATGAATTTCTTCTAAATCTCCAAAATGGCTCTAAACAAAATTAACGACCTGCTCAACAATCCTTTCATCCCTGTATATTTTTCTGTGGCCCAGCCCATCAGTAAAAATGAAATTAACATTGGAGAAATCTAATTGTTGTACAATATGTGCATCCTTCACTGGCGTAATCTTGTCGCCGGCGTCGTGAATCCACAGCACTTTGCCTTTAATCGTTGTAAGGCTCCTTTTTATAGTGAACCATTCAATTTTATTCTGACCAATCTTTTCAATTTCTTCAAAAAAATACTGCCGAACTTTGGAATCAGCAATTTTCATTTGTGAAAAAAACATTTCACTCAATGATTTTATGTCGGAAGCAGGAGCAACCAGCGCTATTCTTGTTGATTCGTTATCGGAAATTTCTGCCACCGCAAGACTTACTGCCAATCCTCCAAATGAATGACAAACATATCCGTCGAATGGTCCGAATAGTTTGTTAATCCGTTCTATAAATTTTTTATAAATGATGGCCGTAATTCTTTTGCCGTCGCTCATACCATGCCCGGGAGCGTCAAATACCACTACTTCATAGCCTTTATCCACTAACCTTTTTGCAATATGAGTGAAGTTCGCCGCTGATGAGCGGAAGCCGTGTGCTATATATACTTTTCGGTGTCCGCCTTTATTCCAGCGATAACCTTTAGTGTCAAGCCCGTCAAGATTCATTTGTAGCATTTCTGCCTTCTTCAAGTATCCAGTGCGTTCATATTTCATACGTGTAACCGGCCAGCAAAAAAAATCAAAGGCAAATCTGGCAGCTTTTCTTTTTGAAACCAGGGACAGGGTTTTAATCTTACCGATATAATAACTTTGGGCTAATTGTTGAAACTTCATAACTTGCCGCGAAGTTAACATATTAACTATAATACTTTTGATCAATGGATATCGTCATTATCGGCTCGGGAAATGTTGCCGCATCGCTTGGAAGAAAATTTGTAACCGCCGGGCATCATATAGCACAGATCCTTAGCCGCAACTCCCACGCTGCCTCTGAACTGGCTTACGAATGGGATACTGAATCGGCCAATTACTCAAGTCTTATTAATAAAGAGGCTGATGTGTACATCATTGCTGTATCAGACAACGCAATTGAAGAAGTTGTAAACGACATCCGCCTACCCGGCAAAGTTGTGGCGCATACTGCCGCATCAGTTAAGATGAATGTGCTTGAAAAAGTCAGCGAAAATTATGGGGTGTTTTACCCCCTGCAAAGTTTGCGAAAAGAAGTTGAAACCGCTGCCATCCCAATTTATACCGAAGCGTCCAACGAAAAAACTACTGCCGTTTTAAATGAACTTGCCCATTCAATTTATAACTCGCCCGTACATAGTGCAGATTTTGATAAACGGGCAAAACTGCATGTAGCAGCGGTGGTGGTCAATAACTTCACAAATCATATTCTTGCACTTGCTGAAGACTATTGCAGAAAAGAAGGTTTAGATTTTACCGAGCTTCTGCCTCTTATTAATAATACTGTCGCGCGCCTCCATAACGAACTGCCTTCTACCATGCAAACAGGACCTGCTGCACGACAAGATTATGCAACTATTTCAAAGCATGAAGAATTATTGCAACATCATCCAAAACTGTTACGACTTTACCGATTTGTGACAGACAGCATTCTACACAATTAGGTTGGTGTCAACTTTCAATGAGGTAATTCTGATGCGATGGCCGACGCGCAAAACCAATTTAGCAACATTAAGTAAGCGGCGATTCTATTTTTTATACAGACCCGTGAACTGAATGCCGAGACCTGCGTTGTCGCTGTATCCTATCTTTCCAAAATCGTAGGTAATTCCCGTGGCGATGTCTTCATTCAAAAGCAAAGGCCCATCCATGTCCACGTGATCAATAAACGGCAATAAATGTGCAATAGCTGCCGAACCGATGGTGCTTTCATTCATTGAGCCAACCATTACACCTAAATCAAGTTTGCGCGCATTACTTATCATGTTTAAGGCAGGTGTAATGCCGCTACATTTGGTTAATTTAATATTGATACCATGAAAGTAGCCCACGCACTTTTCAACATCTTCTTCAAACACACAAGTCTCATCAGCATACAACGGTAAGGAAGATTGTTTATAAAGAACTTTCATGCCTTCCCAGTTATCTTTTGCCAACGGCTGTTCCACAAATTCCACACCCAAATCTTTCAGTTGCGGAATTAATTGTAAAGCTGTTTCCAAATCCCAACCCGCATTTGCATCCACCCGTAACACGGCATCAGTCTGTTTGCGCAATGCTTTAACAATTGCAATATCGTTGGCCGTACCCACCTTAATCTTATAGATTGGCCACGGCGTTTCTTTCATTTTAGCCACCATTTTTTCAACAGTATCAATACCGATTGTATAGTCGGTTACGGAGCTTTTGGTCGTATCTCCGTGCCAGATTTGGTACAAAGGTTTATTAGATAATTTGCCGTAAATATCCCAACCGGCCATATCTAACGCACAAACTAAAAAAGGATTTTTAGGAAACAAGTGATGCAAAAAATGCCAGAAACGCTCGGGTTCAATGAAGTTAAATTTTTCAATCATGTGTAATTTCGAGGCCAGATCATCCATCATGTCCTCTACAGAAATATTGTAATAGCTAATGGCAGGCGCTTCGCCGTAGCCCGTAATACCGTGATGGGTAAGCTCCACAACAAGTGTTGGCTGATGCGTTTTGGTTCCTTTTGAAATAGTAAACGGGTGTGTGAACTTTAAATTAAATTTTTGATACTTACATTCCACGCTAAGCGTGCCGACGATACCCTGCCGGCTCGGTTTGATCAAAAATAAGTCATCTGAATGAAGGGAAGAAATTGTGAATTCAAAAGAAAAAGCCCTCCGTTTTTGGAGGGCCAGGTGCCCGAGACTGGATTCGAACCAGCACGCCGTATTACCAGCACTACCACCTCAAAGTAGCGTGTCTACCAATTTCACCACCCGGGCTTTGAAGGGAGTGCAAAGCTAAGATTTTCGAAAGGATTACTGAAATTTAATCTAAGTTTTTTACGGTAGCCAGTTGAGCAAACATTTCGGCAAAACCCGCCTGGTTCAAAAGCCATTTTCGGTCTTGCGATTTCGAGGAAAATTTAAAAAACAAACCGGCATCATCACGTTGCGAATAAAAATAGTGATTTAGCAGCGATGCAAACTGAGGCATGAAATGGTTCTTGCCACCCGCTTCATACAATTCCGCAAAACCCCTTAACATAACTGCATTAAACCATGAATTGTTATCACGGAAGTGGATCGAACTCTCCTGAGTTGGGTGCGTGACAAAATAGTTGAAAGCTGATTTTGCAATATTCTCGGCTTCGTGGAGATAAGCTTTATCTGTGGTTAAAACATGTAAAAGAACCGCAGCTTGTAACATTTGGCCGCTGTTGTAGGAATACTTACGCTTATCTACCCTCCCGTTCAATGATTTGTTGTCAAAGTAGAGAAAGTCGGAACTGTCCTGTAGATTTTCCTTTGTCCATTCATAAAGCCTTTTTCCTTTGAAAAAATAGCTGCTGTCATTTGTTACCTGAAACAGTTTTAACGCAAACACGGCGGCTGGCGCGTTGGAACAAGTATTTTTAGAACGCTTTTTCTGCTCACACCAATAAATTCCTCCTCCCAGCTTTCCATCATGGCCGCTCCATACAAACTGCCAGATGCGTTTAGCTTTGTCTAAATATTTTTTTTGTTTTGAAATTTTGTACAATTCGGCAAAATCAATTCCCAGCCAAATATTATCATCGTAAAACCTGTCTGAAGCTTTGGCAGTATTGATGTATGAGGCATAACCTGCAGGCTTTCGTTTTTCATCCAGATATTGTTCAATGCCAGGAATAATTTTTTCGTCTAACAACTCTTTGTATCGTCCGTCGTTTGTGGCTTTGTATAGTACAACTGCGGTTGACAAGGTTCCCGAATATGGCCACAGGTAAGCGTATTCATTGGGTTTTACCGTCCCGGGATTCGCCGCTAAGTAGTCAGGAGTATAACTATTATCGAAAGGATAATTTTCTCTTAAAAGATTTGTGTTAGGTACAGAATAGTGTCTATAAACAGCATCCAAAATTACATTCGCTTTTACAATATTGCTATCCGTTTTTGATTGGGCAAAACCGGATACAAAAGGGAAAAGGAAAATTATGATAGAAATTCGTTGCATACTTCTTAAACCGGCGCGTCCGTAGTGGCACACGCTCAAAGCTATTTGTTGACTTTCGCAAAGGAAAACTTAATCGTCCAACTTCAGCACAGCCAAAAAAGCCTCCTGAGGCACTTCCACATTACCAATTTGCTTCATGCGCTTTTTACCTTCTTTTTGTTTTTCGAGAAGTTTACGCTTACGGCTAATATCCCCACCGTAACACTTCGCCGTTACATCCTTTCGCATTGCTGAAATATTTTCTCGTGCGATAATTTTAGCGCCTATTGCGGCCTGTATAGCTATTTGAAATTGCTGACGCGGAACAAGTTCTTTCAGTTTTTCGCATAACTTTTTACCGAAATCCTGTGCCCTGTTTCGGTGAATGAGCGCGCTTAACGCATCTACCCTATCGCCATTTAAAAGGATGTCCATCTTCACAATATCACTTTGGCGGTACCCTATCGGGTGATAGTCGAACGAAGCATAGCCCCGCGTTTGGGATTTTAATTTGTCGTAAAAGTCAAATACTATTTCGGTAAGCGGCATTTCGAAATTTAGTTCTACGCGTGTAGTGGTTAAATAATTCTGGCTGGTGAGCATGCCGCGCTTACCCATGCACAGGGTCATTATATTGCCGATATACTCCGGCTTGGTAATGATCTGTGCTTTAATGAACGGCTCTTCGATCCTTTCAGTTTTAACAGGGTCGGGGAACTCTACGGGATTGTTTACAATTATCTTTTCGCCTTTTGTAGTATAGGCTACAAAACTTACGTTTGGCACAGTGGTAATCACACTCTGGTCAAACTCGCGTTCCAAACGCTCCTGAATGATCTCCATGTGCAACATGCCTAAAAAGCCGCAACGGAAGCCGAAGCCAAGCGCCTGAGAAGTTTCCAGCTCAAATGTCAGCGATGCATCGTTCAATTGCAATTTATCCATGCAATCCCTCAGCTCCTCAAATTCATCAGTATTCACAGGGTAAATTCCAGCAAAAACCATTGGCTTGACTTCTTCAAAACCTCTGATGGCTTCGGGACTTTGGTTGCTGGCAAGCGTAATAGTATCACCAACTTTTACGTCTTTCGCGTTTTTTATTCCGGTAATGATATATCCAACGTCTCCCGCCCTCAGCTCGTCTTTCTCAGTCATTTTAAGTTTCAGAATGCCAATTTCGTCTGCGTCATATTCCTGCCCGGTACTCACAAACTTAACCTTATCTCCTTTTCTTATAACTCCATTTAACACGCGGAAATAAACGATGATTCCCCTGAAACTATTAAATACACTATCAAAAATTAGCGCCTGTAGCGGAACTTGTTCATCACCCAAAGGCGGTGGAATTCGATCTACGATAGCCTCTAAAATCGCCTCCACACCCAACCCGGTACGCCCGCTTGCCAGTAGTATTTCATCAGGCTTACAGCCGATAAGGTCAATAATCTGATCTTTTACTTCTTCAATCATCGCACCTTCCATATCAATTTTGTTGATTACGGGAATGATTTCGAGGTTGTTTTCAATAGCGAGGTATAAGTTACTGATGGTTTGTGCCTGTATGCCCTGTGTGGCGTCAACCAGCAACAAAGCTCCTTCGCAAGCAGCTAATGCACGGCTTACTTCATAGCTAAAATCTACGTGACCGGGCGTGTCAATGAGGTTCAAAACAAATTGACTGCCATCATGTTGTGTATAATTTATTTGAATCGCGTGACTTTTGATGGTTATCCCCTTTTCCCTTTCGAGATCCATATTATCCAGCACCTGGTCCATCATGTCCCTGTCATTGACGGTATTGGTGCTTTGCAGCAGCCGGTCAGCCAGGGTACTTTTGCCGTGGTCAATATGCGCGATAATACAAAAATTTCTAATATGCTTCATAATCTTAATACCCTGAAAAGGCGTGCAAAGGTAGGAAAAAAGGACTGTGTGAAATACAACAATTATTAAAGTTGCCCCACCAGTTTAACGGCTTCTGCTGCTTCTTTTACATCATGAACTCGGAGAATACTTGCCCCGTTCAGCAATGCAATTGTGTTGAGTACCGTTGTGCCATTGAGTGCGTGATCCGCATCGGTGTCCAATGTTTTGTAAATGGTTGATTTCCGGCTGATACCGGTTAGAATTGGACAATCTAACATTTCAAATACTTTTTGGTTTTTAAGCAGTGTGAAATTATGCCGGATGGTTTTGCCAAACCCATAGCCGGGGTCAACAATGATGTCTTTAATACCCATGCTTTGCAACAAGGCTTTTTTTTGAATCAGGAAATCAAGCACATCTCTGGTTACGTTGTCATACGCCGGACTCTGCTGCATGGTAGTTTGCCTACCCTGCATATGCATCAGAATATAAGGCACACTTAAAACCGCGACTGTTTTAAGCAAATTTTCGTCTATGCTCCCCGCGCTGATATCATTGATTATGTCTGCACCAACCTCTACTGCGGCTTTTGCCACATTACTGTAATATGTATCAACAGAAATAAACGTTTGTGGAAAATCCTTACGGATTAATTCAATTGCCGGCACTACCCTGCGCAGTTCTTCGTCTTCAGAAATTTGAGGGCTTCCCGGGCGTGTGCTTTGCCCACCGATATCTAAAATGGAAGCCCCATCGCTCAACATTCTTTCTACAGTTGCCAATACATCTTTATTTTCAAGATGCCTGCTGCCCCGAAAAAATGAATCTTCATTGACATTGATAATGCCCATAACTATGGGTGAATCAATTGTGAGTAATCTTCCTTTACAATTAAGGGTGAACATAGACAATAGTTTGCTATTTTTGAAGCGAAGGTAAAATATTAAAAACCTTTATACATTAGAAGATTTGGCATGCAAAATGCCTAAAAATTACTGATCAGAATATTTTATGAGTAAAACCAATCAGCAGTACGACGACGTAATTAACCGGTGTAAAAATATTTTTTTTAAAAAGAATAAAGACTATGGGACGGCGTGGCGTGTGCTGCGTACCATTTCTGTGGTTGACCAGGTATTTATTAAGGCACAACGCATCAGAACCATTCAGGAGGCGAAGCACCAAAAAATTGATGATGATGTTTTAAGTGAATTTAAAGGCATTATAAATTATTGCGTAATCGGTTTAATTCAGTTGGGATTGCCCAAAGATGGTTCGGAAGAACTCGGAGCCGATGATGTGGAACAACTATATCAAAAATATATTGATCACGCCAAAGCCTTAATGCAGGACAAAAATCACGATTATGGCGAGGCTTGGCGCAGCATGAGTGAAGAAAGTTTTGTTGACCTGATATTGATGAAACTGCATCGCGTAAAGATGATTCTGAACAACAACGGGAAAACGTTAATTAGCGAAGGTATTGACGCTAATTACTATGACATGATTAATTATGCCGTATTTGCCTTAATACTCAAGTGTGAAACAATTGAAACTAAATAAATGAAGGCTTTAGTATATACCGTAAGGGTAATTGTTGGGGTACTTTTTATTTTTTCGGGCTTGGTGAAAGCAATTGACCCGATGGGGCTGAGTTATAAAATGCAGGAGTTCTTCGACCTCTGGGGTTTGAGCGCCTTCAATGGCGCTACGCTTTGGCTTTCCATTTTAATGAATGCCTTTGAAATTTTCGCAGGTGCGGCGTTACTGCTTGGCTGGAAGTCAAAACTGATTAATTGGTTATTGCTACTACTCATCGTCTTTTTTACATTCCTTACCGGTTATGCATATCTCTCAGGAAAATTTAAAAGCTGCGGTTGCTTTGGAGATTGTATTCCGATTACCTCAGGTGTTTCTTTCCTAAAAGATATTGTTTTGCTGGTATTGATATTATTTCTGTTCTTCAATAGCAAATACATTAAACCGGCGCTTTCAAAGTCAATCACGAATATTGTACTTGTTTTGATTGCGGTATTCACATTTGCACTTCAATGGTATGTGTTGAATTATTTACCGATAGTAGACTGCCTCCCCTACAAGGTGGGTAGCAATATTCCTGAGAAGATGCAAATGCCTGCGAACGCTGTTCCAGACAGTACTGTAATCAGTTTTGTGTACAAAAAAGACGGGGAGAACGTTTCGTTCACAGCCGACAGTTTCCCCGAAGACTTCAACGACTCTACCTACACGTTTATTAAACGCGAAGACAAGGTTATTCGTGCGGGAAAAAATAATATTCCAGAAATAAGAAGTTTTTCATTTCGCGATAAGAGTGGCTCTGATTTAACGCAACAAATACTTGGCGCACCTGAAACTTTGATATTATTTGTTGAGGACATGTCACGATCTGTAAACCAATGGCAGAAGGGTTTTGAAAAGATTTACCAAACTGCAAAGAGCAAAAATATTCCTGTCTATTTGATCACGAGCACAAGGTCTGCTACTGAAGCAGCCATAGCAAACTCTCAGTTTAAAGATATAATCGTTTTAGACGGTGATCGGGTCACCATCAGGGCTGCCGCACGCGTTATTCCTACTCTGTTTCAATTAGAACACGGAACTGTAAAAGGTAAATGGAGTTTCAGAAATTTTAAAACTGCGAATGATAGAATTGAAAAAATGCATTAAACTCCGTAATCGCAGCTATTACAGGCTGGTTTGCCGAAGCGCTCAGGAGCATTTATTGAACATGTTTTTGGCTGGCGGAGAATTAGCAAAATAACTGCAGCAGTTCCGGAAAAACATAATTCCACAGCAGTGAGGGGTTCGATGCTAATTTCAGTTACTTTTTTGTGGTTATGAATATAATTGCCGACCTCCTTTATGGTATTGTTAACTCACACGTGAGAACTTAAGCACCCATCCAAGAGGCAGGCTATTACCGGATTACAACTTCTTTAACAACCTTTTTACCAAGCTTCTCATTAACCCTTTGAACAATCTTGTCGCGTTGGTATATCAGCTCGTGTTTCAAGGGAGCAACGGTTGTGGTAATAAAAAGTTTATCACCAATAATCTGCAATCTATCGGTATAACGCGCTACGGTTTTACCCATAATATCTTCCCAAACATCGTCAATCTGCAATGCCTGAATATCACCTTTTAACCGGCTTTTACTCAAAAATTCATTCAATGCTTCTCCCAGTGAATATTCTGCCACGGTTTTAATTTTAAATAAAGGTAATTGATTTAAAGAAATTGAAATTTCGTTCAAAATAATATCTTCGCGGGCAAATAAAATTGAATTGACAAATAGCGAAGCAAACGAAAATGAGCATTTGAAACGCGGCCTCCAAAACAGGCATATTCAACTAATTGCATTAGGCGGTGCTATTGGCACAGGGCTGTTTCTAGGCATCGGGCCTGCTGCTGTGGTGGCGGGGCCTTCGGTTATTTTAGGTTATGGCATTGCAGGAATGATTGCTTTTTTCATAATGCGACAGTTGGGCGAAATGGTGGTGGAAGAGCCGGTATCAGGAAGTTTCAGCCATTTTGCATACAAGTATTGGAGCAATTTTGCCGGCTTTACATCCGGCTGGAATTACTGGGTACTGTATATACTGGTGAGTATGTCTGAATTAACGGCGATTGGCATTTACGTAAATTTTTGGTGGCCCGAAATACCCCTGTGGGTCTCAAGCCTTTTCTTTTTCTTGGTGATCAACGCCATCAACCTTGCTTCCGTTAGAATATATGGTGAAGCGGAGTTTTGGTTTTCGATTATTAAAGTTGTTGCAATCATTGCAATGATTGTGTTTGGGAGCTATCTGCTACTAAGTGGAACAGGCGGCGAGAGAGCCACCATTGAAAATCTTTGGAACGATGGCGGCTTTTTCCCAAAAGGCATTCTGGAAAAAGATGCTGTGGGTAACCACCAGGGGTTGCTGGCTGCAATGGCTGTAATCATGTTTGCATTTGGCGGATTAGAACTCGTTGGCATTACCGCCGCCGAAGCCGAAAATCCTGAGAAAAATATTCCCAAAGCCACTAATCAAATCATTTACCGAATCCTGATTTTTTATATCGGCGCGTTGATTATTCTTTTTGCTCTTTCGCCGTGGTCCCAGATTACTGAAGGCAGCAGTCCTTTTGTAATTGTATTTGACAGCTTGAAAGGATTTGAATTTAACCTGTTCGGGAAAACATTTTCTTTCACGGGCATCATTGCAAATGTTTTAAACATTATTGTTTTAACGGCGGCACTTTCTGTTTACAACAGCGGCGTGTACAGTAACAGTCGAATGTTGTATGGCCTTGCCGAACAGGGAAATGCGCCAAAATTTTTAATGAAGCTTAGTAAAAACAAGGTTCCGCTAAATGCGATTCTCGCTTCTGCGGTTTTTGTTGCGTTTACGATTGTTATTAATAAGCTGATACCGGAAAAAGCACTTGCCATTTTGATGTCGCTTGTAGTATCCTCGTTGATCATTAATTGGGTAATGATTAGTTACACACACATTAAATTCAAAAAGGCGTTAAAAGGCAGCATCACAACAAAATTCCCGGCTTTCCTGTATCCGCTCACAAACTATATCTGCCTGGTCTTTTTAGTTGGAGTGTTGATTATAATGTGGATGACGGGTTTAAAAACATCTGTAGAACTGATACCGATATGGCTTCTGTTTCTTTGGTTCTGTTACTACTTAAAAAAACTTGGCGACAAAAAGAAAGGACCGGCAGAATCGTTATAATTCAATGATTCCGAAATTAGCACTGATATTTGAAAGGTGTGTTTTAAGTCTTTCCGTATTGGTGTCAGTTATAAAAACCTGTCCCTGGTTTTCGACGCAAACATTCTGCAACAGGCTTGTAATGCGGCTTTCATCAAGTTTCTCAAATACATCGTCTAACAAAAGTATCGGTGCAAATTTTTTCTCCGTTTTTATCACTTCCAATTCGGTAAGCTTCAGCGCGAACAACAAACTTTTTCTTTGCCCCTGCGAGGCGATGCTTTTAAACGCCTGTTGACCCAATTGAATAGAAATATCATCGCGATGAATGCCCGAGGTTGTTCTTTGTAATAAAATATCTTTTTGTTTTGTTGCCGCCAGAATTTCCTCAAAACCCGTATCGAGCAAGCGGCTTTCATACAAGAGCGACAAGCCTTCATCCTGCTGGGCAATTTCAGCATACATTCTTTTCACTTTCGGCAGAAAACTCACTAAAAAATCACGTCGCTTTCTAAAAATTTCTTCGCCTTTCGGGATCAACTGTTCGTCAAAAACTTTGAGTAGCGATTCATCAAAATCTCCGGTATCGGCCGCCAATTTTAAAAACGAATTCCTCTGCTGTAAAATTTTGTTGTAATGAATCAGGCCGTTTAAATAATGTGCATCAAGTTGCGATAAAAGACTATCTAAAAAACTTCTTCTTTCCTCACTGCCTCCTGTAATCAAAATGGCGTCGTCTGGTGCAATTACCACACATGGGTAGCGTCCGATATGTTGTGAAAATTTGGAATAAGCCTCCTCATTGATACTGAATTCTTTTTTCCCGGTTTCCCTGAGAATACAAACAACTTTTTCTACCGTGTCCTGCAATTCCATTGCCCCCTGAATCCGAAATCCCTGGGTGCCATGCTGCACATTAATGGCATCATTGCTGCTGAAATAGCTTCTGGTGATGCAGAGGTAGTGAATAGCGTCGAGAATATTTGTTTTACCTACGCCATTATTCCCGCAAACCCCTGTAACCTTCTTCGAAAATTCAAAAGTTCTGTTGGCGTAATTTTTAAACTGCGTGAGTGATATGGAGTGTAAAAAAAGCACTTGATCAATTAGATTATTCAGCGAGAGTCTATGCCCCCTGATTCCTTAAGTATTTTGTAAGAATTACAATCCTCTGGTTTTTAATTTCCCCTTCGATGCACTGTGCATCATTGGCTACAAGCCGAACATTTTTTTTCATTATTCTTAATCTTGTATCCTCTGTAGAGCCTTTTACATCAAAGGACTTAATCAGCACTATGGTATTGCCATTCGTTACAATATTTCCATTGCTGTTTTTATGCAAATTCCCACTTCCGCCGCCCCAATGATCTTCTGTAGCTATTGCCGATGCGAGCATTTCATCTTCAACATACATCATATCAATATTATCAGCCGTTCAACTTTCATCTCGTAATCGGTTCAGTATCGCCATAAACTTACTTTTACTGCAGGAACCTCGCTTCACATAGTCGTTGTAAGACGTTGCCTGTATTTAGTATTGAGCTTTTCTTTTTGCACAATCTGCATTAAACATTATGCATGCATTGATTTCATTGTCTGCTATACCTCCGACAGTGGGCAACACTTGATAAATACTAAAATGATCGTTTGCCCCACGTTACTCACGTCTGTCACTAATGCGATGTACGATTTAATTAATATTCATCAAAAAATTTTGGTAAAGGTAATGTTTTAGTGATGCCTAACAC
>ERZ761602.5821-NODE-5821-length-14281-cov-8.947772_pt1 | contig 14281 bp, 9 predicted proteins | sample MGYA00512165_ERZ761602 | MGnify/ENA primary metagenome ERZ761602 (study PRJEB28899, sample SAMN02445085) | bioreactor sludge metagenome | biome: EBPR sludge; isolation source: Thorneside wastewater treatment plant | place: Australia: Brisbane, Thorneside...
TTAGACATGCCGTATGTATTGATATTATTGAAAGGTAGAAAGATTGCAGATAAATGAACGGCTACAGCGAGCGACAAAAAACAAATCTGCAAAAAAAAATCCTCCCGAAAAAAATCAAGAGGATTATTATATGAATGGGTTAGTAAGTACAGGAAATAAAATTTCCCTACACAATATTAAATAGAATTTATTTAACTAAAAAAAATTATCCTTTATTTTATTAACATTTGTTTTTTGACTTGTGGAAAAACCGAACGCTTCATGTTATTTTTGTTAAAATAACCGTCATGAAATTTCCTTCTCCCGTATCTGTTGAATGGATCGCAGCATTTATTTCCGCAGAACTTGTTGGCGAAAAAGGTTATGCTACCGGCATAAATGAGATTCATAAAGTGGAAGAAGGCGATATCGTTTTTGTTGATCATCCCAAGTATTACCAGAAATGTCTTCAGTCCGCGGCCAGCTATATTATCATCAATAGCCAGGTCGAGGTTCCGGAAGGAAAAGCGTTGCTGATCCATGAAGAACCTTTCGAAGCCTACCAGCGGATCGTCAGGCATTTCAGGCCTTTCCATCACGCCGCATCTCTGAGGGGAGAGCCGCTAACGATCGGCGAGCGAACATTTATATTTCCCAATGTATATATCGGCAGCCATGTGCGTATCGGCAATGATTGCGTTATTCATCCGAATGTTACCATACTGGATCATGTGGAGATCGGCGATGGAGTAGTCATTCAATCCGGCTCGGTGATCGGATCGGACGCCTTCTATTATAATACGAAAAAGAACAGGGATATATGGTATAAAAGAATGGAAAGCTGCGGCCGCGCGGTCATTGAAGATCATGTGGAGATCGGCGCCGGATGTACGATAGACAGGGGCGTGAGCGGCGATACGGTTATTGGCAGGGGAACCAAGATAGACAATCTTGTGCAGGTAGGACATGATACGGTTATTGGCAGGAATTGCCTGATCGCGGCCCAGGTAGGGATAGCCGGCGCGACGACCATCGGGAACGGCGTAATTTTATGGGGTCAGGTAGGCGTTTCTAAAACGCTTACGATCGGCGATAATGCCGTTGTATATGCCCAGAGCGGGGTACCCTCTTCGTTGGAAGGCGGCAAAACTTATTTCGGATCGCCTGTTGAAGAAGCTTCGGAGAAAATGAGAGAAAGGGTATGGATAAAACGGATACCTGAACTATGGAAAAAGGTAACGGGATGAGCTTCCGATGTATTTTAATTTTGTCCCGGGCCTCAGACATGCTGAAGTTGAGCAGTCGGTCCGCCCGTTCGATAATAAAGGATCTCACTCATAGGTATAATCATAGGGAAGGGCTTCCGCGAGCTTTTTCCATCCCCAGTACCCGGTGTTGATTACGTCGTACTGCTCATAGAAAAAACCATTTTCTTCAATGATAAACCCATCTGCTATATCCAGCAGCGTCGTCTGCATACGGCTATTGGCAGGCAGCTTAAACTCCTTCAGGAATATAGGGTCGGGGAATACGTTTTTGTAGCTGATACGAAAACGTCCTTCCCAGTTAATAGCCACCGTGTTGCTGTCCGCCTCATAAAGTGAGCTGTCGTATATATTTTCCAGCAAGGCCCCGCGGGCATTTTTTCCCAGGCCCTCCATTTTTTCTATCATAAAACCTTCTTCCGTAACAATGCTGTCGTATAAAGCCCTCATAAAATGTAAGCGGGATCCCAGGTAGGTCCTTGCCCGGTTCTTTACCCATTGCGCAGCGACTTCTTCGGTAGTGTCCTGCTCTATAAAAAACGGGAACCCTGTGAACTGGCTGATATTGGAATTATAATCATAACTAAAGGAATCTAACTGGTAGCGGATAAGATAACCCAGCGCATTGTTTTGTATCAGCAGATCCTGGTCGGCAGTTACCTTCAGGCGGTGCCGCTTTTTGTTTTTGGTGAAGAAAAAGCGCAGCGCTTCGGGGTTTTGCAGGATACATTCCGCGGCGTTCGGCGTTGTGCCAATAAAATGATCGAGGAAAAAATTTCCATATACCTGCCAGCCGTCGGCTACTTCATTGGAAGCTACTACCGCCACTTCTGTCAGGGTATTGTCGATCACGGGCAGCGCGATCGTCAGCGTATCTTCCATCGCCTGTGTATTGCTGATCCGTATTATTTTTTTATCGTACCCGGTGTAGGAGATTACCAGGTCGTATCCCCCGTTGGGAAGCCGCATTGCAAAATTGCCCTCTGCGTTGGCAACGGTTCCATAAGTGGTATTCTGGCATAGCGCGGAGGCGCCGGGCAGCGGTTGTTGCGTGGCAGAATCAATCACTTTGCCCCTGATGATAAAGATTTTGTCCTGCGCCGATGCGGATAGCGTATGGATCAGGATGATGATCAGGGCGATGAACGGTCTGGTAAACATGGATCCTGTTTTTAAATTTTGTACTGCCTGCTTCGGGGTTTACCCGTTATAAACGCTGAAGCCTGGCGGCATATTGGTTACACGCCTTATTAATTGTTTGATCCAGCGGGGTAAAGGAAAACCCGGGAAGCGCCTTCAGTATCTTGCTGTTGTCAAAGCATACCGTATGGCGCGCCATACGGGCGGTCTCCCTGGTGACCAGGCTTTTTTTACCGGTGAAGAACGATCTTACCGCCTCGGCTCTCCAGGCCAGAGCCCCTAAGAATGGCGTCGCCTTCCTGTAAGGTCTTTTTTTGCCAAAAGCATCGGCGATGGCGTTAAATACCCGCCGGAAAGACCAATTGTCTCCGTTAATAATAAACCGTTCTGCGGCGATATCGCTTTGCAGCAGCAGCAGGATCGCTTTTGATACGTCTTCCACATCTACAAATCCGGAGCCGCCGCTGCTGTACCAGGGAAATCCTTTATATCCATTCTTAAACAGCGTGCAGCTCGAGGCGTTCCAGTCGCCATACCCCAGGATAGTAGTAGGATTAACGATCACCGCGTTCAGTCCCTCCGCTATTCCCCGCCAGACCTCCATTTCTGCATGGTATTTACTGACGGCATAGCGGGTATGCTTTTTATGTTCGTCCCATTTCTTCTCTTCATTGGTGAGTTTGCCGTCCGGTTGTTTATCCAATGACGCTACCGAGCTGACATGAATAAAGCGTCCGGTTTTTTTTTCGAGGGCTATGTTGACAAGGTTGGCGGTTCCTTCTATATTGGTAGCGCGCATTTCCTGCCCGTCTTTTTCCCGGAACGAGACTTTAGCCGCTGCATGAATAACGGCGTCTGCTCCGGTCATTGCTTCTTCGAGACCGGCTATATCCAGCACGTCGCAGTCAACCCATTCTACCTTCCCGAATATTTCCGGCTCAATAAAAAACGGGATATGCCGCTTTCGTCGTATGGCCCTTACCGTATACCCTGCGTTCACAAGGTCTCTGATGATATATGCTCCCAGGAAACCCGCGCCTCCTGTAACGAGGATGGTAGACATAGCCGGAATTATATCGCTGAAATGAATTGTTTTAAGAACCGTACGTCATTTTCGCTGAACAGGCGGATATCATTGATCCCGTATTTGAGCATGGCGGGCCTTTCTATTCCCATGCCAAAAGCAAAGCCGGTATATTTATTGGAATCGATCCCGCAGTTTTCCAGCACTTTGGGATGCACCATACCGCAACCCAGTATCTCTACCCAGCCGGAATACTTACATACGTTGCATCCTTTTCCGTGGCAGATTTGGCAATTGATATCCATCTCGGCGCTGGGTTCCGTAAAAGGAAAATAGCTGGGCCTGAAGCGGATCCTGATATCGCCGCCATACATTTCCTGCACAAAATAATACAGGGTTTGTTTAAGGTCGGCAAAGGAAACGTTCTCATCAATGTATAATCCTTCCAGCTGATGAAAGAAGCAATGCGAGCGGGCGCTGATGGTTTCATTGCGGTAAACCCTGCCCGGGCAGATAATGCGCAGGGGCAGTTTGCCCTTCTCCATATGGCGGATCTGTATATTGCTGGTATGCGTCCTCAGGAGCCAGTCGGGGTTCTGTTGAATATAAAAGGTATCCTGCATATCGCGGGCAGGATGATGTTCAGGCAGGTTCAATGCAGTGAAGTTGTGCCAGTCGTCTTCAATCTCCGGTCCTTCTGCCACTGCAAATCCGAGGCGTTGAAAGATTTCAATGATACGGTTCTTCATCATGCTGATAGGGTGGCGGCTGCCCAGGGGAAGCGTATCGCCCGGAAGCGTAATATCTATCTGGGAAGCGGCGGCGCCGCCATTGTCCAATGTCGATTTCCATTCTTCATACCTTGCTTCGGCCAGTTGTTTAAATTCATTCAGCAGCAATCCGAACTCCTTTTTCTTTTCCGGCGGCACATTCTTGATCTCCGTAAAAAGATTTTTCAGGATACCCTTGGTTCCGATAAACCTGATCCTGTATGTTTCAAGAGAGGCGGCGTCGTTAATGTTCAACGATTTGATTTCCTCCGTATATTGATTGATCTGCTGTAACAATTGCTCCATCCGGCAAAGATAGGCAAATGGGCAAATGTTCAAATTTGCTACATTTACACCATGTCCGATTATTTACATATTGCCGATTTTCTTGAGCCCGTCGACCTGAACCTGACCATAAGAGATGAAATGTTCCAGGATGGACAGATCGGAAACTATATTGATGTATATGGGGATAGGTTCCCGGATCTTTCTAACGCGGATATTGTATTTCTTGGCTGCGCCGAACGCAGGGGGGCGGGCCCCGGGGGCAAAACGCCGGCGCCGGATAAGATCAGGGAACAGTTTTATGGGCTCTATTTCTGGCATCCCTCCATCAGGATGGCCGATATAGGGAATATCAGAACGGGAGCCGTTCTTTCCGACACCTATGCGGCCCTGAAAACCGTTATCCGGGAAATCACCGCGCTGGGTAAAACGGTAGTGACGCTGGGCGGTTCGCACGATCTTACGCTTGCCCAGTATTATGCATTTGCCGACGATCATAAGATCATTGAAGCAGCCTGCGTGGATGCGCTGATAGACCTCGATATAAATTCGCCGAAAAAAAGCGAGCATTTTTTGATGGAGATGCTTACCGGCGAACCCAATTTTATCCGCCATTACCATCATATCGGCTTTCAAAGCTATTATGTTCATCCCCGAATGTTGGAGACGCTCGACAAACTGAGATTTGATTGTTTCCGGGTGGGTAAGATAAGAGAAGATATGGAAGAGATTGAGCCCGCGATCCGCCATTCCCATCTTTTCAGTTTTGACCTGTCGGCGATAGCCAATGCGTTTGCTCCTTCCAATACCCTTTCTCCCAATGGTTTTACCGGCGATGAAGCCTGCTCCCTGCTTCGTTATGCGGGGCTGAACCCTTCTTTACATTCCATAGGCATATACGGGTATGAGCCCGAAAAGGATAAGGATAACCTTACGGCAAAGCAGGTAGCCCAGATGATCTGGTATTTCCTGGATGGAAGAAATCGCGGCATGCGCGAGGCGTCCATCAAGGAAAAGGATGCTTTTAACGAATACCATACGATTTTTGCGGAAGTGGCGACCACTTTTCTGCAGAGTAAAAGGACCGGTCGCTGGTGGATGCAGTTGCCCGATGAGCAGTTTATCCCCTGCTCTTATAACGATTATGTCCTTGCCAGCGCCAATGAAGTGCCTGAACGATGGCTGCGCGCGCAGGAAAGAAGCGCCTGATGGCAACGATTCCGCCGGTCTAACGAAGCGTCCGTCCCCGGCATGTTAGATAAAATTTACGATGAGCCGCTGCCTTATAATTTTAATATGCCTGCGAATGACTGTTTTAAAAGATGATTTAAGATGTTTTCGATCGGGGTTTCATCATGTCCTTTATATCAACCGTTTTAAAATATAGTTTAAAGATGTCCGTCCTTAGATACCTGTTCGCCTGCTGGCTATTGTTTTTTACCCTTTCCGGGCGCGCCCAGAAGCAGGTAGCAAGCATAGCCGAAAAATATTTACTGCGGGACGCCCAATTGTCCGGCGCCCATATCGGGATTAGCGTGTATGATGTTTCGCTGGGCAAGGACGCATACAATTACCAGGGCGATAAATTTTTTGTTCCGGCTTCCAATACCAAGATCATGACCTGCTATGCGGCCATGAAGTATTTGGCGCCGGTAGTTCCGGGCATCAGGTACTATGAGAATGATACGGCGGTATATCTCAGTCCCACGGCCGACCCGAGCTTGTTGCACCGCGATTTTATGCATCAGCCGGTCATCGGGTTTCTGCAGCGGCAAACAAAGAAGATGTATATATCCGGCGCAGGCTGGAAGGGCAAGCCGCTGGGTCCCGGCTGGTCATGGGATGATTATAATGAAGCGTATATGACCGAAAGAAATGCGCTGCCGGTATATGGGAATACGATCCTATGGGTTCAGGAAAGAATGAGCAATAGCCTGGGCAGCGCCGACAGTTCGGTTTCTGTTTATTCCGATCCGGAGATCAGCTGGAAGGTGAAGTTTGCGCCGGATACCGCCAATGGCGGGTTTTCCGTAACGCGCGACCGGGACCAGAACATTTTTAACGTTACCGAAGGCCGGGAGAAATACAAAACAACAGAGACGCCGTTTGTCGTAAATGGGATTGAGTCTGCGCTGGAGTTGCTTAAGGATACCATCGGGAAAGAGATCGTTATCGCCGAACCTCCCGCGGTTTTGCCCTCCGAATGGCAAACCATACCCTCCTATCCTGTCGATTCCCTGCTGAGGCCGATGATGTATCGCAGCGATAATTTTATGGCAGAGCAATTGTTGTTAATGGTATCTGGAAGCCAATTGAGCGTTATAGATGATTCGGCCATCATTGAAGCGCTGCTGGCCAAAGAGTTTGACGGTTTTGCGCAGAAGCCCGAATGGGTAGATGGAAGCGGGTTAAGCCGGTATAATTTGTTTACGCCTAAAAGTTTTGTGTATATCTTAAATAAGATGCGCGCCGAATTTGGTATGGGACGGATCAAAACGATCTTTCCTTCCGGCGGCGACGGCACCTTGCAGGGGTTTTATCAAAAAGAAAAAGGCGCGCTGTATGCTAAAACGGGGTCCATGTCGGGCGTTATTGCATTGAGCGGTTACCTGTATACGAAAAGCAATAAGCTGCTTGTCTTTTCTGTCATGGTAAATAATTTTAATGGAAAGGCGTCCGTGGCTAGAAGAAAGATAGAGCGTTTTATTTCTGAATTAAGAAACAGCTGATCTGCGATCAGGGGCCTTGCGCGTGGCGCCGGGTTTGTTTTTGAACCGGGAACGGTTATTAATTTAAGTTTTTGCGCTCGGTATGGACCTGGATGAAGAGGGTATGAGCGATAGGCCAGGTCTCAGCTTTTTTATGATCAGCGTTTGTCTTTGACTGCTCTATGCCGTCAAAATCCAGCGCCGGTAGCGGTTAGCGCTATGAATAACGAGCGTTTGCCGCTATGTGAGTTTCCGGAACAACTGATCGAGATATTCTTTTTTGAACTCGATAAAGGTCGGGTTGCCGGCGGGGGTTGTATTTGGCTGCGCGCATTGAAACAGCCCGGAGGCAAGGTTGTTCATTTCTTCCGGGGTAAGGGGCGTTCCCGGTTTAACGGATTGTTGCCGGCAAAGCGACCTGGCCAGTTTTTCTCTTTTAGAAAGTTTCAGTTCATTGCTGAAATGCTTAAACTGTTCCAGCAGGTTTTCGATGATCTCTTTTTCTTTTCCCTGGTCTATATCTGCGGGCGTTCCCTGTATAACAAAACTATCTTTTCCGAAGGGCTCTATAAGATAGCCCACAAGGAGCAGTTCGCCGATCAGTTCCTGAAGCAGCGCTGCGTCGGGCGCGGATAACTGTAAGGTAACGGGGAATAAGCTTTTCTGGATGGCCGCCGGTTTGTCGGCGGATACTCCGATCAGCCGTTCGTATAATATACGTTCATGCGCCAATTGCTGATGGATCAGGATAAACCCCCTGTTGGTAGCGGCAATGATATAGGTATTGGCCGCCTGCGTCAGGGGCGCTTCTTCTATCAATTGAATATTTCCGAAAGAAAGCGGTTGTTGGTTACCGGTATGAAATGGAAGGCTTTCTTCTTTGTTTGCTGCGATCCCTGCGCCGGGAAGGCGCTGATCTATGTTTCCGGCAGGGCGCTCCTTTGGGATATTCCAGTGTTTTAACCCCGCGTTGCCGGATTCAATAAAATGCGCCTGGTTTTTTTGCGTAAAGGACTGGTATAAGGAAGAAGCGGCTATGGATGCTTTTTGTTCGTCCGATACCGGTTTGCTCACGGCGTCCAGGTTTTGAATAGAAGGGTCGAGGTCGAAATCCAGGGTCGGCGTAATGCTGAACTGGGCAAGCGCATGTTTGATGGCGGCCTGCACAAAGGCGTAAACGATCTTTTCGTCTTCAAATTTGATCTCCTGTTTGGTGGGATGCACGTTTACGTCTACCTGCTCCGGATCAAGATCAATAAACAGCGCATACAGGGGGAAGCTATCCGCGGGGATCATTTCCTGGTAAGCGCTCATGACGGCATGGTTCAGGTAGGCGCTGCGGATAAACCGGTTGTTGACGAACAGGTATTGGTCGCCCCTTGTTTTTTTAGCGGTTTCGGGCTTGCCCACAAAACCATAGATGTTCAGGTAGTCGGTATTTTCCTGGACGCTCACCAGCCTGGCGTTATAATGATTGCCCAGGAGCTGGATAATGCGTTGCTTCAGCGAGCCTCTTTCCAGGTGAAACAATTGCTGGCCGTTGCTGGTCAGCGAAAAAAAGATATTTGGGAAAGACAGCGCAACGCGGATAAACTCTTCCACGATATGCCTCATCTCCGCGGCGGCGCTTTTCAGGAAATTCCGTCTGGCCGGCACATTGAAGAACAGGTTCTTCATGGAGATGCTTGTTCCGGTCGGGCAGGCGATGATCTCCTGTTTTCTGACAACGCTGTTGTCGATTTCCAGGTAGGTCCCGGTTTCGTCCTCTGCTCTTTTAGACTTTAGCTCTACCTGCGCCACGGCGGCAATGGAAGCCAGCGCTTCGCCACGGAACCCCATGGTGCGGATATGAAAAAGGTCTTCTATCTTTTTTATTTTGGACGTGGCATGTCTTTCAAAACACATCCGCGCGTCTGTTTCGCTCATGCCTTTGCCATTGTCTATTACCTGCACAAGCGATTTCCCGGCGTCGTTAACGAATAGCCTGATCTCGGTAGCTTCCGCGTCCACCGCATTTTCCAATAATTCCTTAACGGCGCTGGCAGGACGCTGGATCACTTCTCCCGCGGCGATCTGGTTGGCAATATTATCAGGCAATAATTGGATGATGTCTGGCAATTCTGACTAAATTTGTGATGCAATTTACTGCGAATAAATAAGCTTTTTAATCCAGGTCAGTATGAAAAGATATCTCTGGCTCGCTTTTTTTTTATGGAATGTTAAATCTTATTCACAAATCCAGCCCTCTTTACTGGCAAATAAATGGGTTGATAGCGTATTCAAAAGCCTGAGCGAGGAGGAAAAGATCGCGCAGCTGATGATCGTAAGGCTTTCCTCTATCGATGGCGCTTCGCGGAAACCTGTTTTTTATGAAAAGGCGGTAACTGAGGCGATACGGCAATATAATATCGGCGGTATCTGTTTGTTCCAGGGCGGTCCGCAGCAGCAGGTCGCGCTGATCAACCGTTTGCAAAGCATAGCTAAAACGCCCATATTGATATCTATTGATGCGGAGAATGGGTTGGGCATGCGTATGGACAGCGTGGCCGGTTTGCCGCGGCAGATGATGATGGGCGCGGTTGGCGACCCTTCCCTGATCTATGAATATGGGAGATGGGTAGGCGAACAATGTAAACGAATGGGCATACAGCTGAACTATGCTCCTGTCGTAGACATTAATAATAATCCTGCCAATCCGGTGATCAATGACCGTTCCTTCGGGGAAGACAAGCACAAAGTAGCTTTATACGGCATCCAGTATATGCGCGGCATGCAGGAAGTGGGCGTTATGGCCTGCGCCAAACATTTTCCAGGTCATGGCGATGTCGCCGTAGATTCCCACTATGATCTACCCGTCGTTAATAAAAGCCGGAAAGCGCTGGATTCGATGGAGCTGTATCCCTTTCGTCAGCTTATCCAGGCGGGCGTCGCCGCTGTTATGGTAGCGCATCTATCTGTTCCGGCGATAGACAATACCGCTAACAAAGCCTCTTCCATATCTTATAAAAATGTTACCGGTCTTTTAAGGAATGAGCTCGGTTATACGGGACTGGTATTAACAGACGCGCTGGAGATGAAAGGCGTTTCAAAATATTCCGCTCCCGCCGAGGTCTCCGTGCAGTCGCTGCTTGCCGGAAACGATATGTTGTGTTTACCCGGCGATATTCCCGGAAGCATCGACCGAATCAAGGACGCGGTGAAACAAAACAAGCTGAGCAGGGAGATCATCGATAGCCGCGTAAAAAAAGTGTTGCTGGCAAAATACCAATATGGGCTATCTGCTTTTAAGCCGGTAGATCCCAACAGCCTGATAGAAGACCTTAACCGGAAGACGGCGGATATGACGAGGCTGATCGCAGAAAATGCGATCACACTGCTGAGAAATGACGATCCTTCCATCTTCCCGCTTCGCAGGGGGAGAAGGGTCGCTTATGTAGGAGTGGGCATTTCCAAAGACAACGAGCTTGCCGCGCAGGTTCGGAAAGAGCTGGACGCGCATACATACTATTTTGATTATAAGATGGGAGAAGATAAGGTTGCGCCCCTGCTTGAACTCATCAGGAACCGGTACGATGTAGTCCTTATCGGCGTGCATAATTACAGCCGTTTTCCCGCAAAGGAGTTCGGCATCAGCAAGGCGGCGATATCGCTGGTCAAGCAGTTGCAACAGCAGCAGCGGACCATAACGATGGCGTTTGGGAACCCTTATGCCATAAAAAATATCTGCGACAGCAGGGTGTTGGTCGCCTGTTATGAAGACGGGGAGATTGTTCAGAAAACAGCGGCGGACCTGCTTTCGGGAAGGTTTACGGCTAAGGGAAAGTTGCCGGTGACGATCTGCGAATCGTTCCAGTATGGCGACGGCATTACGGATTTGCGTTTATTGCCTACTGTTAGACCGGCGGATCTGGGTTTTAATGTCGCGAAGCTGCTGACCATCGACTCTATCGTAACGGACGCCATTTATAAGCAGGCGATGCCCGGCGCGGTGACCCTGGTGGTTAAGGATGGGAAGATTGCTTATGAGCGCGCGTTTGGGTATCAGGGTTATGATAGCCTAGAGCCGGTATATCCCGAAACAATCTACGACGTGGCGTCGCTGACCAAGATCATGGCCACTACGCTTTCGGTAATGAAATTATATGAAGAAGGCAGGCTGAGCCTTTCCGCTACCCTTAGCGATTACCTGCCCTGGACAAAGGGAACCAATAAGGCGAGGCTGCGGATATCGAACCTGCTGCTTCACCAGGCTGGCCTGAAAGCATGGATCCCCTTTTACCGCGAAACCATTGAGCCCGCCAATGCGGGCAACGCCGGCAATGGCATTTATTCGCCCACGCGCGATTCCCTGTATACTATCAGGGTGGCGGAAGAGATGTACATGCGGCGCGATTGGAAGGATACGATCTATAAGAGAATACTGGATAGCCCTTTGGGGCCGCACGGCGCGTATGTGTATAGCGACCTGGACTTCATCTTCCTGGGAAACGTGGTGGAGTCCATTACCGGGATGCCCTTGTACCAGTATGTGCGCAAGACTTTTTACGATCCGCTGAAACTTAAAACTATAGGGTTTAATCCGAGGCAATATTTTCCCCTGTATAATATTGCGCCGACGGAAACGGATTTTAATTTCCGGATGCAGTTGATACGCGGCGATGTGCATGACCCCGGAGCCGCAATGCTGGGAGGCGTTGCAGGTCATGCCGGCTTATTCAGCGACGCTTACGACCTGGCGGTCTTATGCCAGGTATTGGTGAATGGCGGGCGGATGAATGGCATCCAGTTCTTTAAGAAATCCACTATCGACCTGTTTACCGCTTATCATGGCGCCAGCAGGAGGGGGTTGGGGTTTGATAAGCCTGAGAAGGATAATAACCCCAGGCGCGATCCATATCCTACATTGTCCGCTTCTCCATTGACTTTTGGCCATACCGGTTTTACCGGCGCCTGCGCCTGGGTAGATCCGAAATATAAGCTGATATATATTTTTCTTTCCAACAGGGTGTATAGCAACGGCGATGCCAATCGGTTTAACCGAATGAATGTGCGGCCCAAGGTTCATGAAACGATTTATCAGGCTTTATTGGGAAACCGTAAACCGCCTGCATCGGCAACGTTAACGAAGGCAGGAAACCATCGAACCCCGAATTTATAGTAAATTAGCCTTCTTAATATTTGTTTATGGCTCATAAGGAAGAAGTCTTACAAGACGTAGTGATAAAGTTTGCCGGGGATTCCGGCGACGGGATGCAGTTAACAGGGAGTCAGTTTACCAACAATACAGCTTTATTAGGGATTGATCTGGCCACTTTCCCGGATTTCCCTGCAGAAATAAGGGCGCCCCAGGGCACTCTGCCCGGCGTGAGCGGTTACCAGTTGCGCTTTTCCAGCGATAGGGTATTTACTCCCGGCGACGAATGCGATGTGCTTGTCGCTATGAATGCCGCCGCGCTGAAAGCCAACCTGAAAAGTCTTAAAAAAGGCGGGAAGATCATTGCTAATACAGACGGCTTTGATGCAAAAAATCTGCGCCTGGCGAACTATCCCGAAGGCGTAAATCCTTTGGAGGACGATAGCCTGGGCAATTACCAGTTGACCAGGATGGATGTTACCAAGATGACGCGGGAGGCGCTGAAGGAGATTGCTATGGGAACCAAGGAGAAGGACCGCGCAAAGAATATGTTTGTGCTGGGTTTCCTGTATTGGATGTATAACCGCGATATGGAAAATACCATCTCCTTTATCAGGGAGAAGTTTGGCAAAAAGCCCGAGTTGATGGAAAGTAATATCAAGGCTTTGCAGGCGGGGTATAATTATGGCGATACTACCGAAACTTTCTCTACCCGTTTTCGCGTGGAAAAGGCAAAGATGGAGCCCGGCGTTTACCGGTCTATCATGGGCAACCAGGCATTGGCGTATGGGCTGATTGCCGCTTCCGACAGGAGCGGGTTGTCTTTATTCCTGGGCTCGTACCCCATTACGCCAGCGTCGGATATCTTACATGAGCTGAGTCGTCATAAATCTTTTGGCATACGGACATTCCAGGCTGAAGATGAAATTGCGGCTATCGCTTCGGCTATAGGAGCGAGTTATGGGGGATCATTGGGCGTTACCACTACTTCCGGACCGGGCATGGCCCTCAAGTCGGAAGCTATGGGGTTGGCGGTAATGCTGGAGATTCCTCTGCTTATTTGTAATATTCAGCGCGGAGGGCCTTCAACAGGGCTTCCTACCAAGACGGAGCAGAGCGATCTGTTGCAGTCGTATTACGGAAGGAACGGCGAATGCCCCATGCCTATTATTGCAGCTTCTACTCCCAGCGATTGTTTCAGCGCCGTCTATGAAGCGGCCCGTATTTCGGTGGAGCACATGACGCCGGTGATCTTTTTAAGCGATGGATATATTGCCAATGGCGCCGAGCCATGGAAATTTCCGAAGGCGGAAGAGCTACAGCCTATAAAATATGATTTTAAAACCCAGTTGGGGCATAATGAAGATAAATTCCAGCCTTATCTCCGGGATGAAAGATTGGTAAGGCCCTGGGCAATACCCGGTACGGCCGGATTGGAACACCGCATTGGCGGATTGGAGAAACAGAACATAACAGGTAATATCAGTTATGATCCGGAAAATCACCAGCTGATGGTGAAGATCAGGCAGGAAAAAGTGGACAAGATCGCCGATCATATTCCGCTTCAGAAGTTGGATAGCGGGCCGGAGAAGGGAGAGGTTCTGGTGTTGGGCTGGGGAAGCACTTACGGCGCTATTAAAAGCGCTGCCGCCGAGCTTCAGAAAGAGGGCCTTGCGGTTAGTCATGCGCATCTGCGTTATCTGCGTCCGTTCCCCAAAAACCTCGGCGCGTTGCTGGCTTCTTTTAAGCGGGTATTGATTCCCGAGATCAATAACGGGCAGTTGGTTAAGATCATTCGCGACCAGTTCCTGGTAGACGCCAAAGCTTATAATAAGATCATGGGCGTTCCCATCACTAAAACGGAAATGGTAGAAAAGATCCGCGAGGTTATGGCGGGGTAGCGTTTGCATTAAAGCAAGAATACTCTTCCAAAAAAGAAAACGCAGATCAGATAATAATTTAGGGCGGCCCTATTT